>ERZ1066122.2606-NODE-2606-length-11566-cov-5.683520_pt1 | contig 11566 bp, 7 predicted proteins | sample MGYA00382769_ERZ1066122 | MGnify/ENA primary metagenome ERZ1066122 (study PRJEB33369, sample SAMEA5778352) | biofilm metagenome | biome: Industrial cooling water; feature: Water cooling tower basin; material: Biofilm | place: United Arab Emirates | collected...
TGGTGACCTTGCCCATCTACCCCGCACGCGGCGAATTCTTCGAGCATGTGTTGCGCAGACCGCATGCACCCAACGGCAGCGTCGAGCTCCTCATCGATGCCGCCATGCGCGCCAATGCGGCATCAGGATATTCCCTCGTCACCTTGGGGATGGTTCCCCTCGGCGCGGCATCGACGCCTCCTTGGCTCAAACTCGTCGCGCGAGCGCTCACCTCCCTCTATAACTTCCGCGGCCTCTACGCCTTTAGGGCCAAACTCGGCCCGGCGTACTGGCGCCCCCTTTACCTCGCGTGTCCCCTCGGCGACTCGATGCTGCTCGCATTGGTAGAGGTGCTGCGTCTCTTCGCCGAGGAGACGTTCATGGATTTTCTCCTTGCGCCCCTGCGGCGTCTTACTCGCGAAGTGAGTAGAAAAAGTCTCTTCACATCGGCTCGAATGTCGTAGCAGTAGCGACGCCGAAGCTTAAACCTTCGTCGCTCAGTTCACGTTTTCGCGACGCAAATCCCCTTTGTTTTCTCGCGCGATAGGTGTTCGTTGCACTTCGCGCATCTCGACCCTCGACGCCTGGCATGCGCGTTGCGCAACTGCAGCCACGTCTTTGTGGATCCGCCTGCGGGAAGCCAGGCGACTTTCTTGAGAGGTTGATATGCGATTCGCCTTTTCGACTCCTTCGATGTACCTCGTGATTCTCCTCGCCACCTTGGTTGCCTGCGGAAATGGAGCGAGTGCGCCCTCGCCCGAACTGCAGGGTGATCCACCTCGTACCTTCGCCGCGCATTTCCCTGAAGGTCGGTGGGTGAGCCAGCCTTGTTCCAACGAAGCGGCATGTGGTCCTTTTGGTTTCGCGCAGAGCGAAAACGGTCCCGGCATTGAGAACTGCGTCGGGGATGCAAACCTCGGTTTGCTCCTCATCGGTCGCTTTCTCTCCATCGCCGGAGTCCCTGCGAATCGTATCGCGCGCTGGACGGGAGAGCGCTGGGAGGCGCTCGGAGCCGGTCTAGACGCCCTCGCGGAGGGGTTGCTCGTCCACGAGGGTGATGTGTACGCGGGCGGCGCATTCACTCGTTCCGGCGCTCTCTCCTTGAACCACGTCGCGCGCTGGAATCCCAACGAAGGATGGCGCCCTCTCGGCCTCGGTGTCGACGCTGCCGTCCGGTCCCTGACCGTCTACCGTGGCGAACTCATCGCTGCAGGGCACTTCCGCAACGCCGGCGGCGCCCCCGCGGCAGGAATCGCGCGTTGGGATGGCGAGCGCTGGTGGCCCTTGGCCGGGGGCATCGAGGCACCCCTCGCGGGCGGCGTCTTCGCCATGACCGTTTACCAAGATCGCCTAATCGTCGCAGGCAATTTCAGCGCGGCTGGTGGCGTGGCCGCACAGAACATCGCCGTTTGGGACGGGCAGTCATGGTCGGCACTCCAAGGAGGCCTCGACGACAAGGTCTACGGCCTGGAGGCCTATGGGGACGAGCTCTACGCCACGGGCGATTTTCAATACGCAGCAGGTCTCCCCACTCCCTACGTCGCGCGCTATTCGCAATCGACGTGGGCCGCCGTCGGAAGCGGATTCCAAGGTGACGAGGCCAAAGGCCGCGCGCTGACGCGTTGGAACGACCTCCTCGTCGCAGGAGGCAACTTCCTCGAGGCGGGCGGCGCCCCTGCAGCGCGGGTTGCGACCTGGAACGGAGAAAGCTGGGCTCCCCTCGGCGAGGGCCTCAACAACTGGGTTGAAGGGTTGACCACCTATGGCGGCAAGCTGGTCGCCTGCGGCTGGTTCAACGCCCTCGCCAACGGCGGTCCTGTGGGCTTTGCGACTTACGAACCTAGCCTGACACCCTAAGGCTTCGTCGGCCGGGTTTTCGACCTCCGCGGCGACGTCGAAAGACGCCATCGCTCTTCCATGAGCACAGCGAAGTCCCATTCTGGACTGGGTGCGTGTCGGCCCCTCGCAAGGATGGGACCTCGAGAGCATCGAGATGTGGCTGCGCAGCACGACGGATCCAGCCCAGAAGGGGCTCTGGTACAAGTGGGACTGCAACGGCACCCAATCAGGCGGCTATGTCTGCGAAGCGCCCTGACAGGTCTCAAGACGTCAATACAGCGACTGGGCAGGGGCAGCTCTTCACCACCTCGTCGACACTCGGGCCGAAGAAGGCGCGATCGCTGAGCGGCCGGAGATTGCTGCCCATCACGACCAAGTCGGCGCTTTCGGCGGCCGCCAAACGCACGATCTCATCCTGGGCGGCCAAGCCTTCGACGACGCGAGTCTGCACCTTGGCGCCGAGCTTGCGGCCGTATTCGGCCTCGTGTTCGAGCATGTCTTCGGCGATGTCGCGCGCCGCCGACTCATGCCTGCGGTCGAGCAGATAGCTCTCTGGGCCCTCGCGCTCTTGCAAGGCGATGACGTGCATCAGCAGGATCTCGGCGTCGCAGGCGACCGCGAGGCCGCAGGCCACCTCGAGGGCATGTTTGCTGTAGTCGGTGCCAATGGTGGGCACCACGATTTTGCGCGGTACGCGGCCATCGAGGAGCTGCTGCATGATGCCCTCCCCTGCGGCCACCTCGACGACCAAGGTCGCACAAGGCGATTGACGGATGACGGGGTCGACGGCCGGTCCGAAGAGCGCGCGCGTGGCCACGTCGACCGCGGAGCCGAGCAAGGGAGTGCGCGGCACTGGACGGCGCGGACGTGAGCCCATCACGATGAGGTCGTAACCGGTGCGGGCCTCGCCCAACACCGCCTCGCTGACGGTCTCGCCGTTGCGGCGCACCTCGGTGGGGGGCGCGGTCTCGACGGCTTGGAACTGCTTGCGGATCGTGGGCGTGAGCTTTTCGAGGTCGCCCGAATCGATGAGGCTATCGTCTTTGCGGAAGCCGAGGCGACCGGAGGGGGCTTGCACCTTGGGCGTCAGCACGGCGATCTCGGTGCTCTTCTGCGCCTTGCCGAGCCAGGCCGTCAGACGGCCGGCCAGCAGCGAGCTGGGTGCCCCGGAGACAACGAGCAACACGCGCTTGAGCGAGCGCAGAAAACTCTGCGACGAAATATGCTCGCGTTCGAGACGCTCTGCCTCATCGGCACTGACTTTCACGTGCGACAAGGTCCAGCGCAGAAGCGGCGGCGCCATCAGGGAGGTGACGATCGCGACCATAACGACGATCGAATACATCTCGATCGTCAACACGCCGAGGCTGAGGCCGACGGTAGCGACGATGATCTCCATCGCACCGCGCGCGTTCATGCCCGAGCCCAGCGCCAGGCGCTCCCAATGGCCCAAGCCGCCCGCCCAGGCGCCGAGGTAGGCGCCGATGAATTTCCCCATGCAGGCGATCGAAAGCACGATGACGCCGATGAGGAAGACCTCCGGCACGGCGAGCCGCGCCAGGTGCACCTTGAGGCCGGCCGAAGCGAAGAAGATCGGCGCCAGCAGCGCGGCGGTCACCGTCTCGAGCGCGTGCCCCACCTCACCACGGAAACGCGGCGCTTGCCCGGCGAGGATGCCGACCACAAAGGCGCCCAGCACCGCTTCGATGCCCATCTCGTGCGTGAACGCCGCCGTACCCAATGCGAGCACGAGGACGGTCGAGAACTGTGCATTGACGCCGCCGACCCGCGTGTCGATGAAGGTCAAAATGCGGCTGACCAGGACGCGACCGAAGGTCAAGCCGAGACCGATGAAGCCCACCGCGACGAGCACCGAACGCGCCACGGTCATGCCGTCGACCGAGCCCTTGGCCGCCAAGCTGGCGACCACGGAGAGCAAGATCCAGCCGATGGTGTCGTCGGTCATGCCGGCGGCGAGCGTCACCTGGCCGATGTCGCGCCGGATCAGCTTCATATCCATCAAAACCTTGGCGATGACCGGCACCGCCGAGATGCTCATGGCGACCGCCATGAAGAGTGCGAACACCATTCGGTGATCCGGATGCGCCAAGGTATGCGCCGGCAAGAGCCAACCCATGCCGAAACCGCTCGAAAAAGGCACGATGATGCCGCCCAGAGAAACGAGGAGCGCGGTCTTTCCCTTGCGTTTGATCAAATCGAGATCGGTCTCGAGACCCGTCACGATGAGCAGAGAGATGACCCCCAACCACGCCACGACCGAGAGCAGGTCGGCCTGCGCTTGATCCATCGGGAAAATCGAACGCTGCAGCCCAGGCGCGATGGCTCCGAGTATGGAGGGTCCAAGAACCACACCTGCCGCGAGTTCACCGATGACCGGCGGCTGCCCAAACTTGCGCGCGAGCTCACCGAGGATGCGCGAGGTCGCCAAAAGCACGCAGAGCTGGATAAGCAATAAGAGTAGGGCGTGATGTCCGAGCGCCTTGAGGACGGTCGTTCCAGCGGGCATGAAGTCTCCTTGGTAGGCACATATAGTCTCCTTTGGCCCCCACCCTCAAGGATTACGAACACCGGCGCGCGCGTCCGCCGGCTTGAATCGACCTGCGCAGACCGCTAGAGCAGCGCTACGAGAGGCCGCAAATCGCGCGTCTCCAAGGAGGAGGAAGCCATGGCAAACCTCATGGAAATGTTGAACTCGGCGGATAAGCGGGCCGCGGTGATCCACGATTGCGTGCAGCTCCTGGACGAGGAAGTCGCCTCGAAAAGCGGCCTCTCCGGCGTCGCGATCAAAACAGGCTACAAAGTGCTGAAGGGTTTCAAGCCCGGCTTCGTACCGAAGGTCGTCGAAGAGCTCTTGCCCGAATTTACGCAAGCGCTCGATCCGGTCTACGCCGAAGCTCAGCAGAAGAAAGCCCCGACCGAGGAATACTTCAACGAGCATAAAAGCCGGGTCGCCGACGCGCTGCTGGCCATCACCGATCGCAAAGCGGAGCACGCCAAGATCGCGCTGCTCAAGAGCACCTATCTCAAGCTTCGGCCGACGGCGAAGAAACATGTCGAAGCAGCGGTGCCCAAACTCGGCCAGCTGGTACGCAAACACGCCAGCGCCTGAGGAAGGCGCGACTTCTCAGAACGCCACCTGCAGCTGGGTGCGGACGCGCCAATCGTTGCGGTCCGCATCGCTGCGGTAGGTATGCAGTGAGCTGATGTCCGTCTGCAGCTTGAGGTTGTCTTCGATGAGATAGACGTTCAGCCCCAAGCTCGCTTCGTGCTGCGCTCGCGTCAGTCCCGCTTCGGCATATTGCTGACCGAGTTCAGCGCGCGTCGATTCGTCTTCGGCCGTCGCAAGGCGCTCCTGCGCGTAAAAGCGCGCGTCGTTGCGGACGCTGCGTGAATAGCCGACAAAGGCATAACGCGCGGCCAACCCCCACCAGCGATTGGCGCGCCAAGCGAGCTCGGTCATCGAGCCGTAAAAGGCCAAACGTGTCGACAGCGCGCGGACCGGATCGTACCAAGCCAGGTAGGCGATGGCGATCAAGGTCCAGCCGCGGGCTTTGAGGACGAACTCCGGCGCGAGCCGCATGCTGGTATCGAGGGTCTCGCGCGGCCCAGCGTCGACCGCGGCGCTCAGAGCGAGGGTATGACGCACCTTGCCCTTTTTCACATCGCTAAGCGACTCGAGGTCCATGCTCTGGCGCGGATCATAGAGGTCGCGCGTATGATGCGCGAGGCGCACGAACACCTCGGGATGCAGCTCGTCGGGCAGCTGGTAGTCGCGGAAGGAAGAGGGATTGGCGGGCGTGTCGCCGTAGACCTCGGTGATGCCCACGTTGTGGCTGGCCCGCGCGTTTTGCCCGGTGAACACGCCGATGGCGTAGCTGAGTGGGTTGTCGGACTCGTCTTCGTCCGTCGGCCGACCGTCGTGCAACATGACGCCGATCTGCCGTTCGGCGCCGAAAAAGCGCGTAGTGATGGGCCAATCGGGCAGCTGCTGGATGCGAAAGGAGAGCGTGCGGAAATAGGTGAAAGGCGTGATGAACTGCCCCGCGCGCAGGAGCATATAAGGCATGATCTTCGCCTCGAGCCAGGCATCGAGGAGTTCGACCGACTCGCCGGCCTCGACGCCCGCATTGACCTGCAAGCGAGTGCGCAAACGGTCTTTGAAAAACGCACCCTGGACGGCGATGCGGATGCGGCGGAAATCGATGTCGTACTCGTCGCGACGCTCGCCATTGCCGCCCTCGACGTGGTCGAAACGGAAGAGGGTCTGCGACGCCAGGTTGAAGCGCAGCACCGCACCCTCCTCCGGACTGCGGTACTCGATGGGCTCGAGCTTGTCGGGCCAAGGCAGAGCAGACGAGCCGCGGATCTCGGAGGACTTCTTCTCGGGGTCCTCGGCAGGAGCCAGAGGTTGAGCCGAGACTGGCGCCGCAAGCGAGCAGAACAGCGCTACGCCGCAGAAGCGTGCCCCGAACGTCCCGAAAACTCTCTGCTCCTTCACTCGCATGGTGCCGGCAAGAATCGGATAGCACAAGCGCAGGCCCCACATCGCGCCCGAGACTCCCCTCCCGCGGATTCTTTTTCGACCCTTTGGGGTGTGTTGTTCTCGCCGATGGCTAGTTGGCTATCCGGTTACGCATTTCTTGCACACAAGTTACGAGCACGAAACATTCCCCGGCAGTTGGTAGTCACTGCACCGAGATATGGCGCATTTCCTGCTCGAGGGGTCCCAACCTCAAGTCTGCTCAGGCGCATCACGTGAATGATCTCCACGACCGTCCTTCTCTGCAATCGAAGTTTCTCGTAAAGGGTCTGTTGATCGGCCTCACAGCCCTCGCTGCGGCACAGGGGTGCATAGGGGCGGAAGGGAACGATCTCGCCTCGGACTCTCTGCAGGCCAAGGGCCCGCAAGGCGCACCTCCCTTCGAAACTTTGCTGGATGTGCTGGAAGCACTGAGAGGACCCGGATTACCGGATTCACTCGCTCCCGGCGAGATTGGCAATACCCAACAAAAGTGGCTCAAGGTCTCAAATCTGATCGCGTCAGGAGCGGTCTATGCCTATCGCGAGTCGGACTCGTGCTTGCTCGCCCTGAGTGCCGGAAGTACCAAGGTCATCAGGGAGATCCGTGGCTTTTTGCAAAGCACCAATCTCGGTAATCGAGACAAAGGTGAGCAGATGCTCGAGGCCTTGTCCCTTCTCTCGTACAGCGCCTTGCTCGACGAGTTGTGGAGCAGGGGCTGGGGGGACGTATGGAACTACTCGGAGTGCGTCTCGCCACAAGTAAAGAATCAACTTAATCTCAGGCTGTTTGCGCTAATGCGGGAGGGATTGCTGGTGGATTTCGGTGCCCAGCAACTATGGCTCGGCGCGCTCGTCCAAGACGTCACCGACGCACCCCAGAGTCTCAGCGATGACCAGCTACGTAAACAGATTAGGACTCAGCTCCTAGCGCCGGGGAGACTGAACACTTCTCCGAGCCGACTGTCCGCCTGCGGCAATCGATGCAACGCCTTACCCGACGACAACGACGGTGTTCTCGATAAACTCCGCGCAATGAGTTCGGAGCTCGCTGCGTACGCTAACTCTGAAGGCCGGCCTATATCTCTGGTGCCGCAAGCGATCCAGGCACAGGTGGTAACGCTCGGCGCTCTGTTCCCCGCGACACGAGCAAGCGAGATCGTGTCTTCGGACCAGATCAGGAAAATTTTATCGAGTGACGGAGTCGGCTGGGACCAGGTTTTTACTGCACCGGACTACGAAGTTCACACTTTCCCTAGGCTCTACGCTTCAGAGCTCCGCGTCGTAACCTTTCAAGGACTGTTGAGCTCGTGGTGTCGCGAACGGCAGGACCCATCTTTCGATCTCGACGTCTGGTCGAGAACCGTTAGTCAGGGCTACACTCCTTAGCCAAAGCTTCAACGACAACGCATCGAACAAACTTACCTGTCGTGTGTCAGCTACGTGGCAGACAGGAAGCACTCGCTTGCAGCCCGCAGCACAGCGCGGTACTGCCTAAGCTGAGGAGCAGCTTAGAATGCGTATTGCCCAGATCTCGCCTTTGTACGAAAGCGTTCCGCCCCAGCTCTACGGTGGCACCGAACGCGTGGTTTCATATCTCACCGAAGCCTTGGTGCGTCAGGGCCATGAGGTCACCTTGTTCGCCAGCGGCGATTCGCAGACGGCGGCGCGTCTGGTCCCTGTGACCGAACGCTCGCTGCGCCTCGATCCGCACTGCCTCGATTGGCTGGCGCACAACACCCTTCTGCTCGAGAGGGCGGCGCAGCATGCCGATGAGTTCGATGTGATGCATTACCACATCGACTACCACCATTTTCCGCTCTCCCGGCGCTTGGGCAAAGCGCAGCTGACGACCCTGCACGGGCGCCTCGACATCCCTGACCTGCAGGGCATCTACAGCGAATACAGCGACATGCCCGTGGTGTCGATCTCCGACTCGCAGCGCGGCCCGCTGCCCCAAGCGCATTGGGTGGGGACCGTGTATCACGGTCTGCCGCTCGACCTTTACCCCTTCTCGCCGAAGCCCGACGGCTACTTCGCCTTCATCGGCCGCATCTCGCGTGAGAAGCGCGTCGATCGCGCCATCGAGGTCGCCAAGCGCCTCGGGGTGCCCATTCGCATCGCCGCCAAAATCGATAAGGCCGACCGCGAATACTTCGACAGCGAAATCGCCCATCTTTTCGACGACCCCTTGGTCGAATACATCGGCGAGATCGGCGAGAAAGACAAAGCGGAGTTTTTGGGCGGCGCACGCGCCCTACTCTTCCTCATCGACTGGCCCGAACCTTTCGGCCTCGCGATGATCGAGGCGATCGCTTGCGGAACACCGGTGGTAGCCTTCCGCTGCGGCTCGGTGCCCGAGGTCCTCGACGATGGCGTGACCGGCTTTCTGGTCGACGATATGGAAGGCGCGCTGAAACGCGCGGCCGAGATCTCCGCACTCGATCGCAAGCTCGTGCGGCGGCGCTTCGAGGAGCGTTTCAGCTCAGACCGGATGGCCAGCGACTACGTGCGTATCTATCGCGAGGTCATCGCGAAACAGGGCGGCACGCGGGGCTAGGGGCGGCGGGGCTTCCGCACCTTCGCATGAGGAGCAGACGATGAACGAAGTCGTACGCATCGGCGACGAATATTATATTTCCGCAAAGGCGACGACCTCCGAGTTCCGCGGCAGCGTGCTCAAACAAGGAGAAAGCTTCGGCCTCTTCGATCGCCGCGGCGACATCAACCACTTCGGCGCCGGCGATCAGGGCGTCTTCCACGAGGGCACCCGTTATTTATCGCGCCTGGTGCTCTCGCTCGAAGACACGCCGATGCTCGTGCTGAGCTCCACGGTGAACGAGAACAACGCCTTTTTGCAGGTCGATTTGACCAATCCGGTGCTCGAGCGGGGCCGGGTCGCCAACTTGCCGCAGGGCGTGCTGCACGTGCATCGCAGCAAGTTCCTCTGGGACGCGGTCTACTACGAGGCCCTGACGCTGACGAACTTCAGCGATGAGGCGATCGACACCACGCTGGTCTTCGAATTTGCCGCCGACTTCTCCGACATCTTCGAGATTCGTGGCGTCACGCGCGAGAAGCGGGGCGAAATCTTGCCCAGCGAAGAAGACAGCCACGGCTTGCGCCTACGCTACCGCGGCATCGACGGCATCGAACGTTATTCGCATTTCCACTGGTCGCATCCCCCCCACGAACGCAACGCAGGCCAAGCCCGCTTTCGTCTTCACCTGCCGCCCAAAGGCAGTGAGAACCTCTCTTTGCGCGTGGCCTTCGGCGCCGCTCCGCATCGGCCGACCTTTCTCCCGGTACCGGAAGCGTTCCGCCACGCGGGGCAGAGCTTGCAGGCGCTGCAGGAGAACGAATGCCTGGTCGAGACTTCGAACGAACAGTTCAACGACTGGCTCAATCGCGCCTATGCCGATCTGCGCATGATGATCACGCATACGCCGCATGGCTTGGTGCCTTACGCGGGCGTACCCTGGTTCAGCACCCTCTTCGGCCGCGATAGCCTGATCACGGCGATGCAGATGTTGTGGGTCAACCCCGAGGTCGCCGCCGGTGTCCTGCGCAGCCTGGCCGCGCTCCAGGCCCATCAGGAAATACCGGAAGCCGACGCCGAACCCGGCAAGATCCTGCATGAGACGCGGCGCGGCGAGATGGCGGCGCTGGGCGAGATCCCCTTCGGCCTCTACTACGGCAGCGTCGATTCGACGCCCCTCTTCATCATGCTGGCGGGGATGCATCTACGCGCGACCGGCGACCTCGATCTTGCGCGTGAGCTCTGGCCCCACCTGCGTCGTGCCCTCGAGTGGATCGACGTCTACGGCGACGCCAACGGCGACGGTTTCGTCGAATACGCACGCAAACGCGTCGAGGGTTTGGCGCAACAGGGCTGGAAAGACTCCCACGATTCGGTCTCGCACCGCAATGGCCATCTGGCGCCCGCGCCGATCTCCCTCTGTGAGGTGCAAGGCTATGTCTTCGCGGCGAAGCGTGCGGCGGCGGAGATCGCCGAAGAGCTCGGAGAAAGGGCCAAAGCCCAGGAGCTGCGTGAGCAGGCCGAAGCGTTGCGACAGCGCTTCGAGGATCGCTTCTGGGTCGAATCGATCGGCAGCTACGCGCTCGCGCTCGACGGCCAGGGCAAGCTCTGCGAGGTGCGCGCCTCGAACGCGGGGCACTGCCTCTTCACTGGCATCGTCCGTCCGGACCGCGCCCGCCGCGTCGCCGAGACCCTGCTCGCCCCCGATATGTTCTCGGGTTGGGGGGTGCGCACCTTGGGCGTGCACGAGGCGCGCTACAATCCGATGTCCTACCACAACGGTTCGGTCTGGCCGCACGACACTGCCATGGTCGCCGCAGGCTTCGCGCGCTACGGCCTCAAGGAGGCGAGCGAGCGTCTGCTCACCGGCCTCTTCGACTCGAGCATCTTCGTCGATCTCCACCGCCTGCCCGAGCTCTTCTGCGGCTTCGATCGACGCAAAGGCGAAGGCCCTACCCTCTATCCGGTGGCTTGCCTGCCCCAAGCGTGGGCCTCAGCCTCGGTGTTCATGTTGCTCGAAGCCATTTTAGGCATGAGCATCGACGTCCCGCGCAAGCAGCTCCGCTTTTGCAATCCCGTGCTGCCTTCCTCGATCGAAGAGATACGCATCCACAATCTCAAAGTCGGGAAAGGGCGCGTCGATCTCGAGATCCACCGCTACCCCAGCGATGTCGACGTCAACGTCCGCCGCCGGGAGGGAGACTTCGAGGTCGTGATCGTCAAATAGCGCTTCCATTCGAGCCAGGTTTCGGAAAGGAGAGTAGCCGGCGACCGGGAGTTCGCAGGGCGGTAAGGCGTGTATTTCGGCAGCTCGAGCGCAGGCGCAGACCTCGACCTCTGTTGCTGCCGGTCGCAGCAGAGCTCCTCACCCTATTGAGCGATCCGGCGGCGATTTTCTCAAACTCTCCTTTTCTGAAGTAGCCTTGCGGCCATGCTGGACTTGCGAGCTTCTCGAGCGATGCCCCAGGACCAATCGGGCAAGGGCTTGAGGTGGGCGTTTCGCCTTTTTTTATGTGTGGCGGGTGTAGGAGTCGTCGGCGTGCGCCCTGCCGCGGCCTTCCCGGACCAACCGACTCGACTGGGACCTTACGGCGAACGAAAAGAAGGCGAACGCCTGGACCATGTGCACCTCTTGCTCGACGTCGCGGCCTATTACGGCGGCCCCGAGGG
>ERZ1066122.2611-NODE-2611-length-11546-cov-7.114960_pt1 | contig 11546 bp, 4 predicted proteins | sample MGYA00382769_ERZ1066122 | MGnify/ENA primary metagenome ERZ1066122 (study PRJEB33369, sample SAMEA5778352) | biofilm metagenome | biome: Industrial cooling water; feature: Water cooling tower basin; material: Biofilm | place: United Arab Emirates | collected...
CTTGACCACCAGGCCGGGGTAGAGCGTGGGGCCGGGGGGCGCCGTGGTGTACGTCACGTGCCCGGCGCGCGCGCCGTAGCGGGCGTGCTCGACGCGCGCGCCGGACTGGAAGACGGCCATTCCCTGCCCGTTGCGCCCCGGCAGCGTCGGTTTGGGCTGCGTACGGGTCGGTCGGCCGCCCAGCACCACGCCATCCCACATTCGGGCCTCGGGCAGCGGGTCGCAGATGTCGCGCTGGTACAGCACGGTCAGCACCGCATTCTGCTCCACGATGAGCTTGCCGCCGTCGGTTTCGAGGGTGCCGTCGGCCCGGACGCGACCGGCCGCCACCACCACGCGGGTGCGGTTGGCCAAGTCGGGGGCCAGGCGGCGCGTGTCGTCGAACTGGATGACGGCGCCGCTGGTGATGGTGAGCGTGGCGCCGGGATGGATGTACAGCGTCCCGCGGACGCGCTTGTTCGTGTTCCACACCACGTTGCCGGTGATTTGCAGGTCGGCCGCACTCACGAAGAAGCCCGGCGTGAAGAGCCGGAATGGCCGGGCGGGGTACGTGACGTCGGGGAAGAACCCGCTCTGGTCGGGATACGGCACCCGGATGGTGAGCACGTAGCGAACAGGCACGGGCGGATACGCCGCCGTATAGGCGGGCGAAGACGAGAAGGCCGACTGCACGACGCTGCTGTCGGCGTAGGTGATGGTCCAGCGGTAGAGCGCCCCGGCGCTGGCGGGCAGCGGGCACCGCACCGTGAGAAAGTAGCACGAGTCCGCCGGCTGCGGGAACTCCTGCACCAGCACGTCGTCCACGTACTGATAGCCCACCAGCGCGGTGTTGGACGTCGGCTGGCCGGTGGGCAGGTAGTTGCCGGGCGAGTTGTCATCGAAGTTGCCGATCACGACGTGCGCCTCGCCGCCCGTGGCCCGAAACACCCCCGCCGACCGCGACCACACGGTCGAGGAGTTGAAGTTGAGATCGTGCCGGGTGAGCGCGGCGGGCATTCCGCTGGGCGCGGCGCGCAGATGCTCGAAATCGGATTGGTAGGGGTCGTCGCGGTAGGTGGCGATGCCCAGACGCGGGGTGGCGTGGCTGCTGTTGGCCGCCAGCAGCGAGCGGAACTCCACGTAGTAATGCTGCGCCGTGAGCGGGGTCGCCAGCTCGTGTTGCAGATACTCGCGGTACTCGCTAACGGGCACACCGGCTGCGTTGGTGGCGTCGTGGCAGACGTGGACGCCCGCGTACCCGTCGCCCGTGTGCGGGCCGGTCGGCGTCAGGCCGCCCAGCCACTGCAGCGAGTTGAAGAAGTTGTTGGGGACGCCCACGGCGCCCGCCCCGCCCCGCCGAAACCAGTCGGGCGTACCGTAGTTGGCGCTGCGCCAGCGTCGCAACTCGTCGGTGGTGGTAGGCAGGCCGTTGCAGACGTTCTGCAAAGTGGTCGGCACGGGCGGCACAAGGTTGGTGAGCTCAAAGCTCCCGTTGCTTACCCAGTTGGCGCACACGGGCGGCACGGAGGGCATCGGCGCCCCGCAACGCCGGGCGCGCAGCGCCCCGGCGGCGAAGAACTCGGCCCCCGCGTCGGCCCCGAAGCGCACGGCCGCCAGGCTGAGATTGCCGCCGGCGAGCACGGCCGACGCGGCCGACCACGCGCCGCTCAAACTCGCCGCGCCGCCCACCAGCACCACGCCCGGCAGGGCGGCATCGGTGCTGGTCAGCGATCCGCTCACGCACCACGTCACGTGGCGCGGCTGTACGCTGCCCGTGAGCACCACCCGCGCGCCCGCCCCCAGCGTCAGATTGCCGCTCACGCGGATGACGAAGCGGCTGGCCGTGTCGCCGGTGAGCACCAGGGCCGTACCGGTCACCGGCGCGGCCGGCCCACTAACCGCGTACACACCGCCACTCAGGGTGTGGCCGCTGAATGCCGTCAGCGCTGTAGCACTCAGGCCCGCGCAATAGGCACGGGCGGCACTCAGGTCGGCCAGCGCGGCGCTCACGAGGCTCGGCGTGGTGCCCTCGGCCGTGCTCTGCACCGGCCCCACGATGGCCGTAGCTGCCCCCGCCCGCCCGTAGGTGCGGACGGCCGACGCCGAGTCGGCCGTGAGAGTGGCGCCGCTCAGTACGCCAAACTGCGCCGCGCCGCCCAGCGGCACGGTGAGGCTCTGGCCCCAGGCGCGACCCGTGGCCGCGCCAATGAGCAGGGTGGCCATCAGCGCGCCCGCCCGCCAGCGGCGGCGTTTACGGGTGTGGCGCTCGCCCACCCCGGCAGAATGCAATGCATTCGGGGGGGGGTACAATTGGGGGGAAAGTTTTCCTGCATCGGACATTAGGGGGTAAGGGTGAAACTTCATAGCCGCCGACAGCCACCGGCGCACTAGCCAGACGGTGCAAGATATACCATTGGTTGCCGTGGTTGGTCAGGGGCCAGGGAGCGAAAAGCGCAGCCTGGCGGGCCGGCCGAAAAATTCGTGTATATTCGCGGCCCCAAAAAGTAAAAACCACCGTAACGCGCTGTTACGGTGGTTTTTACTTTCAGCGAATCGTTGGGTGGCGGTAGGCGGGCGGCTCGAAAAAAATAAAAATTTTTGATCGTGCCTCAGTAGTGTGGATGGGGTTCTGTCATTGCGAGCGAAGCGAAGCAATCCGACGCAGACTCAACGCGGTTGTGCGTCGCCCGAGGCCGTTGAGCATTCGCCGGATTGCTTCGCTTCGCTCGCAATGACAGAATGCCATACACAGTATTCGAACACGACCAAATTTTTCGGTGGGTGAGAATGGCGGATGGTTCAAAAACCGGAGCGCGGGTCTCTACTGCCGCACCACCCGCCGCACCACGCTCGTGCGGTTGCTCACCACGCGCACCAGATACGTGCCGGCGGGCGCGGCGCCCAGCTCGAACGTGGCCGCGAGGCCCGTCAGGCGCTGCTCGGCCAGGCGGCGGCCCCGGATGTCGAGGATGCTCACCGTGAGGGGGCCGTCGGCGAGGTCGGGGCGCGAGAGGCGCACGGTGCCGGTGGTGGGGTTGGGCGCGAGCGCGAGGCGGTCGGCGAAGGCCTGCGCGTCGGCGCGGAGGCCCTGCACGGGCGCGGCTTCCACCGAAAAATCATCGAGGGCGAGGTCGGAGGCGAAGTCGGCGCCGGTGATGCCGCGCAGGCGCACCACCACCGTGCGCCCCCGAAACGGCGCCAGCGACACCCGCGCCTGCCGCCACTGGTTGCCCTGGTCGCCGACGACGGCCGGCACGGCGTCGAGCACAGCCGCGCCCGAATCGGGCAGCACATCGACGTGCAGCTCGCCCATATCGGCGCCGAAGGCGTGGTACCAGAACGTGAAGTCGCGCGCCACCGAATCGGCCGACAGATCGAGGCACGGCGACGACAAAACGGCCGTCTTGTTGAAGCAAGCCGACGCTTCCAGATACAGGTAGCGCCCCTGCGCCGTACCGAGCGTGTGGTCGGCGTTGGGACCGGTGTTGTTCGAGACCGTCGCGCCGGCGTTCACGCGCCAATCGATGTCGTCGTCGGCGCCGTTGGGAGCATTGACCCAGCCGTTGCCGAGCGCGCAGGCGGTGGCCTCGCAGTCGGAGGCGGGGCTGCACCGCGTCCAGGCGTCCACGTTTTGGGTCAGCGGCAGAGCGGCGATAGTGCCGGTGGTGAGGGTCAGACTTACACGGGCCGAATCGTTGTGGCGGTTGCCGTCGGCGGCGCCGAAGCGCGCCCACACCCGAAGCTCGGAAGCCCCGGCCGGCAGTGTCAGCGGCTGAGTGAACGTGAGGGTATGCACGGTCCCCGGCGCCAGCGGCCCGGCGAGCGTATCGGTCACGACCGGCCCGCTGCCGAGCTGGTAATACAGCCGCGCGCCCGCCAGCGGCTGGGCGCCGCTGTTGCGTACTTCCACCGTCACGGGGGCCGGGCGGGCCGGGCCGCAGGTGGTCTGGGCGCCGGGCGCGGGGCTGAGTACGCGCACCACTTCGCCGTCCTGCGCCAGCGCGCAGTTGGCCAGACCGGGGCCGCGTCGGATGGCGATGGCCCGCAGGCTGCGGGCGCCGTTGGCGCGCACGGCGCGTACGCTCAGCCACTCGTCGGCGCCCGGCACGGTGCCGCCCACCACGAAGCGCGGCTGCGTTGAGAAGCCGACGCTATCCATCCGGGTGGCGCCGAGGCGGTACACATCGTAGCGCACGGCGCCCGTTACGGGGTTCCACTCGAGGGTGGTGGAGTCGGGGCACACCCGCGTGACGCGCAGGTTGGTCGGCGGCCCCTGCACACTGAACGTGCCCGACCGGCCTTCGGTGGCGCCGCGCCGGACGCGCACCGTCAGCAGCTGCCCGTTGCGGTTGGCTTGGGGCGCCCACGCAAATTGGCGCGCCGCCCCCGCGATGTTGGAGCCGATTGCCTGCCACGTCGTGCCCGCGTCGGCCGACACTTCCACCTCGAAGGTGCCGGTGGTGCCCACGGCATCCCAGCGGATGATTTCGGCATCGGCGGGCGCGAACGACTCGCCGCCGAGCGGGTACGTCACCACCACCGAATCGCGCAGCAGCTCCCACACCACCACGAAGCCCTGCGGCCCCTGCGCCACCCCGTGGCCGCGCACCACCACCGAGTAGGTGCCGGCGGCGGGCGCGTCGAGCGTAATCAGTTCGGCGTTGTTGAGCGAGTCGCGCCCGCGCACGGCGGGCTGGTCGATGGTGATGAGGTTGGGGCGCGGGTCGAGCACCCACGGGCGCAGGGTGTCGCCGAGGGGCGTAATCAGCAGCGCGTCGAGGTCGTTGACGAGCGCGCGGCCCGCGAGCACGGAGCCTTCGTAGTCGGTCCAGTGCGTGAGCAGGCGCACCTGCTGCGTCCCGGCGGGCACCGCGAGCGAAAACGTCCGCACGTCGCCCTGCTCCACCGAATCGACAAAAAAATGCTCGCCTTCGAGGGCGAGCGCGGCGCGGCGGGCATTGAGGCGCCCGAAACCAAACTCGAAGTCGGGGCCGGGGTTGCCCAGGTCGTCGGCGGTGCCGAGCACCGTGGCCTTGATGAGCGCCGCCGACGGGTCGGCGCCGCCGTGCCGCGCGCGCCACAGGTGGTAGAGCGCGGCCGCCGTGCCCGACATCCCCGGACACGCCATCGAGGTGCCCGAGTTGTTGCCGTAGGTGTTGTTGGAGAGCGTGGAATTGACATCGACGCCCACCGCGCAGATGTCGGGCTTCACGCGCCCATCCGTGGCCGGCCCGCGCGAGGAGAAGCCCGCGAGCTGGTCGTTGCGGTCAACGGCGCCGACGGCCAGCACGTTTTTGCCGCTTTTGTTGCCGCCGGTGATGTTGCCCCAGCCCGTCAGGAAGCCGCAGTTGCTGGTGCCCGAGTTGCCCGCCGAAAACACGTGCAGCAGGGCCGGTTGCAGGCGGGTCTGGCGGTCCACGGTTTGGGCCGAGGCGGTGTAGCCGTCGTTGCAGCCGTCGCCGTAAGACGTGCTGGTAATGCGGACGCCCTGCGCCGTGAAGTCGGCCGGGGCCAGCGTAATGTTCTCGAACGGATCATAGACGCTGATGGGCGCGGCCGGCGCCATTCCGCGCTGGCGCGGGTCGAGGTTGCCCGCCCCGCCGATGATGCCGCCGACATGGTCGCCGTGGTCGCCGTTGTTGGTCGTCACGCGGGTTTGGTCGAGGCGCCCCTGAAAATCGATGTGCGGCCCGACGATACCGTCGTCGCCGAGGGCCACGCGCACCCCGGTGCCGTCGTAGCGGCGGCCGAGCGGCTCGTCGGAGTTGAGGTAGTTGGCGCGGTGCGACGAGCGGCCCGGCCGGTCTTCGCGCTGCGGCGGGGCCGGCACCGGCTCCACGCTCAGCACGGCGGGCAGCGCCGCCACGGCGCGCAGCTTGCCGAGCGGCACCCGCGCGCGCAGCCGGTGGGGCGCGGTGGTATCGGGCGCCGTGATTTCGGTCGCGCCGGCCGCCAGCAGCGCCGCGCGGGTGGCGAGGCGCAGGGCGGCGGGGTCGGGGGCGGCCTCGGCGAGAAGCGTCTCGATGAGCACCTCGGCCGTGTTGCCCGGCCGCAGGGCGTGGGCGGGCACGTTGCCGGTCCGCAGCAGCGGGTGGAGCCGCTGGTCGGGCGTGAGCTGAAACACGCTCCGCACGTTGTAGCCCATCAGCAGTTGCCGGTTGAACGAGGCCGGAAACGCCACCACGTAGGTGTTCTTGGGCAGATAATCGAGCAGCCGCACGTGCCAGGCGCGCTCCAGCCGGGCGCGGCGGTCTTTGGTGGGCAGCTCCCAGAACTGCACCAGCCGGTAATACACGCCGCCGCTGATGTCGGTGGGTGCGGCGGCAGGCCCGAAAAATTCTTCGAGGTTTACCGGTGGCGTGAACGCGCCGCCGCGCAGCTCGACGTTGAACGACGGCCCGCCGCCTGCAGGCGCCGCCGGTTGGGGCGGTTGGGCGGGTCTGGCCGTCTGCGCTGCGGCGGGCGCCGCCGTCAGCAGCCACCCGCAGGCGGCCAGCGCAGCGGCGCGGCGAAATGTGATGGAGATGAGCATCGAGCGGGAAGAGAAAGGCACCCTCACCAGCCACACGGGCGCGGCAGGTGTTCCGAAAGTTACGGCACAGACGGGCGATGCTTGTCGAGCGTTACCTAACGCCCCGTGCGGGCGGGCACTCGCAAAAGCTGTTTGGGTTAGGCAATGGACCGCGAACCTCCGGTTCGCTCGCGGTTGGGCAAGGCGGTTGGGGATGGCGGCTGAGAATGGACCGCGAACCTCCGGGTCGCTCGCGGTTAGGCAAGGCGGTTGAGGAAGGCGGTTGAGGACGGCGGTTAGGGGCAAACCACGTGGTTGCGCTCCGACGGGTCCACCCGGCACTCCCCAGCGCCCAACCGCCGTCCCCAACCGCGAGCGAACCGGAGGTTCGCGGTCCATTCTCAGCCGCCAACAGTCGGCCCGCACCTACGCCGCACGTCACGTACGTGGCAATCCTGATTCGCACTGCGCCGCCGGATTCGCCCGGCCGCCTACCTTTGGCGCCCACCCTCTCCTACCCCACGATGAGTGCTGTTACGTTTGAGACCCTGTTGCGCCTGGCGTTCGGCGAACGCTACGACGACTATTTCACCGAAGCCGAGGCTACGGCGTACACCCGTTTCGAGCGGGCCGCCCAGGGCCGTATGCCACCCGGTACGCCCGCGCACGAGTTGTCGTTCGCGTTCGAGCGGGTGCGGCTGGGCGTGGCGATGGCGCTGCTCCAGCTTCTGCTCGACCTGGCCCACGAAGCCCACGCCAACACCGACCACGCCCCCGACCCGCACGACGACGAAGCTGCCGCTGCGCTGCGCGTCCTGCACCACGCCCTGCGCGAGGCCCGTTCGCCGCACGACATCGACCGCATCATCGGCGCCGAGGCCGACATCTTCGAGCGCCTCTACACCGACCTGTTCGTCAACGAAGCCGGCGAACAGGTGCTGCTGCTCTTCGAGCGTACGCTCTCCGCCGACACCCGCCGCGAGCTGGACCAGTGCCTGAGCGAAGCCGCCAAGCTGGCGGCGGTGCTGGGGTGAGGGAATAGCGATGTAGCTGCCGGTAACTAAAAAATTCCCCTCCCCGGATGGGGAGGGGTTGGGGCGACCACGGCGGTTGGGCCGCAGTGGCTCAGCCGCCGTCACCGAGTGATACTCGGTGTTACATTGCTCAACCGCCGTTGCCCAGCCGCATAACCCAACCGCCGTATCGCCCCACCCCCAGCCCCTCCCCATCCGGGGAGGGGAGTTCGCTCTGAATGCGTAGCTGCTACCGCCGCCCCCCACCATCCCACCATCCCCGCAAATCCCTTAAAAATCTCCATCTATGTTCCTCTTCATCCTTGGCGTTCTCCTGCTGGTCGCGGGTTTCGTCGTCGGCCGCAACACCTACACCAATGCCCCCGCCTCGCGCGCCCGGCTGCCGCTGATGATTGTCGGCGTGGCGCTGGCCGTGCTGGGGTTTTTCACGAGCACCGTGCGGCAGGTTGACGCCGGCGAAGTGGGCGTCGTGAAACTGTTTGGGCGCGTCCAGAGCGAGGTGCTGGAGCCGGGTCTGCACCTGGTCAACCCACTCGCCGACGTCGTGTTTTTCGATAAGCGCACCCAGAATTACACGATGTCGGCCACGCACGACGAGGGCGACAAGGAAGGCGACGACGCCATCCGCGTCCTCACGGCCGACGGGCTGGAAGTCGTCATCGACCTGACGGTGCTTTACCGCGTCATCCCGGAGCAGACGCCGACCATCCTGCAAACCATCGGGCCGGATTACCAGGATCGCATCGTGCGCCCCGTGTCGCGCACCCGCGTCCGCGACAACGCCGTGTCTTATGACGCCGTGGCCCTGTATTCCACCCGCCGCGAGGAATTTCAGAACCGCATCTTGCGCTCCATCGAAACCGATTTCAAAAAGCGCGGCCTGCTGCTCGAGCAACTGCTGATTCGCAACATTCAACTGCCCGAATCGGTCAAACAAACCATTGAATCAAAAATAAATGCCGAGCAGGAATCGCAGAAAATGCAGTTCGTGCTGACGAAGGAAAAGCAGGAGGCCGACCGCAAGCGCGTGGAAGCACAGGGCATTGCCGATTATCAGCGCATTATTTCGGCCGAACTGACGGATAAACAATTGCGCTACGAGCAAATTAAAGCGCAACGCGAATTAGCGGAGTCGCCTAATTCTAAAATCATTGTGTTGGGGGATACGAAGGGCGCGCAATTATTGATTGACGGGCGGTAGCGCCGCCCGCGGCCGCTCGCAAAAAAAACCAGTGCCCCCCGGAGATGGCTCTCCGGAGGGCGCTGATTTTTTCTGTTATCGGCTTTCGCGCCACCGTCAAGCTCACCGCTTGAATACCAGGCCTACGTTCAGGTTGGTGAAGCCGGCTCCGACCTCGGTGTAAACCCCAAAACCGTTCGTCAGGTAATAACGCGCGCCGATAAACGGCGACGCCTGCACCCGATTATAGGAAAGAACGCTATAATTGGTGTTGTAGTAGCCGTAGTAACCGTAGTAGTAAGAGTAATTCCAGCCATACGGATACGTTGATTTGTCTTCGAAGCTACCGATGTTGTAAGACGCCGTCAGGCCGATGTACGTATCGAGCCGCGGCGCGAACTGATAATGATAGCTCAGGCGACCACCCAGCACCAAGTAACTCCACCGGTAATCAATCTTGTACTGGTCGCCGTAGTAGTCGTAGTCTCTCGCGTAGCGAAACTGCCGGTAGCCGACGAAAGCGCCTAACCCGAAATTGCCGGGTATCTGTAAATCAACGCCCCCGATGTTGGGCGTCCAGGAATGTTCGACACCGATCCCCAGCATTGGCGTGGAGCTGGTGTAAGTGCCGAGGTTGTTGTAGCTGCCGCCAATGCCCGCGCCGATGAACAGCACGTTCGCGCCCTGCGGAAAAACCGTTTGCGAGGCGTTGTTGTCGCCGGTCATATCGAGCTTGCCCGATAGCTGGCCGTTCTCGGATACGCGGAGATTGCTGGTATTGGCAGGCGCCGGCGCGGGTGCCGGCGCGGGTGCCGGTTTAGTAGCTCTGGTGGCGGGGGTGGTGGTTCGGGGCCGAGTGGCCGGCCGGGTTTGCGCCACCGCGCGCGGCAGGCCGCCTAATGTGAGCAGCAGCGCGAGTGTGGCCACGCCGACGGCGTGAACAGGACGCAGGCCGCTCATATAGCCTGCGCGAGCAGGGGTGCGCCGGCGCATAGCCAGCGAAAAATAAAGAGCCATTTGAAAGAGAAATGGGGAAAGGGAGCGCCCGTTTCGAATCCGGGCGCCCTGGGGTTACTCTATTACTAACCGGTGTGTGGCCTGGCCGCAGCGCACGATGTAAACCCCCGCTGGCAGGCCCGCCACGTCGAGCGTGGCCGTGGTGGTTTGGGCTGGCAGGGTTTGGTGACGCACCGTGCGCCCCAACGCGTCGAGTACCACCAGCGGCAGGGCCGTAGGCTCGGCGGCCAATTCTACCCGCACCTGATCGTGGGCGGGGTTGGGCGCGAGGGTGAAGGTGGGGGCGGGTAGGTCGCCGGGGGTAGCCAGCGGCGGAAAGGCCGAGAGAGAGACGGCAAAAACCGGAAAAATATTACTCCGGTTGCTAGGCAGGCACTCCGAACACGATCCGAACGTATAGCAGTTTGACAGATCGCCCGCTATCGAGATTTGGCCGCTGCCACCAACGGCCACGGCCTTAACACCGGCACCGTCGGCCGCGCCAGCTGCCAGGCCTTGCCAGTTTCCTGCGCCATCCCACCGACCGATAAATGTGTCACCGCTACCGGCAGCCAGCGTTGTTCCGCCAAACGTGGCGGGTGCCGTATATCGACCAACCACGATGGCATTGCCACTGGCATCAAGGGCTACATCGGTCGGGTTATCCTCACCTGCCCCGCCAATTCGGGCGCGCTGTATCCAATCGACCGTGTTAAGGCGCGCGATAAAGCCATCTTTCGTGGTGGTGGGACCAAGATGGTTAATCGACCCGGCAGCCCCGAACGTGAGTTGGCCGATAGTGAAATAGCCGACGACCGTCGCTACCCCCGCCGCATTCAGCGTCAACCCGTTGATGATAACATCGGCCGTCGCGTTGTTCGTGCTGATAGTTTTGGCCTGCGTCCACTGATTGCTGCCGTTGAGTCGGGCAACAAAGGCCGCCGCCGCGTTATTAGCCGTAGCATTCGTGAGGGCCGGCTGAGTACCAAAGGTGATCGAAGCCCCCCGAAACCCTCCGACGATGACGACATTACCCGCCGCGTCAACTTTCAGGTCGTTAATAAAATCGAATCCGGCACTACCGACGGTTACGTCGCTGAAAGAGCCCGAAACCGGCCAACGCGCCACAGCTATGTCCAGACCGGAACGACCACCCGCGACGATAGTGCCGTTGGGCATTACAGCCAGCGCGTCAAATGTCTCCCACCCTGCGGGGCTACTGTACGTGTAGTAGCTCTGATAAAACCCATCCGGCGACAGTCTGATCACGAACGCATCTGCCTGGTCGTTAGTACCGCCTGCATTGGTGAGCAGTTGGGTGTTGAGCCGCCCCGATGCGCCGTACAGGTGCAAATACCGGCTCGTAAACCACCCGGCTACCAGCAAATTGCCGCTCTGGTCCAGCGCCAGTGAGGTTACCCACTCTGCTTGATCGCTTGATGATCCCTCAAATTGTCTGGCCCACAGCACACGTCCAATCGGGTCCAGCTTGGCAACGAACCCATCCTCATCACCATCACCGCCAACAGCCGTGAAATCGTAGATAAGGCTGGTAGGGGAGGAGAATTCGACATCATCGTTAAAATACCCGCCGATGTACGTGTTACCGGCAGCATCCACAAGTGCCGCTGTGATGGTGGCGTCGTCGGCAAGTTGGTTGGAAGGAGAAGACGACATATACCCCCATTGGCAGCTTTGCGCCCGCAGCCCGCCGAAAGGCATCAGCGGCAGCAGCAGTAGCAGCGCCGCCAGCATCCACCACGCTACCCGGCCATCGTCAGGCCCGCCGCTCCGCCGCTCCGCCGCTCCGCCGCTCCGCCGCTCCGCCGCTCCGCCGCTCCGCCGC
>ERZ1066122.2612-NODE-2612-length-11545-cov-6.980418_pt1 | contig 11545 bp, 6 predicted proteins | sample MGYA00382769_ERZ1066122 | MGnify/ENA primary metagenome ERZ1066122 (study PRJEB33369, sample SAMEA5778352) | biofilm metagenome | biome: Industrial cooling water; feature: Water cooling tower basin; material: Biofilm | place: United Arab Emirates | collected...
GTGCTAGCGCACAGATTGTTCCTGATGGTACTTTACCTGTAAATTCTAGTGTTACTCCTGGATGCAGTATTTGTACTATTGAGTCCGGGACGGTTAGAGGTAGTAATTTATTTCATAGTTTTAGTCAGTTTTCTGTGCCTACCGGCGGCGCCGCTTTGTTTAATAATGGTGTTGATATACAGAATATTCTCACTCGTGTTACTGGTACTAATGTTTCTAATATTGATGGTGTTATCCAAGCGAATGGTGGCGCCAATTTATTTATAATTAATCCTTCGGGTATTGTGTTCGGCGCCAATGCTAGATTAAATATTGGTGGTTCGTTTGTTGGTACGACTGCAAATAGCGTTAAGTTTGCTGATGGTACAGAATTTAGTACTAAAAATAGTAATGCACCATTATTAACTATTAGCACACCCGTTGGGTTAAACTTAACAAACCCTGGCGCCATTACGGTGGAGGGTAGTGGGCACAATTTATTTATAACATCAGCACTCGCTCCAGTTATACAATATCCTAATATGTCGGAGTTGAGAGTTAAACCAGAACAAACTTTAGCGTTAGTTGGTGGAAATATTTTACTCGATGGTGGAGTTCTGGTTGCTCCTGGTGGCAGCATTAATTTAACTAGTGTTGAAAGTGGAGAGGTAAAACTTAACTGGTCGCCTAAGTTACAGTTAGATTACACGGCAATATCTAGTTTACAAGATATTGAAATTAAACAGCAAGGACTTGCAGATGTTAGCGGTATGAGTTCTGGTTCTATTCAAGTTCAGGCACGTAATATAAATATAACCGATGGTTCGATGTTGTTTTCCCAAAACTTAGGATTTTTACCTAATGGTAGTATTAATGTTAATGCTGCTAATAGTTTAAAATTAGATGGAAATAGTCGTTTGAATGGTTTTACTCGCAGTAGTATCTACTATCAGAATTTTGGTTTAGGTCAAAGTGGAGATATTAACGTCACTACCAAACAGTTAATCTTAGATAATGGCGCCTCTATTATTAATCGAACTTTTAGCCCAGTTCAAAGCGGTAATATAAATATCAATGCTACAGAATTTGTTAAACTGAGCGGATTTGTAGCTGTTAATCCAAGTGTTACAACTACTATAAGTACTACTACAAATAGTGTTGGAAAAGCAGGGAATGTAAACATTTATACTCATGATTTGTATATATTCAATGCTGGAACTATATCAAGTACTAACTTCAACGCAGGAATGGGTGGTAATATTACAGTAAATGCTGATGTTATTAATATCAGTGATAGTAATTCAATTACTGTACCTTCTTCTATATCTGCACCAAATTTTGGTACTGGCAAAGCGGGTAATTTAACTTTAAATTCTCGTATTTTATCAATTCGCTCTGGAGGACAAGTAACTACAAACAGCTTTAACTCAGGGGATGCAGGTAATATTATGATTAATGCATCTGAATCTGTAGAAATAACGGGTATTGTCTCAAATTATAATAGCAGTATCAGTTCTGCTGTTGAGAAACCAAATGCATTAGTTGGGCAGTTATTAGGATTATTTGATACACCCACTGCTACTTCAGGTGATATTACCATCAATACAGGTTCTTTAAAAATCAGCAATTCAGGGAATGTTGTGGTTAGAAACCAAGGTTTTGGAGGTGGTGGTACAATAGAAGTAAATGCTGACTCAGTGTTATTATCTCGCATTGGTAGTTTTATTGCTGATACAGCATCGGGGCAAGGTGGTAATATTAATTTGCAGCTAAAAGATTTACAAATGCGACATGGTAGTTATATCACTACAAGCGCTGGTGGTAGTGGTAATGGTGGTAATATTAATATCGATACTAATACTTTGGCTGCTTTTGAAAATAGTGATATTACTGCTAATTCTCAAGACAGTAGAGGTGGCAGAGTTACTATTAATGCTCAAGGTATATTTGGTACTCAGTTTCGCACTTCACAAACTGGGCAAAGCGATATTACTGCTACTTCTGAAGCTGGCGCCTCTTTTAATGGCATAGTTGATATAAATAGTATTGATACAGACCCTAGTTCTGGACTTGTTGAATTACCAGAAACTGTTGTTGATCGAACTCAACAAATTTCTGCTAGTTGTAGTAAATCAAATAATAATCAATTTGTAACGATTGGAAGAGGTGGTTTACCATCGAGTCCTGATGATTTTATTATACAGCAAACTGCGATATTTGAACCTTTTGAATTGCTATCTTCTCAAACATCAAATACGGTTAATTTAACTCGAAGGCAAGAAGTTACAGAAGCGCAAACAGTCGTGGTTGATAAGGGTGAGATTTATTTGTTGGCTGAGGCGCCTGTCATTATATCAAGGTCTGCTTGTAATTGACCAGGACTTACGCAAAAATCCTAGAAACCTGGAATATGAGTCGATAATTTGTCGTAAAAACGACGATTTTTGGTAGAAACCAGGTTTCTGTGCGTAAGTCCTATGTTATTTGAAGCCGATAAAATTATGTTTAACTCTGATTTTATAGTAACAAATATTGATGGTGCTTGGATATAAACATATATAAATGCGCCTTTCATAGTATCAAAATTTACATATAAAGTCATTTGTAAACAGGGGGACGATAGTGTGGTATAATAACGATTTTGCACGCTATTGTGTTCACTTGGTTACGATACATGTCTTGTTGCTAGAAACTAATGCACAATCAAGGTAAAGCTGATTCCGGTTTGAAAGATGACCCTGCTGTTTCAATAACTTCTGATTTAGGCTCCGCACGCTGTTCGCTTCGGGTCGAAACAGATATTGGAATGGTTTTACACTTGGCAGATGGCACGTTAAGAGCGTGTAATACTCGCGCTGAGGAAATATTAGGGTTGACGGCTGAACAGATACGTAAGTGGACTTCTGTAAACTGTCCTTGGCAAGCTGTGCATGAAGATGGTTCTCCTTTTCTTGGTGAGTTGCATCCAGCAATGGTGTCATTACGAACGGGGCAACCTTGCTTAAATATAGTGATGGGTCTTTATCAGCCAAGTGGGAACTTAGTATGGCTGAATATAAATTCACACCCTTTATTCCAACCGAATACATCGATTCCTTATGCTGTAGTTACAACGTTTTCTCTAATTGCTGCTATTGAGATACAATCAATAAAAGCCGAGTTCGAGGCGCCTCATAAACGGACTCAAGAGTTTTCGTGCAAGAATGAAGAACGATTCCGGATTGCCCAACTTGTTGCCAACGCTGGAACCTGGGATTGGGATGTGGCAACTAATAGCGTTTATTGGTCTCCAGAGTATTACACGCTGTATGGACTTGACGCAGCGACACCCTCAACTTATGAAAATTGGTTGGCAAGTATTGTAGAGGAAGATAGAGAGTTCGTAGATAGAACTATTCGTCAAGCATTAGAGCAGCAACAAACCTCGCTTACCTTTGAGTTCCGCATAAACCATCCCGTACAAGGTGTAAGATGGTTTGATTCCCGTAGTCAAATATTTTATAACCCCGATGGACAACCTGAGCGGTTGGTTGGTATCTCCATCGATATTACAGACCGCAAATGCATTGAAGAAGAACTGCGACAAAAAAATGCTATTTTAAGTGTAATTAACGAGTCGCTGCCTACACCAATTTTTGTTAAAGACCGACAAGGGCGAATTATTTACGCAAATCCAGCTACACTTGAGGTTTTGGGTAAATCTGAGAAAGAGGTTATGGGGTTACGTGATTGCGATTTATACCCATCGCGCGAATTGGGAGCAATGGTTACAGAAAATGACAGACGTATTATGGAATCTGGGCAAACCGAAGTGGTTGAAGAATCTCCAGATGGAATACGTACATTTTTGGGCACGAAGGCGCCTTATCGTAATGAGGCTGGAGAAGTAATAGGGTTAATTGGCATATCGAATGACATTACCGCACGTGTTCAACTTGAGCGCGACCGTGAACGTATTTTACAACAAGAACAAGCGGCACGAGAAGAATCTGAGCGCGCGAACCGTATTAAAGATGAATTTTTGGCAGTATTGTCTCACGAACTGAGAACACTTAACCCCATATTGGGCTGGTCGAAACTACTACAAACTGGTAAGTTGAATGCAACTAAAACTACTGATGCATTGAAAGCTATTGAGCGCAACGCCAAATTACAATCGCAATTAATCGAAGATTTACTTGATGTTTCTCGAATTCTGCGTGGCAAACTTACGTTGAATGTTGTACCTGTTACCCTGGCACCAGTAATTAATGCTGCTCTTGAAACAGTACAATTAGCCGCAGAGGCTAAAAGTATTTACATTCAAACCATTTTTGAACCAAATGTAGGACAAATATTAGGTGATATAGGTCGTTTACAGCAAATCATCTGGAATCTTCTATCCAACGCGGTTAAATTTACAAAAGAAGGGGGACGAGTTGAAGTTCAATTAACACAAATACAAACAAGCGCTCAAATTCAAGTTATCGATAATGGAAAAGGTATTAGTCCAGACTTTTTACCTCATGTATTCGAGCATTTCCGTCAAGAAGATGGCGCCATAACACGCCAATTTGGCGGATTAGGATTAGGATTAGCAATTGTGCGTCAACTCGTCGAACTTCACGGTGGTATGGTGACAGCAGAAAGTGCAGGAGAAGGATTTGGCGCCACTTTTACTGTCAACTTGCCCCTAATTAAGCAGGTAACAGAACCCGTAGTTAATTTTGATGACCCTTTACCCTACCCTAACGACTCCGAACCATTGGCTGGATTAAGAATTATTGTCGTTGATGATGAACCAGATTCGCTCGATTTTGTTGCCTTTGTTATTGAACAAGCGGGTGCAGAGGTAATTGCCATACCAAGCGCAATTGAAGCACTGCAAACTCTCCAACAAATTCAACCCCATTTAATTATCAGCGACATCGGGATGCCAGAAATGGATGGTTATATGTTTATCGAGCAAATCAGAACCAAATTACCACCTCAGCATCGAGAAGTTTTAGCGATAGCATTAACTGCCTTTGCTGGAGAAGTCAACGAACGACAAGTAATAATGGCAGGATTTCAAAAACACTTAGCCAAACCCGTTGACCCAGACGAGTTAATTTTTACTATAACGCGCTTGGTTACTGATTAAGAGACAGTTAACCAGTTGACCTATTAAATTAAATTAAATATTAATAAGCTCATCGTACCGGATAATAATTAATCTAATTGCCTCAAACAACGCACGCACACTAACTTCACTTGCTTGATATTTAACAGTTAATACATCAATCCAGTCGTGCAAATTAACATCGTTAGGGTTTGCAACATCCATTGTTTCTACCCAAGCAGTGTATATTTCCTCACCTAAATCTGGAGCATGTGCAACAGCTTCTGCCTCCGCACGCACCATCAAAATACAACGTTGGTTAATAATACAAGCATATTCTAGTTTCATAAGTTAAAGTTAGCCACTTGTTATAAATATAACAAACTTATTTGTTAAAATTGGTACCTTAAAACAACCATCATACTTGCTATTTTCCAAAATACTATAAAGGTAAAGTTTTTGTAACATCCCAGGCGCCGATTTTCTATATACTAGAAGAACACAAGAAGCACTACTTGCACCACATAACTTTGACAACTTAAGTGCAACTTAAGATAAAGCCAATTCTTTGATAAATAGGCACCTTTCTCTATAGCAATACACTTCGTTTCGATTTTTTATTATATATAAGGCGCCTTAGAGTAAGTTATTTTACATTGGGTGATCTTTAAATATTGCAAGTGCGTTAAATAAAATACTTGTGCTTTTTATTCGTAAGTATGGCGCCATACTTACGTATTTTTTAAAGTTAACGTTGCTCAGTATGACATATTAATCAGTGTTCCAGAGAGGTGGAATTTGGGAGGGGTTTTGGAAAATGACGGGTAACCATGTGGTGGTGGGATATTCGTTTTCTAGTCCCTGTAGTTTTTCTCTCGCTTCTCTTACTGATATATATAGGGTTTTACCGTTGGAAAACTCTGTAAGGAAGTTCTTCAAAAATTCTTGCGCGACTTTATCGGGTACTGGTTCGCGCATTACTATCATTTGAGGTATATTTAGTTCTACTAGGTTTAATGCTAATCCTAATCCGTCACAAGAATTGAATATTGCTAATTTCAATCCTTGTTGAATAGCTTTTTGTAGTGCGTTTTTTAGTTGAGCTATGCTTAGAGTTTCGTTTTTATTGATGTTAATTTGACCTATTTCTTGTTTTGTATAACTGTGTCCTGCAAAAAACAAAATATCCCACGGTTGTTGCCATAACTCATCGTTAACTTGTTTTCGTAACGGTTCGACTAAAAATGTTACTTCGCTATTCAGTAATTGTTCTAGTATTTTTCTATCTTGGTTAACATCTATTCCTGTGCTGTCTCCCAGTATTGCTAAGATTTTAACACGATTATTCGTAATGGACGGCGCCTCGATTTTATTATACGCAGCAGTATATATTGCTAACTCCGCATTTCGGTACGTATCAAAGAAAGTCCACTGTTGAAAAGGTAATTTTAGTAAAGTGCGGTTTTCGGATTGCAGGATAACACGTATTGTTTCTGATGGGTTTAATTGTTCGAGCAGTTTTTCTTTAATAACTCGGAATGACTCTGAGTTATTCAACCAGTGATTTAAATATTGTTTAAAGCGTTTTGCTGATGCTTCGCATTCTTGTAAATAGTCGTTACGACTAATATTTGTTGTTTGCATCTCAGGTATTTCTAACCGCGCGCTTGAAAGTAAGGTACGATGGTAAGCTGATTGCCATTGACTATATAATATCTCTAACTGCGGCGCCGTTGGTAGTTTGGCTGTACATTCAACACTGGGTGTTTCACCTTCATTTGAAATTTGCAGCGTTACAGGAATACTCCCACTTAACTCATCAGTGTCTCCAATTTTGAGTACTACTAGTTTACCTCGTATTTCTGACTTTGATGCAGGCGCCACTATCATTTGCATCAAGTTCTTTAAATCGGCTTGGTGTTGACGGTATAATTCGATTTGTTCATCTTTACTTTGTAATTGTGCTTGATATTTCGCTTCGATTGCTTGCAATGCTACCTGGTAACTTTGCGTAAAGTCACTGTGAATCTTTGTTTTATTCGCTTCTTCGGTTACTTCAACTTTAACTACTACTACTCCGTCCCCTTTATTCTCTATACTCCTTATCGCTAACTGAGTATCTTGATTTGCTGCCTTTACATCTACCAATGCACTATATAATGCTTGTAAATCTAAGCCGTTTTGAAATATTAAATCAACTGTATTAATAAATACCTGAAATAATTTAGTAAATTCTCCGGGTGCAAATACTCCGCTACTGGGACGACGTTCATTTTGGTTATTTAATAAAAATACATAATCACATATTACTTCTTCTAACTGTGTGGTGCTATCTATATTCCAAGCTTCTAAACATGCTGCTGTGAGTCTTGCGTGTTGAAAGTTGGTATTTATCGCTTGTGCTTTGGTAAAGTTCGCACGTTCTAAAATCGCATCTACAAACGTTGCTTCACTTATATCTGCTTCCGTAAAGTTCACTTCACTTAAATCGGCGCCTGCTAAATTGCCACCTTTGATGTTGCATCCAATGTATGATTGTTTAACACCACGCTTTTTGACCAATAATTCCCGCACTTTCGGATTTGCCAAAATTGTATTGCCAACTCTCGCACAATCAAGCTTTTGGGCAAGATGAAAGTTTGTATGCGTTAAAGTCGCATTACTAAAGTCGCAGTGTTTGAGAACGCTTTGCTGAAAGTTGCTATCGGTCAAATTGGCATTTATAAAACTCGTACCACGAATCGAAGCTAAATTTACAGCTATGGTACGAAAGAACAAAAACTTCTCTTCGTTCTTAAAAACTTGTCTTGCTAAATAACTACCTAAAAATGTCCCAGTGGACGCTGTACATATTCCCACACTAATGGCGCTGACAAATGCATTATCATTATTGGTAATCAAAGCACCTAACGCTACTCCCCCAATTCCACCTACTATTACAGCAAATATCGCTATAATTATACCCAAAGTACGGGTTAGTATTATCGTCATTGTAAACGAAACAGCCATCACCAAACCAAAAGCCACATTTACAGCAACCAAAACCCCAGCTACCGAACCAGCTACTACTCCATCAATAGCACTAATTGCAGAAACAGCTATTGCTACAGCACCAACTACAGCTGAAGCACCCAGTGCAACTTCGAGTGCTTGATAATTAATCAACACACAAAAAACGAAAAGCGTTACTAAGGCAATACCACCCGCAACGAAAGTATACTTTAATCCTTCCTGAACAGCAAAGTAAATAAAATCTGTGGCAATAACTCCCGAAAACGCTGCCGCAAATCCGCAGATTCCCGATAAAATCAAAGCTACTCCGATCAAAAGCAGATTTTGGTAATTTCCCAACCCTGCTTTTGCGTGACTAAAATTGGCGCCAATTAGTGTAGTTTCGCTAAAGTCGGTGCCGCGTATGTCACAATAACTAAAGTTGGCACCCCTTAAATTGGCGCCATGAAACGAACGACCACGAAGGTCTTGATATGCAAACTCTATAGAATTCTCCATTCCTTCGCTTCATCAAAACTTCACAATTGTAGCTTAACGATTTTGCGCGCGTTAAACAATACTCCCTGTGGGTAAATTAATTTGCTCGTTCTTGTTACTTATGTTTGTATCATGGGCAACCTGAAATTAGCGATATGTAAAAATGAGCAGATATAATTACGGGGGTAAAATGCTAAAAGTTCTTATCGGTCATAGTGAAGACCCAGATTCTCTGTGTGCTGTTGAAGAAGTTTTACAGCAGTGTCAAAAAGATTTAATGGACATGGCGCCTAATGCGGGTATACTATTTGCAGCTATAGATTTTGAACATGCTGTTATTCTTGAGGAAATATCACGTGTGTTTCCTGGACTTGAGTTGATTGGTTGCACTACAGATGGTGAAATGTCATCTAAAATGGGGTTTCAACAAGATTCTTTAGTACTGTTACTTTTTTGTTCTGATACTGTGGAAATTCATGCAGGTGTCGGAACTTCTGCGAGTTGTAACCCAATCGCTGCTGCAAAACAAGCTGTACAACAAGCATCTGAAAAGTTTTCCACCCCAATTAAATTATGTATTGCTCTACCTGCTAGTTATACTGAAGGTGGCGCCACTACAGATGGAGAACTGCTACTCAAGGGTTTAGAGTTAGCTTTTTCGTCACTAGTTCCGGTTATTGGTGGAACCGCAGGAGACCAATATCGTTTTAAAACTACTTATCAGTTTTTTGGAAATCAGGTTTTAACAGATTCGCTACCAATTTTGACTTTTGGTGGCAATGTTATATTTTCTCATGCAATATCTTGTGGATGGTCTCCACTCGGACGCAAAAGCATGATAACGAAAGCTAAGGGAAATATACTTTATGAAGTGGAGGGTATGACTGCCGTTGAATTTTATCAGGGTTACTTAGGCAATCGTTTACCAACTGCCGAAAATCCACTCGCTGTTTATCTTCGTGATAATGAGTATTATTATATGCGAGTGCCTAATAGTTGTAATGATGATGGTAGCATTAATTTTTTGGCAAATATACCCGAACAAGCAAGCGTTCGAGTTACCGATAGCAGTCGAGACGAAATAATTGCCGCTTCTTTGAATTCATTTAAAACTGCTTTACAAAACTATCCTGGTAATAAGTTAGATGCTGTACTCATATTCTCTTGCTGTTGTCGTCGTTGGCTTTTAGGTACTAGAGCAAAAGAGGAGTATCAATTGATTAAAAATGCACTTCCGTATGAGGCGCCTATTTGTGGGTTTTATACTTATGGAGAATTTGCACCGTTAGAACCACAAGGAGCAACTTATTTCCACCAAGAAACTTTTATAACTCTACTTTTGGGGACTCAGTAGAGAATATGGATATAGAAAACTTGGAACTGGAGAGCAAAATTAAACAATTAGAAAAAAGCGTTCGGATTTTACAAAAAAAATTAGAACGCTCTAAAGCTGACCGTATAAACTTAGAGAAAGCTAGCGAACTCAAAGAATCACTGCTCAAAAGTGTTATTCGAGAATTTGAAGAGTCGCAAGTTGTTCTAGAAAAACGTACTGTTGAATTAGAAACAGCGCTTAAAAACCTCAAATCATTACAGGTTAAACTTATTGAGTCGGAAAAAATGTCAGCGTTAGGAGTATTGGTTGCTGGAGTTGCACACGAAATAAATAACCCTGTGAACTTTATTTATGGTAATTTAGAGCATGTGAGTAATTATTTTCAAGAAATATTGAATTTATTAAATTTATATAGACATTATTATCCGACACCTGTAATTGCGATTCAAAAGCAAATCAAAAAAATTGAACTTGATTATATAATAAAAGATTCGCAAAATATATTTGATTCTATGAATATGGGAGTGGAGCGAATTCAACAAATTGTTAAATCGTTACGGACATTTTCTCGACTCGATGAAGCTGAGTTCAAAGTCGTTGATATTCATCCTGGAATTGATAGTACTTTATTGATATTGAATAACCGTCTTAAACCTTCTGCACGGTTTCATCAAGGTGTTAAAGTTATTTTAGAATATGGTGATTTGCCTAAGTTGGAATGTTACCCGGGTCAATTAAATCAGGTGTTTATGAATATTCTGGTGAATGCTATTGATGCTTTGGAAGATGCTGGACATTTATTAATGCCAATGATTAGGATAAGCACTGAAGTGCTTATTACGAAGAGTGCAGGGTGTGCAACGAAAACTGGGTGGGTAGTGGTTCGCATTGCTGATAATGGTGTTGGGATAAGTGAAACAGTGCAATCACAATTATTTAATCCATTTTTTACTACCAAAGATGTTGGTAAAGGGACTGGGTTGGGGTTATCTATAAGCTATCAAATTATTACGGAATTACATAAGGGGAAATTAGAGTGTTACTCGACACCCGGAAATGGAGCAGAATTTGTCATTACTATACCAATCAGGCAAGATGTTAAATGATAAAATGTTCGGTAGTTTCGGCTTCTCCTATACAAATTTTAACGATGAAAGCTTCACCAAGTTCTCCGCTAAATTTAATTTGTATAAATAAATCTGCTAGTTGTGCTGTTACTTTTTTTAGCACTTTACCTGTTGTGTCGAGTAACGCTAACTTTAATTGTGGTGGTAAATAAATTTCTCTCCCTGTCGGGTAAACTTGTAATAATATGCCAAATCTATTATTGATTTTTGGGATTAATGCGATAGCTAGAGCTATTCCTTCTCCTGCTAGCTGAATTCCTAAGTCGATTAATTTGACTCTTCGTACTGCCACTGCTGAGTTTCCTGGGTCTATTTGCCATAAACTCTCGACTGCTGTCCACAACGTTTCGTCGTCTTGAGTCGTTTGTAATAACTTTATTAGTGCTTGCTTCGCGTTTTGATTATCTTGGCCAATTTCACTCAGTCTTTTTGCAATACTACGCTTTTGAGATTCATCTTTTAAAAGCGGTAATTGTTTTATTAATGTGGATATCTCATCAATTATCGATATTGTGTACTCACGATGATTAACAC
>ERZ1066122.2616-NODE-2616-length-11526-cov-6.333188_pt1 | contig 11526 bp, 11 predicted proteins | sample MGYA00382769_ERZ1066122 | MGnify/ENA primary metagenome ERZ1066122 (study PRJEB33369, sample SAMEA5778352) | biofilm metagenome | biome: Industrial cooling water; feature: Water cooling tower basin; material: Biofilm | place: United Arab Emirates | collected...
CCGGTCCGCGGCCGGCTGCGGATCACCACTGACGTGCAGCCCGACAGCTTCCGGCTGTTCGTCCGGGGGAGCAAGGCGACGCTGGAAACCGACCTGTTCAATCCTTACCGGCGGCTGGACGGCCCGCCCTACACCGGCAAACTGACGTCGGTCGGACAATTCCGCTTCGGCGGGCAGATGATGAAGTCGGCGGCGCGCAACTTCATCGACAAGGTCAAGCAGCATGGGCCGTATCAGGGAATGCCGCGGATGCTGGACGCCATTTATCGCGCGCTGCTGAAGGGTGAGGAGCCGCCGTTCACCCCCGCGGCGATGATCGACACGGCCCGGCTGGTCGACCGGATAGCCGCGCTGGGAAGCCGCGCATGAGAGTGCTGGTGACCGGTGCGTCCGGCTTTCTGGGTCGTTCTGCTGTGCGCCAATGCGCGGAGGCAGGACACGAGACAATCGCGCTCGTCCGGCCGCTTGGCGACGTGTCGCGGCTCGGCTGGCCGGCCGAGGTGCGCGTCGTTCGTGGCGACCTTCGCCAGCGCGGCGAGTGGTGCGGCGCCCTGGGGCAGATCGATGCGGTCATCCACCTGGCGGCGGGCACGAGCGGAGGGCTGCCCGACCAGCTGATGGCGTCGGTGGTCGCGACCGAGAACCTGCTGGACTGCCTCCGGGGTCAACCGCTCCGGCGCTTCGTTCATTGCAGCACCTTTTCGGTCTACGATGTCGAGGCCACGCGCGGGCAGCTGACGGAGGCCTCTCCGATCGAGGACCATCCGGAGCGACGCGACGCCTACACCTGGACCAAGCTGGTGCAGGAGCGGCTGGTCGTGAACTTCTGCCGCGAGGCAGGCTGGCCCTGCGCCATCCTGAGGCCTGGGCAGATCTTCGGGCCCGGCAAGCTGTGGGACGAAGGCGCGGCGGTGAAGGCGGGGCGCTTCGACCTGCTGTTCGCGCCGCTGTCGAAGATGCGGCTGACCTTCGTCGACAATTGCGCGGCGGCCTTCGTGCGGGCGCTCGACAGCGATGCGCAGGGTGCGTTCAACATCGTCGATGATGATCTGCCGACCCATGCCCGATATCATCGCCTGTGCCGCAAGGCTGGCGTGAGGACGGGGTTCAGCATCTACACGCCGTGGGTTCTGGTGCTGCTAGCCGGCAGGCTGGTGCGGCTGGTGAACCGCTTGTTCTTCAAGGGGCGCGCCAAACTGCCGGAGCTGCTCGACCTGCCGCGTCAGCGCGCCCGATGGAAGCCGTTGCGGTATCCGAACGCTAACGCGAAGAACGCTCTGGGTTGGCGTCCCGCCGTCCCGATCCGCGAGGCGATCGCTCGAAGCGTGGGGCCGAAGAGCCGATGATCCGGCCGTTCGCCCCGTACGATCGTATCCGGATCATCAACCTGGTGGATCGCAAGGATCGCCGGGCGGAGATGAGCCGAGAATTGCGCCGGGTCAACCTTGGCGACGATCCGCGGGTCCAGTTCTTCCCCGGCATCCGCTCGACGGAGGCGAGGCCGTGGCGGCGGCCGGGAGAGCGTGGGGTGTTCCTCAGTCATCTCGCCATCCTGGAGGAAGCGGCGCGGGATGGCGCCAGCGTTCTCATCCTGGAGGACGATGCGGATTTCACTCCTGCGCTGGACAGCGCGGAGGTGCCCGACCGCGGCATATTCTACGGAGGTTATGAGGCGGGCACGCCCGACGATCTGATGAGCAGCGAAATCATCGGCGCGCACTGCATGGGCTTTTCGGCGGATGTGGTGCGCGACCTCGCACCCTATCTCCGTGCGCTGGTGGATCATCCCGACCCGCCGCCAATCGACGGGGCCTACGTCTGGTACCGTCGCGCCCATCCGGAGGTGCCCACCGTCTTCGCCGTGCCGCCGGTGGCGGTTCAGCGGCCTTCACGGTCGGACATCGCGCAACTCCGGTTCTTCGATCGGCTGCCGGTGCTGCGGGAGCTTGCGGGAGCGGCCCGCCGGATACGACGTGCGGTGCGCGGACAACGCTAGCGACCAGTTCGCAGCCACTCCTTCGGCGTCCCCTTGCGGCGCAGGCCCAGGTACATCGGCACTTTCCAGAGCACATACAGCGGAAGGCGCAGAAGATCGCCTGCGCTGAGGAAGGCTCGGCCTTCCGCCCACCAAGCGCTTACGATGCCGATGAAGATCAGGACGAGAAGCGCCGCGAACGCCAGCACCGGCCACCAGCTCGCGCCGGTTGCCCAGGTCAGGCCACCGGCAATCACCAGCAGGGCGGCGTTCACGAGAGCGAACAAGGCCAGCGGGGGGATGCACAGGTCGAGTGCCGCGAACAGCTCGCGCGGACTGGCCCGGCGCAAGGCGCTGCGCAGGGCCGGCGGCGCGGCCTCACGCATGTTGGCGAGGTAGCCGCCTTCCCAGCGCTGCCGCTGGACCAGGGTGCCGGCCGCGTCGGCGGGCGGGGACCAGACGGTCGCCGAGGTGACGAGCTGCGGCGGGAAGCCTGCCCTGTCGAGTTCGATGCCGAGCTTGATGTCCTCGACGATGTCCGCGGTCGCGAGCTTGGCCCGCTCGAACAGCGGCGAGGGGAGCGCCATGCCCGTTCCCGTCAGGTGCACGCGCCCGCCGAGCCGCTGAAGCCCGCGCTGGCGGATCAGGTTCTTCAGCATGAACGCGAAGGTCGAAATCCGCACACCCGGCGCCGCCCCGGGAGCCGGCCGCAGCAGGTTGATCGCCTGCACCGGCCGGCCGCTGCCGTGCGCTTGAGCGATCAAGGCCGAGAGGCTGTCGCGGTCGACCGAGCAGTCGGCATCGAGCACCACGACCACGTCGGGCGGATCGGCGGCGAGCACGTCCCGCGCATGAGCGAGGGCAAAGCCTTTCCCGCGCCGCTCCGAATCATGCCGCTCGGCAACCCGGACCCCCTCGCCCCGCGCAAGTTCGGCGGTTCGGTCGACGCAATTGTCCGCGACCACCAGGATGTCGGCGACGTCCGCAGCAGCCTGCTTCAGCCGGACGAGACCATTCACGATCACGGCTTCCTCGTCGTGCGCCGGGACGATCACGACCGGGCGCGCTGCAATCTGGTGCTTAGCGCTCACACCCCCTCCGCGCGGCAGCCCGGCGAGCACTTCGAGCAAGAAGACAAGCCCCACGACGCCGAACGGCAGCAGGAGAACGAAGATGATGGCGGTCACTGGGGGATGGGCTCCGTGAGAAGTGACCCGTAATCGGGCGATTAGATCATGTTAAGCACGCTTGTGGTTGCCAGAAGCGCGGGGACCCTATAGCCTCAAAATACGTTGCTCGCGAAAGAGAACGGGCGTGAAACAGTCAGGTTATACCAATTGCTGCTGGTAAAAGCGCCGCTGCGCGAAAAGAGCCTGCTTGGCTCGCTGTCCATCGCCGACATCGTGCTGGCTCTCGGCTGCGCGGTGATGGTCGTGCCGACCCTCATCAAGGTCGCGGAGCTGAGCTGGTCGACCGAGCAGGGCGGGCACGGCCCCATCGTGCTCGCTACCGGCCTGTGGCTTCTGTGGCGTGAGCTGAAGACCGCGACCGTCGCGCGGACCCGCCCCAACCGGGTCATCGGCTATGGCGCGCTCGCCATCTTCATCGCCATCTACATGCTCGCACGGATTACCAGCATCCTCGAGGTGGAGGCGCTCGCAATGTACGGCGCCCTGCTCTCCGGTGCCTACCTGCTGATCGGTGGCGCGCTGATGCGGGCGATCTGGTTTCCGCTGCTGTACCTCGCCCTCATCCTGCCGCCGCCAGACACTCTGGTGTTCGCGATCACGCAGCCGATCAAGATCGCCATTTCGGAATGGGCCGTCGCCATCCTCCATGCGCTTGGGTATCCGATCGCCAGCTCGGGCGTGATGATCCAGATCGCTCAATATGAGCTGCTCGTGGCAGCCGCGTGCGCGGGCCTGAACTCAATCGTCAGCCTTGCGGCCGTGTGCCTGTTCTACGTGTACCTGAGGCATCGCAGCAATCCGGTGGCGTTCCTGATCACCGCACTCGCCGTGGTGCCGATCGCCGTCTTCTCGAACTTCGTGCGGGTGATCGTGCTGATCCTCATCACCTACTATATGGGCGAAGCGGCGGCGCAGGGCTTCCTGCATGATTTTGCGGGGCTGCTGATGTTCGCCGTCGCGTTGCTGACCATCTTCAGCATCGACAGCCTGTTCAGCAGGTTCATCTCGCGCAGGCGCACGGTGGCTCGGCTATGATCGACGAACCCGAAAACGGCGCGCCGGAGAACCTCGACCGGCGGAAGATCCTGCTGGGGCTGGCGTTCGCGTCGGCGACGGGGCTGGCGGCGATGCGGCTGCCGTCGGAGCCGGTCAATTATCTCGGCAACCGCAAGCTTGAGAACATCGTCCCGAAGCGGATCGGTGAGTGGGAGTTCGTGACGGCAAGCGGACTGGTGGTGCCCCCTGAGGACCAGCTGTCCAAGATGACATACAGTCAGCTCCTGACGCGAGTTTATTCGGACGGCGTCCATCCCCCGATCATGTTCCTGGTGGCGCAAAGTGCGGGACAGACCGGCATCCTGCAGGTCCATCGGCCGGAGGCCTGCTATCCGGCGGGCGGTTACCGGCTTTCCTCGATCGAGCCGAGAACGGTGGCGCTGCCGAGCGCCAGCTTCGTGGCCAATGAGCTGACGGCCACCGCTGCCGACAGGACCGAGCAGATCATCTACTGGACCCGGATCGGGGATCATCTGCCTCCCAGCTGGTCGCAGCAGAGGCTGGTGGTCGCAACCGACAATCTCAAGGGGCTGATCCCCGACGCCGTGCTGGTCCGCGTGTCCATGGTGACGCAGGACAAGGCAATGGCGCTGGAGTTGATGGAAGGCTTCGTGCGAAAGCTGATGGCCAGCCTGCCGCCCGTTTCGCAGAAGGTGTTCGTACCCGTCGCCTAGCGTTTCGGCCAGGACTGGAACGGCTTCAGAAAGTGCAGGATGAAGCCAAGCGTTCCGGCGATCACCAGGATCGCGACCAGATGCTGTCCCTCGTTCCCGAAATAGTTGGCGACCGCGCAACCGACACCGGCGGCGAGGTAGAGCAGCAGCGAATCTCCTTCGCGCGGTTCCTCCGACATCGAGCGCTGCATGAAAAGGACAATCAGGCCGGCGAAAATCCCTACCGTGATCCAGTCATAGGGAGTTTCCATCTTTGTCTCCAAGCGTCGGCTGGTATGGCCTGTTACTGGCTGCTATGCTTACTTGCAGCAACGAAAAAGGAAAGTCGGGGGTCTTGTGCGCCATCGTATTATTTTGAGCCTAACGGTCGCTCTGCTCGCGACTGCCTGCGACCGCAAGGCCGAAGGACAGACCGTCGCGGTCGTGAACAATGAAGAGATCACCGCTGCCGAGCTGAATGCCGAACTGGCGAATGCCAACCTCCCCGCCGACGTCGACAAGAAGCAGGCGACCGCGCGCATCCTGCAAGGCCTGGTCGATCGCCGGCTTCTCGCGCAGCAGGCCCGGAACGAAGGAATCGACACTTCGCCGGAGTTCCTGAACCGGCAGCGCCGCATGACCGAGGACCTGCTGATCGGGATGATGGCGCAGCGGCAGATGAACACCGCCAAGCTGCCCACCGCGCAGGAAATCCAGCAGGTGCAGGCCGCGCAGCCGCAGATTTTCGGCAAGCGCGAGATCTGGGACCTGGAGCAGGTCGCCTATCCGACGCCGAAAGACCCGGCGGTGCAGCAGCGGATCCTCGGCACGAAGTCGATGGCCGAACTCACCACCGTGCTGAGCCAGGCAGGCGTGCAGTTCCAGCGCGCCAAGAACCGTCTCGATACGGCGGTAATGCCGGCCGATCTGTTCGGGCGCCTTTCCACCCTGCCTGCCGGTGAGCCGTTCATCGTGCCGACGGCCGGGCAGTCCGTCGCGAGCGTCATCGTGGCCCGCCAACCGGCGCCGCTAGACGAAGCTGCGGCACGCACCACGGCGGTGAACGTGATCCGCCGTCAGCAGGGTCAGAGCTTCATGGAAAACAGGCTCAAGGATCTGCGCAAGTCCGCGGAGATCGAGTATAAGGAAGGCTACGGGCCGCCGGCCAAGTAAGCGGGAGCAGAAATTGCGGGCGCGGCGGTCAGCTGCGCTCGCTCTCCTCCGTTTCTCCATAGTAGCCCTTGGCGTAGTAGGCGTCCACGCCATAGCCCTCGCTCATCAGGCCGCCACGGTACTTGTTGAGGATCACACCGGCTAAACGCTCCTCCCCCAGCAGGGCGGCGGCGTCTGAGATCTCCCGCTGCGTGGTCTTCCCTTCCTCGGCCACGAGGACGTACGCGTCGAGGCGAGTCATGGTCGTCACCGCGTCGTCATTGGCAAACACCGGCGGCAGGTCGACGATGAAATAGTTGCGCTCGTCGGAGCCGCGCATGGCGCGGAACAGGTTCTGCGCCGGAGCACCGGCCAGCAGCTCGGCCGAGTGCACCAATCCCCGCACGGTCGGCAGGACAAGCAGCGTCTGACCCTGCAGCCGGTAAGCTCCCGGCGCGCCGTTGCGGCCGGTCCCCGAAAGGTAATCGAGCAGGCTGTCCTGCGGAGCGATGCCGAACAGCGCGGTCAACGAAGCACGCCGCAGGTCGAGATCGAGAAGATAGGTCTGAAGCCTGGGATCGCGGCTTAGGGCAGCGGCCAGGTTCGCCGAAATGAAGGACTTGCCGACATTCGGCGTCGCGGACACCACGCCGATCATCCGCCATTTGCGGTCACGCCGCAGCTCCATCAGCTTGGCGCGGATCATGTTGAAGCTTCGCGAACGCGGATCGATGCTGTCAAAGCCGTAGACGCCGCGCAGCTTGGACAGCGCAGGGTCCCAGGCAATCTCCGCGGCCTGATCAAGGGTCGGAAGAAGCATGGTGGTGGAGCGCTCCTGCTGCACGTCGCCGGCGAGGGTGGTGGAAGCGAAGGCGCTAGGCAAGACGGGCCTTTCGACGAATGAACATGGAGGTCAGGCGAGTCTTCCAGCCGGTGCTGGCCACGGGACGCACGCCATGGTCGAACTTCGGAACGACGCCGAGGACCGGGAAGCCCATTCCTTCGATCTGCGCAGGGCTCCGCAGCGGCCGCGATAGCAACTCGATACCGAGGGCAAGGACGAAGCCCAGCGCCAGCCCTGCCGCCGCGCCAGCAGCGATCAGCAGCGGCCGATTGGGCGATACCGGCTTGTCGGGCAGGCTCGGCGGTTCGACCAGCGACAGGCGCTCGGCCCGCTGCTCAGTCGCCATGCGCGCGCTGTTCTGTGCCTTCAGCAGGTTGTTCGCGACCTCGCGATACTGCTCGCGCAGGCCCGATGCGCGATTTTCCAGCTGCATCGCCTGCTCCAGGATTGCCGGAGCGCGGGCCGACCCCGCCATCGCGGTCTGCGCCCGAGCCAAGGCTTCATTGCGTCCCTGGGTGAGGTTGGCGATGGCCGCGTTGTTCGCCTGCACCTGAGCCTGGATCAGCGCGTCCTCGCTCTGTTTCGGCTGACTCTCGGCCAGCGCGCGAGCAGCCGTTAGGCGCTCACGGGCAGCGACCACGTCGGGATGGCTGTCATTGTACATGGCGCGCATAGCTGCGAGATTCGCTTCGGCCTGTGCCACGACGCTGCTCTGCGCCGGGGTGCGCCGAAGTTGCGCCAGCAACTGCCGATTCTGATTTTCGAGGCTGGTGATCTGGGCACTGTAGCTGCCGGTGTCGACCATGGAAGGCACGCCACTGTTCGCCAGTGCCGCACCGTTGCGGGCCTTCAGTTCGGTCAACTGCCGTTCAATGACGGAAACTTCGCCCTGCAGCTTGCGCGCCTGATCCTCCAGGAACCGGACCGTGAGCGAGGCCTGATCCTCGACATTCTCCGTGTCCATGCGGAGGAAGCTCGTCACGAAGCTCTGCAGAACGGCCTGCGCCTTGCCGGGATCGGGGTAGTCGAACGCCATGTTGATGGCGATCGTGTTGTTCTGCTGCGGCTGCGTGGCGCCGATGTCACTCTCGAGCGCGCCGACGGTGGTCGACTTGCGCATCTTCTCGACGATGGTCGACATGGGCTTCGTTCGCCGCTCTTCCGCGTAGAGGTCGTTCTGCTCGATGAGGCTGATCAGGTCGCCGCGGCTCAGCACCCGTTCGCGAATCCGGGCGATGCGCTGGCCGATGGCGCCGCTGGCCGGCGATTCGACCAGCCCCGTCGGCAGGTCTTGCGACTGGACGAGCAACGTCGCCGTCGACCGGTAGAGCGTGGGCAGCGAGTAAGCGGCGACGACCGCCGCGAGCGACAGCACCACGAAGGACACGATCGCCCACCATTTCCGATGCCACAGGATCGCGGGCAGGTGGTTGAAAAACCACCCGAGCCCGGCTCCTTCCTGCGGTCTGATCGGCGTTTCAATCATCGGATGTCACCAAGTCGATAACTCAGGAACACCGAACCGCCCACGTCGGCTTTCGGGTCCGTCCCGAATTGGTTCAGTTTGCGCGCATTCACAAGAATACCGCCGGACAGGCGCTCGCCAAAGCGCCGGCTGTAGGTCCCTGCCGCCGTGTAATAAGTGGATGCGCTCTCCTGGCCGAGCACCTCGAAGCCCGAGGAACGGACCACGTCCGCGCGCAGCTGAAGCGTGTCGAATTCACCGAGCCGCTGGGAGTAGTCGATCCCCGCAGAGGTGGTTTCAAGCAGCGTCGCGCCCCCGGCATTCTGGTTGTAGCGCGATGCACGCGCGCAGATCCGCTGGTTCTCGAGCGCCCGGCAGAGGCTGGCGTCGAGCGCGAGGCCGAAGCTCTGGTCATCCCCGACGACCGAGTCCTCGTCCGTGTAGGTGAAGCCTGCCGCCAGCTGAGCGTCCCAGACCTCCGAGAAACGGGTGCGGAACGTCGCCTGGGGCGTGATGAAGGTGGTTGCGCGACCGCCGGAGAAATCCGAGCGCTGCACGGAGACCCGAAGTCCGGCCGAAGAGCGTTCAGACACCTGCCGCTCGTAGCCGGCCGTGGCGCCATATACCCAATAGTCCTGGTCATTCAGCGAGCCGCTGAAGAAGTAGCGCTGCAGATTGGCGCTGATGTTCCACTGCTCGCGCTCCGTCGGGCGAATGGCAAGGCCAGCCTGTAAGGAAGCCTGGTATTGCCGCCCCTGGATGCCGAACAGGAAAGGATCGGTGACGGTCAGCGGCGGCAGCTGCACGGTCGGCTGGGCCGGCAGCGCGGGCGTGGCCTGCTGCGAAGGCGGCACCTGGGTCGCCGGTGCGGTCGGCTGAAACGGGGCGGTCAGGAAGCGCGTACTCAGCTGTCCGCCGAAGTCGCCGCTGAAGCTGGCCGACCCGAACACGCTGACGGTCTCGCTCGCCTGATACTGCGTGCTCGCGCCGAGGTTGAAGATTTCCGTACTGTCGGGCTCACCCCGACCATAGAAGGAAGTCTCCACGAAGCCGCTGAACTGGGTCGCGGACCGCTCCGTCTGCCAGCTGTGGGCGCCAAAGGCCGAAAGGCGGCCGAAGACGCTGTCGACATCGTCACCGGCGCTTAGCCGCGGATTGGTCGAATAGCCCACCCCTGCACTGAGATCGACGTAAGTCTGTCTCGACTGGGCACCGGCCGGAGCCGTTCCAAGGAAGGCAGCCCCCGCCAGCAACAAGGGCAAGGTGCGGTTCAATCTTATCGTCATGGCACCACCAGTGTATCGCCGCTCTGGATTTGCGGCAGGTCAGAAGGCGTCAGGGAGCCTGTATTGCCCCGCAGGATGTCATTCAGGCGCACGCGGATCGTCTGGATCTGCTGGCCCGATTTACGGATGATGCGCGCGTTCGCGACGTCGGCGAATTCGGTCGGTCCGCCGGCAATGCCCAGCGCCTCGAGAGCGTTGACGTAACGGCCCGGCGTGAAGGTTCCGGGCGAGCGAACCTTGCCGATCACCGAGAATTGGAAGCCGGTCGGGTTCTTCACGGACACCGTGACCTGCGGAACCGGCCCGCGGTACTGCGGCTGCAGACCGCTTGTGATGATGCGCTCGAGCTCGGAGGGCAGCCGGCCGACGGCCGAAATCTGTCCCACGAGCGGAAAAGCGAACGTGCCGTCCGGCAGCACGCGAACGCTGCGCTGCAGCCGTTCGTCACCCCAGACGGAGATTTCGAGCTCGTCCCCAGGGTTGATCCGATACGCGACACCCGGCGCAACGGTCTGTTGCGCGATCGCAACAGATGGTAGGGAAACGACCATGATTGCAGCCGCCAGGACCGCCGAGAAGAATGCACGCACTAGGGTAGCCCTCTTTCGCTTGAGCTCTGGCAGATAGAACGGCGCCGTACCATGTTGAACTATTATCGGCCGAGAAACGATTATGTGCCAGAGGTAACTGCTTGATGAATCCCCGAACGTCGCTCCGCCGTGCTAGTTTCGTTCCAGCGCTGTTATTGTCAATTCTTCTTACAGCGTGTTCGTCCAAGGAAGATCAGGCAAGCGACCTTCTCGCCACATATCAGGCCGCGGCCGCTGCGGGAGATCTGGCGGGAGCCCGGCAGGCGCTGGCCATGCTCGTGTCGGTGGATGAGGACAATCCGGAATATTGGATCGAGCTTGGGCGGCTGCACGCCCAGGCAGGTGCCTTCAACGACGCTTATTACGCGCTGACGCGCGCCCACGAGCTCGATCGTGGCAATCTTGCCGTCCTCCAGGCACTCACCCAGATGGCGCTTCGCGGCGGTGCCCTCGATCGGGCCGAGGAATATGCGGAGCAGCTCGAACTGCTGGCGCCGTCCGATCCGGCCGTGAAGCTGACCTATGCTTACGTCGCGCTGCGCCGTGGGGACGCCGACAAGGCGGACCGTTACGCCGAGCAGCTGCTCGCGATCTCGCCATATGATTCGAGCGCCCGCATCCTGAAGGCCCGCGTCCTGCTCCGCCAGGGAATGCCGCAGGAAGCCATGAAGCTGCTGGAGGAGCAGGTGAAGCTCCAGCCCACCGATGTCGCCAGCCTTCAGGCTCTGATCGGCCTCCTGGCCCGCGCCGACGATTGGGCCGGCGTCGTTGCCCATGGCCAGCGGCTCCTCGCCCAGCAGCCCGATGCTCCGGGCGTCGCCGAGACAGTCATCGAAGCAGCCCTGCGCGCACCGGACCTCGCCACGGCCCGCCGGGTGACACTGGCGAGCCTGGAGCGTGCGCCCACCGACCTTGCCGCCGCGCGATTGCTGGAGATCTGGGCTCGCCTGCGTCCGGGCTCACCGTTCGACGCCGAGGTCCGCCGGCTGGCGCGGCAGGCGGCTCCGGCCCGCAAGCTCGTCTATGCTTCTTACCTGAACCGGGTCGGCGACCATCGGTCCGCGGCCGACCTCGCCCGGCCGCTCGCCACCCTGCCGGTCACGGCATCGTCCACGGACGCCAATGCGGTGCTCGCCACGGCGATGCTGAACCTGGGCCAGACCGGTCCGGCGCAGGAAAGGCTCGATCAGGTCCTCAGTCTCGATCCGGGACACTTCAACGCCTTGAAGGCTCGCATCGAACTTGCGCTGCGGCTGAAGCAGGGTCAACGCGCAATCAAGGATGCGCAGCGGTTGGTCAGTGTTGCTCCCTCGCG
>ERZ1066122.2619-NODE-2619-length-11525-cov-6.021011_pt1 | contig 11525 bp, 9 predicted proteins | sample MGYA00382769_ERZ1066122 | MGnify/ENA primary metagenome ERZ1066122 (study PRJEB33369, sample SAMEA5778352) | biofilm metagenome | biome: Industrial cooling water; feature: Water cooling tower basin; material: Biofilm | place: United Arab Emirates | collected...
CGAATGCGCAGAGGGGTACTGTCGTCGTGAGGCGTATGTTTGCGGGGGAAGCTGCGTCGCCTGGCAAGCCATCGGGAGCAGTTGCGATGAGGGGGAGGCGCAGCTTCTTTGCGATCCGAGCGCCAGCTTTTGCGACCCCTCCAGCAAGACCTGTGTGAGCCTGGAGCAAGCTCCAGCCGAAGGGGCGCGTTGCGATGGAATCCCCTGCAAAAAAGGCTTGCGGTGTCTGCCCGCCGAAGGCAACAGCCCCTCGCGCTGCATCAAGCTCATCGCCGAGGGAGAACGTTGCGAGGATCACCCCAAATACAGCCTTTGCGACATCGGACTCGTCTGCGGTGAACGCAACTGCGAAGTCGCTTTCCAAGGCGCCGCGGGAGATCGCTGCAAAAACGGTCTGCAATGCCGAGCCGGACTGGCCTGCCTCCCACAGAGCACGCAGTCGGATGCGACGTGCCGCGCGCTGGCAAAGGAGAACGAGCCATGCCGTTGGGCCTTCGAATGCGTCGCGGGTTTCTCCTGTACGGGGAGGAACGGTCGGCAAGGGGAATGTGCGCCCAATCTTGCGGAAGGGGCTTCGTGCAGATCCCGGTCGGAACGAATGTGTGCGCAGGGTCTGTTCTGTGATGTGGACAGCGATCGGTGTAGTAAGGGAAGAGCCGTCGGTGAGCCCTGCTCCGCAGAGGACGCGGGACGAAAGTGTGCCGTGGATGCATATTGTGACCCGGGCAGCAGGACGTGCCGGGAGCGCAAGCAAGCGGGACAAGCTTGCAGTGACTCCAAGGAATGCGAGAGTCGGCTCTGCCTAAAAAATGAGACCTGCGCTCCTTCTCGAAAGGCTTGCTACGGCTTCTGAGCGCGAAGACAAGGTGCGTTCTAGGCGTTCAGTCGGTCGAAACGAGGCGGTTTCGGCCTGCGCTGTGGCCGTCTCGTTCCTGGCGCTTCCCATCCGATCTTGGCGCCGCTAGATTAGGCTGGCGACGTTGCAGGGGAAACTGGCATTGACCCGCTTGTTCCCGTCCGCGCGAATGGTCGCGCAAGCTTGGCCGAGCAATAGAATCGTATTCGGCGAAGTAGCGCGCCAGTCCTCGTTGGCATCCTGGCACGTCAGGGGCGAACGGTTGAGCTCGACACGCCCTTCGCAGGCCTTGGCCATATCTTGGATTTGGCCGTTGAGCGTAAACTCACAGCCGATTCGATTGGCGATGATTTGGTCGCGAATGGCCGTCGTGAGCTGCGTGGGGTCGTTTGCGGTCCGATAGGGGGCCGCGGGATTGGCGTTCGCGGCTCGGCCCAAACCGGCGTTCGCCAGACGCTGAAGGTGCACAGCCGAAGTTTGACTGCCGACGCTAACGACGTAGGTGCGAATGTTTCGCTTCGTAAACACCGTGCGAGCTGCGCTTTCCGTGAACGTGTTCGCCGCAGCCTGTTCCGTAGCGTTCGCTGGGTTGGCATTGGCGCAGCCGTCGGGCTCGCCATCCCTTGCAAGGATGAACAGAATCGGATCGTTGTTGTCGGGAGGGGTTTGCCGGAGATTGGCGGCGACCTGAAGGATGGTGTCGCCGGTAGGGGTCTCGTCTCCGGTGTTCTCGTCCGCGTAGTCCGCCGCCATGGCGGCGTAGTTGTTGAGAGGCGTGGGGAGCACAGTTTTGAGTAAAGGGCAGGTTCCTTGCACCTGCTGCGGAGAGTCTGGGGCATTTGCCTTGTAGAGGACGAGGCCAAAGCGAACCTCCTCCGCGAGGCGATGAACCAAGCCGCCAGGACGCTGCCCCGGCGCGCCAATCGTAAAGTTGCGTACCGCGTTCCAGCGCGAAGGTGGATTGGGGCCAGAGCCGAAGGCGGTATCCATGCTGCCAAATGGGTCGATGACCAGCACGACGTTGGGGCGTATGGGGGTAAGAGAGAGGGCGATGTCGGCACAGGTGGCGTTCGAAGTGCTACCCCCTCCGCCGGTGCTTGGGATACAGCGGCCGCTCGCCGAAGAGGCCTGGCCTTCAGGGCAGGGAAAGTCCTCTGCGCCTGGACCGAGGATGCAGTCTGCCCTGCAAACTCCCGATGCGGCGTAGTAGAGGGCCGTCGCACATCCGCCACTCGCCGCGGAGAGGACGCGAGGTTGGCCTAAAAGGGAGAATATGTGAGCCTCCTCTCATGTTTCGATCTCCTGACGGCCTGCGGCGCCGATGTGCGAGGCATTCGGTGAAGAGCACGCTCGTCACCGAATAAAGATTCGCTGATTGATTCGAGGCTGCGCGGCTTTCACATGCGTGAAAAGATATCCGATTGTTTCAGATCTCGAAACTCGTCATTCAGCAAACCCACTCGGCCTGATGCGGTGGCAAGAAACCCTGTGCCCTCCTGCGTCCTGGATGCGGGATCTCTCCCCGGTGCGCATCACCCGCCCAGGAGCTTGCGGCCCCTTCGGCAAGGGGTAGGCTGCAGCCGAGTAGTGAGCACCGTCGACCCGAAGAGAAAGGCCATGGGCCCTAGAGGCGGATGGAGGCAAATGTGGCCCCTCCTGCTCTGTCTGGTGGGATGCGCAGAGGAGGTCGAGGAGACTGCGCTCGACATCCGTCGCGACGCCCGCAACCTCTGCCGTGCCGAAAACGAGGGGCAGCCCCTTGGAATGGATACTTTCGTCGCGGAGCTTTACGAGACGACGCTCGGGGAGGAAGAGGGTTCGACGCCTTTCGATTGCGGTCGATGCCTGAATGCCCAGGGATTCTGCATGCTCCGCGCGCGCCAGTGCCGCTGCGGGCCCTCGTCTGGCGTCGACACGGACGCGATGCGCGCGGCTTTTTCTGGCCTCCGACTGGAGGGGGCGGAGCCGCAAATCCGCTATTGCATCCGTATCCTTGCTTTGGAGAGGGGGCAGCCCGCGGCCGGAGCCGAAGAGTGCGACTGTGCGCTGGACTGGTTCGCGCCTGCGGCGTTGCGCCAAAGCAGCCGTGCCTGCGCGCTCTCGCCGCCCGCATACCCGGCGAAAAACCCCGTCCCGGTGTACCTCACCTGTCGCGGCGACGGGGAGGGGAGCGAGGCCTCGGTCTTTTCTGGCTGCGTGGCGGACGCGTTCTGAACGCCTTCCCCCGCTGGCCTCTGCTAGGCTGATCCCCTATGCAGCCCCCGGCACGCTACCGTCTGATCCGCACCATCGCGAGTGGCGGGATGGCGCAGGTCTACGAAGCGGCATACACGGCGGCGGGCGGCATCGAGCGTCGCGTCGTCATCAAACGGGTGCTCCCCGAATATGCGCAGCAGGAGAGTCTGCAGCCGGTCTTCTTCGACGAGGCGCGGATCGCTAGCCAGCTCCACCACGGCGGCATCGTGCAAGTCCTCGACTACGGCAAGGTGGAGACGAGTGAGTTCCTGGTCTTGGAATTCGTCGACGGTCTCGATGCGGCGCGTGCCCTCGCGCGCGCGCGTCGTCGCGCTCTCCGGCTGCCCTCGGGGGTGGCTTTGCACATCATGGCAGAGGTCGCCGAGGCGCTCGCCTACGTGCACGCGCGCAGAGACGAACGAGGCGAGACCTTGGGCATCATCCATCGCGACGTCAGCCCCGAAAACATCCTGCTCTCCTGGGACGGCGATGTGAAGCTCTCCGACTTTGGCATCGCCGTGGCGCGTGAACGTGTCGCCCGCACGCAGACGGGTTGGGTCAAAGGCAAAGCCGCGTTCATGTCGCCGGAGCAAGCGCGCGGGGAGACGCTCACACCGGCCACCGACTGTTTCAGCCTGGGCCTCACGCTCGAGTCGCTTTTGCTCGACGCGCCGCTGCGGATCGAAGCGACGCAGCGCGGCGCGGAGGCGCACCGCAACGCCTTGCGGGCGGCGGGGCTCGACGCCGAACTCGTGGCATGGATCGCCGAGCTCACCCACTTCACCCCGGCGCTGCGTATGGATGCGGCCGAGGCGGCGCAAAGGGCAGGCGAAATGGTTGCAGAGCGCCTCGGTCAGTCCGGGCGCAACGCGCTGCGATCGTGGCTGGCGCCGCTACGGCAACAAAGGGTCGCATCGAGCGCGCTCGACGACCTCCTCGGCATCTCCCTGATCGCCGCAGACGAGAGCCGTCGCTACTCCGTCTCGCGCGACGCCGCACCGGCGCCGCTCTCCCAATCCTTGCCGCCTCCGCCACGGGGCAGGTCGAGCAGGGCTTCGCCTTCTGCGGCCCCCTCCCGCCTGAAGAGGAGCTGGTTTTGGATCGTCCTTTCGGCCGCGATGCTCCTCACGATCGGCGCCTTTGCGAAGGAGTGGATGAAATTCACGCCGCGCCGGACACAAGCCCTCCGATCCAGCGGAACAAAGCCGATTGCTCTGGAGGAAAGCATCCGCGGCCAAGAGCGGGGACGTGAAGCGCGCGAGCCTCGGACCGGTCGCGTCGCTTCGGGCGCGAGTGACTCGCCTCCCGGGCCGCCCTCTACCTCCCGCCCTGATCTCCCCTCGCGCGCGGAGGGGTCGCGTTCTGCACCACCTGGGGCGCACCTTGCATCGCCTGCCGCGGGCGTGATGCGAGGGCGTCGATCACCGGCCCGTGACGAAACGCTGCGCGCCCCCTCCCACGCTCCGCCCTCCAACGAGGATGCCTTTTCGCCCCGGGGGTGGCTGCGCATCGGCGGCCGCCGCTTCGCCGGGCATGAGGTGTAGATCGCCGTCGTCGACGTCGCCTTAAACCCTCTCGAACTCCCTCTCGAGCTCGGCCCACGTCATCTCCTCGTGCGCGATCAAGAAAGCGGCGAGACCCTCTTCCGTACCACGCTGCGGCTCGAGAGCCGCCATACGCAGGCCGAGCCCCTCACGCTCCTGCGTCACTGATCCCTCATCGTCAGCGCAGATGATGCCGCCGGAGCAGGGAGAGCAGATGTGAGCGGTCCATGCGTGCGCGTCGCGCCGCCTCGGAGGCGTTGCCTTCCGTTTCGCGGATGAGCCTCTCGAGGTAGTGGCGTTCGAAGCTTTCCAAGGCCTGTGCACGTGCTTCTCGGTAAGACGCGAGGGCCTTGTCTGCTTCTCCCCCGGAGAGCATGGCTCCGCTGTCTTCCGCATGCTCTCGATCGAGCTCGAGGTCGTCGAGATCCGGCGCCCCCATCGCGAGCGCATACTCGACGACGTTGCGCAGCTCGCGCACGTTGCCCGTCCAGCGATGCGCACGCAGCTGCTGCAAGGTGCGTTCATGGAGCAAGCCGGCATCACCGCGACCGGTCGCCTCGCGGCAAAAATACGAGACGAGTAGCTCGATGTCCTGCGCTCGTTCGCGCAAAGGTGGCACCAGCAAACGTGCAGCGCCCAGGCGATGATAGAGATCGGGACGGAAAGCGCCACGGTTGGCTTCGGCGCGCAAATCCCGATGCGTCGCGGCGACGATGCGGACGTCGACCTCGATCTCTTGCTGGCCGCCGAGCCGGCGAAAGCGTCGGCGCTCGAGGGCGCCGAGGAGCGCGGGCTGCAAACTCAGCGGCAGCTCGCCGATCTCGTCGAGAAAAAGGGTGCCGCGGTGCGCCCGCTCGAAGGCGCCGTTGTGGCGACGCTCGGCGCCGGTAAAGGCACCTCGTTCATGACCAAAGAGCTCCGAAGCGATCAACGTAGCGGGCAGCGAGCCGCAATCGACGACGACGAAAGGCTGGGAAGCGCGCGGACTGTGCCGGTGCAAAGCTTGAGCGACCAGCTCTTTGCCGGTGCCCGTCTCGCCATGGATCAGCACCGAGATCGGCGTGGGTGCCAGGCGCGAAAGAGCCGCTTTGAGCGCCAACATGCCCCGGCTCTGCCCGATCAGCTCCGGGACGAGATCCTCAAGCGAGGCACTCCGATTCGCGGGTTGCCCTCCTCGGTCTTCCACCCGGAGGAGGGATGCTCCCAAACGGATCTCGCTCCCCAGGGGAAGATACACCTCCTGCACCCGCAGCCCCGCACAATAGCTGCCATTGAGGCTCCCGAGATCGCGCAACCACAAACCCTCGCGCCTCAACGCGAGCTCGAGGTGATAGCGACTGACCGTGGGGTCGCTCAGGCGAAGCGCGTTGTTCTCCGCGGTCCCCACGGAGTGCAGCTCCGCTTCTTCGGGATCGGCGACCCAGACGAGGCGCTGCCCGCGGTCTGGTCCTTCGATCACCTCGAGGCTCAGTTTGCGTGGGAGGAGCGTCTCTCCTGCGCCCTGCCAAGGACGTGTATTCTCGACGGCCTCGTCGTGCATTCCTTAAGGTACCAAGCAATGGCCTCAGGGGAAAACGAAGTCCCGCCGCGGCTCCGAGGGGCGAAGCAAAAAGAAGGCGGTCAAGCCCGCGGCGACGGCTGCTGCAGCGCCGACTCCGGCCAAAATCCAGCGCCGGCGAACGAGCTTTTTGCGCTCTCCTTCTTGGACCTGCAGGAGTGCGAGGAGCAGGCCTTCCGCCCCCTCCGCGACTTGGGCGCGCCTTATCTTCGGCCTCGAGTCCTCTCGATACGCCATCCCGTATAAGCTCGAGCCCTCGCGCCATAGGACGATCGCGCGCTCGGCATCGAAGCTCGCGGCGACGCGCGGCAGTCCGTAGGGCGTATCGACGATTGCCGCCCCAGGGCGTTTTCCTGCGAGCTGCATTTGCACCTCGTCGGCGCTCATGCGCGCGAAAAAAATCGAGATGGACGACGTCCGCTCGAGGTCGACCCAGCCTTGCCACGAGGCGCGCGCCAAGGCCGTCGCGTGTACGAAATGCCTTCCAGGCGCGAGCTCGAAGCTGCACTTTGGCTGCGTGCACTCGACCTCTTTGCCGTCGATCGCCACCCGATCGGCACGCTCGGAGAGACGCAAGGCGAGCGTCTTGGAGGCGCGGCCGGCGAGGGAGCGGCGTTCGTGATCGAGCATGCCTTTCAGCTCGGGGCTAGTGCCCGCAAGAGAGGTCGAGGGATGCAGAGCGAGGGTCACCAGCTGGCGTAGGTGTTGTGCGCTGCGCGTCCGATCCTCCATCGCGAGAGCGCACGCCGCGGCGAGGAGCAGCTTACGGCCCGCACGCTCGCGCCATCCCTGGGTGAGAAGGTGGTCGAGGCGCAAATCGGGATCCCGCTCGACTTCGCGGCAGCGGGCGAAGTTTGCGGCATAATAAGCCTCTTCGAGCTCGGCGAGGCGAGCCTGGCTGCGGCTTGCGAGGGGCGTTGGGGATGGCCTGATGCTCAGATAAGTCCATTCGGTCATCGTCTCCCTGCGCAGCGCCTCGTTCACGCGGCCGCCATCCACTCCCGCAAAACCGAGGACCACGCCGCGCGGTCTAGATCGATCCTGCGCGCGGAGGTCCGACGTCAGGCCGAAGAGGAGGACGAGCAGGAAGAGAGGAAGAGCGCGCATGGGAAGGAGAGAGCTCGAGGCCCGCAACGCAGGCCGGGCACCACGATAGCTCGCTCTGCCATCGCGCAAAAGCGTCTAGGGTGTCGGAATGCGCCCTTTGAGGATCCAGGCGCTGTCCTCCCACTTCGCTCCGGCCGCGTCGAAGCCGCCTAGATAGAAGACCTTCCCCGCCTCTTCGGCCCAAGGAGAGGGAACGATGGTACGAGTCCCGCGCAGAGGTCTGCCGTCGGGGCTGGGCACGCGAAGGTGGCCGTAGCTGCCGTCGAGTTGCCGGATCAAGACGTGGCTGTCCACGTCGTCCGGCTTCGTACGGAAGAAAAGACCGACGAGGTGGACTTTGCTGCCCTCCCGAGGGTCGCGCGCCTCGGTGAACTCGTTGTAAGGGCCGATGCGCACGCCGGGATAGACGCCCTCACCGAGCCCCGCCATGCCCTGCAAAATATCGAATTCCAAGTGGCGGGTCGGCGTCGTGTCCAACGCGTCCCAATAGACGAGATGTCCCGGATCTTCGAGACCACCGAAGAGGGCATATTCGCCCGCAATGCGTGGATGTTCGATGAGCGTCAGCCCCCTGCAGGAGTCTTCGGCATCGCGGCCTGCGCTTTCCCATTGGTCCACGAGGACGAAGGCGCCCAAGGGTTGCGTCGCGATATCGACCGGGCTGCTGCCTTCGACATAACGGAAAAGCCCTTCGGGCAGGCCTCGTTTGGCGCTGCACTCGCCGCCGAGATCCTTCTGCGACACGCTCGCGAAGAGGCCGAAAGGCGTGCTGCGCAAGGAGATGACTCGCCCCGACCCCTGGAAGAGCGGCCGGCTGTCCAGCCGCAGGCGACCCGGCGCTGCGGGATCGTAGCCGGCGCGATAAATCTGCCCGTTGCCGGTACCGACGAAAAGGTACTCGCGCCTCGCCACCGCATCGTAGTGCACCGCCATCGAGCGCACCGAAGGCTTGTCGTCATCGTCGCATGGGCGCACTACATCGTTGGAGACCAGCGTCCGTTTCCACTCTCCGGGTCCCGTCCTCGTCCAGAGCGTATTCGCCCAAGGTTGCCCGCTCGTCGGGGCGGTCTGCTGGCCGGCGCCGAGCACCAGAAGCGACGCCGGGCTGGTCAAGGCTGCGCCGGTGTAGTCCATCGTAAAGCGCAGCTGGCTCATATGCTCCGAACGACCGTGATATTGCGCGGGCGTCTGGGGTAGGGCGAAATCTACCACCCAAGGAGCTTCGGGCGCATCTTTGCGGAGCACGGTGACGGGGGTGCGCATCTCCTTCGCGTTCCACACCGATACGGTCGCGAAGAGCGCATCGTCATAGGCCACGATGTAGTTGACCTCCGTTCCCGGCCCACGATGTTCAAGCGTAAACATCATCTCCACGAAGGAGGAGCATTGCCCCGTGCAGGCCGCAGGGGCTTCCATGGTGCCTCCGCCAGGCCTCTCTTCCGCGCCTGGCGCTTCGCTGCAGCAGGCGAGGAGAAACAGCCAAACCAAAGCGAGAGTCTTCTGCATTCCTTTTTCTCCTCTCATCCGCGCTGCAAAGTGCGGCTCGCGCCGCGCGATTCCTTCAGGGGCAGAGATCGAGGGGAGAAGACGAACCTTCTTCGAACTTGCGGCGGTTCAGCGCCCAGGGGATGGGGGCGACCTGGTTCACGAGGCAGGCGCATTCTGCGCGCTTGCGCAAATAGGTCTCAAAAAAAGCTTTCGTGTTCATCCCGATGAAGGTTTTGACTTCGGGCGAGCCTTTGTCGCCCATGTCGTCGTGATCCTGTCCTGGCAGGACGACGGCATATTTGTCTTGGACATTGGGGTAACGAGCGAAGGGATAGAGGCGCCAGCCTTTCATCATGATCTTTCCGGTGGCGTCTCGGTCGAGCTCCTCGCTTCCGATCAGGTCGTAGGCAGGAACGCTGACCGTGCGCCAAGAGTTGTTTGCTGCTCCTTCGTCAAAGGCACCGAACTGGCCTGGACCTTGAGGTGAGAGGGGAACGATGGCCCGCACGCGCGCATCGGTGAACACTCCTTGGGTGAACACGGCAGCCCCGAGCGCGTGAGCCGTGTAGGCACCAAAGGAATGTCCGGCATGCCCAATGGCGTCGAAGTCGACTTCGCCGCCGAAATTTCCGGGTAAGGCCAGAGAGCCATCCATGAGGCGATCGAGGATGAAGGAGACGTCGGCAGGACGGTCGAGCAGATGCTGTGCAGGGCTGCTCGAGGGGCGATGGCCGATATGGAGCGCTACGAAGCCGGCGGCTGCGTAGGTGCTACCGAGGTGTTCCAATCGCTGATATGCCGAGGTGGAGCCGTTGCCGCCGTGAGAGACCAAAATCAGCGGGGTCTTGCAGGAATACGCGACAGGATAGTAGACGCGGTAGTCGATGGTGCGCGCCCGAGTCGTGTCGACCACGTTGCCATCTTCGTAGTTCGTAGCCCACGCTCCCGAGTCGCTGCAGCCCACATAGCAGGTGGGCGTGGGTGCTTCGCCAGCATCGCTTTGGCCCGCGTCGTCTCCGTTCGCGAGGTTAGCTCCCTGTCCCTCTTCGACACCGGATTCCGCACAGCCGCTCGGCTGCAGGCAAAAGATAGAGATCAAACACAGGTTTCTTAGCTTCATGACGACTCCTCGCGAAGGGCGATGGTGCCGAAACGACCCGGCGAGAGTTCGTGAGCGCTCCCTCTCGATCGCAGCGGCCTTTCACCGACGAGGAGAAGCTTCGAGCCAAAAACGTGCCGCGACGAAAACACGCGGAAATGCCTTTGTTTCTCGTGCGATGCCTTGGCACCATAGGCGCGCGCCTACAGGCGCGAGCCTCGTGTCGCGGGCGGCCTACAGGCGCGATGACACGCTCAGGCCCTCGACTGCCTTCTCGCCGGAGCGGCACACCCCTCGCGTCTGCCGCAAGATCGGCTCACCCTCGCCGAGGCCATTCAAAAGCTCTGACGTACGAGGCCCATCCCGCCTGGGCTCGCGCCGTAGTTCGAGCCGTTCGCGAGCCCGGCCGCACCGCCCTCGACCTGCACCGGGCAGGAGAGGACGGGGCCGCGTAGCTGTACATAACCGCCGCCCCCGCCGCCGCCCGGTCCGCGGACACTCGCCACGTTCGTTCCGCCAGCGCCACCCCGCGCGCTGATCTCTGCGCAGCGCAGGCCCTGCTTGCTGGCGATCGAGACCAGTCCGCCACCCCCGCCACCCCCGGCGCCGTCACCGCTGGCCGTCGGAGAGGACAGGGCCCGCGGTCCCGGTGCGCCCTCGGCGTCGATGCGCCCGTTTCCTTCGATGCTGGCCGCGCGCAGCCACAGGGCGCCGCCGCCCGCCGCTCCGCCCGTGCCATAGACGTCGTCGCCTTGTCCGGCGCCGCCGCCGCCCCCCAAAGTCATGAATTCGTCCGCTTCGTAGACCAGGGCTCGCCCTCCGGCGCCTCCGACCGCGCGACCTCCGCCGTCGTTGACCTGCCTCCTTGGCCTCCTTGCGCGGCATGCCCACCCCCCCCACCGCCACTGGCATTGCAGAGGCCGCCGCCGCCGCCCTGCATCAGATTGCCGCGTCCACTCGCGCCGAGACCGTAGAGTGCCGTCGCCGCGCCTTCGCCGATCCTGCCGCCGAAGGGGCTGGACTCGTCGATGGCGGTGCAGGCGCTGCGCTGACTGGGATCGATGACGTAGGCACCGCCGCGGAAGCCGGCTCCCTTGACCGAGAGCTCTCCTTCCAGCACCAGCGCTTCGCTCGCGAGCAAAGCGAGGAGACCGCCGACGCGCCCATCCCAAGCGGCGGCGATCGCTTGGCCGCGCAGGGTCAGACGCGTGTATTCCGGAACGACGATGACCTGCGAAAAGGCCGCGGGGTAACTCGCCTTCAGTTTCGTGCCGAGATCGATGCGGTTGCCCCTTGCCGCACGGACCCGCACCAGCTCCCAACGTCCCGCGCTCGCCGGCTCCGTGCCAAACGACAGCGCCTCGCTTTCTGCGCTGCGCGTTGCGTTGTCTCCTTGGCTCGTCTGCCAGAGCATCAGCAGATCCCCCGGACGCAAAAAGGAAAGGTCGAGCGACTGTGCTTCCAAAAAGGTCTGACCTGCGCTCGCGTCGCTCTGCAGGGCAAAGTAGGTGTTCACGAGAGTTGTATTCGTCGTGATCTCGGCCTCGCCCCAATGGCCATCTCCGAATCCCACGTCACTCAGGACACCCGGATCGGCGGGGTCGCTTCCTTGTTCGCTGCTGCCGAGGACGTCGTAGC
>ERZ1066122.2621-NODE-2621-length-11522-cov-42.433243_pt1 | contig 11522 bp, 10 predicted proteins | sample MGYA00382769_ERZ1066122 | MGnify/ENA primary metagenome ERZ1066122 (study PRJEB33369, sample SAMEA5778352) | biofilm metagenome | biome: Industrial cooling water; feature: Water cooling tower basin; material: Biofilm | place: United Arab Emirates | collected...
CCACAACCCGATGACCCTGCTGCGCGGCGTGGCCGACGACCTGCCGCTGATGCCCTGGCTGCAGGAGCACATCTGGCCGATCGAGGGCGCGGTGATGGCCCCGGACTTCATCGCCGACGGCATCGAGCTGGCGGTGGCCGAGATGCTTCGCGGCGGCACCACCTGCTGCAACGAGAGCTACTTCTTCCCCGACGTGCAGGCGGCCACGTACAAGCGCCTGGGCTTCCGCGCCACCGTCGGGCTGCCGATCATCGAGTTCCCGTCGCCGTGGGCGAAGACCACGGCCGAATACTTCGACAAGGCCCTCGAGGTGTTCGACGCCTGGCGCGGCGATCCTCTGGTGCGCTTCAGCTTCGCGCCGCACGCGCCGTACACCGTGTCGGACGCCAGCTTCGAGCGCATCGATATGCTGTCGGCGCAGCTCGATATCCCGATCCACTGCCACGTGCACGAGACCGCACAGGAGATCGTCGATGGCCATGCGCAGCACGGGCAACGCCCGCTGGCGCGGCTCGACCGCCTCGGCGTGGTGGATTCGCGCCTGATCGCCGTGCACATGACCCAGCTCACTGACGCCGAGATCAGGCTCTGCGCGGAGCGCGGCGTGCACGTCGCGCACTGCCCGCAGTCAAACCTGAAGCTTGCGTCGGGCTTCTGCCCGGTCGAGGCGCTGCGCGCGGCCGGCGCGAACGTCGCCGTCGGCACCGATGGGGCGGCGAGCAACAACGACCTCGACATGTTCGAAGAGATGCGCCATGCCGCGCTGCTCGCCAAGGCGGTGGCCGGCGACGCCCGCGCGCTCGATGCGGCGTCGGCGCTGGAGACCGCGACGCTGGCCGGTGCGAAGGCGCTGGGCCGCGAGGACGAGATCGGCTCCATCGAGCCCGGCAAGCAGGCCGATCTGGTGCTCGTCGACCTGAGCGAACTTGAACTGCAGCCGCTGTATCACGTGATTTCGCACCTGATCTACGTCGCGACGCGGCACCAGGTGTCCGACGTGTGGATCGCCGGCCAGCCCAAGCTGCGCGATCGCCGCCTCGTCGACATCGACGCCGACGCGGTCAAGGCGAAAGCCCGCTCGTGGGCCGCGCGGATCGCCGAGATCCCGCGCAAGGGGCAGGGCGCATGAGCACCCCCAACGTCCATCCGGCCGAAGTCGCGAAGTTCTCGGCGCTCGCCAACCGCTGGTGGGACGCCGACGGCCCGCAGGCGCCGCTGCACGTGCTGAACCCGGCGCGTCTCGGTTACGTGGCGTCCCGCCAGCCGCTGCGGGGCGCGCGCGTGCTCGACGTCGGCTGCGGCGGCGGGCTGCTCAGCGAAGCGATGGCCCGCGAGGGCGCGTCCGTGCTCGGGCTCGATCTCTCGCCCGAGCTGGTCGACATCGCCAAGCTGCATCGCCTTGAATCGAAGCAGGGCGGCGCGGTGCTCGACCTCGACTACCGCGTGCAGCCGGTCGAAGCGCTGGCCGACGCCGAGCCCGGCACCTTCGACGCGGTTACTTGCATGGAGATGCTCGAGCACGTGCCCGATCCGGCCAGCATCCTCGAGGCCTGCGCGCGACTGCTCAAGCCCGGCGGGCGGCTGTTCGTCTCGACCATCAACCGCACGCCGGCTGCCTTTGCGCTGGCCATCGTCGGCGCCGAGTACATCGCACGCCTGCTCGCGCCGGGCACGCACGACTACCGCAGCTTCATCAAGCCGTCCGAGCTCACCCGCGTGCTGCGCGCGCTGGGGCTCGAGGTGGAAGACGTCAGCGGCCTGCACTACGACCCGCTGCGCAAGACCGCCAAGGTCGCGCCGGGCACGCAGGTGAACTACCTCGTCGCGGCGCGGAAGCCGGCATGAGCGCACCGCTGCACCTGCGCGCCGTGCTGTTCGACCTCGACGGCACGCTGGCCGACACGGCGCCCGACCTGATCGCGGCGGTCAACCGGATCCTCGCCGAGGAGGGTCGCGCGCCGCTGCCCGATGCCGCGCTGCGTCCGCTGGTGTCGAAGGGCGGCCGTGCGCTGCTGGCCTGCGCGTTCGCCGACCTCGGACCGGAAGCCCGCGAGCCGCTGTTGCCGCGCTTCCTCGACGCGTATGCGCAGGCGCTGGCGGTGCACACGCGCCCCTTCGACGGCGTCGAAGGGCTGCTCGCCGCCATCGAGGCGCGCGGCTGGCCGTGGGGCATCGTCACGAACAAGCCCGAGGGCCTCGCGGTCGGGGTGGTCGAAGGGCTTGGTTGGTCGACGCGCTCCAAGGCGCTGGTCGGCGGCGACACGCTGACCGTGCGCAAGCCAGCGCCGGAACCGCTGTGGCTCGCGGCGGAGCGCCTCGGCGTCGCGCCCGCGGACTGCCTGTATGTCGGCGACGACGCTCGCGACATCGAGGCCGCCAAGGCCGCCGGCATGCCGAGCGCCGCGGCGCTGTGGGGCTATCGCGAAGCGCACGAGAATCCGGCCGAGTGGGCCGCCGACGTGGTCTGCGCCGACGCCGACGCGCTGCGCGCGTGGCTGTCGGGCGTCGATGCGGCCGAGGGGCGCTGAGCCGATGGCCTCGCCGATGCCCGAGACGCCGAAGACGCCCGCGACGCCTGTGACGTCCACGAGCGACGACGCCGGCGTCGCCGCTTTTTTCGCAAAGGCCGAGGCCCGTGAGCCGGGTCTGCGCCCGGCAGTCGGCTTCGTTCCGCCTGAGTCGCGCGCGGCGTTCCGCGCATGGACGGGCCTGCTGACCGAGCTTCGCGAATGTGCGTTCGAGCTTTCCGATCCGCGCGTGACCGCGGTCAAAGCCGGCTGGTGGGCCGAGGAACTCGACGGGGTGGCGCGCGGCGCGGCGCGCCACCCGCTGACGCGCGCGCTGGTGCGATTCGGTGGCCCCTGGCGCGGGATCGGGGAAAGCCTCGTCGCGGTCGCGGGGGATCTCGATCCGAAACCTGACCCGGACGCGGCCCTTGCCGCGCTTCACCCGCTCGCCGCACGCCTTATCGCCGTCGAGCGCCACCTCGCTGTCGGCGGTGGCCTTGGGGTCGATCCGGCAGTGGTGGACGTCCAGGCCACCAGCCTCGCGGTGCACTGGCTTCGCGTCCGGCTCGACGTGGGCCTCTCGGCGCCTGATCGCGCGCGCGTTCCGCTCACGCTGTTCGCGCGGCATGCCCTGCGTCGAGAGCAGCTTGTCGAAGATATCGCCGAGCCGCTGCGCCGCGATTGGGCCGCTGCGCTGCTGGCGCGGCTCCCACGAACCGACGGGACCGTCGGCTGGCCCTATTCCCGACGGCTGGCCGTCGAGGCGGATCGCCGCTGCCTTGTCCTGCGCGCCGCGGGGCGGGCGAGCGACGCGGCGCCCGGGGGATTCCTGTGGGTGTGGCGCGCTTGGCGCCTTGCCCGCAACGCTGCATTGCCCTTCGGAGCGGGCGACGCGCCGCCGGCTTGACGTACGCTGCACCCGGACCCACCTAGCGTGGGCTCACCCGATAAGGAATCGCCATGTCGCCCACCCGCGAAAACGTCGTCCGCATCATGCCGGACATCGCCAACGACGCCCGGCCTGCCGCGGCCGGCCAACTCGCTTGGGTCGGCATGGGCGAGGTCGAGGCCCCCGTCCGTCTCGTGCTGTCCGATGGCGCCCAGCAAACGGCTCCCGCGAAGGTGCGCGCGTTCGTCAATCTCCATCGCCCCGACGTGCGCGGCATCCACATGTCGCGGCTTTACCTGCACCTCGACCGGCATCTCGCCGCCGAGCCGCTGAGCGCAGCGGGCCTGCGCCGCCTGCTGCGCGATTTCCTCGACTCGCACGCCGATCTCTCCGATCGCGCGATGGTGGAGATCCGCTTCGAAGCCATGCTGCGTCGCCGCGCGCTGGTCAGCGACAACAGCGGCTGGAAGGCCTACCCGGTCACGCTGACGGCAACGCTGGATCGCGCGGGCTTCGAGCTGGAGATGTCGGTGCAGGTCGCGTACTCGAGCACTTGCCCCTGCTCGGCGGCGCTGGCCCGCCAGCTTATCCAGGAGCAGTTCCGCGCCGACTTCCCGCCTGGCGTCTCGCTCGACGCCGACGCGGTGCTGCGTTGGCTGGGCTCGGAGCAGGGGATCATGGCCACGCCGCACAGCCAGCGCAGCCACGCTGACGTTCGCGTCCGCTTCGCGCATGCGCCGGCGTCGCTTCCGGTCATCGATCTGGTGGATTGCATCGAGGATGCGCTCAAAACGCCGGTCCAGACCGCGGTGAAGCGCGAGGACGAGCAGGCGTTCGCGCGCCTCAATGGCCAGAACCTGATGTTCTGCGAGGATGCGGCCCGGCGGATGCAGTCGGCGCTCGACGCCGACGAGCGCATCAGCGACTTCTGGGTTCGCGCCTCCCACTACGAAAGCCTGCATGCCCATGACGCCGTGGCCGTTGCCGTCAAGGGTGTGGAGGGCGGCTATCGGCCGAACGGCTGACGCTCAAGGCACCGGATCGAGGCCACCCGGGTTCAGCGGGTGGCAGCGGCAGAGGCGCTTCGCGCCGAGCCAAACGCCCTTGGTGCTGCCGTGCTTCTGCACCGCTTCGAGCATGTAGGCCGAGCATGACGGATGGAACCGGCAGTGCTGCCCCAAAAGCGGGCTGACGAAGCGCTTGTAGCCGCGGAGACTGGCGATGATCAGGCGCTGCATGGTCCTTGCCGCGAAGCGGGTTGCCCCGCTGGGGCTGAAAGGCTATAACACGCCGCCCCAAGGGCTCAACGACACCAGAGGATCCTCGTGGCTGCCAAGAAACCCGCGAAGAGTGCTGCCAAGGCTCCGGCCAAAAAGAACAGCGCGGTTGCAAAAGTGGCGAAGGCGGTCGGCAAGGTCGCCAGCGCGGTGAAGAAGGCGGTTGGCGCCCCGGCGAAGAAGCCGGCGGCCAAACCGGCGAAGGCCGCCACGAAGCCGAATTCGGCACCATCGAAGGCCGCAAAGCCGTCGACCAAGGCGCCGTCGAAGTCGCCGACCAAGCCCGCTGCGAAGGCTGCGACCAAGGTGGTGTCGAAGTCGGCCCCGAAGCAGGCGGCGAAGGCGACCAGCGGCAAGGCCGCCGCCAAGCCCGCGACGCAGAAGGCCCCGGCCAGCAAGCCTGCCGTGGCCAAGGCGCCCGCTGCGAAGGTCGAGTCGCCGAAGCCGGCGTCTTCCAAGCCCAGCACGGCGAAGCCGGCGCCGCAGAAGGCGACGGTGCAGGTCGCGGCCAACGCCAAGCAGCCCACGCCGAAGCCGGCTGAGGCGCCGAAACCCGCGGCGAACGCGAAGGGCGGCGGCAGCGTCGCGCCCAAGCTGCCGGCGGGAAAGCCAAACCCGCAGCCGGTCGAGCCCAAGGCGCTGGTTCGTCCAACCGGCAACCGCGCCGGGTACCAGAAGCCCGAGAAGCCGCGCGAGGAGCCCAAGCGCCCGGTGGTCGCGGTGGAGCGCGTGACCCTTCCGGCCGGCTACAAGCCGACGCCGAAGGAGGAGTACATGAACGCGTACCAGCTCGAGTACTTCCGACAGAAGCTGCTCGGCTGGCGCCAGGAACTGGTCGAGGAGTCGCAGCAGACGATCGAGAACCTCAAGGAAGAGGTGCGCGATGTCGGCGACGAAGCCGAGCGCGCGACCCGCGAAACCGAGAATGCGCTGGAGCTCCGCACGCGCGACCGCTACCGCAAGCTGATCAACAAGATCGACAGCACGATCCGCCGGCTCGACGAGGGTGACTACGGATTCTGCGTGGATACCGGCGAGCCGATCGGCCTCGATCGACTCGAGGCGCGACCGACGGCCGAGCGCACGCTCGACGCCCAGGAGCGCTGGGAGCACCTGCAGCGCCAGATGGGCGACTGATCGACTCGCCTCCCGGATCGTTGGACGTCCACCGGAATCCCCGCCGCGGCGGGGATTCCTTTTTGGGTACTTCGCGGAATCATCCCTGCCGCCGGACGTGGTCGATGAGCGCGCGAAGCTTCGGCGGCACGTTTCGCCGCTGCGGGTAGTACAGGAAGAATCCCGGGAACGGCGGCAGGTAAGCCTCGAGAAGCGGCACGAGTTCCCCGGTCTGGACGTACGGGCGGAACGTCTCCTCCGTCGCGAAGGTGATGCCGCCGCCGGCCAGCGCAACGCGCAGCATCAGCCGCAGATCGTTCGTCGTGACCTGCGGTTCGACCGCGACATCGAAGGGCGCGCCGTCTTCGCTGAACTCCCAGCGGTAGGGCGCCGCCTGCGGCGCGGGGCGCCAGCCGATGCAGCGGTGCCGCACCAGGTCGCGCGGATGGGCGGGTGCACCGTGCTCGGCGACGTAGGCGGGCGATGCCACCACCTGTTCGCGCTGCTCGCCGGTCACGGGAATGGCCACCATGTCCTGCTCGATCGCCTCGCCGAGCCGGACGCCGGCGTCGAAACCGCCGGCAATGATGTCGATTTCGTCGTCGATCACCGTGACATCGAGCGTGACGCCGGGATGGGCGGCCGCGAACGAGGCGATCAGCGGCCCTGACAGGAAACGCTCCGCAATCGACGTGACGGCGATGCGCAAGACGCCGCGCGGCGCGCGCTCGGCGGCGACGCGCTCCAGCGCCGCATCGATCTCCGACAGCGGGCCGGACAGCGCGTCGCGAAGCCGCTCGCCGGCTTCGGTCAGACGCACGGCGCGCGTCGTGCGAAGGACGAGGGCCGCGCCGAACTCGTCCTCCAGTCGCCTTATGCCTTGGCTGACGGCCGAACGCGTGACGCCAAGACGGTCGGCGGCGGCGCGGAAGTTGTGCTCCGCCGACACGGCGAGGAACAGCGGCAGCAGGTTCAGGTCGATCTTCATTGTCCAGCGCGGCTCATCAGGGCGTCGAGGATTTCAGGGATACCCGCGTCGAGCGCGACCGGTCACCGTTCGCGCACCCCAACCAAGGAGTTTCGCGATGGACAAAGTCATCCTGATCACCGGTGCGTCCAGCGGCATCGGTGAAGGTATCGCAAGAGAGCTCGGCAAGGCCGGCGCGACCGTGCTGCTCGGCGCGCGCCGGCTCGATCGCATCGAGACGATCGCGGCGGACATCCGCTGGGCGGGCGGGACGGCCGAGGCCCTGCGGCTCGACGTCACGCGCCGCGACGACGTGGCGGCGTTCGCGCGCTTCGCGGTCGAGCGGTGGGGGCGCATCGATGTCCTCGTCAACAATGCCGGCGTGATGCCGCTGTCGCCGCTCTCCGCCGGGCAGATGGACGAGTGGGAGCGGATGGTCGACGTCAATATCAAGGGCGTCCTGTGGGGTATCGGCGCGGTGCTGCCGGTCATGGAGGCGCAGGGCGCCGGACAGGTCATCAACATCGGGTCGATCGGGGCGCTGTCGGTCGTGCCGACCGCCACCGTTTACTGCGCGACGAAGTTCGCCGTCCGCGCCATTTCCGACGGCCTGCGGCAGGAAAGCAGCCGCATCCGCGTGAGCTGCGTCAACCCCGGCGTGGTGGAAAGCGAACTGGCGTCGTCGATCACGCACCCCGAGACCCGCGCCGCGATCGATGCCTACCGCGCCATCGCGCTCGAGCCGCGGGACATCGCGCGCGCGGTGCGGCAGCTCGTCGAGGCGCCGGAACACGTCGACACCACCGAGATCACCATCCGTCCGACGGCCGCGCCGCACTGACGTGCGACGCATCGTCACCGCCCACTGCAGGACACCCGCCATGAACCTGATCAGTCGCCTCAACCCGCCTACGCTGCCCAACGCGGCTGACCTCGGCTATTCGCAGATTTCAGTTGTCGAACCGGGGCGGATGGCTTACGTCTCCGGCCAAGTCGCATCGCGGCCCGGCGACGAAGCCGCGCCCGAAAGCCTCGCCGAGCAGATGCGCATCGTCGCCCTCAACGCCAAGGCCGCACTGGACGCCGTGGGCGCATCGCCACATCACGTCGTGATCGCCCGCGTTTACGTGGTCGCCCTGACCCCGGAGCGCCTGCAGGCGCTGATGCCGCCCTTCCTCGCGACCTTCGAGGGCGCGCAGCCCTGCGTGACCGGGATTGGCGTCGCGGCGCTGGCCGCGCCGGATCTTCAGGTGGAGCTGGAGCTCGTGGTCCGGCTGCCGGACTGAGCCGGCTCCTTCAACGAGCGAGCGCCGCGCGCCGGCTCAGCGCGCGCTGGCGTTGGCCGGGCTGTCGAGGAAGCGCCAGTCCGGCGCCGGCGCCCCGGTGCCGACGCGATCGAACAGGCGCTCGCGCAGCAGGCTGATGGGCATGCTGCCTTCCCGCAGCACGCGGTCGTGGAATTCGCGTTCGCTCCAGCCGCCGCGCACGACGCGCTCTTCGTGGAGGGCGCGGAACTGCCAGCCGCCCACGAGATACGCCACCTGGTAGAGCGGACCGTAGTCGCCGGCGATCGAGCGGCGCACCTCGGCGCGTGCGTTCTCCGGCTCGTGGCCCACGCGTTCGACCAGCAGCGCCACCGCCTCGTCGGGCGTCATCCGGCCTGACTGCACGCCGAGCGAGAACAGGATTCGCGCGGCGCGGTGGCTGCGCCAGAACAGCATGCCGAGGCGGTCTTCCGGCGAGGTCGCGAAGCCCATGTCGTGTAGGCGCAGCTCCCAGTACAGCGCCCAGCCCTCGGTCCAGAACGGGCTGTCGAAGAGCGACCGATGCGTGGCGTGGCGCTGGGCGTACCAGTGCTGGAGGTGGTGGCCCGGGACCAGCTCGTGGTGCACCACCGCCCGGGAAAAGTGCCGGTTGTTGCCGCGAAGGGCGTTGAGCTTGCGCTCATGCGGCATGCCGTCGGTGGGAAAGGCGACCCACACGTCGCGACCGCCGAGGAAGAACGGCGCCTGCAGCTGCCACTCGGGGCTCAGCATCGTCATGCGCCAGCCGCGCTTCGCGCCATCCGGCACGGTCACGAGGTCGCGGGCCTCGAGGAATCGCACGGCTTCGTCGGCGAGGGCGACGACCAGCGTCGGCTGTTCGCCCGGCTCGACGTGGCGCGCCTTGACGCGCTCGAGCGCGTCGCGCCAGTCGGAGGCCCCCATGGCCCGCGCCGCTTTCGCCATCTCGGCGTGGCACCACGCGAGCTCGCGTTCAGCCGCGGCCATCAGCTCCTCGGGCGTGTAGGCGATGCCTTCGTCGCGCAGCGCCGCGATGATCGACGCGTCGCCGATCGGATCGGCGTGGAGCGCTTCCGGATCCGTCGCGCCGCCGAGCGTCTCGCGCAAAAGCCGCGCGTGGGCCTCGAGCTGGCGGTCGAGCGCGGCGTGGGGCGCATCGACCCACCAGCTGAACAGCGGGTCGTAGCCGCTCTGGTGCGCATGCCAATCCTTCAGCGCCGCGCGCAGCGCCTCCGCGTGCGCGGCGGCCCGCAGCGCCAGCACCGGCGGCACGGCGGGCGAACCGGATCCGGCGGTGAGACGCGACGCTCTGGCCTCGAGGTCGCGCCGCACCTGCTCGAGCGTGTCGGCGGACTGCCGCGGGTCGGCCTGCCGGAGGTCGCGCCGGCCCTCGAGCAGGGCGACGAGCGCGGCATAGCCCGGCAGCAGGCCCCGGATGGCTTCGAAGCGCTCGGCCGCGGCCGCATGCTCGCGCGCCGCAAGCCGCAGGTGCCGATCGAGCAGCAGGCGGTCGAGCCGATCGTCCTGATCGAGCGCATCGGGATCGACTTCGCCGAGTCGCGTCCGCCAGGCGGACAGGAAGGCCTCCCGGTGGGCCGCGCGCATCGGACCGTGCAGCGGGTCGTCGGCGCCATCCACCAGCGCGCGAACGTGCTCCAGCGCGGCGCTGTCGGCCCGGAACCGCTCGATGAGCGGACGAAGGCGCGACGCGGAAGCAGGGGGCAGCGCCTCGAGCGGCGGTGGCGCAAAGCCCCCAGCGGTAAGCGTTTGTGGCGCCGCGCCGGCCGGTGACGCCCACAGCAAGGCGGCAACGATCGGCCACGCGCAGCGCACCGCTGCCGTTCCGGCGCTCCCGATCCCGCTCACGCGCCCGCTCCGGCGCGCTTGGCGGTCTCTTGGATGAAGGCAAGCAGGGCAGCGAGGCCGTTGCTGCGGGTCGGCGACAGGTGCTTCGACAGCCCGATCGCCGCGATGTAGTCCGGGGTCGTGGCGAGGATCTCCGCGGCGCTGCGCCCGGAGTAGACGCGCAAGGCGAGGAAGATCAGCCCCGAGACGATCGACGAATCGCTGATGGCGTGGAAGTCGAGCTTGCCGGCGTTGCCCTGGGCGACGATCCAGACCTTCGACTGGCAGCCGAGGAGGCGGTGCTCCTCGGTCTTCCACGCCTCGGGCAGGTCGGGCAGCTTGCGGCCGAGGTCGATCAGGTACTGGTAGCGCTCGGTCCAGTCGCCGAAGAAGCCGAACTCCTCGGCGATAGCCGCCTGGGCCTCCGCCGGCGTGGGCTCGGCGGGGAAGGGCGAGACGGGAGCGGTCACGGCGCTCATGCGCGCTTCCTCGACCAGCGCACGCCCTGCGGCGTGTCTTCGAGGACGACGCCGGCCGCGGCCAGCTCGTCGCGGATGGCGTCGGCGCGGGCGAAGTCCCTGGCCTTTTTCGCGGCGGTGCGCTCCGCAACCAGCGCGTCGATGCGCGCGTCGTCGTCGTTGGCCGCCCCCTTGCCGAACCACGCCTCGGGGTGCTGCTGCAGAAGGCCGAGCGCCGCCCCGGCGCCGAGCAGCTGCGCCTTGGCGTCACGGGCTTTCGCGATCGCCACGGCCACGGCCGCATCGCCACTCGCCTGCACGAACTCGCGCTGCGCCGCCCGCGCTTCCGCCGCCAGCCGCGACAGCTCGGCCAGCGCGGCGGGTGTGTTCAGATCATCGGCCAGCGCCAGTTCGATCGCTTCCGGCAGCACCGGCGCCGCGACCACGCCGTCGAGGTCGCGCAGCGTCCCATAGAGGCGATCCAGCGTGTTGATGCTCTGCTCGATCAGCGCCGGCGACCAGTCCAGCGGCTGACGGTAGTGCGCCGAGAGCAGGGCGTAGCGCAGCGCTTCGGCCGGGTAGTCCTTCAGCAGCTCGTGCACCGTGCGGATGTTGCCGACCGACTTCGACATCTTGCTGCCGTCGAAGGTCAGCATGCCGTTGTGCAGCCACCAGCGCGCGAAGGTCGTGCCGCTGGCGCACTGGCTCTGCGCGATCTCGTTCTCGTGGTGCGGGAACTGCAGGTCGACGCCGCCGGCGTGGATGTCGATCGTGTCGCCGAAGTGCGCGTGGCACATGGCGGAGCACTCGATGTGCCAGCCGGGGCGCCCGCGGCCCCAGGGCGAGTCCCAGCCCGGCAGCTCCGGCGTGGACGGCTTCCAGAGCACGAAATCGCCAACCTCGCGCTTGTAGGGCGCCACTTCGACGCGGGCGCCGGCCAGCATCTCGTCGGTGCTGCGGCGGGAGAGGGCGCCGTACTGCGCGTACGTCGAGACCTGGAACAGCACGTGGCCGTCGGCGGCGTAGGCGTGGCCCTTCGCGATCAGGCGCTCGATCATCGCGACGATGTCGGCGATGTGGTGCGTGGCGTGCGGCTCGAGGTCCGGCCGCTTCACGCCCAGCGCGCCCATGTCCTCGCGGTAGATCGCGGTGAACTTCTCGGTGATCGCCGTGATCGGCA
>ERZ1066122.2623-NODE-2623-length-11509-cov-5.953117_pt1 | contig 11509 bp, 15 predicted proteins | sample MGYA00382769_ERZ1066122 | MGnify/ENA primary metagenome ERZ1066122 (study PRJEB33369, sample SAMEA5778352) | biofilm metagenome | biome: Industrial cooling water; feature: Water cooling tower basin; material: Biofilm | place: United Arab Emirates | collected...
CACCATGAGCGTGGCGGCGACCGGGTCGTCACCGAATGTGCGGCAATCTGTCATTATCTGGCGGAAACGGTCGCGCGCGATCTTCTGCCCCGCGACAACGAGAAGGCGGATTATTTCCGCCTGCTGTTTTTTGCCGCCGGCCCTGTCGAGCAAGCGGTCGTCGCCAACAGCATGGGCTGGAGCGCCGGCGAGGACATGTCAAAACAAGGGATGCTCGGCTTCGGAAGCTTCGAACGGGCAATGGCCGGGCTGGAGACGCTGTTGGCGGACCGCGATTACGTCTGCGGCGAGCGGTTTACGATGGCCGACGTCTATGTCGGCTCACAGGTTGATTGGGGCATGGCTTTCGGATCAATGCCGAAAGGCCGGGTGTTCGAAAACTATGCTGAACGCCTGCGGGCGCGCGACGCGTACCAGGCGGCCAAAGCGATTGACAACAAGCTGATCGAAGAGGCCAAGCAATGAACAAGAACACGGTCTGCCTGTGGTACGACAGCGGCGCGCGCGAAGCTGCGGAATTCTACGCCTCGGTTTTCCCCGACACCGCGGTCCACGCGGTCCACGTCGCGCCAGATGATTACCCCAGTGGCAAGAAGGGCGACGTGCTGTCCGTCGATTTCACCGTCTGCGGTATACCCTGCATCGGCCTCAACGGCGGGCCGGCTTTCGCCCAGAGCGAAGCTTTCAGCTTCCAGATCATGACCGAGGATCAGGCGGAGACCGACCGCTACTGGAACGCCATCGTCGGCAATGGCGGCGCGGAAAGCATGTGCGGCTGGTGCAAGGACAAGTGGGGCGTCAACTGGCAGATCACCCCACGCACGCTGACCGAAGCGATGGCCGCGGGCGGCGACGAGGCGCGGCGCGCCTTTGCCGCGATGATGGAGATGCAAAAGATCGACGTGGCGAAGATCGACGCCGCGCGGCGGGGCTGAGCCGATGGCGCGCAGGGTGATTGGGGCGGCGTTCCTCTCGCTCGACGGGGTGATGCAGGCGCCCGGCGGCCCGGAGGAGGATCGCAGCGGCGGCTTCGCGCTCGGCGGCTGGCTGGCCCGGCATTTCGAGGAAGTGATCGGCAACCAGATCGATACGCTGTTCGGCCAGCCCTACGACCTGCTGCTGGGCCGCCGGACTTACGACATCTTCGCCGCCTACTGGCCGTTCCAGCCGATGGACGATCCGATCGCGGCGGGCTTCGCCAGGGCGGGCAAGTACGTGCTCACCCGCTCGGACGCACCGCTTGGATGGCAGGGCAGCCACCGGCTGGCGGATCTCGATGCGCTGGCCGATCTCAAGCGGTCGGACGGGCCGGATCTGGTGATCCAGGGCAGCTCGACGCTCTACCCGCAACTGCTCGAACGTGGCCTCATCGACCGGCTGGTATTGATGGTCGCGCCGATAACGCTCGGCGCGGGCAAGCGCCTGTTCGGCGAGGGCACCCCGCCCCGCGCCTTCAAGGTCGTCGAGCAGCGCCTCGGCCCCGGCGGCAGCGTGGTCTCGACCTACGAGCCCGCTGGCCCGGTCGAAACGGGCACGTTCGAAACGCAGCAGCCCAGCGCGCAGGAACTCGCTCGGCGCGCCAAGATCGCGGCGGGGACGTGGTAATGCTCGAACTCCACGGCCACCCGTTCTCGTCCTACACCTGGAAGGCGCTGATCCCGCTCTACGCCAATGGCACCCCGTTCACCTTCTGTGAGATCGACCCGTCAGTGCCGAAGTTCGAGAGCTTCACCGGCAAGACGCACCCCTCGGGCCAGTTCCCGGTGCTGGTCGATGGCCGCGCGGTGGTGGTCGAGGCGACCGCGATCGTCGAACACCTCGCCGTCCATCACCCCGGCCCCGCCCCGCTCATTCCCGCCGATCCTGCCCAGGCAGCAGTCGCGCGGATGATCGACCGGGTGTTCGACAACTACGTGATGGGCAATATGCAGCGCGTCATGGCGGCGTTCTTCGTCGACAAGGACGATCCCGGCGCGGGTGGGCTGCGGGACGAACCCTACGCGTCCGAGATAGCCGCCGGTCAGGCGGGCCTGCGCCGGGCCTATGGCTGGCTCGAACGGTGGCTCGGCGACAGTGCCCTGCCCCCGCACGTCAGCCTGGTCACGTGCGCCGCCGCCCCCGCGCTGTTTTACGCCGACTGGGTCGAGCGCATTCCCGACGACTGTCCGCGCCTCTCCGCGCTGCGCGCCGAACTGCTCGCGCTGCCACCGGTCGCGCGCTGCGTCGACGATGCCCGCCCCTATCGCCCCTACTTCCCCTACGGCGCGCCTGATCGCGATTGATAGAGACGACCATGGAAAATGACCTGACCGTGACCCGCGTGATCGACGCCCCGCCTGCCAAGGTATGGGACGTGATGGCGAACCGGATCGAGGAATGGTGGTGTCCCAAGCCCTGGCGAGCCGAGTTCGACCAGCTCGAGCGCCGCGCGGGAGGCAATTCGCACTGCACGATGTACGCCCCCGATGGCGAGGTCCACCCGCATCCCGGCATGGTGCTCGCCTGGGACGAGGGGCGGCGGTTCGCCTTCACCGATGCGATCGTCGGTGATCTCGAACCGGCTGGCCCGTTCATGATCGGCGTGTGGTCGGTCGAGCCCGAAGGCAGCGGCACCCGCTACACCGCCACCGCGCGGCACTGGACCGAGGAAGCCCGCCAGAACCACGAGGACATGGGCTTCGAGGAAGGCTGGGGTGCGTGCGCCGACCAATTGAAGGCGCTGTGTGAAAGCTAGGCGAAGGCGCTCGATTTCTTGAGCAGGTTGTACGCCTCCACCACCCGGCCCAGCCGCGCCTCGTACTGCCGGTCGCCGCCATTGCGGTCGGGGTGGTAGCGGCGGACCAGTTCGGAATAGCGGGTGCGCAGGCCCTTACGATCGACCTCGGTGCCAAGGCCCATCGTCTCTAGCGCTTCCGCCTCCGCGCGGCTGAAGCGGCCCGATGCCGCCGTGCGCGCAGTCCGCTCGGCATTGCTGCGAATGCCCGCCGCCCGGGCGCCGATGGCGTCCAGCGGATCGTCGTAGTCGGCCCAGCGCGGCACTCCATCGACGTGCGCGGTGGGGCGGAAAGCGCGGCTCTCCCGCGCCCAGCCCGCGATTGGCGATTGCGCGGTCAGGATTTCCTCCGCGCTCATGCCCGCGAAGTAATCGTAACCCGCGTTGAATTCGCGCACATGTTCCAGGCACAGCCAGCGCCAGTCGCCCGGCCCGTCGAAGCTGTTGGCATAGGCGCCAGGGGCACGGAATTCGCCCGCCTCAGTACATCCCGGCGCCGCGCATTCGCGGGCCGCGCCCTCGTATCGGCCATGGAATCTCGTCTGCTTCACCGCGTTAGGATGGGCATGGACAAGCCCGATTGGAACCCCCAAACCGGGCAAATGGCAGGACCGTTGCAACAGGAAATCGAATCGCTGCTGACCGCGGCCTTCGCCCCGACCCGGCTCGAAGTGATAAATGACAGCCGCAAGCATCGCGGCCATTCGGGCGATGATGGCAGCGGCGAATCGCACTTCACCGTGGTGATCGAAAGCGTTGCGTTTGCAGGCGTCGGGCGGCTCCAGCGCCAGCGACTGGTCAATGCCGCGCTGGGCGACATTCCGGGCGAGCGAGTTCATGCGCTGGCGATCAGGACCGCCGCGCCGGGGGAACTGGTATGATCGAACAGGTCATCACCCCCGTCGCGCACGATCTTGGCCAGTTCGAGGTGCGCCGCGCGATACCGTCGAAAGCGCGCACGATGGTCGGCCCTTTCATCTTCGTCGACCAGTTCGGTCCGGCCGAGCTCAACCTGGGCGCGGGCATGGATGTGCGGCCGCATCCGCATATCAACCTGGCGACCGTGACGTGGCTGTTCGAAGGCGCGATCGACCACCGCGATTCCATCGGCAGCTTCGCCACAATCAGGCCCGGCCAGGTCAACCTGATGACCGCCGGGCGCGGGATCGTCCATTCGGAGCGCAGCCCGCAGGCCGAGCGCGATGCCGGGCCCCGGCTCTACGGGATGCAGACCTGGCTTGCCCTGCCCGACGGGCGCGAGGAAATCGATCCGGCGTTCGAGGCGGTGACCGACCTGCCCGTGGTCGAGGACCAGTGCGCCCGCGCCACGGTGATCATGGGCGATCTGTGGGGCCGGCGCGCACCGACCACGACCTATGCCGACACGATCTATGCCGACATCGAGCTGGCCCCGACCGGCGCGCTGCCGCTGGAAATCAGCGCTGACGAGCGCGCGGTCATGCTGGTTAGCGGCGAAGCCAGCGTCGATGGCCAGCCGCTCGGGCTGTACCAACTGACCGTGCTCGAACCGGGGCGCAACATGACCCTGTCGAGCGCGCGCGGCGGGCGGGTGATGCTGCTGGGTGGTGAGGCCTTCACCACCCGCCGTCACGTGTGGTGGAACTTCGTCAGTTCGAGCAAGGACCGCATCATGGAAGCGCGGGACGACTGGAACCAGCGCCGGTTCCCCACGGTGCCGGGCGACGAGGAGGAATTCATCCCGATCCCCGGCCAGCCCAAGACGGTCAGTTATCCATAGGAACACGAGAGAGGGTTCATGACATATCAGGGACAATGCTGGTGGATTACGGGTGCATCGAGCGGGATTGGTGCGGCACTCGCCACCGAACTGGGCGCACGCGGGGCGCGGGTGATCCTCTCCGGCCGGGACGAGGCGCGGCTTGGCGAGGTGGCGGCGACCATCCCGACGGACACCCTGCTGCTGCCATTCGACGTGCGCGACGAACCAGCGATGCTTGCGGCAGTCGAACAGGCGCTGGCATGGTCGGGCGGGATCGACGGGTTCGTCGCCAACGCGGGCGTGTCGCAGCGCAGCCGGGCGACCAAAACCGCGATGCAGGTCTACCGCGACATCGTCGAGATCGACCTCCTCGCCCAGATCGCGCACACGCAGGCGTTGATCCCGCACATGGCCGCGCGGGGGAGCGGGCATCTGCTGTTCATCAGCTCGATCGCGGGCAAGGTCGGGGTGCCGATGCGCACAGCCTATTGCGCCGCCAAGTTCGGACTGGCCGGGTATGCCGACGCGCTGCGGGCCGAGTTGTCGGTCGACGGAGTGCAAGTGCACACCATCTACCCCGGCTCGGTCGCGACCAATGTCAGCCGCAATGCGCTCAGCGCCGATGGCTCGAAGCGCGGACGCAGCGACAAGGTGATCGACAACGGTATCCCGGCCGCTGACGCCGCCCGGACCATGCTTGACGCGGTCGCAGCCGGAACCCGCGAGATCATCGTGGCCGAGGGGATGGAGCTCGCCATGGGCGAAATGCGCCGCACGCCCGATGCCCTGTTCGATCAGGTCGCGGCCATGGCCGCGGCCGGATACATGGACAAGATGGAAGCAGACGGCTGACGCGCATGGAGCAAGTGCGGGTCGCCCTCGCCAGCGGGATCAAGCTGGACGTGGTGGACACCGGTCCGCGCGATGCGCCGGTCCTCATCTTCCTGCACGGCTTCCCTGAAAGCCACCGCACCTGGCGCCACCAGATCGCGCATTTCTCCGATCGGTTTCGTTGCATCGCACCCGACCAGCGCGGCTATCGCGGGTCGTCCAAGCCACAGGGGGTGGAGCACTATACCCCGGCCGAACTGGTCGGTGACGTGTTCCTGCTCGCCGATGCGCTCGGGGTGGAGCGGTTCACCATCGTCGGGCACGACTGGGGCGGCGCGCTGGCCTGGGCCGTCGCAATCAAGGGGCAAGGCAGCCGGGTGGAGCGGGCGATCCTGTGCAACGCCGCGCACCCGGTGATCTACTCGCGCCTGCTGTGGACCGATGCCGACCAGCGCGCGGCGGGGCAATACATGCGGGTTTACCGCGACACCGCGCGCGATGACGAGGTCCGCGAGAAGGGGTTGCTGGCGTTGATGGCGGGCACCGGCAATGCCACCGGCGCGCTGCCCGACGACGATCCGGAGGAACGCGCGCGCGTGCTCGCCGACTGGGCCGATGGCGAGGCGGCCATTGCCATGCTCAACTGGTACCGCGCCACCCCGCTGGCGGTCCCTCCCGAAGATGCGCCGCTCGCGATCCCGCCCGATGCGAAACTGCCGCGCGTTCCGGTGCTGACGATCCCGACGCTGGTGATCTGGGCGATGGACGACCATGCGCTCTCCAAGCGCAATATCGAAGGGCTGGAGGAATGGGTCGCCGACCTGACGCTGGAGAAGATCCCCGATTGCGGCCACTTCCTCACCTGGCAGGCCCCGGACCGGGTCAACGCGGCGATGGAGCGGTTCCTGGCGCGAACCAGTTCCGCATAACAACAAAGCCCGCTCGGGCTGAGCCTGACGAAGGGCAGCCACAACGGTAGCCACCGGGTCAGGCCTGGAGGGGACCTTGTGCCGCGGCTTCGACAGGCTCAGCCTGAGCGGACTTGGTGCCGATCCTATCCGGCCAGCCACTCCACCCACGCCCCGTGCGGGTGCGCACAGGCGAGCAGCACCGACTCGCCGCCTCCCGGCCAGTGGCGCACGTGCAGTTCGTGGCGGAAGGTCGCGCGGTTGGTCTCCAGCGTGAGCCACGCCAGCGGCTGCTCCGCGCTGGCTGCCTGCGCCGCCGCCTCCATCGCGGCTTCGATCGCCTGCTGCTGGTCGTCGAGAATGTATTGCCACACGATCGAGTGGAACAGCACCCGCGTCACACCGGCCGCCTGCGGCCGGGCCAGCGCATCGCGCACGAATGCGCCTGCATCCTGCCGCACAACGCCGGGCGGCGACTCGCGCGCCAGCAGAGCCGCCGCGTCGATCCGCGCCATCCGCTCGGCCGCTTCGGGCCAGACATAGCTTTTCAGCCGCAACGCCGCATCGGGCTCGGTCAGGTCGACCGGCGCGACGTCGCATCCGCGGATTGTGTCGATGATGATCTCGACATCGGGCGGCGGCGGTCCGCGCCATTCCGGCACGATCCGCATTGGGCTGTCCGCTGGACCCGCGGTGACCCCGCCAAGGTCGTAAAAATAGCGCTCCATCATGGTGTTGATGCCCGCACTTGCGCCCAGTTCGAGCAGCTCGAAGCGCGGTGAGACCCGCTGCGCCAGCCACAAGAGCCCGGCCATCACGCTGGCAGAGCGCCCCGCCTCGTTGGTCTGCGGCGGCCCGTCCAGCCACCGCGAGAGTCTTTCATCAAATTCTTCAACTACTTCTTGCACCAGTGCATCGACCGTACGCTGGTCGGTCAGCTCGCCGCGATAGACCGCGCCCAGCCGCTCGTCCGCCCCGGTCAGCACCAGGTTGTGCAGCCCGCCGTTGATCCGAAGGGGCATCGCGTCCTTCAGCGTCAGGCCCGGCCACTGTGCCATCCGCCGCCCGGTCGCGGTCTGGCTGTCGAGCACCGCCAGCAGCCCCCGGATCACCCGCGCGGTTCCGGGCGCGCCGCCCTCCTCGGCATGGCGGGCCTGCCACTCGATCGCCTCGGGCACAGATCTGATGTCCATCACTTGCGCCATGCCCGTTGTCCCCTTTGCAATTGCCCTTTTCGCCCGCTCTGCCTATCTGCCGCGCGCAATGCCGGAAACCCAGCTTACCTTTGCCGTGCCCAAGGGCCGTATCCTCGACGAGGCGCTGCCCGTGATGGCGCGCGCCGGCGTGGTGCCCGAGGACGCGTTTTTCGACAAGCATAACCGCAGCCTGTCGTTCGCCTGCCAGCGAGCCGACATGCGAATAATCCGGGTGCGCGCGTTCGATGTCGCGACTTTTGTCGCGCACGGTGCGGCCCAGGTCGGGATCGTGGGATCGGACGTGATCGAGGAATTCGACTACTCGGACCTCTACGCCCCGGTCGACCTAGACATCGGCCATTGCCACCTTGCGGTGGCCGAACCGGCGGCGCAGGTGGCAATGGCCAGTCGCGACAGCCACCTGCGCGTCGCGACCAAGTATCCCAACCTGACCCGCCGCCATTTCGAACGGATGGGGGTGCAGGCCGAGTGCGTGAAGCTCAACGGTGCGATGGAAATCGCCCCGGCGCTGGGTCTTGCCGGGCGAATTGTCGACCTCGTTTCCAGCGGGCAGACACTGAAGGACAACGGCCTGGTCGAAACCGGCCGCATCCTCGACATCACGGCCCGGCTGATCGTCAACCGTGCCGCGCTGAAAACCGACCCGCGCGTCGCTGAGCTGGTGGATGCGTTTCGCGCACAGGCGCAGGAAGAGGCGGCATGATGCGCTTGCTCAAGGCGTCCGATCCCGGCTTCGCCAAGGCGTTCGAGCGGCTGGTCAATGCCCGCCGCGAAAGCGACGAGAACGTTGCACATGACGTGCGCAGCATCCTGCACGAGATGCGCGCGCGCGGCGACGATGCGCTGGTCGACTACACCGCCCGGTTCGATGGCCACCAGTTGACCGACGAGTCTGACTGGCAAGTCAGCCGCGAGGCCTGTGCCGAGGCGTACGAGGACCTCAACCCGGAACTGCGCGCCGCGCTCGAACTCGCCGCGAGCCGCATCCGCGCCTACCACGAGGCCCAGCGCCCGGACGACCGGGATTTTACCGACGACGCCGGGGTCCGCCTTGGCGCGCGGTGGAGCGCGGTCGATGCCGCAGGCCTCTACGTTCCGGGCGGACGCGCGGCCTACCCCTCCAGCCTGCTGATGAACGCAATCCCGGCCAAGGTCGCGGGCGTCGAGCGGCTGGTGGTCGTCAGCCCCAGCCCCAAGGGCGTGCTCAACCTGCTGGTCATGGCTGCGGCGCACATTGCCGGGGTGGACGAATTCTGGCGCGTCGGCGGCGCGCAGGCGATCGGCGCGCTGGCCTATGGTACGCAGCGGATCAGGCCGGTCGATGTCGTCACTGGCCCTGGCAATGCCTGGGTGGCGGAGGCGAAGCGCCAGCTCTACGGCGTGGTCGGGATCGACATGGTTGCAGGGCCGAGCGAAATCCTGGTCATTGCAGATGCCAAGAATGATCCCGAATGGATCGCCGCCGACCTGCTCAGCCAGGCTGAGCATGACCCGACATCGCAGTCGATCCTGATCACCGACGATGCCGGGTTCGCACGGCAGGTTGAGGACGCAATCGACCTGCAACTGGCCTGGCTGGAGACCGCCAAGGTCGCCCGCGCCAGCTGGCAGGCGCACGGCGCGATGATCGTGGTCGATGACCTGGTGCAGGCCGTGCCGCTCGCTAACCGTCTGGCCGCCGAACACGTCGAGATCGCGACCGACGATCCGGAAACACTGTTCGCCGGCATCCGCCACGCCGGCAGCGTGTTCCTCGGCCGCCATACGCCCGAAGCCATCGGCGACTATGTCGCAGGTCCGAACCATGTCCTGCCGACCGGTCGCCGCGCGCGTTTTGCCAGCGGCCTGTCGGTGCTCGATTTCATGAAGCGGACCAGCTTCATCCAGCTCGACCAAGCGGCGCTCAGGGCGATTGGTCCGGCCGCGGTTGCCATGGCCGAAGCGGAAGGCCTGCCGGCCCATGCCCGCTCGGTCGAAGTGAGGTTCTGATGTCCCGTTCAAGTTCGCAGGCCCGCGCGGCTGCCCGGCTGGCCGCCGTTCAGGCGCTGTACCAGCACCAGATGGAAGGGACCGCCGTCACCCGGCTGCTCGACGAGTTCCACCAGCATCGCCTCGGTCAGGAAATCGAGGGCGAGGAATATGCCGACGCCGACGTGGCGTTCTTCGACGACGTCGTTCGGGGCACGATCGCCCGGCGCGATGAGATTGACCAGCTCATCGCGGCCAAACTGGCGGAAGGCTGGGCGCTTGCCCGGCTCGACAAGACCATGCTGCAAATCCTGCGCGCTGGCACCTACGAACTGATGGCCCGCGCCGATGTGCCGGTCGCCAGCGCGATCAGTGAATATGTCGATGTCGCCAAGGCGTTTTTCGACGACCGCGAGGCGAAATTCGTCAACGGGGTGCTCGATGCGGTGGCAAAAGAGGTCCGCTCCTGAGCGGCGAAGCTGCCTTCATCGACCTGCTGCGCGGCCTTGCCCGCGATCCCGCTGCCCGCAACCTCGATGACGATTGCGCCGTCCTGTCTTTGGCCAGCGAGACGCTGGTGCTGACCCATGACATGATGGTTGAAGGCAGGCACTTCCTGCCCGGGCAGGACATGGCCGACGTGGCGTGGAAACTGGTCGCGGTGAACCTGTCAGACCTCGCCGCCAAGGGCGCTGAGCCGCTTGGCGTGCTGCTGGGGTATATGCTGGGCGGCGATGACGCGCGCTTTGCCGAGGGGTTGAGGGAGGCCTGTGCGGCGTTCGGCGTACTCCTGCTGGGCGGCGATACCGTGCGCGGAACGGGCGCGCGCAGTTTCGGGCTCACCGCAATTGGCCGGGCCACCTGCACCCCGGTGCCCGACAGGCGCAGCGCCAATGCGGGCGATGCGATTTACGTCACCGGCACGCTCGGCGAGGCCATGCTGGGGTTTGAGGCCCTGAAAGATTGCAACGGACGCGATGCGACCGGGGCAGACAGCGCCGCCTACCGCCGTCCGCGCCCGTTGCTCGCAGAAGGACGCGCGCTTGCGCCGCTGGTTTCAGCGATGATGGACGTATCCGACGGCCTGCTGCTCGATTGCTGGCGCATGGCCCGGGCCAGCCACGCCACGTTCCAGCTCGACAGCGAGACGTTTCCCGTGGCCGACCCGGCGCGGCTGAACGAATGCGTGCGCTGGGGCGACGACTACCAGTTGCTCTTTACCGTATCGGCAGACGTCACCCTGCCTGTTCCCGCAACCCGCATCGGCACGGTGCTGGAGCAGGACATTGCCGCGCTGTGGGTGGACGGCCATGTGCTGACCCCGCGCGACGGGATCGGTTACCAGCACTGACCGGTCAGATCCGCCCGCTTTTCCACACCACGCGGCCCACGATCTCGATCTCTTCGGCTGAAACTTCCTGCGGCGGGTAGGCCAGGTTCTGGCTCAGCAGGGTGAAGCGTCCCCCGCCCTGCGCCGCGACCCGCTTCACCAGCAGGGTCTCGCCCAGCCGTACCACGTGGATGCCGTCGCGGAACGGCTGCGGGCGGCGGTCGACCAGCACTTCGTCCCCGGCGCGCAGCAGCGGCTCCATCGAATCGCCCTCGACCGCGATGGCCGACAGCATCGTCCCGTCCAGTCCCTGTTCGCGCAGCCACCGGCGCGAGAAGCGGAACGCGTCGAACGGTTCCTCTTGCTCGACCGTTGCCCCCGGCCCGGCCGATGCGGCCAGCGCCAGCCGTGGCACGTCGACCCACGCCGGATCGAGCGGCAGCCGCTGACGCGGCACATAGGATTTTTCCTCCACAGCAATGCCGCCACCCAGTTCTGATTCGTCAACGCCGAAGAATCCGGCCAGGACACGCCGGTCCTGCTCCTCCAGCTTTCGCGGACTGCCTTTGCGAATAAACTGCTGTAAGTAAGTAGGGTTACGACCAATCATCTCAGACAAGCTGGCCAAGCTGGCCCCCTGTTGACGGGCCAAGTCCAGCAGGCGGTCTCTCGGATTCGACATAAGCCGTCCTCTCGTAGATGGATTTCCTACATAGCGAATGTATTTTTCCTAGACAAGTA
>ERZ1066122.2626-NODE-2626-length-11501-cov-8.367901_pt1 | contig 11501 bp, 13 predicted proteins | sample MGYA00382769_ERZ1066122 | MGnify/ENA primary metagenome ERZ1066122 (study PRJEB33369, sample SAMEA5778352) | biofilm metagenome | biome: Industrial cooling water; feature: Water cooling tower basin; material: Biofilm | place: United Arab Emirates | collected...
GCGACCATCGCCGCGATCGCGCCCTTCATGTCGACCGCGCCGCGCCCGTGGAGCAAGTCCCCGCGCACTTCGGGTGCGAAGGGCGCACTGGTCCAGCCCGAGCCGGGGGGGACGACGTCGAGGTGTCCGGCAAAGGCGAAGTGCTTCGACCCGGCAGGCCCATGGCGGATCGCAAACAGGTTCTCGACCGGCCCGTTCGACCCGTCGCCGGCACCCGGATCGCTTGCCTCGCCAGCCAGGAACCGGTGGACCGTGAAACCGAGCGGGGCGAGCATCGCCTCCAGCACGTCGAACACGAGACCGGTGGCGGGGGTCACGCTGGGGGCGGCGATCAGGCGGTTGGCGAGCGCGGTCACATCGGTCATATCGGGGGCTTGCCTAGCAGGAGTGCACCGCCTTGCCCAAGCTCGATCTTGACGCCATCCCCCGGACCAATGCTACCGGCTATCCCGCGCCCTACGACCGCGAGGTTGAGGGGCGCTGGTACCGCCGCCTCGCCCCGGCGGCGGGCCTGACCCGCATGGGCGCGAGCCACGTCACGCTGGCACCGGGCGCCTGGTCGAGCCAGCGCCACTGGCACCGCGGGCAGGACGAGCTGCTCGTCATGCTCGAAGGCGAGGCGGTGCTGGTCGAGGACGAGGGCGAAACCCCCGTCCGCCCCGGCGACGTGCTCGCCTGGCCCGCCGGGGTCGAGAACGGCCACCACCTGCAGAACCGCAGCGATGCCCCCTGCGTGTTCGTCGCGATCAGCGCCGGCCCGCGCGAGGACGACAGCGGCGAGTACCCCGACATCGACATGGTGTTCGATGCCCAGGGCTACGCCCGCAAGGACGGGACGCGGTATGAGACCACGCGGGTGCCCTAGCGCCGTTCCCGCTCCGGCACCGGCAGCGGGCCGGGCGCGAACGCCTCGTCGAGCAGGCGTGCGATCCTGAGCCCGGCTTGCAGGACGCGCTGGTTAGCGACGGGGATCGCGACCTTGATGTCCTCCTGGCTCAGCGCGGTCTCGCCCGGCAGTTCGCCGGCGCAAGGGTCGCGGTCGAACGCGGTGGCATAGGCAACCTCCCGCGCGATCTGCCAGCTCTCGCGGCCCCAGTCATGCGGGCCGCCGGTGGCGATGGCCGCGCGCTCCTCGTCCGAGTAGCGCCGCACCAGCGGCGGCTCAGCAGAGCTGATCGCCCGTTCGGCCAGCGGGCCATCCCAGATCCAGTGCAGGTTGAGGTCGGGCACGATGCCGTAGTCGGTCTCGCGATCGTTGCCGCCGCGATCCTCGCGGTCGCCCGAATGGAGCGGCATGTGCACATCGCCGACGAAGTGGACCAGGAACGACAGCGCCTCCAGCCGGATGTGGCCGGGCATGCTCTCGTCCGCCAGCAGCCGCTGCGCGCGGTCGATCTGCGCGGTCACACAGTTGCCGCCCGGGCAATTGGCGCGCTCGTTGTAAGGCTCGCAGATCGGCGCGGTGCGGTAGTGCCATGCCCCGGTATAGCCCCAGCGCCACCCGTCCCGCCGGATGCAGTCGGGCCAGGTCGAGGCCTCGGGCAGGTCGCGCATCCGGCAGTCGGGCGTGCCGAGCCGGTCCTCGTAAGCGAACAGCCGGTTCATCGCCGCGCGCGTTTCGGGCCGGACATTGGCCTCGGCGATCTCGGCCGTGGTCCGATGGCCATAGCCACCCCAGGCCAGCACTGGCGCGGGCACGGCCAGCGCCAGCCCGGCAAGCGCGGCGATCAGCCCTTTTGCGCGACTTCGTACTGTTCGATGGTCCATTCTTCCTCTTCCGCAGCGTGGATCCAGCCTTGCATCCATTCGTGCTGCCACATGGTGTCCATATAGGCTCCGGCAAAGCCCGGCACGCCGAAACCGTACGTCACGAACCGGCTGACCACGGGCGCGTAGAACACGTCGGCCGCGCCGAAGGTACCGAACAGGAACGGCCCGCCCTCGCCATGGCGCGCGCGCGCCTCGGCCCAGATCTGCAGCACGCGGACCACGTCGGCCTTGCACTCGTCGGACAGGCGGTGCCCCTCGATCCGGGCGCGCACGTTCATCGGGCATTCGCTGCGCAGCGCGCGGAACCCGCTGTGCATCTCTGCTACGGCCGAGCGGGCCATGCCGCGCGCGGCATCGTCCTTGGGCCAGAACCGCTCGCGCCCGACCTTGTCGGCGAGGTACTCGAGGATCGCCAGGCTGTCCCACACCACGACCTCGCCGTCCCACAGGATCGGCACTTTGCCCGATGGCATGATCTCGCCCGACTGGCGCCTGGCGACCTGCCAGTCATCGCCGCCGATGTTGACCGTCAGTTCCTCGAACAGGAGGCCGGACTGCTTCGCGGCGAGCCAGGCCCGCATCGACCAGCTTGAGTAGTTCTTGTTGCCGATGATCAGCTTCATGCGCGGCTTCACCTTGCCCGTTGCCCTGCGCGGTAGCCGTTCATCGCGGCGGTGTCGATGCTGAACGGTGTTACAGGTGTTACACTGTCCTGGCGCAAAAAACTCCGGGTAGAGCGCGGCCATCACTTGCTCGAAATGCAGGCGGGCGGGATGGATCGGGCGGTCGGGCATGCCTGCGCGATGGCACAGCGGGCAGGCTGTAGGAAAATGCCAAATTCGCAGGTAGGACAGGCCGCATGACCCTGCGCCCGTTCCACCTCGCCTTCCCCGTCGACGACCTTGCCGCTGCGCGGGCGTTCTACGGCGGAGTGCTCGGCTGCCCGGAGGGGCGCTCGTCCGACGAATGGATCGATTTCGACTTCTTCGGCCACCAGATCGTCGCCCACCTTGCGCCGGGGAAAGCGGGGGACCGGGCGAGCAACCACGTCGACGGCCACGGCGTGCCGGTGCCGCATTTCGGGCTGGTGCTGGACATGGCGGAATGGGAGGCGATGGCCGAACGCCTCCGCGCTGCCGGAACCACCTTCGCGATCGAACCCACCGTGCGCTTCAAGGGCGAGCCGGGCGAACAGGCGACGATGTTCTTCCGCGACCCGGCGGGTAATGCGCTGGAGGTGAAGGCAATGGCGAACCCGGAGAATTTGTTCGCGCGGTAGTCCGGTTTTGTGGGAGCAACGCACAAATCCGGACTGACGGCTATCGAATCCGTTGCGGCCATAAAACTCTCTCCCCTTGCGGGAGAGATACGGAGACTTGGCAGCTTGCTGCCTAGTCGTAGTTGAGTGGGGGACAAAGGCCGGAGCTTCGCTCCGGACCCCTCTCCCAACCCTCTCCCGCAAGGGGAGAGGGCTAAGACCGAAATCCACCCACTTGCAGACAATCGCCATCCTATCTGGTCTGTCTGAAACCGGACAACAGTTCCCTCTGTCTCCGTCACCCCGGGCTTGACCCGGGGTCCCGCTTTTCTTCGGGGCTGAGTACCACTCCGCCAAGAAGCGGGACCCCGGGTCAAGCCCGGGGTGACGAAAATGGCACTATATAAGCAGACGCTCGCCTATACACCCGCGTCGGCCAGCACCGCGGCGCGCAGGTCGTCGATCCCCATGCCCTTTTCGCTGCTGGTGACGTGGACCTCAGGGTAAGCGGCGACGTGGGTTTTCGCTTCGGCCGCGACTTTCGCCGCCGTCGCTTCCAGTTCGCTCGCCTTGATCTTGTCCGCCTTGGTCAGAACGACCCGGTAGGTCACCGCCGCCTCGTCGAGCATTTTCATCATCTCGCGGTCGACGTCTTTCAGCCCGTGGCGCGCGTCGACCAGCACCAGCGTGCGGGCGAGGACCGCGCGGCCGCGCAGGTAGGTCTTGACCAGCGCCTTCCACTTGTCGACCACCTTGACCGGTGCCTTGGCAAAGCCGTAGCCGGGCATATCGACCAGCCGGAACAGCGTCGGATCGCCCACTTCGAAGAAGTTGAGCTCCTGCGTCCGCCCCGGCGTGACCGAGGCGCGCGCGATCGCCCGCCGCCCGGTCAGCGCGTTCAAGAGCGAGCTCTTGCCGACGTTGGAGCGCCCGCAGAAGGCGAGCTCCGGCACGGTCGGGTCGGGCAGGAACTTCAGCTGCGGGGCCGAGAGGAGGAAATCCACCCGGCCCGAGAACAGCTTGCCCGCGCGGCGGACCAGCATGTCATGCGCGGCCTGCTCTTCGGGTGTCACGCGCCCTTCGCCCGTTCCGCGTCCGCCTTGTCCTTCTCCGCCTGCGCCTTTAGCTGCGGGTGGCGCGAGTAGAGGTAGCTCTGCTGCGCCAGCGTCAGGACGTTAGAGGTCACCCAGTAGAGCAGCAGGCCGGCCGCGAACGGCGCCATCACGAACATCAGGATCCACGGCATGATGTTGAAGATCTGCTGCTGGATCGGGTCCATCACGGTCGGGTTCATCTTGAACGTGAGCCACATGGTGATCCCCAGCAGGACTGCCAGGATGCCGATGCCGAGGAAGCCCGGCGGGTCGAACGGCAGCAGGCCGAACAGGTTGAGGATCTTGGCCGGATCGGGCGCGGAAAGGTCGGCGATGTAGAGGAACTTCTCGTGCCGCATCTCGATCGCCAGGATCAGCACCTTGTAGAGCGCGAAGAAGATCGGAATCTGGATCAGCAGGGGAAGGCACCCGGCCAGCGGGTTGACGCCTTCCTTCTTGTACAGCGCCATGATTTCCTGCTGCTGCTTCTGCTTGTCGTCCTTGTAGCGGTCCTGGATCGCTTTCATCTTCGGCTGGACCGCCTTCATCGCCGCCATGCTGGCAAACTGTTTCTGCGCGATCGGGAACATCAGCCCGCGCACGATCAGGGTCAGCAGGATGATCGCCACGCCGAAATTGCCGGCAAAGTCGTTGAGGATGCGCAGCAGCGCCAGCATCGGCTTTTCGAACCAGCGGAACCACCCCCAGCTGATCGCCAGGCCGAACTGCGAAATGCCGCCGTCCTGATAGCTGTCGAGCAGCTGGCTTTCCTTGGCCCCGGCGAACAGGCGGGTCGACCGGGTGACGGCCTCGCCCGCCGCCAGCGTGACCGGCTGGTAGATCACGTCGGCGCGGAACAGGCCGTTGCCGATCGCGCGGAATTCGCCGGTTGCCTGCACCTTGCCCTGCGGCACCAGCGCGGAGAGCCAGTAGTGGTCGGTAAAGCCGATCCAGTCGAGGCTGCCCTCACCCGTGGCGCGGCCGGCCTCTTCCACGTCGTCGTAGTTGTAATCGTAGTTCACCGCCTGGCCGAACGCGCCGACCGGGCCGGAGTGGTTGATCCACTGGCTGACATCAGCATTGGCGCTGTTGCGGTTGACCAGCGCATAGGGCTGCACGATCGCAGCGCCAGTGCCGGTGTTGGCGACCGACTGCTCGACCGTGAGCATGTAGTTGTCGTCGATCTCGAAGCGGATCGCCAGTTGCTGCCCGGCAGCGGTGGTGTGGGTCAGCGTGACCGGCTTGCCCGGCGCAAGCGGCCCGCCACTGGCCTGCCACACGGTCCGCGCATCGGTCACCCGCTTGCCGTCGACGAGGAAGCCGAACTCGGCGAAATACTGGTCGGGCGTGCCCTCGGGCGCGAACAGGCGGACCGGACCGGCCCCCTTCTTCGTGCTTTCGCGATAGTCGGTCAGGGTAACGTCATCGATCCGCGCGCCGACCGGGTTGATCGAGCCGGCCATGCGCGGCGCGTCGATCCTGACCCGGCTGGTCGTCGCCAGCGAACGGGCGAGGTCGACCGGGCGGGCGGACGGTGCGGCGGCTCCGATATCGGTCGCCCCTGGCGCCGGGGCCGAAGCAGTCGCCGCCGGGGCTGCCCCTGCTTGCGCCACGGGCGTTTCGGGCTGCGGGTAGAAGTACTTCATGCCCGCGTCCCAGCCGAGGATCAGCAGGCCGCACAGCACCACGGCGAGCAGGAGATTGCGCTGGTTTTCCAAGATGTCGATCCCGTATCCGTCCAGGTCAGGTGTATTATATGGGCACTACGGAACCGGATCAAAGCCGTGCCCGCCCCATGGGTGGCAGCGCATTATCCGTTTTGCCGCCATCCATCCACCCTTGATTGCCCCGTACTTGCCCAGCGCCTCGATCGCGTATTGCGAGCACGAGGGGGCATAGCGGCAGCTCGGCGGCAGGACGCGCGACGGGCCGAGCTGCCAGGCGCGGGCAAGGAGGATCAGCACCTGCTTCACCGCTTGCCCCCGCGCGGGGGATGGCGGCGGCGCGGCGGGTCGCCCTTGCCGCTGGCCACGCGGGCGAGCGCCTCGTCGAGTTCCGCGCGCAATTGCGCGAAATCACGCTCTACCCCGCCCTCACGCCCGATCAGCACATGGTCATGGTCGGGCAGGCCGCGATCAGGCAGCGCTGCGCGCAGCAGTTCGCGAAAGCGCCGCTTCATCCGGTTGCGCACCACTGCGTTGCCGATTTTCTTGGTCACCGTCACCCCGAACCGCGTGCCGCGCCCGCCGTTGGGCTGGGCCAGCAGCACGAACCCGGGCCGCGCGACCCGGAGGCCCCGGTTCGCCGCGACAAAGTCCGCGCGCTTGCGCATGGTGGAAAGGCTGTCGGTCACCCGCGCAAGATAGCGCGTGCCGGGCCAACAAAAAACCCCCGTGCCGGGGGCATTGGCACGAGGGTTTCCTTGTTAGCGTTCGTCACGCTTGTTCACGAGGCGGCTTCACCGCAGGTCCGGGGCAACAGGGGGGAACCCCACCTGCGACCGCCTCGTGAGAGACAAACTAGGCGCGTTCCGCTTTCGCGCAAATGAACAAGTGCCGCACCTTGTCGCATCCGCCGGGCGAATTGGCGTCGTTCCGTTCAGCCCGGGCGACGAGACGTGCGGCGCGGATCCTTGTAGGTGAATGCGCTGTCGGCGACCGCCATGCCATAGCGGTGATTCTTCAGCCGCACGGTGGTGCGGTGATTCTGCGAATCGAGCGCGACCCAGTTGGCCAGTTCGAGCCCGCCGGGCGCACCCGCCTTGCGCACAAACACCAGCGTGATCACGCCGAATTCGGGCTTCTTGGGATCGCGCACTTCGACGCCGACGACATTGGCATTGCCGGTCGGGACCAGCTTGCCATAGCGCTTCACATCGCGGTTGGGATCGAGCAGCGCACCCAGCGGCGAGTTCTGGATCGGCCAGCGCTGCACCTGGCGCACTTCGTAATCGACCAGCGTCATCGACTTGCCGTTGGAGACGAGCAGCAGCGGCACGCCCTTTTCGTATTCGAAGCGGATCTTGCCCGGGCGCTTCAGCGTCATCACCCCGGCAACGGTCTGCCCGCGCCGGTCGGTCTGGGTGAAGTCGGCCTTCATGGTGGTGATGCCGCGCAGCGCAGCGACCGCGCTGTCGAGATCGCCCGATTGCTGCGCGGTGGCGGGGGCCGAAGCGCCCAGCACGAGCGCAGTGGGCGCGGAAACGGCAAGCGCGCCGACGATAGCGGCGCGCAAGGGGGTGATGGAGAGATGTTTCAAGATCGTCATGCTCCTGGCCTTAGACATGGAGCATTGAACCGTCACTGAACTTCTGCGGTTCCCGCGGTTCAGGTCGGCAGGGCTGGCATGCCCTTACTTGATCTTGGCTTCCTTGAACTCGACGTGCTTGCGCGCGACCGGGTCGTACTTGCGGAAGCTCATCTTCTCGGTGATGTTGCGCGGGTTCTTCTTGGTGACGTAGAAGAAGCCGGTGTCGGCGGTGGAGACCAGCCGGATCTTGACGGTTGCGGGCTTCGCCATGGCGTGTTCCTGATCTTCAAAAGGGCCGGTCAGGCCGATAAAACAGCGAAGGCGGCGCGCGCGGCACCGCCTACATCGGCGCGGCCATTGGGCGATTCACCAGCGAAAGTCAAGCGGGCTTGGGGCGGCTCGCGCGCGCTACCACTCCACCTTGCCGCGCCCGGCCTTGACCTCGCCCCGCGCCTTCTTCGCCTTGAGCCGCTGGACCTTGCCGACCCGGTTGAGGCGGGTCTTGGCGCGCGGCCGGGGCGGGGTCAGCGCTTCGTCGAGCAGGGCGGTGAGCCGGGCCCGCGCCGCTTCGCGGTTTGGCTCCTGCGTGCGGTATTCGCGCGCGGTAAGCACCAGATCGCCGTCCTTGGTCAGCTTGCTTCCGGCAAGTTCGACCAGCCGGTGGTATGCCTCAGGCGTCAGGCCGAGGGCATAGACGCTGACCCGCAGCTGCACCGCGGTCGCGACCTTGTTGACGTTCTGCCCGCCCGGGCCGCCGGCGACGAAGAACTTCTCCTCCGCCTGCGCCAGCGCGCGCGCGATCACCTCGGCCCGATACCCGCTCACTGCGGTCCAATCATGGGACCAATGCCGAACGCGGCGAAATCGGCCGGAACCGGGCTGACGGCCACAACCGGCGGCTTCGACCCGCGCTGCACCACCAGTGACGACGCGTGAAGCATGGTCCGCGAACAACGCGGGTCGGGCTTGCCATAGACCGGGTCGCCCACCAGCGCGAAGCCGAGACCCGATGCGGCATGAACCCGGATCTGGTGGGTACGCCCGGTCACCGGGCGGAACTCGACCAGCGACAGGCCCTGTCCGCGCCACAACACGGTCCAGTCGGTCACCGACGGCTTGCCCTTCTTCGCCGGGATCATTCGCCAGCCTTTTTCCGCGCTGCTGATCTTGGACAGCGCGAGCTCGATCCGGCCTTCGGTTTCGGCAACCTCGCCGGCGACGATCCCGAGGTATTTCTTCGACACCTGCCGTTCCTCGAACGCGCGCGCGAACCGCGCCAGGGCCTTGGGCTTACGCGCCAGGAGCAAGCAGCCCGAGGTATCGGTATCGAGCCGGTGGACCGGCACCGGCGGGCGCTGGAACCCGAGTTTCAGCGCGTCGAGATGGTCCTCCAGGCTTGCCCCGCCCTTGCGCGGCCGCTCGATCGGCAGCCCGCCGGGCTTGTCGATCACCAGCGCTTCGCCGTCTTCGAAGAGGATGGGAATGTTGATCAACGTCCGTTCGCCCTGAGCTTGTCGAAGGGCCGTCCTTTTCTTTCGGGGCGGCGGTTTATGGAAGTACGGGGCTTCGATGCTTCGACAAGCTCAGCACTCAGCCCGAACGGAACTTAGGTGATGAGGCGCGCACGCACCAGCCCGCGCAGGGCATTTCCGATCAGGAACCCGCCCGCCAGATCGTCCAGCGTCAAGTCCGCCTCGCGCGCCTTGCCCGCTTCGATCAGCGAGCGGCGCAGCACTCCGGAAAGCAGCCCGAGCGCAAGCGGCGGGGTCAGCAGCACGCCATCGCGTTCGACAAACACGCTGGTGAAGCTGCCCTCGGTCACGCGGCCTTGCGGGTCGACCAGCAGCGCCTCGGCGGCGCCTGCTTCATGTGCCAGCATCGTGGCATCGGCGTAGAACCCGCGGTCGGTGGTCTTGTGGCGCAGGCGCCAGTCGCCCGGATCGACCGGCAGCGGCAGCGCGATGCACGGGGCCGGATCGGGCAGCGACGGCGGCAGCGGCGCGGCTTCCAGCGCAATCGCGCCGCTGCGGGAAACCGTGAGCCGCATCCGCGCGGGCGCTTCCAGCTCGAAACACAGCGCCTGGATCTGGTTGCGCACCGCGTGCCGGTCTAACGCGAAACCCAGCGCCGCCGCGCTCGCCTTCAGCCGTTCGAGATGCAGTTCGAGCAGACCGATCCCGCTGTCAGGATCGAACCGCATGGTCTCGATCAGGTCGAACGCGGGCGCGCGCAGGTCGGGCGAGGAGGCGCGCGCGAACCCGCCCTTGACCAAGCATTCGCGCCACTCGGTCTCGACCTCGCTGTCGGCCACCACCGCCGATCCGACCCCCAGCACGGCGCATCCGTGCCCGTTCTCGACTGGCGACAGGCGCAGCGTGCGGATCGCCACATTCAGAGCGGCATCGCCGTCCGCCCCGATCCGCCCGATCGCGCCGCAATAGGGGCCGCGCGCATCGCGTTCCACCTCGGCAATCAGCTCCATTGCGCGGATCTTGGGCGCGCCGGTGATCGACCCGCACGGGAACACCGCGCGCACCAGATCGAGCGTCCCTGTGCCCTCGGCCAGCGTGGCGCGCACGGTCGACACCATCTGGTGCACGGTGGGATAGCTTTCGACCGCGAACGGCGCATCGACCTTGACGCTGCCCGGCACGGCCACGCGCGACAGGTCGTTGCGCAAGAGGTCGACGATCATCAGGTTCTCGGCCCGGTCCTTCTCCGACGCGGCCAGCTCCTCGGCCAGCGCGCGGTCCGCCGCCGCGTCGGCTGCGCGCGGGCGCGTGCCCTTCATCGGCTTGGCCTTGAGCGCCGCGCCATGGCGGGCGACGAACAGTTCGGGCGAGAGGCTCAGCAGCCAGTCGCTCCCGTCAAACACGACCCCGCCATAGCCCGCCTGCGCCGCCGGGCGCAGCGCGCGGTACAGCGCCAGCTCGTCCCCGCGATATGCGCCCGCGAGCGGGAAGGTCAGGTTGGCCTGGTAGATGTCGCCCGCGCGGATCGCCTCCTGCAAGCGGGCGAAGGCCTGGGTATAGGCCCCGAACGAGACCTGCGGATCGAGCGGGCCGAGCGCAGCCTCGCCGCCCGCGCGCGCCTCCAGCCATTGCGGCATCTCGGCTGCAGGGATGACCTGTTCTTTGTCGAACAGGCCGAGCCAGACCAGCGGCCCGGCCGACCCGGTGCGCGCATCGGCCAGCGGGGCCAGCCTCGGCTCCAGCGCCAGACCCGCCTCGTAGCCGATATAGCCCGCCAGCGTGCCCCCGTGCTCGCGCTGCGCCGCGTCGGCTGCGGCGAGCACATCGGCGACCTCACCGGGCGCATGGGCGACAAACACGGCGCGCGGGTGTTCATAGAAATGCGCGTCAGCCGCGCCCTCAATGCGCGCGTCATCGAGCAGGACAAAGGGAGCACGGGCCGCCATGGCCCTCGCCTTAACCGCTTTGTCGCTCAAGTCGAGAGTTGACCGCCGCGCGCGCGCTGGCCATGCGTGCACCGCAAGGGATTTGGACAAAGGGACGCACACGGACGTGGGACAGATATATCTCGGGCTCGCCGCCAATGGCGAGAAGCAGAATCTCGATCTGGGCCGGGCCAACCGCCACGGGCTGATCGCGGGCGCGACCGGCACCGGCAAGACGGTGACACTGCAGGGCCTGGCCGAGTGCTTTTCTGCCGAGGGCGTGCCGGTGTTCGTTGCCGACGTTAAGGGCGACCTGTCCGGCATTGCCATGCCCGGCTCGCCCCAGTTCAAGCACGCCGACAAGCTCGAATCGCGCGCCAGAGAACTCGGGATCGAGGATTACGGCTATTCCGACAACCCGGTGATGTTCTGGGATCTGTATGGCGAACAGGGCCACCCGATCCGCACCACGGTGTCGGAAATGGGCCCGCTGCTGCTCGCGCGCCTGCTCGATCTCAACGAAACGCAGGAAGGCGTGCTGCAGATCGTGTTCCGTTATGCTGACGAGAACGGTCTGCTACTGCTCGATTTCGCGGACTTGCAGGCGGTGCTGGCCTGGGCGCAGGAAAACGCCAGCGAGCTCTCGGGCAAGTACGGCAATGTCGCCAAGCCGACCGTGGGCGCGATCCAGCGCCAGCTGCTCAGCTTCGAGGCGCAGGGGGCGGACAAGTTC
>ERZ1066122.2627-NODE-2627-length-11500-cov-16.232853_pt1 | contig 11500 bp, 10 predicted proteins | sample MGYA00382769_ERZ1066122 | MGnify/ENA primary metagenome ERZ1066122 (study PRJEB33369, sample SAMEA5778352) | biofilm metagenome | biome: Industrial cooling water; feature: Water cooling tower basin; material: Biofilm | place: United Arab Emirates | collected...
GGAAGGTTTGACCCTTCGCCGGTTTTCAAGACCGGTGCCTTAAACCGCTCGGCCACTCTTCCCCGATTTCGCATGGTGCCGTGCCTAGGGCGACGGCGGCATTTTTTCACAGGGCACGCCGCCGGGCGTGCCGCACTTGAGCTTGCTGTCCTGGATCTTGGCGGGCAGCGCGTCGGCCAGGAAATCGATGAAAGCGCGCACGGCCGGCAGCAGGCCGCGGCGCGAGGGGTAGATGGCGTGGCAGATGCCCTGCGGCAGGTTCCAGTCGGGCAGCACCACTTCCAGCTCACCCTTGCGGATGGCCTCGGCGCAGCTGAGCTCGGGCAGCAGCACCACGCCCAGGCCATCGCGCGCCGCGGCCAGCAGCAGCGGGAAATCCTGGGCCATCAGGGCCGGGGTCAGGTCCACGCGCTGCACCTGGCCCTCGGGGCCGTGCAGGGTCCAGCGCTGGCGGGCGTCGTCCTCGCTCATGCTCAGCGTGGTGTGGCCGGCCAGGTCGGCCGGCAGCTTCGGCCGGCCCACGCGGTCGAGGTAGCGCGGGCTGGCCACCAGCAGCTCGCGCAGCTGGCCAAAGCTGCGGGCCACCATCTCGCCGTCGTCGGTGAGCTGGCTGCGCACGCGGATGGCCACGTCGAAGCCTTCCTGGATCACGTCCACGCGGCGGTTGCTGACGTGCAGCTGCAGGCGCACCTGCGGGTGCTTCTTCATGAACTCGGGCAGGATCGGGCCCAGCACTTCCTGGGCGATCGACACCGGGCAGCTGACCTTGATGCTGCCGCGCGGCGCGGCGCTCACGCGGTCCACCGCCTCGCGCGCGGCCTGGGCCTCGGCCAGCATGGTCTGGGCGTGGCGGTAGACGCTCTGGCCGACGTCGGTGACGGCGAACTTGCGCGTGCTCCGCTGCAGCAGGCGCACGCCGAGCTCGTTCTCGAGCTGGGCGATGCGGCGGCTCAGGCGGCTCTTGGGGATGCCCAGCGCGCGCTCGGCCGCGGCGAAGCCGCCGTGCTCGACCACCATCGCGTAGAACTGCAGGTCATTGAGATCCGGATGGTTCATGCACCGATCCTTTCAAGGCCACCGAGGTAGGGACGCAGCGCGGCCGGCACGGCGATGCTGCCGTCGGCCTGCTGGTGGTTCTCCATCACGGCGATCAGGCAGCGGCCGACGGCCACGCCCGAGCCGTTGAGCGTGTGCAGGGGCTCGGGCTTGCCGGTGGCCGGGTTGCGCCAGCGGGCCTGCATGCGCCGGGCCTGGAAATCGCCGCAGTTCGAGCAGCTGCTGATCTCGCGGTAGGTGTCCTGGCTCGGCAGCCAGACTTCCAGGTCGTAGGTTTTCACCGCGCCGAAGCCCATGTCGCCGGTGCACAGCAGCACCTTGCGGTAGGGCAGCTCGAGCTTCTCGAGCACCATCTCGGCGCAGCGCGTCATGCGCTCGTGCTCGGCGTCGGATTCATTCGGACGCGCGATGGAAACCAGTTCCACCTTCTCGAATTGGTGCTGGCGGATCATGCCGCGGGTATCGCGGCCGTGGCTGCCGGCCTCGGCGCGGAAGCACAGCGAGTGGGCGGCCATGCGCATCGGCAGCGCCGCGTCGTCGACGATCTCGTCGCGCACGATGTTGGTCAGCGGCACTTCGCTGGTGGGGATCAGGTAGCGCTTGCTGTCGCCGAAATCGGTGGCGAACAGGTCTTCCTCGAACTTGGGCAGCTGGCCGGTGCCGCGCAGGCTGTCGGCATTGACGATCAGCGGCACGTTCACTTCCAGGTAGCCGTTCTCGCGCGTGTGCAGGTCGAGCATGAACTGCGCCAGCGCGCGGTGCAGCCGCGCCAGCTCGCCGCGCAGCACGGTGAAGCGGGCGCCGCTGAGCTTGGCGGCGGTGTCGCCGTCCAGCCAGCCGTCGCGCGCGCCCAGTTCGACGTGGTCCTTCACCGGGAAGTCGAAGACGCGTGGCACGCCGAAGCGGCGCACCTCCACGTTGTCGTTCTCGTCCTTGCCCACCGGCACGCTGGCGTCGGGCAGGTTGGGCACGGCGAGCGCGATCGCGTCGATCTCGGCGCGGATCAGTTCGAGCCGCGCCTCGCCGGCCTTGAGCTCGTCGGCGATGCCGGCGACTTCAGCCATCAGGGCCGTGGTGTCCTCGCCCTTGCCCTTCGCCAGGCCAATCGCCTTGGAGCGGGTATTGCGCAGGTTCTGCAGCTCCTGCGTGCGGGTCTGGATCTGCTTGCGCTCGGCTTCCAGCTGCTCCAGCGAGGCTACATCGAGCTCGAAGCCCCGGGTGGCCTTGAGGCGCGCGGCGGTCTCGGCGAGCTGGCCGCGCAGGAGGGTCGGGTCGAGCATGGGTCATTCCAAATATGAAACGGGTGGCAGAATTATCCACCCTCGCCTTCCAGTCGCGCAACGACTTGGCGCGCTCTGCCGGCAGACGGGTTGCAGCGGCACGGATGACCTCCGGCTGCCGTATGGTCCAATAGTCGTGCTGCTTCCCTGATCACCCGGAGTTTCCGCCATGAACCGATCCGTCCGACCCTCGCTGGCATTCGCCGTCGCCGTGCTCCTTGCCGCCACCGGCACCCAGGCCACCGCCTCCGCCGTACCCGCCATCGCTGCCAGCGCCCGGGCGGCTCCTGGCCAGGCCGACGCCATGAGTCCGCAGGAACGCGGCGAATCCGCGCGCCAGCTGGTCCTGCGATGGGGGTACTACGTCCAGCGCGTCTACGGCGTGCCGCTGGAAACCTGGGCGGAGCGGATGGTGCCCAACCTGGTCCACGCCGACCCGGCCAACCTTCGCGCTGCCCTGCAGCGGGACACGTACGAGGGCGCGATGGCTGAACTGGCCGGCACCGGCACCCAGCTGCCGGACGAAGCCGTCATCACCGCGCTGGCCAAGGCCGCCGAGGGCGACGGCACGCAGGCCCTGGGCGCCCTGGCCAACGACCTCGTCTATACCCCGCTGGCCCCGTGCCGGATCCTCGACACGCGCGTCGCCGGCGGCGCGATCCCGGGCGACGGCACCCGCAGTTTCCTGGCCATCAACGCGGCGAACTTCACCGCCCAGGGCGGCAGCGCCACCGCCTGCGGCACCCTCGGCCTGAACGCCACGGCCGTGGCGGTCAACCTCACCGCCGTCACGCCGGTCAACGCGGGCTTCGCCACGGCGTACCGGTTCGGCGCCTCGCGGCCCCTGGCGTCCAGCCTGAACTACACGGCAGGCGCGATCGTGAACAACGCCCTGATCATCCAGATCCCGAACCCGCTGTCCACGTTCGACTTCACCCTGTACTCCTTCGCACAGTCGCACTACGTGGCCGACATCGTGGGCTACTTCGCGCCGCCGGTGGCCACCGCGCTGGACTGCCTGGACACGAGCCAGAACGCCGTGACGGTGGCGCCGAACGACACCGTGAACGCCTCGGCCCCGCTCTGTCCGACGGGTTACACCGAGACCGCGACCTACTGCCGCGCCGGGCTCTTCGATGTCCCGCTGGTCGTCCAGGCCTCCGGCGGGTGCTCGGCCCGCAACAACACGGCGGCGACCACCACGCTGAGCGCCTCCCGCCGCTGCTGCCGGGTACCGGGGCGCTGAGGGCGGGCCGGGCGACGCCCCAGCTACCGGCGACCCGCCCGGCCAGCGCCGGCGCGGGCCGGGCGGGTTTGGCCACACGAGACTCTCCTTCACGTTCTTTTGGATGCGGTCCAAAGGGGCCGCCACCCACCGAATCCAACGCCGGAGCACCCCCATGAGCAGCCGCCTCGCCCTTCCCCTCACCGTGGCCAGCGCGATCCTGCTGGGCCTCGCCACCCCCACGCAGGCCGCCCGGCCGGGCAACGCCCCGCCTCCGGCCACGATGGACGTCGCCGAGCTCAGCCCCTCCGAGCGTGGCGAACTGACGCGCCAGCTGGTGCTCAAGTGGGGCCACTACGTCCAGCGCGTGCACGGCGTGCCCATGGCCACCTGGGCCGGGCGCATGGTGCCCAGCCTGGTCCTGGCCGATTCCGCCAACTTCCGCGCGGCGCTGCAGCGCGACACCTTCGAGGGCGCCATGGCCGAACTCGGCGGCGGTGGCCAACTGCTCTCCGATGACGAGGTCATCGAGAAGCTGGCCGCGGGCCGCGATGACGGCACGCTGGCCCTCGGCGCACTGGGCAATGACCTGGTGTACACCCCGGTCCTGCCTTGCCGCATCCTGGACACGCGCGTGGCGGGCGGCGCGATCGCCCAGAACAGCACCCGCAACTTCGTCGCCATCAACGTGTCGAACTTCACTTCGCAGGGTGGCAGCGCCACCAACTGCGGCACGCTGGGCCTCAGCGCAACCGCCGTGGCGGTCAACCTGACGGCGGTCACGCCCGCCACCGCGGGCTATGCGACGGCCTACCCGCACGGTACGGCACAGCCACTCTCCTCCAGCGTGAACTACGCCGCCGGCGCCGTCGTCAACAATGCGCTGATCATCCAGATCCCGAACCCGCTGTCCTCCTATGACTTCACCCTGTACACCTTCGCCCAGTCGCACTACGTCGCGGACATCGTGGGCTACTTCGCGCCCCCCGTGGCCACGGCACTGCAGTGCGTCGAGACCGCCAACACCGAACTGACGCTGGCCGCGGGCGCCACGGGCAATGCGGTGGCGCCGGCGTGCACGGTCGGCTACACCCAGACCGCGACCAACTGCGAGTCGACCACCTGGCAGATGCCCTTCGTGTATTTCCAGAGCGGCACCTGCTCGGCGCAGAACAACTCGGGCGCCAGCGCCGCCATCCGCGCCTCGCGCACCTGCTGCCGCGTACCGGGCCGCTGACGGTCGGCGCGTGGACCCGGGGCCGGGCATAATCGATGCCCGGCCCTTCTCGTTGGTGGCGGCCCCTTGGCGGGCCCGGACTTGGTAGCATCTGCGCCTTGCATCCACCCGACGGCCACACCGAATGCGCAAACACATGGAAGACCACCTGGACATGCCGCTGTCCGAGGTCCTGGAGCACATCCAGCAGGGCGTGATGGAGCGCACCACCTATTTCGGCATCCCGACCCACAAGAGCCCGAACGATGCGTGGATGTACCAGCAGCTCATCCACGCCATGCGCCCCGACGTGATCGTCGAGATCGGCACCAAGTACGGCGGCAGCGCGCTCTATTTCGCCCACCTGTGCGACCTGCTGGGCCACGGCCGGGTCATCAGCGTCGACATCCAGCACCACACCCTGCGGCCCGGGCCGGCCGAGCATCCGCGGGTCACCCTGCTGCTGGCGGATGCGTGCGAGGCCTTCCCGCAGGTGCGCGCGATGATCGCCCCCGGCGAACGCGTGCTGGTGGTGGAGGACAGTTCCCACACTTACGAGAACACGCTGGCGGTGCTTCGCACCTACTCCGAGCTGACGCGCCCCGGCGATTACTTCATCGTCGAGGACAGCATCTGCCACCACGGCCTGGCGGTGGGTCCCAACCCCGGCCCCTACGAGGCCATCGAGGCCTTCGTGGCGGAGAACCCGGCGTTCGAGGTCGATCGCGGCCAGGAAGCGCTGTTCATCACCTGGAACCCCAAGGGCTATCTCAAGCGCCGGGCAGCCACGCCGGCCTGATCCCGCCGGCCAGGCGTGCGCCGGCCCACACCAGGGCGAAACCGCCCAGCAGGGTCAGCGCCAGGTAGCCCAGCAGCAGCCCCGGCTTCGCGCCGCGGGCGTACACCAGCACCTCGAGCATCAGCGCCGAATACGTGGTGAGGCCGCCGAGCACGCCCACGATCAGGAAGGCGCGCAGGTACAGCGCGCCCGGCCCGCGGCCTTCCAGCCACACCAGCAGGAAACCGGCTGCGAAGCTGCCCAGCAGGTTCACCGCCAGCGTGCCCCAGGGCAGGCCGTCGCCGGCCTGGCGCAGCAGCCAGCCGCCGATGAGGTGGCGACCGCCGGCGCCGAGCGCGCCGCCCGCCATCACCAGCCATAGCAGGGTCCAGTTCATGGCGGAAGCCTAACCGAAACTTGTAGGCTTCGGCTTTCGATTCCGCCGCGAGATGCCCATGCGCTGCCTCCTGTTGCTGATTGCCATCGCCCTGCCCGCCTTCGCCGCGCCGCCGCTGGCCACCGTGTCCGAGCAATCGGGCTTCACCCGCACGGGTCGCTACCAGGAGGTGATCGAACTGTGCGATGCCTTCGCGGCGCGCTACCCGCGCGCGGTGCGCTGCATCGACTTCGGCACCACGCCGCAGGGCCGGCCGATGAAGGCGCTGGTCGCCTCCACGTCCGGGGCGCTCGACCCCGCCGCGGCGCGCAAGCGCGGCCTGCCGGTGGTGCTGGTGCAGGGCGGCATACACGCGGGCGAGATCGACGGCAAGGACGCGGGCTTCCTGGCCCTGCGCGAGGTGCTGGACGGCGAGGCGGCCGCGGGTGCGCTCGACAAGCAGGTGCTGGTGTTCGTGCCGGTGTTCAACGTGGACGGGCACGAGCGCTTCGGCGCCTGGAACCGCCCCAACCAGCGCGGCCCGGTGGAAATGGGCTGGCGCACCACCGCGCAGAACCACAACCTCAACCGCGACTACCTCAAGGCCGACGCACCCGAGATGCAGGCGATGCTGGCGCTGGTGGACGCCTGGGACCCGCTGGCGGTGGTCGACCTGCACGCCACCAACGGCGCCCAGTTCGAGCACGACATCGCCATCCAGGTCGAGCCCGTGCACGCCGGGCCACCGGCGCTGCGTGCGATCGGGCGGCAGTGGCGCGACGGCGTCATCGCCGACCTGGCCGGGCAAGGCTCGATGCCGCTGGCCTTCTACCCCTCCTTCGTCACCTACGACGACCCGGCCTCGGGCTTCAGCGATTCGGTGGCGCCGCCGCGCTTCTCCACCGGCTATTTCTGGCTGCGCAACCGGTTGGCCATGCTGGTGGAAACCCACTCCTGGCGCCCCTACCCCGAGCGCGTGCGCAGCACCCGCAACACCGTGGTGTCGGTGCTCGAACAGGTCGCGGAACACGGCCAGGCCTGGCAACGCGCGGCGCGCGAGGCCGACGTGGCCGCCAGCCAGCCCGACCCCGCGCCGGTGCCGCTGACCTTCGCGCCCACCGACGAAGTGCGCATGATCGAGTTCCGCGGCTACGCCTACACCCGCGAGCCCTCGGACGTGTCGGGCGCGCTGATGACGCGCTACGACGAATCCACCCCGCAGGTCTGGACCGTGCCGATGCGCGACGACGTGCAGCCGGTGCTGTCGGTGCCACTGCCTGGCGCCGGCTACCTGGTGCCGCCCGAGCACGCAGCCCTGGTGGCCGCGAAGCTGCGCACCCATGGCGTGGACTTCCGGGAACTGCCGGCGCCCGTCGCCCTGGACGTGCAGTCCTTCCGCGCACAGACGCAGCAGTTCTCGGCCGGCTCGGTCGAAGGCAGGCAGACGCTGGCCGTCACCGGCGCCTGGGAGCCCGGACGCCACGTCGCGGCGCCGGGCTCGCTGTTCGTGCCGATCCGCCAGCCCAAGTCGCGGTTGCTGATGGCGATGCTCGAGCCGCAGGCGCCGGACTCGCTGCTGGCCTGGGGCGCGTTCAACAACCACTTCGAGCGCAAGGAATACATGGAGGCCTACGTCGCCGAGGACGTGGCGCGCGACATGCTGGCGAAGGACCCGGCGCTGCGCGCCGAATTCCAGCGCCGGCTGGACGAGGATGCGGCCTTTGCGTCCAGTCCGTCGGCGCGGCTGGAGTTCTTCTACCGCCGCCACCCGTCCTGGGACGAGCGCTACCAGCTTTACCCGGTGCTGCGCGTCGACGCCGCGCCGCGCTGACCGCCGCCGGCGGGCGGCTCGAACCACGCGGCCGGCATCCGCACGTTGCGCAGGTGCGCCGTGGCCAGGTGTGAGGCGTGGATCGGCGCCGCGAAGAAGCTCATCAGCAGGCTGCGGCGCCGGCCGCCGGAGACGTTCAGGCTGCCGGCGTGCACGAGGTCCGCGGTGAAGACCAGGATGTCGCCGGCGTGGCCGGACAGCTGGATCGCCCCGGACGCGTCGTCGAGATCTAAGGACGGCAGCCGGTGGCTGCCGGGCACCACGCGGGTGGCGCCGTTGGCCGGGCCGTAGTCGTCCAGGAACACGATGGCGAGCACGGTGTCGCCGGGGCGCTGCGCCGAGTAATCGCGGTGCAGGCCCTGGTGGCCGCCGCCGGCGCGCGGCTCGCGCCCCTCGACCTGGGCCAGGAAGAAGCGTTCGCCGATCATCGCGCCCACCACCGACAGCAGGTCCGGCAAGCGGCACGTGGCCTGCACGCAGGGGACGAGGTCGAGCAGCGCGTGGCGCCAGTCGCCGCCGCGCGGCACCGGCCAGCGGTCATTCGCGAGTTCCCCCGCGTCGAAAGCGGCGCGCAGTTCGTCCAGCCAGTCCGCCGGCACCGCGCCGCGCAGCAGCGCGTAGCCGTCGCGCGCCAGGCGCTCGGGTTCGGGGTGGGGTGGCACCGGCGTGGCCGTCGGCTCAGCCACGGTCCTTCCTGGCCCGGGCGCGGGCTTCGCGCAGGCGGTCGAGCTTGTCCTTGAGCTTGATCTCGAGGCCGCGTTCAACGGGCGCGTAGTACACGCGCTCGCCCATCGCGTCGGGGAAGGCGGTCTGGTCGAGCGCGATGCCGTCGGGCGCGTCGTGGTCGTATTGGTAGCCGCTGCCGTAGCCGAGCTGCTTCATCAGCTTGGTCGGCGCGTTGCGCAGGTGGATCGGCACGTCCTGGGTGCCGCCCTCGCGCACATCGGCCTGGGCGGCCTTGAAGGCGACGTAGGCGGCGTTGGATTTCGCGCAGCTGGCCAGGTAGATCACCACCTGTGCCAGCGCCAGGTCGCCTTCCGGGCTGCCCAGGCGCTCGTAGGCGTCCCAGGCCTCGATCGCCATCTGCAGCGCGCGCGGGTCGGCCAGGCCGACGTCCTCGACCGCCATGCGGGTCAGGCGGCGCGCCAGGTAGACCGGGTCGCAGCCGCCGTCGAGCATGCGCGCGAACCAGTACAGCGCGCCGTCGGGGTTGGAGCTGCGCACCGATTTGTGCAGGGCCGAGATCTGGTCGTAGAACTGCTCGCCCTGTTTGTCGAAGCGGCGCGTGCGGTCGGCGAGCACCTGCGCCAGCGTGGCGGCGTCAATTCGGCCGTCTTCCGCGATTTCCGCGGCGATCTCGAGCAAGGTCAGCGCGCGACGCACGTCGCCGTCGGCGGCCTGCGCGATCGTGGCGAGCGCCTCGTGCTCGACCTTCAGCCCGAGCGCGCCAAGGCCGCGCACCGCATCGAGCAGCGCGCGCTGCAGCGCCGCGACGATGTCCTCGGCGGCGACGGCTTCGAGCACATGCACGCGGCAGCGCGACAGCAGCGCGGAATTCAGCTCGAAGCTCGGGTTCTCGGTGGTCGCACCGACGAACACGATGTGCCCTGCCTCGATGTGAGGCAGGAAGGCGTCCTGCTGCGTCTTGTTGAAGCGGTGCACCTCGTCGACGAACAGCACCGTGCGGCGCCCCTCGGCGAAGCGCCGCTCGGCGTCGGCCAGCACCTCGCGTACCTGCGGCAGGCCCGACAGCACGGCCGAGATGGCCACGAATTCGGCCTGCGCATAGCGCGCCAGCAGCAGCGCCAGGGTGGTCTTGCCGCAGCCGGGCGGCCCCCAGAGGATCATCGAATGCACGCGGCCCGATTCCACCGCGCGCCGCAAGGCCGAACCCGGCGCCAGCAGGCGGCGCTGGCCCACCATGTCGTCCAGCGAGGCCGGGCGCATGCGCTCGGCCAGCGGCTTCAGGCCGTCGGCAGGCTGGAACAGCGGGTCACTGGCGGGCTTGCCCTTGCGCATGCCGCCATTCTAGCGGGGTCAGGTTCGGAACCTGACCCCGTCCTTCAGTCGCGCAGGGGGATGACTTCGGCGGACTCGGCGACCTCGCCGATCTGGTCGACGCCCTCGGGCTTGACGAAGGTGAAGGTGCCGGGCGCGAAGGCCGGGTTGCGCTTCCAGGCCGAGAAACCCATGACCGTGCGCTGGCCCAGGCCGTCGAACATCTCCATGCGCGCCAGGCCGGCCGGACCGAAGCCCAGGCGCGCCCGCTCGAACGGGGCCTCCTCCGGCTTGCGCGGCACCAGCTCCAGCCACGACAGGCCCTGGCCCTGGCCGCCTTCGGTGACCTTGAACTGCCGCTCCATCTGGCCGACGTCGATCAGCAGGGCCAGCGGGCTGTTCTGCTCCTCCAGGCTCTGCTGGCGCACGTTGACCTGCTCCATGTCCGGGTCGTAGATCCAGATGTGGTCGCCGTCGGCGACGATCAGCTGCGGATAGGGCTTGAGGTATTCCCAGCGGAACTGCCGCGGCGCCTGCAGCTGCACCGTGCCGCTGGAGGTCTCCTTCAGCGCCCCGCCGGCGTCGTACACGCGCTGCTCGAAGCTGGCCGCCAGGCCCTGCACGCCGTTGCTGAAGACGTCCATCTGCTCGCGCGCGCCGGCGTGGGCGACGCCCGCGGCAAGGGCCAGGAACAGGATGAGGAGCTTGCGCATGGAGGTGTGCACCAAGTTGGTTTGGTGGAAAGTCTGGCCTGCGCCACCTGAACGGGAAGGTACAGGACAAGAACGGGGTCAGGTTCACTTCCGCCCCTGATCCCTGCGTTTTGCGCCGCAGCGGCGACGGAAGTGAACCTGACCCCGTTCTTGGACCCCGTTCTTGACCCCGCGGATTAGCGGGGGGGCGGCGGGGCGATGACGGTGCGGTCGCCGTTGTGCTCGGGGCCGGAGACGATGCCCGCGGCCTCCATGGCCTCGATCAGGCGGGCGGCGCGGTTGTAGCCGATCTTCAGGCGCCGCTGCACGCCCGAGATCGAGGCGCGGCGGGTCTCGGTGACCACCTTCACCGCCTCGTCGTACAGCGGGTCGGACTCGTCGCCCGAACTGCTGGCCTCGGGCAGGCCGCTGGGGCCGACCACGACGCCGTCGCCCATGGTCTGCACTTCCTCCAGCACGCCCTCGATGTAGTCGGGGCCGCCGCCGTTGGCGCGCAGGTGGGCCACCACCCGGTGCACCTCGTCGTCGCTGACGAAGGCGCCATGCACGCGCTCGGGCATGGCGGTGCCGGGCGGCAGGTAGAGCATGTCGCCGTTGCCCAGCAGCGTTTCCGCGCCGGACTGGTCAAGGATGGTGCGCGAGTCGATCTTGCTCGACACCTGGAACGCGATGCGGGTCGGGATGTTGGCCTTGATCAGGCCCGTGATCACGTCCACCGACGGCCGCTGCGTGGCCAGGATCAGGTGGATGCCGGCGGCGCGCGCCTTCTGCGCCAGGCGCGCGATCAGCTCCTCCACCTTCTTGCCGACGATCATCATCATGTCGGCGAATTCGTCGATGAACACGACGATGAAGGGCAGCTCCTCCAGCACCCGCGGCGCCTCGCCCAGGTCCGGGTTCGGGCGGAACAGCGGGTCCATCAGCGGCTGGCCGGCGTCGCGGGCGTCCTTGACCTTGCGGTTGAAGCCGGCGAGGTTGCGCACGCCCACCGCGCTCATCAGCTTGTAGCGGCGCTCCATCTCGGCCA
>ERZ1066122.2628-NODE-2628-length-11489-cov-6.944027_pt1 | contig 11489 bp, 9 predicted proteins | sample MGYA00382769_ERZ1066122 | MGnify/ENA primary metagenome ERZ1066122 (study PRJEB33369, sample SAMEA5778352) | biofilm metagenome | biome: Industrial cooling water; feature: Water cooling tower basin; material: Biofilm | place: United Arab Emirates | collected...
TGCTGAAACATCCTACAAGATACTACCTTCGACCAACGGGTGCGTAAGTCCTATACATATGTCATTGCCCCCACTACTTGTCATCCTGAGCGGCACGAAGGGCCTTCCCGCCAGTTAAGCCCGCTGCCCCGCTTTGGCCCGTTCCTCTACAACACGCCCACACCCCAACACGTGTCATCCTGAGCGAAGCGAAGGACCTTCCCCGCCAAAAAGCACTGCCGCCCCGCTCTGGCCTGTCCCTCTGAGAAAACGCCCGACGCGGTAGCGAACGCGTACAAGCACGACCAACCCGCCGCGAAGGCCCCTCCGCACACCAATGGCGGCAGGGCGCAAACTGCAAAGAGCCGGGCCAAAGCGGAGCAGCAGGCCGAACTGGCGGGAAGGTCCTTCACTCCGCTTAGGATGACAGATGGAGTGAAGAGAACCCCAGTACGTCACCACTGAAAAGCGCACTGCATCGAGCGACTTCTTTTCGGCCACGCGCGGCGGTAATGCAGCCATACTGCTTCATTACGCGTATAGCCGCTTATGAAAACCACTTTCCTCACCTCCGCTATGATTCTGCTGGCCGTGGGCGCGGCCTCCGCCCAGCAGGCTCCGTTGGCTGCTTCGGCGCCCGACGTCGAGCGTATCGACACCACATTCATCATCGAGCGCTACACGCCCGAGCCGGCGCCGCGCCGGTTGCTGACGGCTGCCGACTCGGCGCAGGAGCGGGCGCGCCTCGCCAACGCGCGCTTTCTGCGTGAACAGCCCACCCGGCCGGCCCGGCGCTTGCCGACCAACGTGCCGCTGACGGGCAGCGAACCCGCCACGGCCGCGTCCGACGTCCACCCGACGGCCGCGCAACCGGTCTCCGCCGCCGAACTGGAAGCGCGCGCCGCCGCGCGGCGCGCGCAAACCCACTCGATGATCGCGCAGTCGCAGACGCGCGGCGGCCGTAAGCAGCTCACCAAAGCCGCCAGGACCAACGCCGAGCTGCGCGCCGCCGACGCCCGCGCCGCCGAGCGCCCGGCCCGCGAGCGGAAGCAAAAAAAATCGCCACCCAAAAGCTGACCTTCACCCCGATTTTCCGCGGACTTGTCCGGCCCCTGGCCCCGCCGACGCTTTTTTCGAGCATCGGCGGGGCTAGTTTCGTCGGCGGAGACTGTTTCACACCCCACTTCCACCTCCCTCACCTTTCCGATGCGCTATTTTTTCGCGCTACCATTTCTTCTTTCCGCCGGCCTGATGCTGGCAACCGGCCAAGCCGTCGCACAGGCGCCCGCCCAGGCGGGCGATTCCGTTGTGGTCGGCGTGGAGCGCGTCGTCGTTTCCGGGCGGCAGGCTAACCCGATGCTGACGGCCGCCGACTCGGCCCGCGAGCGCGCCCGCCTCGAAAACGTCCGCACCTTGCGGAAGAGCGGGCGACCGGCCGCCAAACCTCTCGGCACACTGAGCGGCGGGGCGGCGCCAATCGTGCCGCCCGCACCCGCACCGCCCCCCGCCGCGCAACCCGAAGCGGCCCCCGACCCCAAGCAGCAGGCTGCCCTCGACAAGCGCCGCGAAAAAGCCGCCCGCGAGGCCGAAGAGGCTGAAAAGCAACGACAAAAAGTCTTGTACAAGCGCGCCAAAAAAAGCCTGTAGGCGCGTTTGCTACCCGCCGCTCTCCGCTCCGGCTTCGGCCGGCACGGGGGGCGGCGGTTGGTTTTTCCAGCGGTTCACCACCTCCTGCGCCAGCTCGGCCTGGGCGGCACTCACGCGCGTAAGGACGTCTTGCGTGGCCGCCACTTGGGCCGCTACGATGGCGTCGGTTTCGCCCTGCGCCGTGCGGATGGCGCGGGCAGCGTCTTCGTCGGCGCGCACTTCGGCGGTGCGCTCGCGGGCGCGGACGCGCGCCTCGGCGGCGTTGAGCAGATAGTCGTACGGCCCCGTGGGCGAGAGCAGCTTGACGAGCACGGGCGCCGTTTCGAGCAGCACGAACAGCAGCGTGAGCGCCCACCCGGCGCGGTTCATCGCGGGGCTGCCGGGGTGAATTTCCTGCCGCCCGCCGGGGAGCTGGAACGTGTAGCCGTCGCGCAGGCGGGCCAGCGCCTCGATGCGCGCCAGCAGGCCGTGCGCGGAGTCGCGCCGGGCCAGGGCCGTGCGGATGGCCGCGCGGGCATCGTCTTCGAGGCGCCCGAGGAGCGTGTCCACTCGGGCCAGCGCGGGGGCGGTGGCGCGGCGCACCGAATCGGCCTCGCGGGTGGCGGCGTCGGCGAAGGCGCGCTTCGAGCGGTAGGCGGGGCCGTCGCCGTAGCGGCGGCTGCCGCCGGTGCCGTCTTTCTCGGCCAGGGCGGCGCGCTCGGCCGAGTCGCGCCGGGCCGTTGCACGGGTGATACGGGCTTGCAGCTCGGCGCGGCGGGTCTGCATCTCGGGGCGGGTGGCGAGCACCTGGCCGCGCACGGCCGCTTGCAGGCGGGTGCGGGCTTCGCGGTCCATTACGCGCAATTCGCCTTCGATTTCCGGCTGAAAAATCCGCAGCTCCAGCGGCTTGGAGATGACGAGAGCCAGAAACACTGCCATCGCGAAGCGCGGCAGCGCCAGGCGCCATTCGGCCTGCCACCCCTGCCCCTTCCGCATCGTGGCGACGATGTAGCGGTCGAGGCTGAAAATGAACAGCGCCCACACCGCCCCCACGCCCACCGCCGCCCACACCGGAAAGGCGTAGCTGAGCGCGAAACCAGCCGACAGCCACGCGAACACGGCCGTAAACAGCACCGCCGCCCCTACCCCCACGTACTTGGCGTGGTCGGTGCGGGCATCGGGGTGGTAGAGCAGCACCTCATCGGCGCCGGCACAGCGGTGGAGCAGGCGGCGGAGCATTAGTGAAATACGGTAAAGTCAGAAAGGCGGACGGCGAACGGAGCGCCGCGCGGGGGGCAGAGTTGCCTGCTCAAGCAGGCAACGTGACCGAACGCCGCCAGTCGGCCCCGCCGCCCGTCCTTTGCGACGCCAACCCTCACCGATGCCGAATTTGTCCGTCCCGCCGCCCGATTCCTTTTCACCTACCCCGTTCCGCACCGTGCGCGTCACGCGCTACGTCACGCCCCTGCGCGAAGGCGGCTCGCTGCCCGCCCTCACCGAGGCCGACGACGGCTTTCTGTACGTGCTCAAATTCCGGGGCGCCGGGCAGGGCTTACGCGCGCTCATCGCCGAGTTGATTGTCGGCGAGGTGGCGCGCGCGCTGGGCCTGCGAGTGCCCGAGTTGGTGTTTGCCGACCTCGACGAAGCCTTCGGCCGCACCGAGCCGGATGAAGAAATCCAGGATTTGCTGCGCGCCTCCACCGGCCGGAATCTGGCACTGCACTACCTCAGTGGCGCCGCCACCTTCGACCCGCTCGTCACTTCCTCCGACCACGCCGAGGCCTCGCGCGTGGTGTGGCTCGATGCCTTCACGCTCAACGTCGACCGCACCGCCCGCAACACCAACCTACTGCTGTGGCACAAAGAGCTGTGGCTCATCGACCACGGCGCGGCCCTTTACGTCCACCACACCGGCGACGGCTGGGAAACCGGCGGCGCCACTCGCCGCTTCCCCCAGCTCCGCGACCACGTGCTGCTGCCGCGCGCCACCGAGTTGGCCGCCGCCGATGCGTACGCCCGCCAACGTCTCACGCCCGAGCGCCTGCGCGCCATCGTGGCGTTGGTGCCCGCCGAGTGGCTGACCACCGCCGCCGGCCCCGGCACCGACGCCGCCACCGAGCGCGCCCGCTACGAGCGATTCCTGACCGAGCGCCTCGCCACCACCACCACCTTCACCCAGGAAGCCGATGACGCCCGCCGCGCCGCCTGACGTGTTCGAGTACGCCACCGTGCGGGTGGTGCCGCGCGTGGAGCGCGAGGAATTCCTGAACGTCGGCGTGGTGCTGCTGTGCCGAACGCGCGGCTTTCTGGGTGCTCGTTTCGCGCCGGTTTCCGGCGAACGCCTGCGCGCGTTCGTGGGGCCGGAGTTCGATGCTGCTGATTTGGCGGCGCGCCTACACGCCATCGAGCGCATCTGCGCGGGCCGCCGCGAGGGCGGCCCCATCGGGCAGTTGGGGCTGGCCGAGCGGTTTCGGTGGCTGACGGCAGCCCGCTCGACGGTGGTGCAGATGTCGGCCGTGCATCCGGGCCTGTGCGCGGGCGAGCCGACGGCGGTGCTGGAACGGTTGTTTGGCGAGTTGGTGGGTTCGTAACGCCGAGGTTCACTCGGCGACGTCGGTTGAGGTGTGGCCGCGTCTGTCCCAGACGCGCGCCGAACTGACACTTAGCTGTTTGGCGCGCGTCTGGGACAGACGCGGCCACGCCCAGCCGCATTGCCCAACCGCCGTCACCGAGTGATACTCGGTGTTACATTTTCCCAGCCACATTTCATAACCGCCGTGGTCGCCCCACCCCCAGCCTCATTTCTAGGGCCCCTACCCCAATCCCCATCCGGGGGGGGGGAATTTTTTGAGTAGTGGCAACCGCATTCGCCCAACCGCCGTCGCCGAGTAAACCCCGGCGTTACGTTGTGATTCAAGGTTGATTTATCCACCGCCGCAGGTACGTTGCCGTGCGGCTTTCTTCCACGTTTGCCACTTCGGCGGGCGGCCCGGCGGCTACGATGCGCCCACCTTCCTCGCCGGCGCCGGGGCCGATGTCGAGCACCCAATCGGCGGCGGCGATGACGGCCATCTCGTGCTCGACCACCACTACCGTGTTGCCGGCTTCCACCAGCCCGTCGAGCTGGGTGAGTAGGCGGCGGGTGTCGGCGGGGTGCAGGCCGGTGGTCGGCTCGTCGAGGACGTAGAGCGTGTTACCGCGCCCGATACGTTGCAGTTCCGTGGCGAGCTTGATGCGCTGGGCCTCGCCGCCCGACAGCTCGGTGGCCGGTTGGCCGAGGCGCAGGTAGCCGAGGCCGACCTCGCGCAGCGTCGTAAGGGCGCGGTGAATGCCCGCGTCGGAATCGCCGAAAAACTCCCACGCTGCGTCCACCGTCAGGCCGAGAATGTCGGCGATGGAGTTGCCGCGCACCTTCACCTCGAGCGTTTTGGCGTTGTAGCGGGCGCCCTGGCACACAGGGCACGGCGCGTACACGCTCGGCAGAAACAGCAGCTCCACCATCACGAAGCCTTCGCCCTGGCAGTTTTCGCAGCGCCCTTTTGCCACGTTGAACGAGAAGCGCCCGGCGTCGTAGCGCCGCTTGCGCGCTTCGGGCGTGGCCGCAAACAGCTTGCGTACGTGGTCGAACAACCCCGTGTAGGTGGCAAGGTTGGAGCGCGGCGTACGGCCAATCGGCGCCTGGTCAACCTGCACCAATCGCTTGATGCGCTCCATTCCGGCCACGATGCGGCCTTTTGAATGAGGAATCAGGGATGAGGAATGAAGAATTTCGTCGGTGCTCGTTTCGTCGCTTGCGCCCGGTTCCTCATTCTTCATTCCTAACTCCTCACTCACCAATTCCACCAGCGCCTGGCTGACGAGTGTGGACTTGCCCGAACCCGACACGCCCGTGACCACTGTCAGGCAGCCGAGGGGAAACTCGGCCGAAAGGTCGCGCAGGTTGTGGCGGCTGACACCGTCGAGGCGGAGGCGGCCGGTGGGAGTGCGCGGGGTGCGGGCAGTGTCGGCGGCGGCTTCGTCGGCGAACAGGTAGGCGCGGGTTTGCGAGGCCGCCACGGCGCGCAGGCCGTCGGGCGGACCGCTGTACAGAATCCGGCCGCCGTGCTGCCCGGCGCCCGGCCCCACGTCCACGAGCCAATCGGCGCGGCGCACCACGTCGAGGTTGTGCTCCACGACGAAGAGCGAGTTGCCGGCCGCTTTCAGGCCCGCCAGCGCCCGCAGCAGTGCTTCCGTATCGGCCGGGTGCAGGCCCGCCGACGGCTCATCGAGCACGTACACTACCCCGAACAGGTTGGAATGGAGCTGCGTGGCCAGCCGCAGCCGTTGCAGCTCGCCGGGCGAGAGCGAGGGCGTGGCGCGGTCGAGCGTGAGGTAGCCGAGGCCCAGCTCCAGCAGCCCGTCGAGGCGAGCCGCGATGTCGGCCGCGAGGCGTTGGCGGGCCAGGGCGCGCACTTCGTCGCCGTGGGCGGCTACGTGGCCGGGCCCACCGTAGGCGGGGCCGTGGCCGACATCATTGGCCGTACCGCCCACCCCGGCAAACGGCCGCAACAAGTCGGCCACGGCTTGCAGCGGCAGCGCGGCCAGCTCGGCGATGTCGTAGCCACCGACTTTCACGCTCAGCGCCTCCGGCCGCAGGCGCTTGCCGTGGCAAGCAGGGCAGTCGGTGGCGAGCATAAACTGCAAGGCCCGGCGCTTCATCTGGGCGCTTTGGGTGGTGGCGAAGGTGTGCAGCACGTAGCGCCGCACACTCGTGAAGGTGCCCATATAGTTGGGTGGCTCCTTCCGTTTGAGGGCGCGCTGGGTTTCGGCGGGCGAGTAGCCGGGGTACACCGGCACCACGGGCTGCTCGTCGGTGAACAGAATCCAGTCGCGCTGCTCGCGCGGGAGGTCGCGCCACGGCGTATCGACGTCGTAGCCGAGCGTTACGAGGATGTCGCGCTGGTTCTGGCCGCCCCACGCCTGCGGCCACGCCGCCACGGCCCGCTCGCGGATGGTCAGACGCGGGTCGGGCACCATCGACTCTTCCGTGACGGTATAAACGCGCCCCAGGCCGTGGCACGTCGGGCAGGCGCCTTCGGGCGTGTTGGGCGAGAAGGCTTCGGCGTAGATGATTTCCTGCCCCGCCGGGTACTCGCCGGCCCGCGAGTACAGCATCCTGAGCAGGCTCGAAATCGTCGTCACCGACCCCACCGACGAGCGCGTCGTCGGGGCGCCGCGCTGTTGCTGCAACGCCACGGCCGGCGGCAGGCCGTCAATGGAATCGACCTCGGGCGTGGAAAGCTGATGAAACAGCCGCCGCGCGTACGGCGACACCGATTCGAGGTAGCGCCGCTGCGCTTCGGCGTAGAGCGTCCCGAACGCCAGCGACGATTTGCCCGACCCGCTCACGCCCGTGAACACCACGAGCGCATCGCGCGGAATGTCGAGGGAGACGTCTTGCAGGTTGTGCTCGCGGGCACCGCGCACCCGCACGAAGCCGGTAGGAGGAAAAGTGGAAAGGGGCATCGGGCGCAAGTACGCTCACGGACGGCCCGATAGGTTGCTGCTTCGCTCGCGCCTCGTTAAGTAGGTGCGCCGGCGGTATCGTTCCCTGTCGGCGCCTGGCGGTCTGAGAGCCTATCCGACAAGTCGCTTCTGTGCTGTAGTGCGGACTTTAGTCCGCAGGTAAACGCCTGCAACTGCGGACTAAAGTCCGCACTACAGCCGAAGGCGTCTGGTGAGCGGACTTTCTGAACAGCCTCTAAGTTGCCGGGTTCTGCTCCTCGCTGCTGCCGCCCAGCTCGTGGCCGAGCTTATCGCGCTTGGTGTCCAAGTACCGCTGGTTGTGCGGGTTGGCACCCACCTGAATCGGCACCGTCTCGACTACTTCCAGCCCGTAACCGGCCAGCCCGCTCCGCTTGCGCGGGTTGTTGGTGAGGAGCCGCATCTTGGTCACGCCGAGGTCGCGGAGCATTTGCGCGCCGACGCCGTAATCGCGCTCATCCATCTGAAAACCCAACTCTAGGTTGGCTTCCACGGTGTCGAAGCCCTGCTCCTGCAGCTTGTAGGCTTTGAGCTTGTTGAGCAGCCCGATGCCGCGGCCTTCCTGATTCATATAAATCACCACGCCGCGCCCTTCGCGCTCGATTTGCGCCATCGCGCGGTGGAGCTGCGGGCCGCAATCGCACCGGCACGAGCCGAAGATATCGCCCGTCACGCACGACGAGTGGACCCGCACCAGCACCGGCTCGTCGGGCTCCCAGGTGCCTTTCACGAGAGCCAGATGCTTCGTGCCGTTGGCGCGCTGCGTGTAGGCGTAGAGGTCGAACTCGCCCCACTCGGTGGGCAGCGCCACGGCAATTTCGCGCGTGATGAGGCTTTCGGTTCGCAGGCGATACTTCACCAGGTCCTGCACCGAAATCAGCTTCAGATTCCAGCGTTCGGCCACGAGCCGCAGGTCGGGCAGGCGGGCCATTTCGCCGTCTTCTTTCAGAATTTCGACCAGCACCCCCGCCGGCTCGAAACCGGCGAGGCGGGCCAGATCGATGGCCGCTTCGGTGTGGCCGGGGCGCCGCAACACGCCCTCGCGGCGGGCCTTGAGCGGGAAGATGTGGCCGGGCTTGCCCAGCTCTTCGGGCTTGGTGGCGGGGTCGAGCAGCGCCAGGATGGTCTTGGAGCGGTCGGACGCGGAAATGCCCGTCGTGACGCCGTTTTTGAGCAAATCGATGCTCACCGTAAACGGCGTGGCGTGCAGGGCGGTGTTGCGACCGACCATCAACTCGAGGCCCAGCTCCTCGCAGCGGTCTTCGATGAGGGGCGCGCAGACAAGGCCGCGCCCGTGGGTGGCCATAAAGTTGACCACTTCGGGCGTAGCACAACGGGCGGCGCAAATGAAGTCGCCTTCGTTTTCGCGGTCTTCGTCGTCCACGACGATGACGACCTTTCCGGCGCGGATGTCGGCAATGGCCGATTCAATGGAGTCCAACATCGATGGGGATTGAGAGGGATTGATAAGGGTTGGTGGATGCTGGACGGGGATGGACGAAATGCCTGCATCGGGACAGGCCGGTGTGCGTTGGACTTACACACGCATCGTACTGTTCGTCAGCGCCGCTTCCAGCTTTGCGGTGGCGGCCTGCCACCCAAACTGCGCCCTGACGTAGGTGTGCCCGTTGGCTGCCAGCGCGGCGGCGGCCGTCGGAGCCGAAAGAAGGTGGCAAATATGCGCGGCTATCTCGTCGGCCGATTCGCCTACCAGCAATTCGTGGCCGGAGCGGCCACCCAGCGGCCGGTGCGCAAGCGGCGTCGTGACGCACGGCAGTTCCATCGCCATCGCTTCGAGCAGCTTGTTCTGCAACCCTGAGCCGGAGCGCATCGGGGCCACGAACACGCGCGCGGCGGCGTAGGCGGCCCGGATGTCGGGCAGCCAGCCGCTGACCGTCACGCCGGGGTCGGCGGCGGCCAGCGCCTGCACCCGCGCGGCGGGCGTGGTGCCCGCCAGCAGCACCCGCGCGTGTGGGTACTGCCGCCGAACCAGCGGCAGCACTTCCTGCACCAGCCAGCAGGCGGCTTCCACGTTGGGGTAGTAGCCCATATTGCCGCAAAACAGCAGCTCGTGAGTGAGCGCCGGCCGCGGCGACGGCAGTTGAAAAAACGCCGTATCTATCCCGTTCGGCACAATCTGCACGTCGGCGCGGCGCGGGTGCGGCAGGGCAGCGCGGTCGGGTTCGGCGATGATGGTGTGGTGCTGAAACCACTCGAACACGCGCGCCTCGTAGCGCCGGAGCCGCGCGGATTCGGCGCGCACGGCCGGCCGTTGCCAGCGCGGCGCGCCCACGGCGCGGCGGGCCATCCCGGCCGAAAACAGGTCCATATAGTCGAGCGTCATCGGCAGACGCCCCGCGTACGGCTCGGCGTACGGCGCCATCCGCACGAGCTGGCAATAGAGGTGGTCGGGCCGGAACCGCTCGACCAGCCGCGCAAGGCGGCGGTGAGCCTCGGCGGCGTCGAAATAGCCAATCTGGCCCGGCAAGCCGCGTAGCGCCGCCCGCAGCAGGCCGCGCCCGATGCTCAGGCGCGAGAGCGGCACCACCTCTACCCCACCCGCGCACAGCGCCCCCACGGCGGCCAGCGACTCGGGCGCCACCGGCTCGTCGGTGACGGCCAGCAGCGCGATGGTGTGGCGCTCGGCCAGGCAGCGGAGCTGGTGAAACGCGCGCAGCTTGTCGCCCTTATCGAGCGGATGCGGAAAGCGCGAAAGCAACACCAGCAGCTTCATCGGCAAAAAAGGCAACTCCGGCGCTACCCGCGCGAGGAAGCAGGAAGTGGTACGCCCGACCGGTCGGCCAGTTCGGCATACAGCGCCTCGAAGCGGCGCACGACGGCCGTGTTGTCGAAATGGTGCGCCGCGAACGACGCGGCTGCCTGACCGATAGCCACGGGGTCGGCGGCAGGGGCGGCGGCAGTAGGCGCGGGGCCGAACACGGCCACCAGCGCCGCCACCCACTCGGCGGGGGTGGTGGCGACGAGCCAGTCGCGCCCGGGCACGGCGTCGATGCCTTCGCCCCCGACGGGTGTGGTCAGTACGCACCGGCCTGTGGTCATTGCCTCGATGATTTTGATACGCATTCCGCCGCCGCTCAGCAGCGGCACCAGCAACACGGGGTGCTCGGCCAAAAATGCCGCCGCCGACTCCACGAACCCGTGGACCACCACGCCCGGCGCGCGCAGCTCGGTGAGCCACGCCGGTGGGTGCGACCCGGCGACGTGCAGCGTGAGGTAGGGCAGCACCTCGCGGACGCGCGGCCATACGTGGGCCAGCAGCCAGCGCAGCCCTTCCAGATTCGGCTCCCAGTTGAGCGAGCCGAGCACGGCCACCGTATGCCGCACCGGCCGCCCGATGGGCACCGGCCGAAACCGCGCCCGGTCAACGCCGGCCGGCACGGAAACCGTGCGAACGCCCGGCCCGGCCAACGCGGCCCACTGCCGCCGGTCGGGCTCGGTGATGGCGGCGATGGCCGCGAAACCGCGCGCCACCCGCGCCTCGAAGCGCCGCAGGCCGCGCGCCAGGTGCGCCAGATACGCCCGCCGCAGTGGGTTGCGGGCGCCGTGCGCCAGCCGCTCCCAAATCTGGCATTCGAGGTTGTGGGCGCGCAGCACCACGGGCGTGGCAGGCGCGAGCTGCCGGATGTCGGCCAGGTAAGGCGCCACGAACGTGCCTTCGAGTTGCACCACGTCGAAGCGCTCGGCGCGCAGCAGCTCCGTCAGCCGCGCGCGCACGGCCGCACTCACGAAGCGCGCCACGTTGTAGGGCAGCTCCCTGTCGAACAAGCCTTTGAGCGCGCCCCACGGCGTCACGCGCGTGTCCACATCGACCGTCAACAGCCGGATGTGCGCGCCGAGCACCGTAAGGTCGGCCTGATGATGCTTGGGTGTGTTGATGGCCAGCACCGTAACGCGGTGGCCCGCGCGCGCCAGCCCCGTAGCTACGTCGTGCATCGCAATGGCCCCGCCATCGTGCGGCGGAAACGGAACGCGGGGGCAGACGAAGAGGATGTTCACGACGGGGGCAAAGGTACGGGGTGGCACGGGCGGCGGGAGCAGATTGATGAGCGAAACGATTGTCTCAGCAGCCGGAAATCAACCTCACCGTGCCCTATCTGCGTCAACCTCGAACCTTCGTCCAGCATCCTATCGCCACGTTCATCAATACCATAGTCTGCTGTGGCATTCATCAGGATTTCAATTATTGCGACAGTGGGCAAGTCCGATTGAAGCCGCCAGCGGCTACGCGGCGACCCGCCGCCAACCGACCCTTTCAATGCCAGCAAGTCCGATTGAAGCCCAATAGTAGAGTTGCTATTGGCTGAAAGTTAGCTACTTTTATCTTTTCAGGCTCTGGACTC
>ERZ1066122.2629-NODE-2629-length-11485-cov-38.497375_pt1 | contig 11485 bp, 12 predicted proteins | sample MGYA00382769_ERZ1066122 | MGnify/ENA primary metagenome ERZ1066122 (study PRJEB33369, sample SAMEA5778352) | biofilm metagenome | biome: Industrial cooling water; feature: Water cooling tower basin; material: Biofilm | place: United Arab Emirates | collected...
CGCCGCGGGCGACTGCTCCGGCGGCGCGGGCGGCGGCGGCGGGAAGAGCCAGCTCGTGATGGCGTACACGGCGATCATCAGGACCACCGCGAGCAGAAGTCGTTTCTCCATGGATGAGCTTCAGCTTCCAGCTTCCAGCTTCCGGCTGCCAGCAGGCAGGGAGGCTCTCAGCCGAGACCGTGTTGTTTTCCCCTTACGCAGGTTCGTACCCCGCGGTTTGGCAGTGCCGCTCTGCCGGTAGCCGGTAGCCGGCAGCCGACAGCCCGTCCCTCACGGCACCGGGTCGTAGCCGCCGCGGTGGAACGGGTGGCAGCGCAGCAGACGGCGTACCGCCAGCCGGGTGCCGCGCCCGGCGCCGTAGCGCTGCACGGCCTCCAGCGCGTAGGCCGAGCAGGTCGGGGTGAAGCGGCAGGTCGGCGGCCGCAGCGGCGAGACGCCGCGCTGGTAGAAGCGGATCACGGCGATCAGCGCGCGGGCGATCACGGCACCTCCTCCTCCAGCCAGCGCTGCAGTTGCTGCCGCAGCTCGTCCCAGCTCGCGTCGTAGGCCTCGGCGCGGGTGCGCAGCAGCACGTCCAGCGGGCGCTCGGCCTCGCGCAGCCGCGGCAGCAGCAGGGTACGGCCCAGCTCGCGCAGCCGCCGCTTCAGGCGGTTGCGCTGCACCGCGTTGTGCCGGTGCTTCGGCACCACCACCCCCAGGCGCGGATACGAAACGGGGGAGCCGGCGAAGAACACGTCCAGGTGACGTGTCTTTCGCCGTTTCCCCCGTCGGAGCAGGGTGCGGATCTCGGCCGCCGTGGTGATCCGCGCCTGCCGGGGCAGACGGAAGCCCGCCTGGCCCGCTTCGTCCGCCGCGCCCGGGTGCATGCCGAAGCGCCCCGGCGGGGCGCCGCTACTTGCCGCCGATGCGCACCGTCAGGCGCGCGCGACCCTTGCGGCGGCGCGCGTTGAGCACTTTCCGCCCGGCCTTGGTCGCCATGCGGGCACGGAACCCGTGCTTGTTGATGCGCTTGCGGTTGCGCGGCTGATACGTTGGCTTCATCGCGTCCCCTTCAGGCTACGTGGCGGGCCGGGCCGCCCCGGCATGCTTGGCTCTTGGCTCGGCAAAGACGACGAACATAGCCGCTGGGCGCAGACGCGTCAACCCGTCGCCCGCGCGGGGCTTGCTTGACTTTTCCACAACCGCGGCCTACGTTGCGCAGCCCCGCCGTACGGGGCTGCCGGCCCCGCTGCCGTGCACGAAGCCGGGCGCCCGGCGCGCCCCCCGCTGTCCCCGCTGCCCGAGCGACGAGGGTATGGAGCTGACCGCCGCCGAAGTCTGGGAGCGCATTCTGGCCGAGGCCCGCGCGGCCCTGCCGGAGCAAGCGTTCCGGACCTGGCTGGCGCCCACCGAGGCGATCGCCATCTCCCAGGACGCGCTGCTGGTGGGCACGCCCAACCGCTTCGCCGCCGACTGGGTGGAGGACAAGTACGCCACGCTGCTCGTCGCCATCGGCGAGCGGCTCTTCGGCCGGCGCTTCAAGCTCTCGGTGCAGCACCTGGGCAACGGCCGCGCCCGCCCGACGGAGCCGGACACGGCGAGCGCCGCGGAGCTGCTGCTGCCGCTGACGGAGCCCGCCCCGGGCGCGCTCTCGGCGCCCAGCCTCGCCACTGCCGCACCGGCCGCCGCGCTACCCGTCGCCATCCCTGCCGATCGCTCATCCGGCCCGCTGAACGAGCGCTACACCTTCGAGCGGCTGGTGGTGGGGCCGAACAACCAGCTCGCCGTCGCGGCCGCGCACGCCGTGGCGGTGCAGCCGGCGCACGCCTACAACCCGCTCTTCATCTACGGCGGCGTGGGGCTGGGCAAGACGCACCTGATGCACGCCATCGGCCACGAGATGCTGCGCCGCGAGCCCGGCAAGCGCGTGGCCTACATCTCCTCCGAGCGCTTCACCAACGAGCTGGTCGGCGCCATCCAGGCCGGCACCACCGCCGAGTTCCGGCGCCAGTACCGCCAGATCGACCTGCTGCTCGTCGACGACATCCAGTTCTTGGAAGGCAAGCGGCAGACGCAGGAGGAGTTCTTCCACACCTTCAACGCACTGCACGACGCGCAGCGGCAGATCGTGCTCACCTCCGACCGGCCGCCGAAGGAGATCGGGCTGGAGGACCGGCTGGTCTCGCGCTTCGAGTGGGGCCTGGTCACCGACATCCAGGCGCCGCCCTACGAGACGCGCGTCGCCATCCTGCGCAAGAAGGTGGAGGAGGACGGCCTGGAGGTGCCCGACAGCGAAGCCGTGCTGGACTACATCGCCAAGCACTGCACCACCTCGGTGCGCGAGCTGGAGGGCGCGGTCATCAAGCTGCTGGCGTTCAGCTCGCTGACGCGCCGCGAGATCACCGTCGAGCTGGCGCGCGAGGCGCTGGGCGGCGTGCTGCGCGGCGGCGCGGAGGAGCTGCCGCGCTCGCTGACGCCCGAGCGCGTGCGCCGCCGCGTCGCCGAGGAGTGGGGCGTCACCGACGAGGCGCTGCAGTCCAAGAAGCGCACCAAGGACCTCACGGTACCGCGCCAGGTGGCGATGTACCTCATCAAGGAGCTGTTCAACCTGCCGCTGGTGGAGATCGGCAAGCGCTTCGGCGGGCGCGACCACTCCACGGTCATCCACTCCGTCGGCAAGGTGGTGGAGGACCTCGCCGCCGACCCCGAGTTCCGCCGCCGCGTGGACGCGGTGCGCGCGAAGCTGAAATGACGGCAGGGGTCGGGGAAGAGGCTGCCGGCTGCCGGCTTCCAGCTACCGGCTGCCGGCAACACCCGGGGGTTCGCTGGCAGCCGGCAGCCCATCCCCTCGATCCCTTTCCTGTGGAAACCCCCGTGGATACACTGTGGACCCGGTGTGGAGAGGGTGCGGCGTGGTGCGCGGGTGTGGATGGCGTGGAGGAGTGCGGCGGCTTCCCACAGCGCTTTCCACGCCGGCGCGGGGGCGATAAGCTGCTGCGCGGAAAGCAGAAAGCGGGCGGCGGGACGCGTACTCCACGTTTCCACCGCCTCTATTACTACTGCTGAGCAAGTTCAATCTGGTAAGAGCAACCAGCCTCCGGGTGGAAAACGGCCATGAAATTGACGATCTCGCGTGAGAACCTGCAGCAGGGCCTGTCCGCCGTCGCCGGCAGCATTCCCACGCGCACCACGCTGCCCGTGCTCTCCAACCTCCTGCTGGAGACGGAGGAGGGCGGCGTGCGCGTGAGCGGCACCGACCTGGACACGGCCGTCTCCGTGCACGTGCCGGCCGACGTGGAGGAGCCCGGCGCCATCACCGCGCCCGCCCGCAAGCTGCAGGAGATCGCGCGTGAGCTGCCGCCCGCGCCGGTGCACATCAGCACGCAGGGCGACGCGATCTCGCTGGCCAGCGGCCGCACGCGCTTCCGCCTCAACGGCCTGCCCAAGGACGAGTTCCCCGCCTTCCCCAGCATCACCTTCGGCGAGAGCTGGAAGCTGACCGGCAAGGAGCTGCAGCAGCTCATCGCGCACGTCGCCTTCGCCGTCAGCACCGAGGAGACGCGCCCGATCCTCAACGGCGTGCTCTGGCAGTTGGCCGCCGAGGAGATGCGCATGGTGGCCACCAACGGCCACCGCCTGGCGAAGATGGTGCTGCCGCGCGAAGAAGCCGGCTCCGCGACCGGCGACCTGATCGTGCACCCCAAGGCGCTCACCCAGGTGGAGAAGCTCTTCGGCGTGGAGACGGCGGTCGAGATCGCGCGCTCGGAGAACCACCTCGCCTTCCGTGGCGACGGCGTGCAGATCTACACCCGGCTGATCGAGGGGCCGTACCCCAACTACGAGCAGGTCATCCCCAAGGACAACGACAAGACGCTCATCGCCGACAAGGCGACGCTGACCAGCGCGCTGCGCCGCATGGCCATCGTCGCCAGCGACCAGACGCACCGCGTGCGCCTCTCGCTCGGCGGCCCGATGCTGAAGTTCTCGGTGCAGACGCCCGACCTCGGCGAGGCCACCGAGGAGCTGCCCGTCGAGTACCAGGGCGAGCCGTTGGAGATCGGCTTCAACGCCAACTACCTGCTCGAGCTGCTGCGCTACATGCCCACGCCCGAGGTGAAGCTCTCCTTCAAGGCCCCCGAGCGTGCCGCCACCATGGAGCCCGTCGGCAACGAGGACACGCCCGACTTCCTCTGCCTGGTGATGCCGCTGCGGCTGCTGGATTGAGTGTGGGCTGTCGGCTGTCGGTCGTCGGCTGTCGGTCAACGGCAACAGCGGCCCTCACCCCCCGGCCCCCTCTCCCGCTTGCGGGAGAGGGGGTGGCGCGTAGCGCCGGGGGTGAGGGTTCGGTGTTCGACTGACAGCCGACGACCGACAGCCGGGGTAGCGGCGGGGCAGTGCGGCGGCTAACATCCCCCGTCCGTTCCCTGCAGACGCGGCGGCGCGGCTGCCGCCGTGAGCATCCAGCCCGAGAGCTTCCATGCGACGTCTCCTGTCCGTGCTCGTGCTGTTCGCCCTGTGCTTGCCCGCCGCGGTGCTCGCGCAGCGCTCCCCCGAATGGCTCTTCTACTACTCCGACAACGAGGACGGCTGGCGCAGCCTGCAGCAGCACATCGGCCAGATCTCCGTGCTGGCGCCCGGCACTTACTTCGTGGACGCGGAGGGCGTCGTCTGGGGCGAGGTGGACCCGCGCGTGATCCGGCTGGCGAAGGAGCGCGGCGTGCCGGTGATGCCGCTGCTGGTCAACCCCGGCTTCAACCAGGAGATGCTGCACCGGCTGCTGAGCGACGAGGCCGCACGCCGGCGCACCATCGCCAGCCTGCTGGAGCTGTGCCGCCGCAACGGCTACTGGGGCATCCAGTTCGACTTCGAGAACGTCGCCCTGACCGACCGCGACGCGCTCACCCGCTTCTACCGCGAAACGGCCGACGCGCTGCACCGCGCCGGCTACAAGCTCAGCATCGCCGTCGTGCACCGGCCGGACGAGCTGCCGGGGCCGACGCAGTACCACAAGTGGCTCTTCCGCAACTGGCGCGCGGGCTACGACCTGAAGGCGCTCGGCGAGATCGGCGACTTCGTCTCGGTGATGAGCTACTCGCAACACACGCGGCGCACGCCGCCGGGCCCGCAGGCCTCGCTGCCCTGGACGGAGGCGGTGGTGCAGTACTTCCTGCAGCACGTGCCGGCGTCGAAGCTCTCGATGGGCGTGCCCACCGGCTCGCAGCACTGGTACACCAGCCAGGAGGAGCGCATCCAGCCGGAGCTGGCGCGCTCCTACAGCCAGCAGCTCAGCCACGCGCGTGCGCTGGGGATGCTGGAGCGCTACGGCGCCCGGCTGCAGTGGAGCGAGGAGCACGCGGTGCCGTTCGCTTTCTTCGAGCGCGGCGGCACCTGGGAGTGGATCTTCCTGGAGGACGCGCGCTCCTTCCAGGCCAAGCTGGGGCTGGTGGACAAGCACCGCCTGCGCGGCATCTCGGTGTGGGTGCTCGGCCCCGAGGACCCGCGCATCTGGGAGGTGCTGCGCCAGCGCGGCGGACGCTGAGGCAGACACTCGCTTCAACCCCGGCGCGGGGCGGGAAACCATCATTGCCACCGGGGGCATGAAACCCTGTCTTGTACCCACAGCCGGTCGAGCCGGGAGCCGGGCTCGCACCGGGCCCATGAAGGGCCCGGCAGCACACGGCGCGTCCTGCCGGACGCATAACCGTCCGGCAGGACGGGCAGTGTCTTGCCGGGGGCTTCATGCCCCCGGTGCAGTGGCCCTGGGGGCGAGCCGACGCGAGGAACCATGGAGACGATCGTTCAGCTTACCGTCGAGCCGCACCCGCTGCTGCGCGTGGCGGCGTTCGCCACGCGCTTCCCCGCGCCGCTCGGCGAGCTGCCCACGCCCGAGGGCCTCGCGCGGCTGCTGCGGCTGGATGCGCCCGCGCCGCTGGCGCGCGACGAAGGCATGCGCGCCGCGGTGCGCGACATGCTGCGCCACGGCGGCTACAAGCCAACGGGCCGCGGCAAGCCCGCCTCGGAGTACCTGGTGCGCGCCGCGGGCGAGGACGCGCTCGGCTGCATCAACCTGGCGGTCGACGCGTGCAACGCCGTCTCGCTGCACGGCGCACTGCCGATCAGCGTGGTGGACCTCGACCTCGCGCGGCCGCCCTACCGCGTGGCCGTCGCGCCGGCGGGCATGAGCTACGTCTTCAACCCCGCGGGCCAGGAGATCGACCTGGCGGGGCTCGTCTGCCTCTGGGACGCGGAGGGGCCGTGCGCCAACGCCGTGCGCGACGCGCAGCGCACCAAGACGCGCGCCGAGACGACGCGGACGCTCTCCGTGCTCTGGGGCGCGGCGGGCTACGAGGCGCGGCTGCGGCAGGCGGAGCAGTGGTACCGCGCGCTGCTCGCCGGGGCCGGCGCGCAGACGGCGGACGTGGTGATGGCGGAGCGCTGACCGCGCGCGTCCCCGGGAACATGCTTTCTCCAGGCTGGTACCTCCTGTGCGGCTGCCGCACGGCCGATGTCGCGTGGCAGCCGGGATTTACCACTCTCTACCCAGCGGATACGGATGCGCGACTCCCTTCTCACCCGCACCGGCGCGCTGCTGCTGGCAGCCGCGGCGGCCGGCTGCGCCAGCACACGGCCCGTGAACCCTGAAGCCCCCGCGTCCGCGCCCGCCTCCGCGGCGGCGCCCGGCAACCCGCTGCTCGCCGAGTGGGCCGGCCCCTACGGCGGCGTGCCGCCGTTCGACCAGGTCAAGGTCGAGCACTTCCAGCCGGCGCTCGAGGCGGCGATGGCCGAGAACCTCGCCGAGGTCGAGCGCATCGCCAGCGATCCGGCGGCGCCGACGTTCGAGAACACGCTCGCCGCGCTGGAGCGCGCCGGCCGCACGCTCGACCGTGTCGGCACCGCCTACGGCATCTGGAGCGGGAACCTGAACTCGCCCGCGTTCCAGGCCGTCGAGCGCGAGATGGCGCCCAAGCTGGCCGCCTTCTCGGACCAGATCACGCAGAACGAGGCGCTCTTCCGCCGCATCGAGGCCGTCTACAACTCGCCCGCGAAGGCGCAGTGGACGCCCGAGCAGCAGCGGCTGGCCTGGCGCACCTACACCAACTTCGTGCGCGCCGGCGCCCAGCTCGACGCGCCGGCCAAGGCGCGGCTCTCCCAGATCAACCAGCAGCTCGCCGGGCTCTACACGCGCTTCAGCCAGAACGTGCTGGCCGACGAGACCGACCAGTACCTGACGCTGGAGAGCGAGGCCGACCTCGCCGGCCTGCCGCAGCAGCTCAAGGACGCCGCCGCGGCCGCCGCGCAGGCGAAGGGCCTCGCCGGCAAGTGGGTGATCACCAACACCCGCTCCTCGGTGGACCCGTTCCTCACCTACTCCACCCGCCGCGACCTGCGCGAGAAGGCCTGGCGCATGTTCGTCAACCGCGGCGACAACGGCGGCGAGCACGACAACAACGCCATCATCACCGAGATCCTGCAGTTGCGCGCCGAACGCGCGAAGCTCCTCGGCTACCCCACCCACGCGCACTGGCGGCTGGAGAACGCCATGGCCAAGACGCCCGAGCGCGCGATGGAGCTGATGCAGGCCGTCTGGACGCCGGCCGTCGCGCGCGTGAAGGAAGAGGTCGCCGACATGCAGGCGCTGGCCGACCGCGAGGGCGCCGGGATCACCATCGAGCCCTGGGACTACCGCTTCTACGCCGAGAAGGTGCGCAAGGCGAAGTACGACCTGGACCAGAACGCGGTGAAGCCGTACCTGCAGTTGGACAAGCTGCGCGAGGGCATGTTCTGGGTGGCCGGCGAGCTCTTCGGCTTCCAGTTCACGCCGGTCAGCAACGTGCCGGTCTTCCATCCCGACGTGCGCGTCTGGGAGGTCACCGACCGGCAGACGGGTGAGCACGTGGGGCTGTGGTACTTCGACCCGTACGCGCGCGAGGGCAAGCGCAGCGGCGCGTGGATGAACGCCTACCGCAGCCAGGAGCGCTTCGACGGCGAGGTCAGCACCATCGTCTCGAACAACTCCAACTTCGTGCAGGGCAGCCCCGGCGAGCCGGTACTCATCTCCTGGGACGACGCCGAGACGCTCTTCCACGAGTTCGGCCACGCGCTGCACGGCCTGGCCTCCGACGTCAGCTACCCCTCGCTCTCCGGCACCGCGGTGGCGCGCGACTACGTCGAGTTCCCCTCGCAACTGCTGGAGCGCTGGCTCGCCACCCCGCAGGTGCTGCAGAAGTTCGCCGTGCACTACCAGACGGGCGAGCCGATCCCGCAGGAGCTGGTGGACAAGATCCAGCGCGCCTCCACCTTCAACCAGGGCTTCGCCACCGTCGAGTTCCTGGCCAGCGCGCTCATCGACATGAAGCTGCACCTGGCCGGCGCCCAGAAGATCGACCCGGACGCCTTCGAGCGCACCACGCTCGCCGAGCTGGGCATGCCCAAGGAGATCGTGATGCGGCACCGTACGCCGCAGTTCGGCCACGTCTTCGCCGGCGACGGCTATTCCGCCGGTTACTACAGCTACCTCTGGGCGGACGTCATCACCGCCGACGCCGCCGAGGCGTTCCAGGAGGCGCCCGGCGGCCTCTACGACCGCGAGCTGGCGCGCCGCCTGCGCGAGAACGTCTTCTCCGTGGGCAACACCGTGGACCCGGAGGCGGGCTACCGCGCCTTCCGCGGCCGCGACCCGCAGGTCGACGCGCTCATGCGCGACCGCGGCTTCCCGGCCGGCTCCAGCCGCTAGCCCGCGGCGCCCGCCGCCGCGCGGCACCGCACTTCTGAGTAAGAGCAGAGCCCCCGGATACTTCGGCGTCCGGGGGCTCTGCTGCTTCCTGTGCAACCGCTTGTCCGGCGTGCTGACACTACCGGGTGAAGTCCTCCAGCGACACGCTCACCCCGGGAAAGGTGCGCAGCAGCTTCCCATCCGTGGTGACCAGCGGCACACCGAGTTGCTGGGCCAGATGAACGAACTCACAAGCATACGCGCTGCAGCCCGACTGCTCTGCCAGGCGCAGCACTGCCGCCGATTCGATTCGGTGCTCGCGACTGCCGAGGAGCGTCTCCGCTTCCTCCATGAAGGCGCACGCATCGGGCAGCGAGAGAGTGTGCTGGCGCAAGTGGAGCGCGAGCACGTTGCGCAGCTCACTCCTCCAGAGCACGGGCGCCGCCCACATGGGATCGTGGCGCAGCACCTTGCGTGCGAGCGGCGTCCATTGTCCCGGGATGAGCAGGTAGGCGATCAGGTTGGTGTCGGCCACGATCACGGCCGTCCCTCGTGTCGTGCCTGCTCCAGAAGCTCCTCGGTAAGCGGCGGCAACGAAAGACGGCTCTGTAGCTGATCCAACCGAGCCAGGAATGCATCCGGATCGACGACACCTCCGCCGAGGGAGCGCTCCAGCCGGTGCAGCACTTCGCTGTTCAGGCTCCGGCGGTGCTCGGCGGCGCGACGGCGAAGCTGGTCGAGCAGAGACTCGGGGATGCCCTTGATCGTCAGACTGGCCATCGTCCCTCCCGGTTGCGTAATGGAACCAAGTAGAAAGTAGGGCCAGCCGGGGCATGCATCAAGAGCGCGCGTGCGCCGAACCCCAACGCTCTGCTCGTACGGAACACCGACGATCATCCAATCGGTGGCGCCAGAGAGGAGGGGCGAGCGGCTGGGCCATCCTCCGGCGTCGTGACATCTCTCCTCAAGGATGGAGCTTTCCTACCGCGGGGTGCTCCGTGATACGAAGTTCGGGTGTTCCGTTCCCGATTGGGGGCCTCTCCGAAATCCGATCAACTCGCTTCGCTCGGACAAATCGGATTTCTTCGCGGCCCCCAATCGCTCACTCCTCACCCGAACTTCGTATGACTCCCGGGGCCGGGAAGTTGTCGCAGGGAATTCGGCATCGGCGATGCTGCCGGCGCGCTCGCGGGCGGGAGGCTCGCGTCGGCACAGGTGGCCGCGCTCTGCGCCCGACGATGATCGAACGGGGAGAAGGGCCAGCTCCGCACCGTGCTGTAAATGATCGTTGACATTATGGCTGCGATCGATTACTATCGCGACGGCTGGTGGTCCGTGCCCATTCCTTCAGCGGAGGCCTGAACATGAGCGAGTCCGAAGGGAAGCCGGCGGAGCGCTACTACCTGTACTATCGGCGCGAGCTGGTACTCAGCCTGATCTTCATGCTATGTCTGGCCGTCTACTTCCTGGTGGGTCTCTTCAGCGCGGCGCCAGGCCGACGCTGGCTGGTTGGGCTGATCATCAGCGCGTGCTACCTTGTCCTAATGCTCGCCCTGCAGCTCCTCACGCTGCGGGGGCGCCGCTGGCGGGTCCGCGACCGGGAGGCCCGCACCGTCCTTGGCGACGAATGGCTGCGTGCGAGCCGGAGCCGCGCCTTCCAGACCGCGTTCTGGGTGATGCTGGGTGCGCAGTGGCCGATGATGTTCGTCGTGGCGTACGCTCCGCCTGAGCCGTCCATCGGGTCGTCCGTGGTGGGGATGGGCACGCTGACGATGGTGCTGGGGCTGGGCGCCTTCGTCGGCTCGTACCTGTACTACAGCCGGCAGCCGAGCGATGGCTGAGCCGGTCGTCCGCAACACGATGCGGGTGCAGCGTGCCATGCGCGACCTCACCCAGGCCGAGCTCGCGGAACGCGCCGGGATCACGCGAGCGTCCGTGAACGCGATCGAGGGCGGGCGCATGGTCCCATCGATCTACCTGGCGCTCAAGCTGGCGCGCGCCCTCGCCGTGTCGGTGGACGACCTGTTCAGCCTCCTCGAAGCGGAGCGGCCCGAGCACGAGGCGTCCGCCCCTACCACGCTTCGATGAGTCCACGCGGGCGTCGCGGCGCGCTCACGCCACCGAGCGCGCGATCAGCCACTGCGCGGCGAAGTAGGTGCTCAGGATGAGCGCCTGCGCGGCGCGGAAGCGGCGCACGAAGCGGTTGAACGCCAGCACCGAGTCCGAGGCGAGGAAGAGCAGGGCCCCGACGGCCGCCAGCGCGCCGCCGCCGTCTGCGCGGTCCGCCCCGGCCTCCCGGGCTGCCCAGACCATGGCCAGGATCACCACGCCGTAGACGAGCACCGGCAGGCGCAGCTTGCCCGCGTGCGGCAGCAGCACGCCGAAGAAGAGCGCGCCGTACGCCAGCAGCGGCAGCGCGCGCCAGGGCGAGAGCGGCGCCTCGACCTGCGTGGCGAAGGCGCCGATGTAGCAGAGGTGCGCGGCCAGGAAGCTGACCAGCCCCGGCACGAAGCGGTCGTGCGGCAGCATCAGGAAGACGTCGCCCGCCAGCGAGCAGACCAGCCCCACCGCCACCAGCCAGCGGTACGTCGCCGAGACCGGCGCCGGCGGCGTCAGCGCCAGCAGCAGGATCAGCCCGGTCGTCAGCGGCTTGAAGAGGTAGACCTGCGCGCGCGGCCCGAAGTACTCGGCGCGGAGGTGCAGCAGCGCGGACGCGGCGATCAGCAGGGTGAGCACGGGAGAGTTGAGAGTTGAGAGTTGAGAGTTGAGAGTTGAGAGTTGAGAGTTGAGAGT
>ERZ1066122.2630-NODE-2630-length-11485-cov-28.748644_pt1 | contig 11485 bp, 9 predicted proteins | sample MGYA00382769_ERZ1066122 | MGnify/ENA primary metagenome ERZ1066122 (study PRJEB33369, sample SAMEA5778352) | biofilm metagenome | biome: Industrial cooling water; feature: Water cooling tower basin; material: Biofilm | place: United Arab Emirates | collected...
TTAGGGGTCTTCCATCGACTCAACAATGGCGCACATCTTTTGGCTGCGGGCCTGTGGCTCGGCGCGATAGGCTGGTTTCTGGGATTGACGGTCCGAAGTCACAGAGCGCGGGCCCAATCCCGGGAGCAAGCGCTGCTTGAAGAGATGCATCGCTTTGCGCCATTTGGCACCACGTTGGTCGCGCTGGTCGGGTTGAGCGGGATGATCAATTCCCACCTGATCTTCGGCTTGCCGAATGTCATGACCACACTCGAAACCCCTTACGGCGCTCTACTGGCGGTCAAGGTTGTGCTGGTGGGCGCCATGCTGCTCTGTGGCGCGTACAATGCCCAAACCAACAGAGTTCACCATAAATCGACCGAAGGACTTGACACGGTCAACCGAGCACAGGCCCTTGCAGCTTTGCGGCGCAGCCTTGCCGGAGAATTCCTATTCGGGGTTGCAGTGATCGGCCTCGTTGCGGTGCTCGGTACCATGTCGCCCCTTATGTAACGCTCTTGCGAGGCGAAGACCCGGTGAGACTTGGTACCTGATTACTAGCAGGTTCCCTGTAGCTTCGCGAAACTGCCAAACAGCTGATTCCTCGAGCTGACCCTGCCCCAGTCTGCACGAGATCACTATACCAAATATGCATGATAAATCGAAAAATGCGTATTTGCTGTTAGGTTTCGTCTGGGACAACTTGCGAACAAGCGATGTTCGTCTGCCGCCACAGGTTGGAGCAATCAAAATAAGGGGAAACGGGGTATGTTGAAGTTTGCGTTCGAAGTGCGTGCACGTGCGTTGAGAACAGTCTCGGTTGCGACTCTGTTGACGGCCATGGTGGCACCCGCAGCCGGGCTTGCGCAAAGTCAATCCGACCCGGATGAGCAGACCACTGAAAAATCCGAGCAGGCGATCATTGTCACTGGAACCCGGCGGGAAGGTGTAACCTACCTGGAGTCCGCTCGTCCGGTCGATATCGTTTCCGCTGACGTCCTCAATAGGCAGGGCTCATCCAACCTGAACGACGCTTTACGTGTCGCGGTGCCGTCGCTGAACGTGCAGCAATTCGTCGCACAGGATGGCTCGGCCTTCATCCGCCCGTTCAGCCTCCGCGGGCTGCCGCCCGATCAGACGCTGGTCCTGCTCAACAACAAACGCCGCCATCGTTCGGCTTTGGTGCAGATTACCAACCAGCCTCTCGCGGCAGGGGCGCAAGGTTCCGACCTTTCGAGCATTCCAACCATTGCCATCAAGAGCATTGAAGTTCTGCGCGACGGAGCAGCTGCCCAATACGGCTCGGACGCTATCGCCGGGGTGATAAACTTCCAGCTCAAGGACGACTCGGACGGGTTCTCGATGACGTCACGCTACGGGCAGTTTTACGAGGGAGATGGCGAGGACGTGACGCTGGCCGCGAATGCGGGCTTCCCCGTTGCAGACGGGTTCATCAATCTGAGCGGCGAGTATGTCCGCGCCAAGCCGACATCGCGCGGTGCCCAGCGGCCGGATGCGCAAGCACTCATCAACGCGGGCAATACTGCAGTGCCAGTGCCGGCCCAGCGCTGGGGCAATGTGAATACTGAAGCTGCGCGCTTCCTGCTCAACGCCGAGGTACCTGCATCCGAAAATGCCACAGTGTATCTCTTCGGAAATTACGCGTGGAGCACGGGCGATACCGAGTTCTTTTATCGCAACCCGGTCACGCGGACGGACATCTTCCGCAGTGTGCCCCTCACAAATACCCCCGGCGGCGCTCGGTTCACGTTCGCATCACTGTTTCCTGGCGGCTTCACGCCAATCTTCGGGACGGACATCGAGGATCTCAGCCTCGCGGGCGGGGTCCGGGGCGATATGGGCGATCTTCAATATGACTTGAGCGCGATCGTCGCCCAGAACCGGGTTCGTTACGAGCTGTCGAACACCGTCAACCCGTCGCTTGGGCCGCAATCGCCGACCAGCTTCAACGCAGGCAAGGTGACTCAACGGGAAACACAGTTCCATGCCGACTTCGTCTATCCGCTAGAAATCGGGCTGGTTGAGCCTTTGAACGTGGCTTTCGGTGCCGAGTATCGACGCGAGGCCTTCGAAATCACGGCCGGCGAAGTCGCTTCATGGCAGGCCGGGCCGTTTGCACGGGTCCTCGATCCGGACAATGGCAATCAACCGATCGGGCTGGCCGTGGGCTCGTCCGGCTTTCCCGGCTATGCGCCCTCGTCAGCGGGCACATGGTCGCGATCCAACTGGGCTGCCTATCTCGATGTGGAGGGCGACTTGGCCGAGGGGCTCAACCTGGGCGTCGCCGGCCGATTCGAGGACTTCTCGGATTTCGGCAGCACCTTCAACTGGAAGGTTTCGGGGCGGTATGATCTCACCGACTGGATGGCGATCCGTGCATCGTACAGCACGGGCTTCAGGGCTCCTACCCCTGGGCAATCGAATATTTCGGACGTTGCCACCAACATCGATCTGGTGACGGGCGGTCTGCTCTTGACCACAACTCGCCCGCCGACCGACCCGATCTCGCAGTTCTTCGGTGCGCAGCCGCTCGACCGCGAAAAATCAAAAAATATCGCGGCGGGCTTGGTTTTCGACATCCCTGGCGGCTGGGTGCTGACTGCTGACTACTTCAACATCAAGGTCGATGATCGCATCGCGCTCACCTCGCGTATTCCGATCACCGCAGCCGATCGTCTGGCCATGGCCGCTCAGGGCATCGACCCGGGCGATGTGCAGACGGTCCGGTTCTTCGGGAACTTCTTCGACTCGCGGACCGAGGGTGTCGACTTCGTCTTCTCGAAAGACTGGCGTCTCGGAAGTGGTACGCGTCTGGGGGTCAACGCTTCGCTGAACTACACGATCAACGAGGTAACCAATGTCCGCGATGCGCGTGCGGTTGATCGCGAACGCCGAATTGAGATCAATAGCTTCAATCCGAGGTGGCGCGGCAGCATTACCGGCATTTTGGAATCAGGTGCCTTTTCGGGGCTGCTGCGGGCGAGCTACTTCGGCAAGTGGACTGATGCCGTTCCCAACGCCGTGCCGACTGCCAACGCGTTCGATCAGACCTTCGGTTCCGAAGTGCTGGTGGACATCGAGGTTGCATACGACGTGACCGACAGCGTCAACTTGGCGATCGGGGCTAACAACCTTCTCGATGCCTATCCAGATCGTGATCAGCGCATCGGGCAGCAGAACAACGGGATCATCTATCCGCAGTTCTCGCCCTTCGGCTTCAGCGGTGGCTTCTGGTACGTCCGCGCCAACGTCAACTTCTGACCCCGGCATCAACATTGGCAGCGCCGACGCCCACTTTATCGTATCGTCGGCGCTGCTCACTCGGAGAAGTAACAAGGTGACAGGTTCGATTGAGCAAAGTCTTGCCTCGCTTGGGATCAAGATGCCGAGTGTTGCCCCGGCGGTCGCCAATTACGTGCCCTTTACTCGCAGGGGTGCACTCATCACAATTTCTGGCCAGTTGCCGCGGACGGATGACGGGCTGATAACCGGGACCCTCGGAAATGGCACCTCGATCGACCGCGGTTTCGCTGCAGCACAGCAATGCGCCGTTGCAATCCTAGCGATCCTCAATGAGGCGATCGAAGGTGATCTGGACCGCCTAGACGGCTGTGTGCAGTTGTCCGGTTTCGTGCAATCGGCCCCCGGCTTCACCGAGCATTCGACGGTCATCAATGGTGCGTCGGATCTGATCGCGACCGTTCTTGGCGAACGTGGGCGCCATGCACGAGCTGCGGTGGGCGTTTCCAGTCTGCCGTTTGATGTGGCAGTCGAGGTGAGCGCGCAATTCATGTTGCGCGCCTAGATCGAGTTCTAAACAGATCCGAAACGGGTTTCGCACGCGCGTTGCAGGTTGTCGCGTTCGATTTTCAGCGTGCCCAAAAGGTCTTCGAGCAACCGTGATCTACCGCGATGGGGTGGCAGGATCATTAGCGCCCGAAAGGCTATCGCAGGCTCGAATGGCCGAGCGATGAGCCCCTGAGCCTCAAACTGGCTCGCGACGAACGAGACTGCATTGGTGAGGCCAACACCGGCTCCTTCTGTCACCAATTGGCAAACCGTCGCGCCAAACTGTGTTTCCACCACGACCTTGGGTTGTGCACCGACTTGACGCAGGGCTGCGTCGAGCTGCTTGCGCGCAGTATCGTCTGGTGAAAGCGAAACAAGCGGCACTCCGTCCAGATCAATCGGAGTGATCGTTTCAAGCTTCGCCAGAGGGTGGTCACTCGGCATGACGCAGATGCCTCTGGTGGTCAGAAATGGCTCCGCGACGACATTGGTGGTGTCAATTTCATCAGCACATAATCCGATGTCGTATGTGCCGCTAGCGACGAGGTTTCGCACCATACTCGAATTGGCGATCTCGAATGCCACGGTCACGCCCGGATGGCGTTCGATGAACAGCTTAATCACGCGCGGTATGAGCGACAGCCCCAGAGCGGCCGACGTGGCGATCCGCAACGAACCAGTGCCGACGGAACGGATCCGGGCAACAGCCTGTTTCAGACGATCGAGCCCGACATAAGTGTCGACGATCTCCTGATAGAAGATTTCCGCTTCTGCCGTCGGAATCAGTCGCGGCCCCTGACGTTCGAACAGCTTCAACCGGGTGACATCCTCAAGCCGCTTCAATGAGCGGCTGATGGCGGGCTGCGATACGCCGAGCAACTCGGCCGCGCGGGTCGTAGACCCGGTACGCATGACTGCATTGAATGCTTCGATCAGACTGAGGTTCACGTCAAGAATTATAACAGAAACGCATAATGATGCGCAATACAAAGATTTGAATCAGGCCACCCAACCACATAGCCTGTGCACTGAGGAGAAGGGCATGAACGACGAGACAAAATGCCTGAAAGTGACCGTGCCAGAGGGCAAATTCGCGAGCCTGTCAGTGCCTGTCCACCGTGCATCGACAATCGTGTTTGATAGCGTGGCGGCCTATCAGGCACGCAGGTCGCAAATGTATGATGGGTATTCCTATGGATTGTATGGCACGCCCACCAGCAGAACGCTTGAAAAGGCCATCGCCAACATCGAGGGCGCTGATCGTGCAATAGTGGTGTCCTCCGGCTTTGCAGCGATAACGCTCGTCACGCTGGCTCTGTCGCAGGCCGGCAAACGCGTGCTCTTTCCTGATAATGTGTACGACACGGTCCGTCCCTTCGCGGACAAACTGTTGTCCCGCTATGGCGTAAGGCCGGTTTATTACGACCCCCTCATGGGCGGGCGCATCGCGGAATTGCTGGACGCGGACGTTTCTCTGGTGTGGCTGGAATCGCCTGGCTCGATGACGCTGGAGGTCCAGGACATGCCAGCCATCGCTGCGGCTTGCAGAGCGCGCGGCATTCCGACTGCTGCCGACAATACATACGCCACGCCGCTGCGTTGCAAGCCACTTGATCTGGGCGTTGACATTTCAGTCTGTGCGGTTTCGAAATACATTTCAGGCCATTCTGACCTAGTGATGGGATCGATCGCCCTGCGGGATGAAGCCCGCTTCCGGCTGCTCAAGGATCATGCCCGGATGTTGGGTCAGGGCGTGTCCGCGGATGAGGCCAGCCTTGCCCTGCGCGGACTTGAAACGATGGCAGTGCGGCTGGAGCGGATCGAGCGCACCACACTCTCGCTGCTCGATTTCGTGATTTCCCAGCCCGGTGTGAGCGAAGTGCGCCATCCGGCGCTGAGCCATAATCCGGGTCATGCCGAATGGCTGCGGGACTTTTCCGGCTCGACCGGCCTGCTGACCCTGTTCCTTGAACCGTGGACGCGACCGGTGCTGGCACAGGCGATCGAGGCGATGGATCAATTCGCAATCGGGGCCAGTTGGGGAGGAACCAAAAGCGTTGTCGCCGTACTGGATGCGCTGCCTCTACGGACAGCCACAAATGTTTCTCACGATGGCCCGCTGGTACGCTTCAGCATCGGTTTGGAGCACCCCGATGATCTGATTTCCAGCATGAACAAAGGCTTCGACGTTCTTGCTTCAGCGCAGCCGGCTCTGGCTGCAGCCAATTGATCGGGAGTAAATAATGATTGCCAAGACTGTGAAATCGGCTGCCATTGCGCTGCTGCTTGCAACGAGCCTTTCTGCCTGTTCGGAAGGAGCGGGCAAGAAGGTGAGCCTTGTCGACAAAATCAAGGAACGCGGCACGCTGAATTGCTCGGGAAGCCAAGGAGTGCCCGGGCTGTCCCGCCCTGATGAAAAAGGGGTCTGGCGTGGATTTGACAGCGATGTTTGCCGGGCGATTGCGGCAGCCATCCTCGGGGATGCCGAAAAGGTGAAGTTTGTTCCGCTCAATGCTGCACAGCGCCTTCCTGCTGTACAAACGGGCGAAATCGACGTTCTTTCGCGTACTTCGACCCTGACTTTCTCACGCGACATGGCCATCCGCTTCGTGGCCAACACGCTTTATGATGGTGATGTAATCATTACCCGGAAGTCCGACGGGATCGACGCGCCGGCCAAACTGAATGCCCGCACTGTTTGCATGCAGGGTGGCGGCAGCCTTGTGGAAGGAGCGCTGGATGAACTTGAGGAAACCAACAAAATCAAGATGAAGCGAGTTTATTTCGACTCTACGATCACAGCACGCGACACCTATTTTGCTGGGCGCTGTGATGCCTACGTCACCGACGGTCTGGCCGCCCAAAGTCAGATTGCAACCGTTGCGCCGAACCCTGCCGATCACACCATGATGCGGGCAGGCACGTCCGTCGAACCCAATGGCATTGCCATTCAGCGCGGCGATGACCGCATGTTCGATGTCGCGCGCTGGACCGTCAATGTGCTGATCTGGGCCGAGCACAACGGCATCACGCAGGCCAATGTCGATGAGGTCGCCAAATCGGGTGACAGCGGCATTCGGCGCGTCCTTGGCGGTGACCCCAGTTTCGGTCGCTCGATGGGGCTGGAACCAGATTGGGCTTATCAGGTCATCAAGCAGGTCGGCAACTACGGTGAGATCTGGGATCGCAATCTGGGCGAAGCAACGCCAATCAAGGCCGACCGGGGTTACAACAAACTGTACACCGATGGCGGGTTGATGTTCCCGCTGCCCTGGGAATGATCCGGTCAACCGGTCTTACAGGAGCCCGAGCATGAGCCGCGCGACGCGCAACTTCGTCTATCAGGCGATCGCTCTCGGTGTCGCTTTGGGGGTGCTGGCGCTGGTGGCTGCAACCACTATCGCCAACCTCGAAGCCAGGGGTATTAGCCTTGGCCTTACCTTCCTGTGGGACCGGGCCGGCTTCACCCTCTCTGAAACGTGGCTGCCTTACAACCCTGACGACAGCAACATCTACGCACTCGTTGTCGGGGTCGGCAATACGCTGGTGGTGACGGCTTTGGTGGCGGCGCTGTCCACAATATTGGGCGGATTCCTCGGCGTTCTGCGGATCAGTGACAACCCCTTGTCGGCCGGCTTCGCTCGTAGCTGGGTCGAATTCTCCCGGAACTCGCCACCTATTCTGCTGCTGCTGTTTCTATACAGCCTTCTAGGGCAAGTGCTCCCAGTCGACTCTGCCGCCAGCTTGGGCGGCGGTGCCTATCTTTCGCTCCGTGGCCTTGCCATCCCGGTGCTTGATCTGGGCGGCCAGGGCATATTGCTGTTCTTCACTCTCCTCGTCGGCCTCGTTGTTTTTGTTGTTGCTGGCCATTTGGCCAGCGAGCGGCAGAAGCGCACAGGGGTCAGGCCGCCGTGGCAAGCGATCGCCGGAGCTTTGGTCGCCTTGCTGATCGTCGGTCTGACCGTGGCGCTGAGCCCCGGTCTCCGACTGGATATGCCGGCGGCCGATGGTCCTGATATCGTTGGCGGCTTTGTCGTGAGCCCGGAATTCTTCACGCTGATCGTCGGCCTAACAGTATACACATCGGGCTTCATTGCGGAAATCGTGCGCACGGGCTTGCAGTCGATCACGCGTGGTCAGTGGGAAGCCGCCTACGCGCTCGGTCTGACGCGCGGCCAAGCCTTGCGGCTCGTTATTATCCCGCAGATGTTTCGCGTCATCATCCCGCCGATGAACAGTCAGTACGTTAATATCGTCAAGAATTCGACGCTGGTCATTGCGATTGGCTACGCTGACTTCATGGTAACGGCAGGAACCATGATCAACAGAACCAGCAAGGCTGTTGAAGGGACCGTCATTATCATTCTGGTCTATCTGGCAATCAACCTGACGATTTCGTGGGTGATGAACCAGATCAATCGCTCTTTCGAAAAGGCCTGACCATGTCTGCATCTGCAATTTCGAGCTCAGCTCGTGGTGCCGGACTTTGGCGCAGTCTGTTCGGCAGTCGACTCAATTTCGCTCTGACAGTCATCTTCGCGCTCCTACTGGCAGCGATCCTGCCTATCATCGTCCAGTGGTCGATCATTGATGCTGCTTTCTTCCCGGCGATCCCACAAACCTGCGAGACGGCTGCTGGTGCGTGCTGGAGTTTCATAATCGCCAAGCACAGCCAGATCCTGTTCGGCATCTATCCCTATGATGAGCGCTGGCGCCCGCTCATCGTTTGCCTGCTTTTGCTTGGCCTGCTCATTCATTCGGTGCGTCCAACTGCATGGCGTCCCTCGCTTGCAGCATGGTGGCTGGTTGCGCTGACAGCCTGCTGGGTTCTGCTCGGAGGCGGGATGTTCGGCCTCGTTGAAGTGACCTCTGACAAGTGGGGCGGGCTGCCCGTAACTTTGATCCTCACGGTTGTCGCAATCGGCTTCGGTTTTCCCAGCGGGGTCCTGCTGGCTCTGGCGCGGCGATCGGATCTGCCGGTGATCCGGTTACTGGCAACGATGTTCATCGAGATAACCCGAGCGCTGCCGCTGCTCAGCATTCTGTTTATTGCCTCGATCATGCTGCCGCTGCTGGTGCCGGAGGCGTTCCTGCCCGACAAGTTTTGGCGCGCGCTGATCGCGCTCGTGCTGTTTGCCTCTGCTTACATGGCAGAGGTGGTGCGGGGCGGGCTCCAAGCATTGCCGAGGGGACAGTATGAAGCGGCGGACGCGCTGGGTCTCAGCTATTGGCAAAGCCGACGGTTGATCATTCTGCCGCAAGCAGTTGCTCTGGTTATCCCGGCGCTCACCAACACGGTAATCGTCATGATCAAGAACACCAGCCTCGTCCTGGTGGTTGGATTGTTCGATCTGATCAGTTCGGGCAAAGCGGCTCTGGCTGACCCCGAGTGGCGCTCGCCCGCGGTCGAAGTTTATCTCTTCATCACCGCCATTTACTTTGTTCTCTGTTTCGGGTTCAGTCGCTTTGCCGACAGCCTGGAACGCCGATCCAAGGGGTCTGTCCGATGACAAGCGACACTGCTCAAGCTTCCGCGCTACCGCATCCCGATTTCGCCTCACCGGCGATCGTGATGAGAGGCGTTGGCAAGAATTATGGAAATTTCCAGGCCCTGCGCGGCGTTGATCTGGAAGTTGCACGCGGCGAGCGCATCGTCATCTGTGGTCCCTCCGGCTCGGGCAAGTCCACCCTTATCCGCTGCATCAATCACCTCGAACAGCACGATGCCGGACAGATCATTGTCAATGACATGGAGGTCGGTTCTGAACTGAAGCAGCTTCAGGCAATCCGCGCGCAGGTCGGAATGGTATTCCAAAGTTTCAACCTGTTCCCTCATCTCTCCATTCTGGAAAACTGCATTCTCGGACCGACATGGGTACGTAAGCTGCCGCGCGCGGAAGCCGAAGCTAAGGCGATGGCCTTGCTCGAACGGGTAAAGATCCCCGACCAGGCCAACAAACGCCCAGGTCAGTTGTCCGGCGGACAGCAACAGCGTGTAGCAATTGCACGGGCGCTGTGCATGGAACCCAGCGTGATGCTGTTCGATGAACCAACTTCGGCGCTTGATCCGGAGATGGTCAAGGAAGTTCTCGATGTCATGCTCGAGTTGGCCAGCGATGGGATGACCATGCTGGTCGTGACCCACGAAATGGGTTTTGCGCGTCAGGCGGCAGACCGGGTGATCTTCATGGACCAAGGCCAGATACTGGAATCGGCACCGCCCGAGCAGTTTTTTGCCAACCCCGAACATGAACGCACCCGCACTTTCCTGAGCCAGATCTTGCATTGACTGACTTTACATCCTCCACCGCATTGGCTCGGATCGAACGGGATCCTTTGGGGACCGTCGAAGTACCGGCGGACAGGCTCTATGGCGCGCAGACGCAGCGGGCTATCGAGAACTTTCCAATCTCGGGCCGACCCGTTGGGGCGCTCGACCCGCTGGTGGTAGCCCTGGCCGAGGTAAAAAAAGCCTGCGCCATCACAAATGTAAACGCCGGCGAAATCGCCCCTTCGACCGGTCAGGCGATCGTTAAAGCATGTGACGAGATAATTGGTGGACGGTGGCGATCGGAGTTCCCGATTGACGTCTTGCAAGGGGGAGCTGGCACGTCGACCAACATGAACATGAACGAGGTTGTGGCAAATCGAGCGCTGCAAATCCTCGGGATGGCCCCGGGATGTTACGGGTCGGTCCACCCAAACGATCATGTCAACCGTAACCAATCCACTAACGATGCCTATGCCTCGGCAGTCCGCATATCGTGCATTCGCCTGAACCAAAGTCTGCTTAACGAAGTAGCGGAACTTGCTTCGGCATTTTCAGAAAAGGCAGAGAGCTTTGCCGGCATCCCCAAGCTGGGGCGCACGCAGCTGCAGGATGCGGTAACAATCGAATTGGGTGATGAATTCCGGGCGTTTGCGGATACGCTTACCGAAGATGTTGACCGTGGTCGCGAAATCGCATCGCTGTTTCTGGAGATCAATCTCGGCGGCACAGCAATTGGTTCCGGGCTCGGATCAACACCGGCCTATCGTGATGCCATCATTGCCGAGCTTTGCGCAGTAACCGGCCTTCGATTGGTGCGCGCGCGCAATCTATATGAAGCCAGTTGGGACATGGGGACTTTTGTACTCTACAGCGGCTTTCTCAAGCGACTGGCTGCCAAACTATCGAAGATTTGCAACGATCTGCGGCTTCTAGCATCGGGGCCAAGAGGCGGAATGGGCGAAATCCGGTTGCCCGGCAGGCAAGCAGGATCTTCGCTGATGCCCGGAAAGGTCAATCCGGTAATTCCAGAAGCCGTCAATCAGGTGGCCTATCGCGTCTTCGGGCTCGACACGGCCATTACTTTCGCCGCCGAGGCGGGACAGTTGCAGCTGAATGCTTTTGAGCCATTGATTGTTGCATCGTTGCATGAGGCAGTTACGCTGCTTGTGTCGGCAATGAGGGTTTTAAGGGAAAATTGCGTTGCCGGGATCGAGGCCGATTCCATTCGTTGTCAAGCCACCGTCTCCAACAGTCTGGCGCAAGCGACAGAGTTGGTTCAGCAACTTGGCTATCAGGTGGCAAGCGAGATCGTGAAGCTGGCGCATCGCGATGGACTGACATTGCAGCAAGCACGGCGAATGTGGGCCGAAGCTTCTCATGCTGAGTTAGACATTGCCAGCGAACATGGAATTCGTCGATAATCTA
>ERZ1066122.2631-NODE-2631-length-11483-cov-6.896132_pt1 | contig 11483 bp, 12 predicted proteins | sample MGYA00382769_ERZ1066122 | MGnify/ENA primary metagenome ERZ1066122 (study PRJEB33369, sample SAMEA5778352) | biofilm metagenome | biome: Industrial cooling water; feature: Water cooling tower basin; material: Biofilm | place: United Arab Emirates | collected...
ATCAGTATCTGCGTCGTGATGTCGAGCGGGATGCCATAGGCCTGTGCGATGAAGATCGTCGCAAAGCTCATGTACATCATCGACCCGTCGAGGTTGAAACTGTACCCCAGCGGCAGCATGAAGCCCGAAATGCGGCGGGGCACGCCGAACCGGTCGAGCTGTTCGAACAGCTTGGGCAGCGCCGCTTCGGAACTGGCGGTGGAAAAGGCGATCAGCATCGGTTCGCGAATATAGCGTATGAGCGTCCAGATGCGCCGCCCCAGGAACAGCGCGCCGATCGACAGCAGAATTGCCCACAATATGCCGAGCGACATGTAAAATTCGGCGACCAGTTCCACATAGGTCGCAAGGATGGCAAGACCGCTTGTCGCCACAACCTTGGCCAAAGCGCCAAATACCGCGACAGGAGCATAGCGCATCACATAATGCGTGATTTGCAGCATCATCTCCGCAAGCGCTTCGGCCCCGCGCACCAGCGGCGCACCCTTTTCTCCCAGCGCCGATAGCGCAATGCCGGCAAACAGCGAAAAGACCAGAATTTGCAGAATATTGTTGGTCGCCATCGCCTCAAAGGCGTTTTTGGGAAAGATCGACAGGATGAACTCGAAGAAATCGAGCTTCTTCACCTCGCCCACGGTCGTTGCGGCATCGGCCGCCGCGCCCAGTGGCACGCCAACGCCGGGCTGGAACAGATTGACCATGAGCAGGCCAAGCCCGATGGAGATGAAGCTGGCGATGATGAACCAGCTGATCGCGCGAAAGCCGATCCGTCCCAGCGCGCTGCTGTCGCCCATGTGAGCGATGCCGACGACGATGGTCGACAAAATAAGGGGGGCAACAAGAAGTTTGATAAGATTGAGGAAAATGTCGGACAAGAGCTTGAAGGTCTTGGTCGCATATTCGAATGACTGGCCATCGGCGGGCAGGCTGATGTGGACGATATAGCCGACCAACACACCCAAAATCATACCCGCGAGAATATACCAGGTCAGCTTGCGATCCATTTATTGTTCCCCAAAAACTTCAGGGTCAAAAACCCCGCCTGCCCTGAGCTTGTCGAAGGGCCGTTCTTTCTTCTTTAGCGCCGGACAAAAGGAAATACAGTCCTTCGACAAGCTCAGGACGAGCGGGGTATGAAAATCACCCGCATTGCGCCCGGTGGAGCAGTTTCTGGTCTGCCAGCACCAGCGCCATCATCGCCTCCACCACCGGCGCGCCGCGAATGCCGACGCAGGGGTCGTGGCGGCCTTTGGTAACAATATCCGTCGCCTCGCCGCCGCGTGTAATGGTTTCAACCGGGGTCAGGATGCTGCTGGTCGGTTTGAAGGCGACGCGCACCACCACGGGCTGGCCGGTTGAAATGCCGCCCGCTATGCCGCCACTGTTGTTGGTCAGAAACTCTGGCCGGTTGCTGCCGTCGCTGTGGGGGCGCATTCGATCGGCATTTTCCGTGCCTGTCAGCCGTGCCGCATCGAACCCCGCGCCGATTTCCACACCCTTGACTGCGTTGATGCCCATCATCGCATGGGCCAGTTCGGCATCGAGCTTGGCATAAAGCGGAGCGCCCCAGCCCGCCGGAACGCCCGTTGCAGCACATTCGATTACCGCGCCCAGCGAGCTGCCCGCCAGCCGCGCGTCGTCGACCAGCCTGGCCCAACGCTGCGCCGCCGCCGGGTCGGGACAGAAAAAGGGATTGCGATCAATTTCTTCCAGATCGAAGTTGTCACGGTCGATCACATCACCGCCAATTTCCGCAACCCAGGCGTGGATCAGCACCTCGGGGATCACCAGCCGCGCCACCGCGCCCGCCGCCACCCGGCTCGCCGTCTCGCGCGCGCTCGACCGTCCGCCGCCGCGATAGTCGCGAAAGCCATATTTGGCGTCATAGGCATAGTCGGCATGGCCGGGGCGATAGGCCTGCGCGACCTCGCCATAATCCTTTGACCGCTGATCCACATTGTCGATCATCAGCGCAATTGGCGTGCCGGTGGTCTTGCCCTCGAACACGCCGGACAGGATGCGCACGGCATCGGGCTCCTGCCGCTGCGTCGTATATTTGCTAGTGCCAGGGCGGCGCTTGTCCAGAAAGGGCTGAATATCCGCCTCAGTCAGCGCAAGGCCCGGCGGGCACCCGTCCACCACCGCGCCGATGGCGGGGCCATGGCTCTCCCCCCAAGTGGTAAAACGGAAAAGGTGGCCGAAGCTGTTAAACGACATGATCGCCTATCGCGAGAAAGCAGCGGTAAAGTCCGCTCGCCCGCTTTTCGGGATTTGCCGCCCCTTGTCCAGCAAAAGCGCCGTTACCCGCGCTGCGGCATGGGGCAAGTTAAGGAAGGGGAGCCTCAGGCAGCATCGCTCGCTTTGCCGCGCGGTCGCCCGCCCTTCTGGCCATTGGCGCGCGCTGCGGCGGCTTTGGCTGGCAATGTCGTCTGCCCAGCCTGCGCCGCCATCCACCTGCGGGTGCCAAAAATGCCTGCCATCAGGCCGGCGACGGTAATGTCCACGTCCAGTTCATCCCAGTGTAGGCCAATGCCGCTGCTGGTGTAGACCTGCGCCAGTAACTCCGGCGAAGCATCGCCCAGCCCCTGAACCAGCGCAGGCGGAAAAGTAAAAGTGCAACCATTATTAAGCTCCACAACGACCCGGTCGCTGGCTCGGTCGTACCGGACGGCTCGCGCGGTGGCATGGGTATCGGCGTACACCTGCCCGGCTGTGTTCGCCTTTTCGAAATCGGCCTGAGTAAACTCAATCATGGATCTTCTTCCATTCGGCGAGCAAAGATGCATTATCCCGCGATACAATTGCCAATGCGCGCGCTACATCCCGGAATGTCATGTGGCGAATATAGGCGACCCGGGGCGCTTCTCCATCCTGACCCAGCACGATCTTTACTTCGCCGTCACCGCGAACATGAACATGGGCAGGCTCATGATCATCGACATAAATCGACACCTTCAACCCCTGTTCACGGATAAACGTTGGCAAACTTATATCCCATCCAGTTGGGTTTTTCAAACCAGCGCTATATCCGGCGCATCTTCCTGCTTCATGCCCACGGTGTGATACCCGGCATCGACATGGTGCGTCTCCCCCGTCACGCCGCTGGCGAGGTCGCTTAAAAGATACAATGCCGACCCGCCGACATCGTCGATGGTGACATTGCGGCGCAGCGGGGCGTTATGTTCGTTCCACTTCAGGATCAGGCGGAAATCGCCGATGCCCGATGCTGCCAGCGTCTTGATGGGGCCAGCCGAAATGGCATTCACGCGCACCCCCTGCGGACCATAGTCATTGGCAAGATATTTGACGCTGGTTTCCAGCGCCGATTTGGCCACACCCATGACGTTGTAATGCGGGATCACCTTTTCCGCGCCATAATAGCTGAGCGTCAGCAGCGCCCCGCCATCCTTCATCATCGCGGCGGCGCGGCGCGCGATGGCGGTGAAGCTGAACACGCTGATGTTCATCGTCATCAGGAAATCGTCGAGCGTGACATCGGCATAGGCGCCGCGCAGCGCGTCCTTGTTGGTATATCCGATCGCGTGGACCACGAAGTCGATGGTGGGCCAGCGTGCCGCCAGCGTGGCAAAGGCCTTGTCCAATTCGGCCTCGGTCGACACGTCGCAGTCGATCAGGAAATCGCAGCCAAGCTGCTCTGCGAGCGGGCGCACGCGCTTTTCCATCACTTCGCCCTGATAGCTGATGGCGAGTTCAGCGCCGGCCCCATGCAGCGCCTTGGCAATGCCCCAGGCCAGCGACTTGTCGTTGGCCAGGCCCATGATGAGCCCGCGCTTGCCCTGCATCAAACCCGTCATGCTTCCTCCGCTTGAACCGCGCACGCATCGGCCTGGGCGGCCAGCGCAGCATTATATTCGGCCCCCATAACCAATCCAAGGCCGACGACATAGAAAAACAGCAGCGTAATCATCACGCCCGCAAGGCTGCCGTAGGTCAGGTCATAGCTGAAGAAATAGGCCAGCGCCAAGGGCAGTGCCCACAGCGTCAACACCCACCACAGCGCCGTCAGCAATGCGCCGGGCCATTTGGGATAGCGCCGCCCGCGAAACTTGGCCGGGGTCAACGCCAGGAAGAGGATGTAGATGGCGAGGAACAAGCCCAACAGCGGAACATAGCGCGAGAAGCCGAAATCGCCAATCATGTCGTCCAGCCGGGGGGCGAGCCGGTCGACAAACTGCCCCAGCCCGACGAACGCCACTTCGGCGGTGAAGCTCATCATCATCAACAGCACCGCCGCGATGATCATGCCGATCGACGCCAGCCGATATTGCCAGAAACTGCGCGCAAATTCGGTGTGATAGGCACGGCGCAGGATATCGCGGATTGTCTCGATCAGCCCGGCCACGGTCCACAGGCCAACCAACGCGCCAATCCACACCAGACTGCCGCCGCTGCGCGCGTCGAGTACGGCATAGACAGGCTCGCGAATCACGTCGGTGACGCCGTCGGGCATCGTTGCGAACACCGCCTCCACCGCTGCACGGCCCGCCTCCCCCTGTCCCAGCGCCCCGGCGATGAACGTCGCGGCGATAAAGAAGGGGAACAGGGTGATCAGCGACAGATAAGCAAGATTGCCCGCATGGATGAAGCCCTCGTTGAACGTCGCGATAGCTGCTCGGCCTAGCGGCGCGAGCGCTCCCCGGCAAAAGCCCGGCAAGGCCCGCAGCTGCTGACCCGCGCGCTGCCAGCGTGACGCTTCAGCCATAAAGCGGCGCGCGTGGGTCGCGCGGGACGGCCCAGTTTTCGGCAAAGGCCTTCAGCGCGGCATCATCGGCCGGGACGTCCACCATCAACCGCACCAGTTGATCGCCGCGCCCGCCGCCCTTGACGGTCCACCCCTTGCCCTTCAGCCGCATGACGCGGCCCGAGGTGGCGCCCGGCGGCACCGACAGCATAACGGCGCCGTCGACGGTCGGCACCTTCACCTTGGCCCCGACAACCGCCTCGGTCAGCGTGATCGGCAGGTCCAAGCGAATGTTCGCGCCGTCGCGCGTAAAGTGCGGATGATCCTTGACTTCGATCGTGACGATCGCATCGCCCGCGCCGCCGGGACCTGCCTGCCCCTTGCCGGCAAGGCGCATTTGCGTGCCGCTTTCCACCCCGGCCGGCAGCTTGAGATCGACGGTCGCGCCGTCGGACAGGGTAATCCGCTGCGGCGCGAGGGTCGCGGCATCGATGAAGGATATGGCGAGGCGATAGGCGATGTTGCCGCCCTTCGGCGGCGCGCCGCGTGTCCCGCCGCCAAACGGGCCGCCCCCACGGCCGCCGCCGCCGAACAGATCGCTGAACAGGTCGGAAAAGTCCGCGCCGCCGCCGAACGGCCCGCCCCCACGCGGATCGCCGCCGAAACCGCCGCGCGGTCCCGCGCCGCCTCCGCCGCCGAAGCCATAGGGCATCGCGGGGTTGCCATCGGCATCAATCTCGCCCCGGTCGAACTGCGCACGCTTGCCCTTGTCGCTCAGCAGGTCATAGGCCCGCGTGACCTCCGAAAAGCGTTCGGCGGCCTTAGGATTGTCCTGGTTGGCGTCGGGGTGAAGCTGCTTCGCGAGCTTGCGATAGGCGGATTTGATGTCCGCCTCGCTCGCCCCGCGCGCCACGCCCAATATGGAATAGGGGTCTTGTGCCATGGCCGCATAGCTAGGGTGCAAGGGCCGCGCCGACAAGCGCCTAGATGGGACTTGCGTTCAACCAGAGCGGGTTTAGGTGCAGGACATGACCGACACACCCTTTGCCTTGTTCGATCAATGGTTCACCGACGCGCAGGCCAGCGAGCCGGAGGACCCCAACGCCATGGCCGTTGCCACGGTTGATGCCGACGGCCGTCCGTCGGCACGGATGGTGCTGTTGAAGGGGCATGATGCGCGCGGGTTCGTCTTTTACACCAACCTCGAAAGCCGCAAGGGGCGGGCGCTGGCTGCGAACCCCCAGGCCGCACTGCTGTTCCACTGGAAAAGCCTGCGCCGCCAGATCCGGATCGAAGGCGCGGTAGAGGCAGTCAGCGACGCCGATGCCGACGCCTATTTCGCCAGCCGCCCGCGCGACTCGCGCATCGGTGCATGGGCTTCGGATCAATCCCGCCCGCTGGCCAGCCGCGCCCATTTTCTGAAGCGCGTGGCGGAATATGGAGCGCGCTATGCCATCGGTGAAGTGCCGCGGCCGCCCCACTGGTCCGGATTTCGCATCGTCCCCGATCGTTTCGAGTTCTGGCAGGATCAGACCTTTCGCTTGCACGAACGGCGGACCTTTACACTGAATGCAGCCGGGGAATGGGACGAGGGGTTGCTGTTTCCTTAGGGGGCTCGCCAGGCCCCTCTATAACCCCCGCATCAGCGTAGCGATATTGTTCCGCACGTTGGGAATCTGGGCATCGGTCGAAATCCCCAGCCGTACCACGGTCAGTCGCTGAGACGGGGACACCACGATATATTGCCCCTGATGCCCGATGCAGGCAAACAGGTCGTTGGGTCCGCGCTCGGGCCACAGCGCCGCCCCCACCCCTGCCGGACGTGGACGGTTAAGCCAGATATGGCCGCCATAGCCGCCGTCGGTCGGCGCGGGCGTGCGCATGAAGTCGGTCCAGCTTTGCGGCAACAAGCGCTGGCCGTTGACCACGCCGTTGCCCCGCAAAAGTTCCCCAAACTTCGCATAGTCGCGTGCCGTGGCGTGCATGATCGATCCGCCGATCATCGTGCCTGCGGCATCAAACTCTGGCGTCAGGCTGGCCATTCCCGCAGGCTCGATCAGCCGCCCGCGCAGAAAATCGAGCACCGCGCCGCGCCGCGCCGCCGCATTGCCGCCGGGGGCGAGCGTGTCGGCGATGATATCGGACAGAATGACGCTGGTGGCGGAGCTGTAGTTATATTGCTCCCCCGCCTTGGCGACCGGGGGTTTGCCTTCCGCAAACGCGGCCATGTCGCCCGCCCCGCTGCCGAACAGCATCGCGACCGTATCCCCTTCCCACGCGGGATCGACCGCCTCGATATGCTCCAGCCCCGCCGACATGTGAAGCAGGTGCCGCAGCGTGATGGCGCCGCGCGGGTCGCCGGGGCGCTGCCATGCGGCAACCGGCGCGGGGGCATCGAGCGCAAGGCGGCCGTCGGCCACGAGAAAGCCGATCAACACTGCGGTCACGCTCTTGGCCATAGACCAACTAATGAGCTTGCTGTCGGGACCATAGCCGGGGGCATAGCGTTCATAAATGGGCTTGCCATCGCGCAGCACCAGCAGAGCGCGGGTTTCACCCATGGCGGCGCGATCGGCGAACAGCGCGTCGATGGGGGCTTTCACCCGCTCTACTTCGGGCCAACTGGGTGCAAAAGGCGCACTGACCGTCGCCGCGCTTTTGGGCCATAGCCCCGCTGTCCCGATGCCCAGCACGAGCGCCGCACTTGCCACTGCGATAATTTTCCGGTTCATGGTCATGATGAATAGCAGCCCTGTCCCGTCCGAAACAATCCCGTCCGAAACAATCCCGCCCGCAAAAAGGCGCTGGCGCCTGTGGCTCGCACTGATCGCGGCGGGAATCGCGGCGGCGGCCATCTGGTACTATCCAACGATGAAAGCGCAGGCCGAGGTCAGAGCTTCCTATGCGGCGCGAATCGGCTGCTCATGTCGTTACGTGCAGGGCCGCGACCTCGACAGTTGCAAAAGCGACTTCGAGCCGGGGATGGAGATTGTGTCGGTCGCGGACGATGTGGAAACGCGGACCGTCACCGGCTCCGTCCCCCTGCTGGCCAGCCGTTCGGCGCGGCTGGAGGGTGACAGCGGCTGTGTGTTGCAGGACGATTGAGCTTACCCTGCGCCTTGCGCGGCAATGACGATGGTTGAGGGCACGTAAGTCATCACACTCCAACTCTCCTCCTCCCCGCTCGCCCTGAGCTTGTCGAAGGGCTGTTCTTTCTGTGGCCATGGTCAAGGGAAGGACAGCCCTTCGGCAAGCTCAGGGCATAGGGTGGGGGAGTGGACTTGGGACCAGTCAGGTGCCAACCAAGCTAAACCAGAAACCGGTCCATTGCCGCATTGACCGCACCCGGCGCTTCCCAGGTCACGAAATGGCCGCAACCTGCGACACGCTCCACCGTCACATTCGGCACCAGCGTTTCGATCCCGTCGATATTCGCGGGCGGCAAGGCCTTGTCGTCCATTGCCCAGATGACCAGCGTCGGGATCATCAATTTGGGAAAGGCATCGGCGGCAAAGGGCGGTAGCGATACCCCCTCGCCCGTCGCCGGGACATGCAGCGGGGTAGCGCGATACCAATTGAGCATCGCGATCGCCCGCTCGCCATCGGCCCAATCGGCGAGCAGCGCGGTGCGCTCGTCAGGCTCCATCCGGTCGGTGTCCTGCCACCGGGTGACGCGCGACAGGAACGGACCAAGCCCATGCGCGCGAATGTCGTCATCATGGGACGTGTCGCGAAAGGCGCGGATATATTGGCTCGCCGCGCGCTGCCCCGCATCCTCGATCAGCAGCCGCTGAAAGATGAAGGGATGCGGCGCGTTGGCGATCACCGCGCGCGTCACCCGCCCCGCCCACGCCGGGTCCGGTGCGCCCGGCTGGCCATTGAGCGCGACACTCCACGCAATCGCCCCGCCCCAGTCGTGCCCGACGATGGTAAAGCGGCCCACACCCAGCGCATCGGCCAGCGCGAATATGTCGGCGGTCAACTTGTCGGCGCCATAGTCGCTGACGTCCGACGGTTTTGATGACCGGCCATAACCACGCTGATTAGGCGCGATGCAGTGGAAACGGTCCGCCAGATGCGCGATCTGGTGCCGCCACGTGCGGTTATTCTCCGGAAATCCATGCAGCAGGATCAGCGCCGGATGCGCAGGGTTGCCCGCGGTCATGACGTCGAGGGTGACGCCGGTGGAGAGGGATATTTGCTCTATATTCATAGGCGCAGTAGGTCAGTTATTTCCGGGCATGGCAAGGGGGGCTGCTACACCGGGATTTCCGCTATTCGTTTATGGCTGTGAGGATTCCGGTTACTTCAGCCAGATTCATCACGCCTGACTTGATCCGGTACGACGGAAAGTCAGGGTTTTTGCTGGATGACGGCAGGCCAGATTTTCCCCCTTTCCGCTTATATCCCGCTTGCCCTATGCTTGTCGAAGGGCCGTTCTTCCTTTGGCCATGGTCAAGACAAGAACGGCCTTCGAAGACACGGTTTATAGCCTGCAAAGGCGGCTCGTGCTTTCGCCCACCCCGCTGCGACCAGGCCCAGCTGCGCTGCGCCAAGTCTCGCTCCCCTCCCGCGTGCGGGAGGGGTAAGGGGGAAAGGAAAAGCCAAGCCCCGTGCCGAGAACGGGGCAACGTGGTGTTGGGTCCAGTCCCCAACCCTCACGCCTGCGTCAGCGGCACTTCCGGGATCGGGATGAACTCACTCTCGTCGCCGGGGACCAGCGGGAAGCGGCGGGCTTTCCAGTCCTGCTTGGCCTGGTTGATGCGGTCGCGGTCACTGCTGACGAAATTCCACCACACGTGGCGTTTGGTGGCGAAAGCCTCGCCGCCGAGCAGCATCACCCGCGCGTCGGTGATGGCGGTCAGCGTCATGGGTATTCCGGGGGCGAGGATGTGGAGATGGTGGCGGGCAAGCGGCTGGCCGTCGAGCGCGGCGTCGCCCAGCGCGATCACGATGGCCCGCTCGTCGGCCTCCGCCGCGATCGGAACGCTGCTGCCCACAGCCAGCACAATATCGGCATAGATGGTCGCGGCGTGCTGGGTCGTAGGCGATGTCCGGCCCCACAGGCTGCCCATGATGACGGTGGCGTGTACTCCGTCGCCCTCCACCACGGGCAGGTCTTCGGCTGCGACATGCTCGAACGCCGGGTCGATCTCCTCGCGCCCGTCGGGCAGGGCGAGCCAGGTCTGCATCCCCGAAATCGGGCTGCCCGCCGCGCGTTCGGGGGCGGGCGTGCGTTCGCTGTGCACAATGCCGCGCCCGGCGGTCATCAGGTTGAGCGCGCCCGGCCGGATGGTGGCAAGGGTGCCCAGGCTGTCGCGATGCTCGATCGCGCCTTCGAACAAATAGGTGACGGTGGCGAGGTTGATATGCGGGTGCGGGCGTACGTCCATGCCCGCGCCCACATCGAAATGCGCCGGGCCGAACTGATCGACGAAGATGAACGGGCCGACCATCGTGCGCGGCCGCGACGGCAGGGTGCGGCGCACTTCAAAGGCACCAAGATCGTGGGTAACGGGGGTGACCGAGATGAGCCCGCTCATGTCATGGCCTCACTCGGAGTTTGCGCCTTGATGGCGAGCGCATGGACCCGGGTCCCCGGAATGTCGCCCAGCGCGGCGTTGACGGCCCGCTGGCGCGCGACGCGGCTTTGCCCGGCGAAACCGTCCCACAGGATGTGCAGGCTGAAATGGGATTCGCCCGATCCGTCATCGCCGCTGTGGCCACGGTGATTGGCGCTATCGTTCGTCAGAATGATGCGCGCGCCTGGAAATGCAGCGGCAAGAAGCAATTCCATTTCGCGCTGGGCTGGGCCGGATACCATCAACAAATTTCCTTTTTCGCACACCCTTGAGCTTGTCGAAGGGTCGTTCTTTTCTTAACTGACATAACAAGAAGGACGGTCCTTCGACAAGCTCGGGACAGACGGTTTAAGGGTTAGATGGCGCGTTCTTCTGATCCTTCGGGCCTCCATGGCCGCTTTCCACGCGAGGACGCCTGCGCCGTGCCCGGTTGCCCGCATCCTGGTGAGTTTCGCGCCCCGGTGTCGCGCGCACCGAGCCATGACGGGCCGCCGCAATATCGCTGGCTGTGCCTGGAGCATATCCGCGAATTCAACGCATCATACGATTATTTTGCCGGAATGAACGCCGATCAAATCTATGCCGCACAATCGCCGATGCATGGGTGGGAGAGCGAGGCACGGGCCTTTCGCCCCGCCGGCAGCGCCGATCTGCCCCCGCGCTGGGCGGATTTCCGCGATCCGATCGACGCCATCGGCGCGCGGTTCCGCCAGCGCATGGACGAGGCGCGCGAGGAACAGCGACAGGCCGCCGACCCGCGCTTCACGCGTGAAGAGCATCGCGCGCTGAAGGTGATGGGCCTTGCCGCAGACAGCGACCGGCGGACGTTACGGCGGCGCTACGCCGATCTGCTGCGCCGCTATCACCCCGACCGCAATGGTGGCGACCGGAGCCATGAAAAGGCATTGCAAGCGGTGATCGAGGCCTATACCGCGCTGTCCAAGGCAAAGGCTTTCGCCTGAGCACCCTCCCAGAGATTGACCATGACCGACATTCCCAACGCCCAGGCCATTCCCGGCGGCACCACCTTGCTTTCCGCGCCCGATATTGAGGTGAGCGCGCGCGAGATGTTCGGTGTCGACACCGACATGATGGTCCCGGCGTTCAGCGAGGCCGACGCCCGTGTGCCCGACCGCGACGACAGCTATGTCTTTGACGGCGACACCACGCTCGCCATCCTGGCGGGGTTCAAGCATAAC
>ERZ1066122.2632-NODE-2632-length-11476-cov-30.270554_pt1 | contig 11476 bp, 12 predicted proteins | sample MGYA00382769_ERZ1066122 | MGnify/ENA primary metagenome ERZ1066122 (study PRJEB33369, sample SAMEA5778352) | biofilm metagenome | biome: Industrial cooling water; feature: Water cooling tower basin; material: Biofilm | place: United Arab Emirates | collected...
CCGCGCGCCCTCCGTCCTCCGGTTGTCCTCCGCGGCTCCGTGTTGACGCGGTTGCCGTTCCAGAACCCGAGAACGCTTCAGGATCCGAGAGGCGCTCGGATTCAGCGCGAGCGACGCTGTGCAATCGCCGGACACTGCACGGATGATCGTCCGGAATCTGGACGGATCGATCTCGAGCCACGTGTCACGCGAGTGCAGTCAAGTCGTTGTATAGAAACGACTTGAGCAAATGAGCAAAGGATGGCACGCGCTTCGCTCTAATGAAGGCCGTGCCGAAGCGAGTCCTGATCATCGAAGACGAAGTCACGATCCGCGAGTCGTTGGCGGACCTGTTCGCCTCCGAGGGGGTCGCGGTGGTCGTGGCGGCGTCGCTGGACGAGGCGAAGACATCGCTCTTCGCCGGTCCCGCCTACGACCTGATCGTGACGGACCTGCGGCTCGGCGCGAAGCGGGACGGGGGGTTGCAGGTGATGGCGGCCGCGGGGCTCGTGGCGCCGATGACGCCGGTCATCGTGCTCACGGCCTTCCCGGACGACGACAACCGCCAGGCGTCGCTCCGGCTCGGCGCGACCTACTTCCTCGAGAAGCCCGTCGACCTGCACGTCATCGCGGGGATCGCCGCCAAGCACGGAGTGCCGACGGCGATCGGCCCGATGGTCGAGACGCCGCAGGGGTAGGGGGAGAAGCAGTTTGCAGGGCCGCACCTCGGGGGAGGGGCGGAACAATGGAAGGCGCGTATGGTGCGAGCAGGGGGGAGAAGTGTTGGGAAGGGGTCTGCTCCCCATGCGCGTCCTTCTTTTGTCCCGATCCGGTTCCGCCAGCATCGCGGCACAGGCTTGACACAAAGGCGGGCCGAGCGATTCCTTGGGGAGCGCTCGGCCCGCGTCGTGTCGATGGACGCGGAGCCGGGCGGTCGCGCGCCTCCGACGCCCTTCGTCCCGGTCATGTCCGAATCGCCCGTCGCGCTCCTGCGCGCGCACGCCCGTCACGCCCCGTGGAACGCGCGCGGGCTCGCCGCGCACGCCACGGCGCTCGTCGACGCCGCGGGGTTCCGTCCCACCAACACGAGCGCCCGGGCGGCGCCCAGCGCGCGCGCGATCCGCTTCTACGTCGCGCAGAAGCTCCTCGACCGCCCCGACGGGGCGGGGACCACGGCGACCTACGGCTATCGCCACCTCCTCCAGCTCCTCGCGATCAAGATCCGGCAGCGCGAGGGGCAGACGCTCGAGGTGATCAAGAAGGAGCTCGCCGGCGTCGGCGGCGACATGCTGGAGCGGCGCGTCGCGACGGCGCTCGCCCCGGCGCTCGCCGTCGGGGCCGACGAGGCCGCCCGCCGCACCGATGCCGACGCGCCGGCCGAGTGGCGGCGGATGGTCGTCGCCGACGGCATCGAGCTGCACGTGCGCCGCGATTCCGGCGCCTCGCGTGACGACGCGCTCGTGGCGATGCGCGAGGCGGTGCGCGCCGCCCTCGGTCGCGCGGAGCTGCGGGGCTGACCGTGTTCATGCCGGCCGACCGGAACGCGGCGCCGATCGCCGCCCCGATGGACGGGGCGGTGGGCTCGCGTCGCCGGCCGGTGCGCACGCAGGTCCTCCTCGACCGCGCCCTCGAGGGGCTCCCCCTCTTCCGCCTCAGCGACAGCACCGAGGACGGGGCGCTCGAGTACCGCACCGCCGCCGGCGGCCGGTGGCGCGTCCTCCCGGCCCCCGGCGACCGCCTCCCCGGGACCTTCGACCAGGACGTCTACGTCGAGCTCCTCTACCGCTACGGCGAGGCGGGGCGGCCCAAGGACGGGACGCTCTCCTTCACCCTGCACGCCTTCCTCCGGGCGATGGGGCGGCGCGTCGACGGGCGGACCTACGAGCAGCTTCGCGGCGCGCTCGCGCGCCTCGAGCGCACCACCCTCGAGAGCGCCGGCGCCTACTGGGACGCCGCCACGGGGGGGTGGGTCGACGGCTCCTTCACCCTGCTCGCGACGGCCACGGTTGACCGGCGGCGCGCGGCGGACCGCGACCAGCTGTCGCTCTTCCCGAGCGTGACCGCGGCCGAGCCCGGGGTGGCGCGCGTCACCCTCGCGCCGTTCGTGCGCGGCAACGTCGACGCCGGCCACGTGACCGCGCTCCGGTTGCCGCACTACGCCGCGCTGCAGTCGCCGGTGGCGCGGCGCATCTACCGGCTGCTCGCGGTGCAGCAGGCGGCGGCGGGGGCGTCGGGGAGCTGGCGCGTGGCGCTCGAGGTGCTGGCCGAGCTCCTCCCGCTGACGCAGCGCTACCCGAGCCACATCCTGCGCGTCGTGAAGCCCGCGCACGAGATGCTGGTGGCGGCGGGGATCGTGACCGCGGCGGAGGAGGGGCAGGACGGGCGCGCCTGGTCGATCGAGTACCGCTGGGGCTGATCGCGCGTCGTCGCGGTCAGCGCCCGGCGCGCGCCATGCGTTGCTCCGGGGCGTGCCGCGGGGGAACTTGCCTCGTCCCGTCCCTGTAGAGTCGGGACCGGGGGGCGGGTCCCGCCCCCATCCACATCCGTGCAGGTCGGAGTCCATGACGCGCAGCAGCCGGGCCGCGATCGCGGCGTTCTTCGTCACCGTCCCGCTGGTCGCCGGCGGCGCGCTCTGGCAGTCGCGCGAGCAGCGCGACGGCGCGATGCTCTTCGACCAGGTCCTGCGCCAGGTCGCGACGCGCTTCGTCGACACCGTCGACGCCTCCGCCCTCTACGAGAAGGCGGCGCGCGGGCTCGTCGCCCAGCTCAACGACCCGTACACGACGCTCTACACGCCCAAGGAGTTCGCGGCCTTCACGCAGAACACCAACGGGCGCTACGCGGGCGTCGGGATGCAGATCGAGGACATCCGCGGCCAGGCCACCGTCGCGCGCGTCTTCCCGAACACCCCCGCCGCCGCCGCCGGCGTCAGCGAGGGCGACAAGATCCTCTTCGTCGACACCGCAAGCACGCGGGGCTGGAAGCTCGACCAGGTCTCGAACGCGCTCCGCGGCGAGCCGGGCTCGCGCGTCACCGTCCGCTTCGGGCGCCCCGGCGTCCCCGAGCCGATCTCGGCCACCTTCACCCGCGCGGTGATCCACATCCCCGCGGTGCCGTACGCCCTCCTCCTCGACGGCGGCGTCGGCTACGTCCCGGTGCAGGGCTTCAACGAGACCTCGTCCGACGAGGTCATCCAGCGCATCCGCGACCTCAAGGGGCGCGGCATGAAGTCGCTCGTCCTCGACCTCCGCGACAACCCGGGCGGGATCCTCGACGAGGCGTTCGTGATGAGCAACCTCTTCCTGCCGCGCGGCAAGGAGATCCTCAGCTATCGCGGGCGCGCCGACATGAACCAGACGTTCGTGTCGCAGGAGGCGCCGATGATGCCCGACCTCCCGCTCGTCGTGCTCGTCGACGGCGGCTCGGCCTCCGCCTCCGAGATCGTCGCCGGCGCGCTGCAGGACCACGACCGCGCGCTCGTCGTCGGCACGACGACCTTCGGCAAGGGGCTCGTGCAGTCGCTCTTCCGCCTCGACGGCGGCTACGCGCTCAAGATGACCACGGCGAAGTGGTTCACGCCGAGCGGGCGGAGCATCCAGCGCCCGCGCAAGATCGTCGACGGCCGCTTCGTCGAGGAGGAGGCGCCGGCCGACAGCATGGAGACCGACAGCGCGCGCAAGGCGCGCCCGGCCTACAAGTCGGCCTCGGGGCGCACCGTCTACGGCGGCGGCGGCGTGACCCCCGACGTCATCGTCCGCCCCGACACCATCACGACGGCCGAGCAGAAGTTCCTCCGTGCCATCGCGCCGAAGGCGCAGGACTTCTTCTCGACGCTCGCGCAGTACGGCGAGGAGCTGCGCCCGCAGGTGAAGTCGGCCGACGTCGTGGTGCGCCCCGAGTGGCGGGCCGAGTTGTACCGGCGGATCCGCGCCGCCGGCGTGCCGGCCGACAGCGCGCTCTACGAGCAGTCGTCGCGCTGGGTGACGTCGCAGCTCCGCGACCGCCTCGCCAAGAACGCCTTCGGCGACAGCGCGGTGGCGAAGCTCCGGCTGGCCGAGGATCCGCAGCTGCAGCGCGCGCTCGCGATCCTGCGCAAGGCGTCGTCGCAGCGCGACGTCTTCGCGCAGGCCGGGGTCCCCTTCCCCGCCACCGCGCAGGCCGCGCCGGCCGCCGCGCGCCGCCCCTGAGCGGGTCGGGCGTCGCACGGACGCCCGGGGCCGCGCACCGGGACAGATTGCGGGGCCGCACCGACCGATCGGTGCGGCCCCGCGTCGTTCCCGGTCGCTTCCGTCCCGTCATGCACCCGATCGTCCCTTCGCTTCCGTCGCGCGCGCTGCGCGCCTCGTCGCTCGCCCTCGTGCTCCTCGCGGCGTGCCGCCCCGCGTCGCCGGAGACGCCGGCTCCCGCCGCCACGACGGCGACGCCGTCGCGCGTCGGCCGCGTCCTCGCCGCCGACTCGGGCGAGCGGCACCTGCGCAACGTCCGCCAGCTCACCGACGGCGGCGAGAACGCCGAGGCGTACTTCAGCGCCGACGACCGGTGGATCACCTTCCAGAGCACGCGCGACGGGCGGGCGTGCGACCAGCAGTACGTCATGCGCGTCGACGGCACGGGGCTCCGCCGCGTGAGCGACGGGCGCGGCAAGACGACCTGCGGCTGGTTCCTCCCCGGGAGCGAGCGGCTCTTCTTCGCCAGCACGACGCACGAGGGCGAGGCCTGCCCCGCGAAGCCCGACCCGAGCAAGGGCTACGTCTGGGGGATCGACAAGTACGACATCTACACCGTCGGCCGCGACGGGCGCGACACGCGCCGCCTCACCAACTACGGCGTCTACACGGCCGAGGGGGTGCTGTCGCCTGACGGCAAGCGGATCGTCTTCACGTCGCTCAAGGACGGGGACCTCGACATCTACACGATGAACGTCGACGGGAGCGACGTGCGGCGCCTCACCACCACGCCGGGCTACGACGGCGGCCCGTGGTGGTCGCCCGACGGGACGAAGATCGTCTACCGCGCCTGGCACTACGCGGCGGGCGACACGGCGGGGCTGCGGCAGTACCGCGAGCTCCTCGCGCAGGGGATGATCCGCCCGAACCGCATGGAGCTCTTCGTGATGAACGCCGACGGCTCCGGCCAGCGGCAGGTCACGAACCTCGGTGGCGCCAACTTCGGCCCGTCGTGGACGCGCGACTCGAAGCGCATCATCTTCTCGAGCAACCACCGCAACCCGCGCTCGCGCAACTTCGACCTCTTCCTCGTCGACGTCGACGGCGCGAACCTCGAGCAGGTGACGTTCAACGGCGAGTTCGACGGCTTCCCGATGTTCTCGCACGACGGCACGAAGCTCATCTGGGCGTCGAACCGGTACGATGCGCGGCCGGGCGAGACGAACCTGTTCGTGGCGGACTGGGTGCCCTGAGCGCTGCGCGCGTCCGGCGCGCTGCGTCCCGAGCCGCCGTGTGCGGCGGGGCACCGCCGGCACCGCCGGGTGGAGCAGGTGGGGGCAGGAACGGCAGGTGACGGCAGGAGAGCGACGGATCCGGATCGGTGCCTCGTGCGGCGCCGTTCGTGTCGTGTCCTTTCCTGCCGTCACCTGCCGTTCCTGCCCCCACCTGCTCCACCCGGCGGTTTCGTGGTGCCGGCAATGCCGACCCCGGACGAATCCCTCCACCGGCCACCGTGACGCGCGATTAGGATGCACGGCGGGACGCCCGACGCGGACGGACCGCGGGGCGAGGCGCCGGGAGGGCGGGGACCATGTGGATCGCGGTGGCGGTCGTCGTGCTCGTCGTGCTGTTCGTGGCGACGAACTCGTTCAAGATCATCGGCCAGGCCGAGGTGATGGTCATCGAGCGGCTCGGCCGCTTCAACCGGATCGCGCGGTCGGGGTTCAACGTGCTGATCCCCTTCATCGAGCGGCCGCGTTCGATCGACGTGCGCTTCTTCGGGCAGGACGTCGACGGCGTGCAGAAGGTGACCGCCGGCTCGAGCGCGCGGATCGACCTGCGCGAGCAGGTGCTCAACTTCCCGAGCCAGCCGGTCATCACGAAGGACAACGTGACGATCGACATCGACGCGGTGCTCTACTTCCGCGTGACCGACCCGCAGAAGGCGACCTACTCGGTGCAGAACCTCCCGTTCGCGCTCGAGACGCTGACGCGCACCGCGCTCCGCAACATCGTCGGCGAGATGGAGCTCGACGCGACGCTGGCGAGCCGCGACGAGATCAACCGCCGGATGCGCGAGACGATCGAGGAGGCGAGCATCGGCTGGGGCGTCGACGTGACGCGCGTCGAGCTGCAGGGGATCGAGCCGCCGCGCGACATCCAGCAGAGCATGGAGCTGCAGATGCGCGCCGAGCGCGAGCGGCGCGCCGCGGTCACCAACGCCGAGGCGACGAAGCGCGCGCAGATCCTCGAGGCCGAGGGGGCGCGCGAGGCGCAGATCCGGCGCGCCGAGGGCGAGCGCGAGGCGGCGATCCTGCGCGCGCAGGGGCAGGCCGAGGCGCGCCTCGCGATGGCCGAGGCGGAGGCCGAGGCGCTCCGCCGCATCGCCGCCGCGCTCCCGGGCGACCAGGCCGCGCTGTACCTCCTCGGCCAGAAGTACCTCGACGCGCTCCCCACGCTCGCGCAGGGCAAGGGGAGCACCATCTTCCTCCCGGCCGAGGCGAGCGGCGTCATGGGCGCGCTCGGCGGGCTGCGCGAGCTCCTCGCGCGCGGCGGGCCCCCGGCCGACGAGCCGAAGGCGCGCTGAGATGGCGCTGACGCGCGAGCGCGCCGAGCGGATCGCGCGCGCGACGCCCTGCCCGCGCTGCCGCGAGTACACGTGGAAGCGCGTCAAGCTGCACGAGGGCGCCGATCCCGCGATCGGCGCCGCCTTCACCGCCGAGCTCACCTGCGGCGTCTGCGCCGCGCTCGTGCACCTCGGGCTCGACGACGACGGCGACGTGCTCTGGGTCGGGTGACCGACGCGGGGCGTCGCGGCGCCGGCGCACGGGCGACGGCGCGACGCTACGCGAGCGTCGCCTCCCGCAGCTCGGCGACGGTGCGACACCCCGCGAGTCCCATCGTCAGGTCGAACTCGGCGACGACGTCGGCGAGGACCTGGTGCACCCCCGCCTCGCCGGCGAGCGCGAGCCCCCAGACCCACGGGCGCCCGATGCCGACGGCGGTCGCCCCCTGCGCGACGGCGAGGGCGACGTCGGCGCCGGAGCGCACCCCCGAGTCGAGGAGGACGGGGACGCGCCCCGCGACCGCCGCGACGACGGCGGGGAGCGCCGCCATCGCGCCGATCGCGCCGTCGACCTGGCGCCCGCCGTGCGTGCTCACCTGGATCGCGTCGACGCCGGCGTCCACGGCGCGCCGCGCGTCGTCGGGGTGGAGGATCCCCTTGAGCACGAGGGGGAGGCGCGTGAGGGTGCGGAGCCACGCGACGTCGTCCCACGAGAGCGCGGGGTTGCTGTAGGTCTCGACGAAGGTGCGCACCGCGGCCCGCGCGCGCCCGCTGGCGACGTTGCCGAGCGTGCCGCCGGGGTGGCGGCGCGCCTGCGCGGCGAGCGTCGCGAGCGCGGCGGCGGTGACGCTGCCGGCGGGGGGCGCCGGCGCGCGCCGCACCTCCTCGGCGAGGCGCGCGAAGACCGGGTCGCTCGTGTACTGCGCGAGCCCCATCCCCTGCAGGAAGGGGAGCGACGCGAGGTCGAGGTCGCGCGGGCGCCAGCCGAGCATCGTCGTGTCGAGCGTGAGGACGATCGCCTCGCACCCGCACCGCTCGGCGCGCGCGACGAAGCTCTCGACGAGCGCGCGCGAGCGGCTGAAGTAGAGCTGGAACCAGCGCGGCGCGTCGCCCATCGCGGCGGCGACCGTCTCCATCGCGATGCTCGCCTGGCTGCTGAACGTCATCGGGATGCCGTGACGCGCGGCGGCCCGGCCGACGGCGACGTCGGCCTCGGGGTGCGCGAGCTCGAGGACGCCGATCGGGCAGGTGAAGACGGGGGCCGGGAGCGTGCGGCCGAAGAGCGTGACCGTCGTGTCGCGCGCGCTCACGTCGCGGAGGACGCGCGGGACGAGGCGCCGGGCCGCGAAGCCGGCGCGGTCGGCGGCCATGGTGCGCTCCTGCCCCGCCCCGCCGGCGAGATAGGCGTGCGCGTCCGGCGGGAGCACGCGCGCCGCGGCCGCCTCGAGCGCGGCCGGGGCGACGGGGACGCGCGGGCGGACGCCGCGTGCGCCGTCGACGTAGATCGCCGACTGCCGCCGGCGTCCCGCGTCGTCGCCGTGGATCACGCGTCGCTCACGGTCGCGCGCGGCTCAGCGCGTCGTGCAGCGCCGCACCACCGGCGGGCGGTTGGCGCAGGCGATCGCGTCGTTCATGCCGAAGGTGAGCGGGCCGCAGGCGGCGGTCTGCGCCGTGCGCGTCGCCTCGGCCTCGTCGGGGCCCGTCGCCTTGGCGCAGTTGCGGCCGGGGCCGAAGGCGACGCAGACCTCGCACTCGTGGGCCTGCGCGCCCATGGTGGTGGTCCAGAAGACGGCGACGGCGCCCGCGACGAGGGCGGTGCCGATGAGGAGGCCACGGAAGCGCTTCATGGTGCCAATAATGGCGTCGCCCGTGTCGTGGTGCCGCCGGGGCGGTCGCGGAGCGTCGGGGGAGGCGGGTATCGTGCGGGGGCGGGGGTGTCCCCCGCCCTTCGCGTCCCGCGCCCGCCGGCCGGGGCCCCGCGTCCGTCCTCCCCTGCGCCTCCGTCATGTCGGCGACCCGCGTCCGCGACCTCGCGCACGGCCACCGTGTGCAGCACGAGCTCCTCGTCGAGGAGCGGCTCGAACGCACGACGCAGAAGGGCGATCCCTTCTGGGTGCTCACGCTCCGCGACGCCTCGGGGAGCATCGAGACGGCGCCGGTCTGGGTCGACAAGGCGTCGTGGATCGAGGGCGCGGAGCGCGGGAAGGTGGTGCAGGCGGTGGGTGACGTCTCGCTCTACAAGGAGAAGCGGCAGCTCGCGCTGACGGCGCCGCTGCGCGTGCTCCCGAACGGCGCCGAGCGCGTCGAGGCGTTCCTGCCGCGCGTCCCGTTCGGCGTCGAGAAGCTCTGGGCGCGGGTCGACACGCTGCGGGCGGCGATCAAGTCGCCGGCGCTGGCCGAGGCGGTGGCGCTCTTCTTCGGCGACGATGCCTTCCGCGTGCGCTTCGAGCGCACTCCCGGTGCGGTGCGCGGGCATCATGCGAAGCTGGGCGGGCTCCTGCTCCACGTCGTCGAGGTGGCGACGATCGGGCGCGCGATGGCGGAGACGATGCGTGCCGACGCCGACCTCGTGGTGGCGGGGGCGCTGCTGCACGACATCGGCAAGGTCGAGACGTACACCGTCGACGCGCGCGGCTTCGACTACGCGCCGACGCAGGTGCTCGTCGGCCACGTCGTACAGGGGGCGTTCATGTTCACCGAGCGGGTGCACGCCGCGCGTCGCGACGGGTCGTGCACGCTCGACGACGCGCAGCTGCTCGAGCTGCAGCACCTGATCCTCTCGCACCACGGCTCGCTCGAGTACGGGAGCCCGGTGCCGCCGGCGACGACGGAGGCGGAGCTGCTGCACTGGGCCGACGAGACGAGCGCGAAGGGCGACGCGATGACGTCGTCGCTGGGGGACGACGAGCTCTTCCCGGGTGGGGCGTCGGTGACGCCGCGGAAGGCGTGGCAGCTCGACCGGAAGCTCTGGCGCCGCCCGGCGGGGCTCTGGGGCGCGGAGGACGGCGGCTGAGGTCGTGCGACCGGGGCGTCCCCTATACGTTTCATCACGACAGTTGTGTCCTGAATAGCGACACCATCGTGGCACTCTGAGGTCCGTGAATGGGAAGTGCCGGATTCGGCTATTCGTGACCGGATCGATGGCTTCCGGGCTAACCGACTACGACCTTCCCCCACTACCGTGCCCGGGGAACGCCGGTTACGCTTCGGCGTCGTCCGCCGGCAGGCGCCGGACGGACGGACGTCGGCCGGTCGGACCTGACTCCGGAGGGTCACTCATGCGCAAGCCTCGTCCCGCGTCGTACAACCCCGCGCAGGCGCTGCATCTCATCACCAACGATCGGTCGGGGTCGCCGCTCGTCTGCCCCTCCTGCAGCTCGGCGGCATTCGAGCGGGAGCCGCAGCTCCTGCCGCCGCCGCCGCGGTCGCACGTGACGCTCAAGTGCACCGCCTGCGGGCGAGTCGCTCGCTACATCGCCGGCGCGGCCTGACCGCGGCGGCTTTTTCGTGTGCGGGAGGACCGGGGGCGACGCTCCCGGTCCTCGTGTCGCTGGCGGGTGGCGGTGCGCGATCGTGCGCCGGACCGGCTGCGCCCCGATGGCGCGGCGCGGTCCCGGCGCACTTCGTGCGTATCGGGGCGATGCACCCCCGTGTCCTGGGCGGCCGGCCGGCACGTCCGGACGCGGGTGACCGGCGCCCGTCCGGTCACCACTCCCTCAGGCACGCCGGCGACGAGCTCGTGAGGACGTACCGATGGCACGCATGAAAGGCACCGTGAAGTGGTTCAACGACGCGAAGGGCTACGGCTTCATCGCCCGCGAGGGTGGGCCGGACGTCTTCGTCCACTTCAGCTCCATCCAGGCCCAGGGCTTCAAGAGTCTCGCCGAGGGTGACCAGGTCGAGTTCGAGATCGTGCAGGGGCAGAAGGGGCCGCAGGCCGACGCGGTGATCAAGATCTGACGCCGATCCCGTCGCCGCCGCGGCGGCGACGCGCACGATTCCACGTTCCCGGGCCCGCGACGCGCTGCCGTCGCGGGCCCGGCGTGCGTCGGTGCGCATCGTCGGACTCGTGGGCGGAGGGCGTCGAGCCACGGGGCGTGCACCGGCCGGACCGCCGAACCGCTTGACCGCTCGGGGAGGCAGGTGAACGGCAGGAACGGCAGTGGAACTGCAGGCACCGCGGGAGCGGTGACGCCGTGGACGTCCATCGGCGTGGCGTCGAGGATGACCAATCGTGGTGGGCGCCTCGCCGCCGGTGGCGCGGCGCGCCGATGCCGCGGTGCGCCTGCCGTTGTGCTGCCTTTCCTGCGGTTCGCCTGCCGTCCCGGGCGGTTCCGGCGATCCCGCTGATGCACGGGCACGCGCGGGCCCTCACGGCGCCCGATCAGCGTGGGCGGCGGGCGAGGCGGATCAGTGCGAGATCGTCCCCTGCTTCGACGTGTCGATCTCGGCCTGCGCGCCGCCGCCGAAGAGGAAGGCGCTCATGTTCTTCGTGAGGAAGCTCCGCGCCTGCGGGTCCATCACGTTCAGGCCGTAGTGGTTGATGAGCATCGTCTGCTGCTTGAGCCAGTCGGCCCAGCAGCTCTGGCAGGTCTCGGCCACCACCCGCTGGCCGATGGGGCCGGGGAACGGGGGGCGCTCGAAGCCCGCGCGCGTGGTGCCGCAGCGGGCGCAGGTGACGTCGGGCACGGCGAACCTCGTCGGAAGGGCGACGCCGGGGGATCCGGCGACGGGGCGAAAGGTACCGCGGTGGCCAATGGTGCGG
>ERZ1066122.2633-NODE-2633-length-11461-cov-4.736016_pt1 | contig 11461 bp, 12 predicted proteins | sample MGYA00382769_ERZ1066122 | MGnify/ENA primary metagenome ERZ1066122 (study PRJEB33369, sample SAMEA5778352) | biofilm metagenome | biome: Industrial cooling water; feature: Water cooling tower basin; material: Biofilm | place: United Arab Emirates | collected...
CTGGGCGGCGTCCTTCCTCCGGCAGGGCACGCGGACGCGGATCCCTGGGCTTTATTGCGCGGGTGGCAGCACCCACCCCGGGGCGGGCGTTCCGATGGCCGCCTTGTCCGGGCGGTTGGCGAGCGAGGCGGTGCTGCGCGACCTCGCTTCGATGCGGCGGTTCCACCTGGTGGCTATGCCTGGTGGTATGTCGACGCGATCAGCGATGACGGAAGGCACGGGCTAACGATCATCGCCTTCCTGGGCAGCGTGTTCTCGCCCTACTACAAGCGCAGCGGGCGGGGCGATCCGGTCGATCATGCGGCGCTGAACGTCGCGCTCTATGGCCCCGGTGCGCGCTGGACGATGACCGAGCGCCCGCGCGGCGCAGTGTCGCGCACTGCCGATACGCTGGCAATCGGGCCGAGTGCGCTGCGCTGGCACCATGATGCGCTGGAGGTCGCCATCGAGGAGCGCGACAAGCGCGTCGGCGTGCCTTGGCAGCGCCAAGTTCGCGGGCGGGTGCGGGTAATCCCCGAGGTCATGAACGGGCAGGCCTTTGCGCTCGATCCGCTGGGTCGCCACACGTGGCATTGCGTGGCGCCCCGCGCGCGGATCGAGGTCGAGATGGACAATCCCGTCATCTCGTGGCGCGGTAGCGCCTACCTCGATTCGAACTTCGGCTCGGAGTCGCTTGAGGAGGGCTTTCGCGTGTGGCACTGGTCGCGCGCGCATACCGCACGCGGAGCGACGGTCTGCTACGAAGGCGTGCGGCGCGACGGTTCGCACTTTTCCAGCGCGCTGCGTTTCAATGCGGACGGCTCGCCGCGCCACGCCGAGTTGCCGCCGGTCGCGCCTTTGCCCAACTCGCTGTGGCGGATGGAGCGCAAGACCCGCGCCGATCGCGGCCATGCCAGCGTCATCCGGACGTGGGAGGATGCGCCGTTCTATGCGCGCACGACGCTCGCCTCGCGGCTCTATGGCGAGCCGGTGGTGACGGTGCAGGAGAGCCTTGATCTCGACCGGTTCGCCTCACCGATCGTCCAGTTCATGCTCCCCTACCGGATGCCTCGCGCTCGCGGCTGAATCGCGTTCCTTCGCCTCGCGGTCGGCGCGGATCTCGCGGTTGACCGACCACAACTGGTAGGACCCGAATCCCAGCGCCACCACGGCGGTGAAAACGATCTCGATCCAGCCGAAATTCTGCGAGACGCTTTCCATCGGTCCTCTCCCCGTCACACCCCAAGCGACCGCGCGTAATCGACGACCCGGGCGGTATAGTGGCCCGGATCTTCCTCGTGCGCCAGATGGCCCAGATCGGGCACGACCTCGACCACCGCGTTGGGCAGCCGCGCCGCCGCCTTTTGCACCGATGACAGCTGAATGGCGCTGTCGCCCGCCGAATGCACCAGCAGCACCGGGTTGGCGATGCCAGGCAGAGCGCGGTCGAGGCGGTCGAGATCCCAGCTCGCCATCATGTCGAGCGCACCGCGGCAATGGCGGGCGTTGCCGAGCAGCGTTTCGTAGCAGCGCAGCCCCTCGGCATCGATCCGGGAACCGGTCGAGCGGGCGAGGAAGCGCGCGGTCTCGCCCGGCGCCCGCGCCAGACGTGCGAACATGCGCGGGGCGAATGGGTTGACGAACAGCGCCTTGGCCAGCGCCGGGAACAGTTTCGACGCGAGACCGGGGAAGGGCGCGATGGCGGGGTTGAAGCCGACGAGCGGGATCGCGGGATCGCGCTCCCCCAGCAAGGCCAGCCCAATCGCAACCCCGGCGGAATGGCCTACGAGCAGCGCCGGCGCCTGGCCGAGTTCGGCCAGGAGATCGCTCACACCCGCGACCATGCCCGGCAGCGACAACCCGCCGCGCGGCCGACCCCGCGTGAAGCCGTGGCCGGGAAGGTCGGGCGCGATCACGGTGAATTGTCGGGCGAGCAGTGGCATCACCCCGCGCCAGCTATGGGCCGAGGCGCCGGTGCCGTGGAGGAGCAGAACAGGCGAGCCGTTACCCATGACCTGCACGTGCCAGCGCACCCCTTGTGTCGTGACGAAGCGGCTCGCGGTGCGGTGGGGCCAGGTCCGCCCGTCACGCTCCCAATCGAGCGGGCGGCTCACGCTGACGCCGGTGCCCGGCGCGCGGCAGTGACGGCGCGTTCGAGCGCGCGGGCATCGGCGAGCGGCAGTGGCAGGTAGCGGGCGTGCATTGTTTCGGCGAGTTTGCGGGCTTCCGCGCCCGGATGTGGTGCAATATCGACGACCACCGCAGCGCAGGCGGAGCGAGCGAGGGCGCGCGCGGCAGCCTCGGCGTCCGCGGTGGCGGCGGAACGCCCGGGCGATCCGTTCGCGTCGACGTTGGCCTTGCCGTCGGTCAGGAACACGCAGAACGGCGTGCGGCCCCGTGCGGCGACGGCTTCGGCCAGCGCGTGCGCGGCGTGGATGCCGGCGGCCAATGGCGTGCCCCCGCCACCGGGCAGCGCTGCCAGCTCCCGCCGCGCGCGGGTGAGCGAGCGGGTCGGCGGGAGCAGCACCTCGGCGCCGGCGCCGCGAAGGGCGATTAGCGCGACCTCGCTGCGCTCGACATACGCCTGCGCCAGCATCAGCTGGATCGCGCCCTTCGCCTCCCCCAGCCGCGCCGCCGCCGCCGAGCCCGAGGCATCGACACAGAACACCGTCACCGCGCCCGCGCGCTGCTCGAACCGGCGCACGCGCAGGTCCGCTTTGTGGACGACGATCCGCGCGTTGTCGTCGGCTTCGGTTCGGCGGAGGCCTTGCCACGGCACGGCGGCGCGCAGGGTATCGACCAGCGCCAGCCGCGCCCCGCCGCGCGGCATTCCGGCACGTGCACCGAGGGGGCGACCGCGCAGGCGCGAGCGGGTCTTGCGGCCCGCGCTGCCGCCACTGCCCGCGCGGCGCGCCGTGCCGCTCGACAGCCGCGCGAGGAGATCGGGCGGGATCGCCGCGAGCGCAGCGGCGAGGACCAGATCCTGCGGCGGCTGGTCGCCTAGGATGGGCTCGTCGGTCGCATCGCCGGGCGTGTCTGCGGGCGCCTGTTCGGCTGGCGGTTCCTCCGATGCAGGCAGCCGGGTCGCGCGCGGGGCGAGGACGAGGCGCGCGGCGGCTTGCAGGTCGTCCTCCGCCAGCGCGGTGCGCCCGTGGAGCGCGGCGTGCGCGCGCGCGGCGGCAAGCGCGCACAGGACCGGCCGGAGCGACTCGATCCCCAGCGCCACCGATGTTCCGGCGAGCGCGGACAGCGCCGCTTCGTCGGTCGCCACCGCATCGAATGGGATTGCCGTGGCGGGGGGCGGCGTGTGGTCGAGCGCGGCGACCGCCGACAGGTCGATGTCGAATGCCATGCGGTCGAGCAAAGCAGCGGGCGGGCGCTCATCATTTGCGCCATCATCGAGCAGCACGAGCGCGAACGCGCCTGCCCCGTCCAGCACCTGCGCCAGGCAACCCGCGACGTGCTCACGCAGCCGCTCGGCCATCGGCGCGACGATTACGCCGCCCGCCGCCCCGGCCAGCAGACCGCGCCGTACGACCGGGCTCCGCGCGCGGAGGCTGGCCGCGACGTCGATCCCGCCGAGCAGGCTCTCGTCGTCGATCCCGAGGGGCAGGCGGCGCCACGGCACATCAGCCAGGTGTCCGCGCAGCGCTTCGAGCACCACCTCTCGCGCAGGCCCGCCGCCGCGCAGGCATATGCCCCCGAGTTGCACGGGCGCCAGCGCGAGCAGGCGCGCGGCGAGTAGAGCCTCGCCGAGCGCGAGATCGCTCATCCGAACAGTTCGTCCACCGCGCGTTCGATCCGCGCGGCGGAGCCGGTTTCGTCAAGCACATCACGGCGCAGGCGGTGGCGCAGCGCCATTGGCGCGACACGGACCATGTGCGCGCGCCGCCCCGTTCTGCTGCCCTCCAGCGCCGCCAGCCCCCGGGCGGCGCGCATCAAGGTCAGTTCGCCGCGTAGCCCATCTGCGCGCACTGCCTGGCACAACCGCGCCGCGTCCTCGAGTATGCCGTCCGGCACCGCCAACTTCGCCACCAGCTTCTGGCCGCGCGCGATGCGGCGCAGCACCTTTTCGTCCTCGGCGTGCCATTCTTCGGCAAAGGCGTCGGGATCGCGCTCCTGAGCGGCACACCGGCGCATGATCGCGACCCGGGTGTCGATGTCCTCGGGCGTCCGCACCTCGACCGACAGGCCGAACCGGTCGAGCAGCTGCGGGCGCAGTTCGCCTTCTTCCGGATTGCCGCTGCCGATCAGCACGAACCGGGCGCGGTGGCGCACCGACAGCCCCTCGCGCTCGACGGTGCTTTCGCCGGAGGCGGCGACGTCGAGCAGCAGGTCGACCAGATGATCCTCGAGCAGGTTGATCTCGTCGATGTAGAGAAACCCGCGATGCGCCTTCGCCAGCAGGCCTGGCTCGAATGCCTTCTCCCCGTGACGGAGCGCGCGTTCGAGGTCGAGCGCGCCGATCACCCGATCTTCGGTCGCACCCAATGGCAGGTCGACGAAAGGCACCGGCGCCCTGCGACTCTTCGCCGAGGTACACGGATCGGGGCACGTGCCGCGTTCGTCGGGTTGGCAGCCGTACCGGCACCCATCGACCATCGTGATCGGCGGGAGCAGCGCGGCGAGTGCGCGCGCGGCGGTGGACTTTCCCGTGCCCCGATCGCCGAACACCATGACCCCGCCGATTGCCGGGTCGACCGCGGCAATCAGCAGCGCGAGCTTCATCTCGTGCTGCGCGACAATCGCCGAGAAGGGGAAGCGGGCCATGTGTCAACCGGTGTGGACAAGCATGCGCGTCACCACAAGTGTAAATCGTTTAATCCTCTGGCGCGTTCAGGACGCGGTTCTTGACCGCTCGGGTCACCAGCCAGACGACCAGCAGGACCGGCGCCACCAGCAACGCCACAAGCCGTTCTCTGTCCATGGCCAGCACGTTTCCGGGGACGCCTTGGACAACGAAATCGATCAGTCCGATGAGGTAGTAGCTCAGCGCCACGACCGAAAGCCCCTCGACCAGTTGCTGCAACCGCACCTGCATCGCGACGCTCCGTTCCATCGAGCGAAGTTGCTGCGCGTTCTGGTTCTCGATCCGCGCTTCGATCCGCGCGCGCAGGAGCGAAGACAGCTGCTCGGCGCGAATCGCCAGCCGCTCGACCCGCTGCGTGATTGCGTCGCAGGTATTCATCGCCGGCAGGAACCGGCGCTGCGTGAAGTCATCGAGGGACATGAACCCCGGAATTGGTTCGCACTTGAGTTGCGCCAGCCGGTCTTCGACCAACCGTGCATAGGCCCGCGTCGCATCCATGCGAAAACTCAGCCCGGTGGAAATCGTCGCCAATTCAAGCGACAGGGCGGACAGCGATTCCATCAACGTGTCGTCACGTTCATCGCTGTTCGCAACCCTGTCGGCGAGTTCCTTGAGCCGTTTTTCAGCCACGTCCAGCCTAGGCCAGGTTTCCTGCGCCATTGGCAAGCCGAGGAGCGCGCGGTTGCGGTAATTGCCGAGTTCCTGCAACCGCTGCACATGGCGCGTCAGGTCGCGCGATCCCACTCCGTTGGCGGCGATCAGCAGGCGCCCGTAACCGTCTTCATTAAGGCGGAAGTCCGACCACATGCGAACCGCGCCGCCGATCCGGCAAGATACCAGCTCCTCGCCGCGCACCGGCGCCTGGGCAAGGAGCGCTTGCGCCCCGGCATCGCACTCGGCCAGCCAGATGCAGGTGCTGCGAACAACCTTGCCAGGAAGTGCCTCGGCCCAATCGATCGCTTCGGCCAAAGCTGGGTCGGCCCGGGGGTCGACGAACAATGCGCTGTCGGATCGCCTGCCAAACAGCGTCAGGCTCGAACCTTCGCTGTGCTTTTCCCAGGCGAAGCGAACGCCTTCGCGCACGAATCCTTCGCGATGCGAGGGATTGCCGACCACGTCGCGCGGCTCGGCCAACCGCTCGATTGCGGCCAGTTCGGCTGTGCGCTCAGTATCGTCGACGATCACCACCCACTGCATTATCAGGCATGGCACGGGCAGGTTGGGCCAGCGGCGCAGGTGCATCTCCGCGACAGCGCGACGCCTGAGTTCATGATCTCTCATGCAAGGTTCCTCCCCAGACCCGCGCAATGGTGACTTGCGCTGTACCACAAATTCCGCGGGCTATCCGGCGGCAAATATCCTTTAGCGGATGGCATTGTTGCGGGACGGGCCGATCTGGATCATGTTCAGCATGACCGAATGGCGGTTGCAGGCATTGACACCGCAGGTGATCAGCGGCAATTTGTCCGGACAACTTCGCGGGAAATCCCATGGCTTCCGATCTGCCGCCACCTTACACCGCCCTGACCAGGCACCCCATGATGCCCCGTGCGAGCCATGACGAAGCCGCCCGGTTCAATTTCCTGACGCACTTCAACCGATACCTTTCGGGCGCGATCGGTGCGGGCAATCGCCTTGCTTATGAAAAACGGGTGCTGCCACGTTTCCGTGCCGAACATGGCCGCGATCCGCGCCACCGTTACGAGATCCGCGATGCGATGGATCGGGATCCGTGGCACCGTGCCTGGTCGGCGATGAAGCGAAATTCGATGGAAATGCGCCAGCACAACGGGCGTCAGATCGTACTGCGGCAGCTTGACGAGATTGACGGCATGGCGGCGCAGTACAATGCACGATCAGGGCTGCTCGAACTCGATTCCGCGATCGAGCAGCCGCCTTACCAGACCGCTGTCGACATCCATTGTCAGCCCGGCGGCTATCACGGCGGCGAGCGTGACGGGGATGTGGCGGTTGGCGCCAATTACGATGTTGGCCTGTTCGCGACAACTGGTGGCGCGCTAGGCGGTCTCAACGACGGCGGCGGACAGGCCGTGGTGGAATGGCTCCGCGCGGAACACCCCGAATGGCGCCCGCGCCGGGTGCTAGATATCGGATGCACAGTTGGGCACAACGCGGTGCCCATTGCCCAGGCATTTCCCGACGCCGAGGTCATTGCGATAGACACCGCCGCCGCTTCTTTGCGCTATGGCGCAGCGCGCGCCGCAGGGCTCGGGGTAGGCAACATCCGTTTCGTTCAGGCCAACGGCGAGGATTTGTCCCGCTGGCCCGACGGGCATTTCGACTGGGTCCAGACGACCATGTTCCTGCATGAATTGTCGGCAACGGCCATGCCCCGTTTGCTTGCCGAAGCAAACCGGGTGCTGGCGCCCGGCGGCCTGATCCTGCATCTTGAACAACCGCAGTATTCGGATGAGATGCCCCTGTTCGAGCAGTTCATGCGCGATTGGGACGCGTTCAACAATAACGAGCCGTTCTGGTCGGCGATGCATGCGCAGGATCTGAAGCAGGTCATGAAGGATGCTGGGTTCGGTCGCGATTGCCAGTTTACGATCGGGGTACGCGCGGTAGTCGACCCGGCGATCTTCCCGCCTTCGCCCGACGCTGGTGAGGAGGATTTCGGACGCGCCGCGATCTGGAACGCTTATGGCGCATGGAAGGCGATTCCGGATGCGGAGGTGCGCGCGGCGTGAGCGATGATTTCGATTGGATCGCTGCTGCGGGGCGACGGGCGAAAGGCAAGCGGCCGGATTATTTCGACGACCCCGGTCTCGATCGTCTCTATTCCATGGTGCTGGCAATGGCGGCCGAGCTGTCAGCCTTGCGTGAACGGAACGACACGGTCGAGCGCCTGCTCGAAGCCAACGGCACGTTGCGCCGCGAGGATATCGAAGCCTTCGTACCGGATCGCGTCGTCGCGGATGAGCGCGGCCTCGCGACCCGCGCCTATGTCTCGCGGATCATGCGCGGCTTCCAGCAGGAGCTTGAGGCGATGGAGGCAGACGATCCCCCGATCCAGCACTGGGTCGACCAACTTGCACAGGATTGAGCGATGCCCGCCTTCATGATCGTAACCGCGCAAATCGCCGATCGCGAGGCCTTCATCGCTGGCTACGGCAAACGGGCGGCCGAACTCGTGACGCGTTTCGGGGGACGCTATCTTGTACGCGCGCCCGGGGCGCAAGTGCTGGAGGGCGCTTCGCGCGATGGCGCTTCTGTGGTCATCAGCGAGTGGCCCGACAGGGACGCGGCCCTGCGGTTTTGGAACAGCCCGGAATATGCCGAGGCGAAGAAGCTGCGCGAGGGCATCGCCGAGTGCGAAGTGATCGTGGTCGAGGCGCCCGCGCTTTCTTGAAGCAGTGGTCATGCCGTGCCACAAGCGTCGAAGGGCGCATGGCCGCATTGCGCGGCCCGGAGGTTACGGCACTGCGATGACCACGCGACGGGCGGATTTCTACGCAGGCGACCTGTTCGGGGAATTGCAGCAGCCTGCGGCGGTGGCCATCGGTGCGCGCCGGGGCGCAGCGCTTCCAGGGCTGGTGCTTGCCGTTGTGGCGGCGCTGGCGGCGGCCTGGCTGGCGGGGCATTACGGCTTCCCGATCATCCTGCTGGGCCTCCTGATCGGCCTCTCGCTCAGTTTTCTCGCCGAGCATGATCGGACTGCACCGGGGCTCGATCTGGTTTCGCGGCATGCACTGAGACTGGGCATCGTCTTGCTCGGATTGCAGGTCACTTTCGCGCAGATCGGCCAGCTTGGCTTCGCGGTACTGGCTGGCATGATGGTGGTCATGGGGGCGGGATTTGGCGCGGCCATGGTCGCGGCCCGGCTGTCGACGCAGCCGCGTGAGGCCGGGATCGTTGCCGGGAGCGCGACGGCGATCTGCGGAATTTCGGCCGCGCTCGCGGTGTATGGCGTGATCGGGGACGAGCGGCTGGATCGGGCGCGCTTCGCCGTTACCCTGGTTGCCGTCACGCTCGCCAGTGCGATGGCGATGGCGGCCTATCCGGTGATCGCCAGCATGCTTGGTTTCAGCGACGCACAGGCGGGATTCCTGATCGGCGTCTCCGTCCACGATGCCGCGCAGGCGATCGGCGGCGGATACAGCTATTCCGACGCGGCAGGGGCCGATGCGACAGTGGTCAAGCTGGCGCGGGTGGCGATGCTGGCGCCACTGGTCGCGCTGGTTGCTGCACTATACGGGGCCGGGAAATCCGGTGCGCGCGCAAGTGGTTCGTGGAGACGGCTGGCGCTGCCCTCCTTCATTGTCGGCTTCTTTGCGGTTGTGGCGATAAACAGCTTCGTGGCGCTGCCGCGCGAAATGACGGAAACTGGGCTCGATCTATCCAAGACCCTGCTCCTCCTGGCCGTGGTCGCGACCGCGATCCGGGCGCGGCTTGGCTTGCTGATGGAAACGGGCTGGCGGGCCCTGATGCCGGTCGTCGCTGCGACCGTGGTGTCGGGGCTCGTCGCAATCATCCTTGCCACCATGGTGGTGCAATGAATTACATCGGTCGACGATTTGCTGGGGGTGGCGGGCACCGTGCTTGCTATCTTCGGCATCCGATGCCGAACACGGAGACATCGCAATGCTGACACGCGCCTTCACCGACCATCCCCGATCGGTTGGCGAGACCTATTTCGAGCATTTCAGACATGCGAGTGCGTTCGGGCTGCGAATGACGCTGGGTGGGCTCGCGTGCATGCTCCATGGCCTGCTGCCGTTCCTGTTCGTCAAGACGGGCAGCAGGCAGATCGAGACCTTGCATGGCAAGATGGTGGTCAACCGCAGCAAGATGCCGGCGCCACTCGATTTCGTGATCTGATCGGCTACTCCAGAATCTGGTTCATTTCGATCAGGATGCCGTCCGGATCGAAGAAGTTGCACCCCATGACCCGGATATCCGGTCCGCCGTCGCGGCCAGGATAGACCTGCAGGCGTGGTTCGGCGGTGAAGGTGACCCCGGACACCCGCTTTGCAGCGGCGCAGCGCCCCGCCACATCGTCGGTGTTCATGACGATTACCACGCCGCCGGGCCCCATCCGCTTGGGATAGTCGCCCGCCGGGATCGCCGGGTCGATCCACTGCATCAGTCCAACCCAGCCGACCCATGGATCGTTGGCATTGAGCAGGACCAGCCGAGCCTTCGCACCGGGCTCTCCCGCAGGCAGCGCCACGCCCGAGGTGGTGACGACGGAATCATAATTGACCTTCATCCCCACAACGTCCCGGTACAGCTTCAGGCTGGCCTCCATGTCGCGCACGATGATCGTCGCGCGGCGGATGTCGGTGGGCAGGCGTTCGCTGGGGGCAGTGACGCCCGGTGATCCGGTCGTCGCAATGGGCCGATCCTGCTGCGCGGCGGCGCACCCGCCCAATGCCAGCGCGGCGAACAGCAGCACCAGATCCCTCATCGGCTTTCCTCCACAGCCCCTTCAGCCAGCAACCGCGTAACGCGATCCTCATCGTACCCGAGCCCAGCCAGCACGGCGCGGGCATCCGCGCCAGCCACCGGGAGCTGCTGCGCGCGCGCCAGCCGCGCCCCGTTCATTTCCAACGGTACAACCGGCAGTTGGGTATCGACCCCATTGTCAAGCGTCACCGGCTCAAGCCCGCCAGCGCGGAGGTGCCGATCTTCGAACAGGTCTTCCGGCCGACCGATCGGAGCGAACGGAAGACCGGTTCCTTCAAGGCGTGCGATCACTTCGGCGCGGGTCATCCCGGCGATGAGGTCGCGGATCACTGGCATGATTCGGTCGCGCGCCTTCACCCGGGCATTGTTTTCGCGCAGGCTTTCGTCGGCCCACAACGTGTCGAGTGTGAACAGGTGGCAGAACTTTTTCCACAAGGCATCGGTGACGACGCCGATGAACACCGGCTCGTCACGGGTCTCGAAAACATCATAAATGGCCCAGGCGGACACGCGCGCTGGCATGGGCGCCGCAGGCGATCCGGTAACCGCATACTGCGCCATGTGCTGGCCGACGAGATAGGCGGTGGTCTCGAACAGGCTGGCGACGACCTTTTGCCCACGCCCGGTACGGTGGCGTTCCTCGAGCGCCGCGAGTACGCCGATCACTCCGAACAATCCGCCAGTCACGTCGATGACGCTGGCTCCCGCGCGCAGTGGCCGCCCAGGCGGGCCGGTCATGTAGGCAAGGCCCCCCATCATTTGCGCGACCTCGTCAAGCGCCGTGCGGTTCTTGTAGGGGCCGGGCAGGAACCCTTTTTCCGAACAATAGATCAGCCGCGGATTTGCCGCGGCGCAGGTTTCGTAATCCAGACCAAGGCGATCGAGCGCGCCGGGACGGAAATTTTAGACGAGCACGTCGGCCGCCGCTACCATGTCGCGCGCCACCGCAACCCCCTCCTGGTTCGTGAGGTCGAGGCAGATCGATCGCTTGCCCCGGTTATACATCGGGAAATAGCCCGCGCCCGATCCGAGTAGGCGGCGGGTGCGGTCGCCGCCGATCGGCTCGATCCGGATGACATCGGCACCCAGCGCAGCAAGGACGTGGCCGACGGTCGGCCCCATGACCATGTGGGTGAACTCGACCACGCGAATTCCGGCGAGCGGTGCGGGGGCGGTCATGCTTGTCTCTCCGTGGCGGACAAACGGTCGGGATAATCAAGCATCGGTCCCGCATCGGGTGTG
>ERZ1066122.2638-NODE-2638-length-11442-cov-11.188812_pt1 | contig 11442 bp, 13 predicted proteins | sample MGYA00382769_ERZ1066122 | MGnify/ENA primary metagenome ERZ1066122 (study PRJEB33369, sample SAMEA5778352) | biofilm metagenome | biome: Industrial cooling water; feature: Water cooling tower basin; material: Biofilm | place: United Arab Emirates | collected...
CCAGCGACAACGAGAACGCGCCGTCGCACCGGGTCTTCGTCGGCCGCGCGGAAATTGGCGCCGCCTGGACCAAGACCTCGAACGAAGGTCGCGATTATCTCTCGGTCAAGCTCGACGATCCCAGCTTCACCGCCCCGATTTTCGCCAACCTGTTCGACGACGAAGACGGCAAGAGCTACAACCTGATCTGGTCGCGCGCGCGCCGGACCAACGGCGACTGACCGCCAAGCCAGCCCCGCCCGGCACCTGCCGGGCGGGGTTTAAGCATGTTCACCCCTCGCTTTCGGCGCGCTGAACCAATAGGAGCTGGGCCGCTTCGATCCCCAACGCCGTCGACAAGCTTTCGATCATGTCGACGGACGCACTATATCGGCCACGCTCCAGACTGCTGACATAGGTTCGATCGATGTCGGCCCGGTGGGCAAGCTCTTCCTGCGACAGCCCAGCCGCAAGACGGAAGCGTTTCAGGTTGGTGGCAAGGACTCCGCGCAAGTTCATTGCACGCACTGACCACCGTTGCAGAGTATTTAACCACGGAGTATACTCGACATAAAAAGTAATCGGCTTCGATCAGATGCTTGGACATCATTCACTGGCTTGTGCCACCGCGGGCACTCCGCTCTCTCCCAAGCGGCACAACCGGAATCTTGACCGTGCTGGACCGGCTTCGTGCTATGTGTAACGCCATGCAAATCGAGTCGAACCGAAGGCTCGGCCCATGACGACACCGCCATTTGAGGACCGCGCACCTGCCGATGATCGTATCACGGCTTATGATGAGCGCCATTTTGTCACGTATTTACGTATACTTGATGCAGCCTATGAGGGCGCTGACTGGCGCGAGGTTGCGAGTATCATCTTCGGCCTGGATGCCGACGCCGAGCCTGATCGTGCCCGCCAGGTCCATGACAGCCATCTGGCGCGGGCGCGCTGGATGACCGAGCACGGTTACAAGCATATTCTTGATATATCGCGAGAAGGTTGATTTTCGGCAGTACAATGCGGACGAATCCCTAGTCGCGGTGTCCGTTTTACTACGGACACCCGCACAAAGTTCCGCAAACTTGGTTACTAGCGAGTTCTCTTTACCGAACAAAGACTTGATGCTTGGCCTTCTCGCCTGTGCATTGCAGAGGTCTTTATGTCCGGTGGTTCGTCTTGGCGGTCACCATCGACCGCAGATCAGTATCGAGACCATGATTATGCGGATTTCGCGCAGGAATTTCTGAATCGTAACGCCGACTATCGCCAGGACCATGCCGATACGATGGCCCGCATAGTCACATTTCCCCAGACCGAGCAGGAAGAACAGGAGGGCCTGTCCCGGCGATGGGGCTTGAGCTTTCCCCACAGACCCGCAGGCAAACCCGCGCGTAACGCCCGCGCTCTGGTCACCCGCCGCCGCGCCTGACGTCGTAATCATCGAGGCCGAGGATCCAGGACAGGCGTTCCCCCTTCCATCTGGATCCGAACCGCTGGTTGACATCACCGCCGGCGAGGAAAGGCATATCGTCGCCGCACACGACACCGCACGGCTTCGCCTGTGCGTGCGCCTTGCCCCGTCACGACCCTTCCCGACCTACGCGATCCCCTGCGATTCCGCCTGCGCTTTGCGGCTCGCCGCGGCTTTCCGCTTGCAGCGGGTGACGAGCGGCAACCGCATCGGGGCCGACCGGGCCGCGCTTCCCACCCCCAATCAACGCATGCGTTACACTGGGCTGCTTCGCATCCATGACGCGCTGGAGGCTGGCGCCTCGGCGCGCGACCTCGCCTTCGGCCTGATTTTTCCCAACCATCGGCCGCTTGCCGGGGCGATATGGAAGGGTTCGGGCGAAAGGCGGCACGTGCTCCGGCTGATCGCCGATGCCCGCCGCCTTATCGGGGCCGGATATCGAAGGCTGCTCCTCCATCGCTGATCGCGCCCGGCAGGGGTGACAATTTGGCATCCCCGCATTCTGTCACTCCCTGGGCCTGCCCCTGCCACGCCAAAGCTCGCGAACCGCAGCGACAGCCCGCTGCCGTTGCCACCCTTCGCCGGAGCCTTGCCATGGATGCCAGACCCTCACCCGTTACAGCCCGTTTCTTGCGGACGCCCGATGCCGCCGTGCATCTCGGGCTCTCCGCCCGCACGCTTGAGAAGCACCGCTGCTTCGGGACCGGCCCGGTCTATCGCAAACTCGGCGGTCGTATCGTCTACTCAGTAGCCGACCTCGATGCCTGGGCCGAACAGGGCCTGCGCCGTTCGACCAGCGATCCAGGCAAGGGGATCGTCCACCCGGCCAAGCGGCTCGACGGCTACACTCCGCCGGTGCGGCGCTGAGCGAACCCATGCGTCGCATGTCCGCCTTTCCCGCCAGCGCGCAGCAGCTCGACCTGTTCGTCAGTCACGGCGGCGACATCGCCGCCCGCGATGCACAAGACCTGATGGCCTGGCCGTTCTTCAGCCTCGCCAAGTCGAAACGGGTGCGCCCGATCGACTTCCGGATGGGTGAGGTCTCAATTCTGGTCGAGGCCACCGCCGAACATGGCATGGCGACCATCTGTGACGCCGACGTGCTGATCTGGGTCGCGAGCCAGATCGTCGAGGCACGCGACATGGGCCGCCCGCCCTCGCGGCTGATCGCCGCCACGCCGCATGAGATCCTTGCGTTCACCCGCCGCGGGACCGGCAAGGCGAGCTACGAGCGATTGAAGGCCGGGCTCGACCGGCTGCAATCGACCACGATCGCGACTTCAATCCGCCAGCGTGACGCGCGGCGGCGGCATCGTTTCTCCTGGATCAACGAGTGGAAGGAGCGCCTCGATGGTTCGGGCCGCGCGCTCGGCATCGAGATGATCGTTCCCGACTGGTTCTACGAAGGCGTGATCGACCAGGCGCTCGTCCTGACAATTGACCCTAACTATTTCGCACTGACCGGGGGGCTCGAACGCTGGCTCTACCGGCTCGTGCGCAAGCACGGCGGCAAGCAGAAGGGTGGCTGGAGCTTCGACTTCCAGCACCTTCATTTGAAGTCCGGCGCGCTCTCGCCGCCCAAACGCTTCGCCTTCGAGCTGCGCGACATCGTGCGGCGGCAGGCGCTCCCTGGATACGCGCTCACCATCGAACATGCGTTCGGCCGCGAGCGGCTCAACTTCGTCGCGCTCTCGGTCGATCCGTTCGACGCCGCCATGCGGCGTGTGGGCCTTAGCCCTGTGGATATGTCGTGATGCAACACGGACTATCAGGAACCGCCCGACTCGGACGATCAGGAACCGAAAGTTCGGACTATCGGGAACCGAAATGGCCTTCAAACCCGCAGAAATCTGCGCCAAATTTCGCCCTTAACTATCCTAACAAAGAATCCTTCGGATTCTTGCTAACGGAATCGCGCTTGTGGACGGATGGCGCCGCGCCGCCGCGCAGGCCTGCCGAGACGGGAATCGCAGACGGTCCGCAACTAACTCACGTCACGCTGGTCTGGCGCGAGGACAGCCAGGAAGACTGGCTCAAGTTCGGTAAGCCAGTCGACGAACGGATCGTCGATCGCCGCCAGCGCATCGAAAGCTATGCGGCAGGTCAGGTGTTCGCCTTGGTGCGCTGGGCTTCCAACGAATACGGCACGATCCGCTCGACGCTCGACATCGTGCGCGCCGTGCCTCCGGGCCAGCCGTGCACGCCGGTTACGCAGGTCGATCCCGGCGGTGAACTGCTGCTCTCCGTTCGGGGCTGGCCAAAAGTGAGTCAAGTGTTCCGTCTGATCGACGCGATCGAGGTGACGGGCATCGACCCATGCGATGTCGCGCCCGATCACTGGCGACACATCCACAACCGTATGGCGGGACGCGAAGTGCCGCGCGGCTACAGCTCCGCACGACACCGCGCCTGGCTCCAGCGCAGGGCGCTGTTGTCATGATGCGGCGGTGGTTCATCGTCGCCGGTGTCGTCGCCGCTGCCACCCTCGCGACGCTGACCGTTCCGGTGGCGCGCTACGCGGTGTGGAACGCGACCGCTTCGGTCCCGACCGGGCTTTACGCCATCCGCGGCAGGGCCAGCCTGCACGTCGGCGAGCGGGTCGCCATCGAACCGCCGCCCGCGCTCCGCCGGCTACTCGCCGAGCGCCACTATCTCCCAACCGGCGTGCCGCTGCTGAAGCGCATCGCAGCCCTCAGCGGCCAGCGCGTGTGCCGCTTCGCGCACGGTGTCACCATCGACGGCGAGTATGTCGGCGTGGCGCGTGCTCGCGACAGCCGGGGCCGTCCGCTCCCGGTCTGGGCGGGCTGCCATGTGCTGCGCAGCGGAGAGCTGTTCGTGATGAATCCGGCCGCGCCCGGCAGCTTCGACGGGCGGTATTTCGGCGTGCTGCGCCTCGCCGATGTCATCGGCCGCGCGACGCCCGTGTGGACCGATGAAGCGGGCACTGGCGACCATCAATGGTTCGCCGATCCCCGGGCAACCGCACCCACCAGTTCAACAACCGAAGGAGACTGAAAGTGCAGATTGGCTATTTTGTGAGCGGTGAGGACGGCATTGCCGGACACATCACGACGTTGACGCTCGACGTTGGGGTAGTACTGCTCCCGACCGAACCTTCGGACAACGAGAACGCACCCGACTACCGGGTGATTGTCGGCGAGGGCGACGAAGCGCGCGAGATCGGTGCTGGCTGGAAGCGCACCGGCGAGAAGGCCGGGGACTATGTCGCGCTCCGGATCGACGATCCCTCGTTCGTCCAGCCGCTGCGGGCCAACCTGTTCCTCGACGATGGCACCGGCCACGTCCTGGTCTGGTCGCGCCCCTCCCGGCACGACAAGGCGGACTGAGCCGATGCGCTGGAATCGCCTGGGTTCTGCCGCATTCCTCGCAGTTGCCCTGTTCGGTGACGCGCCTGCCTTCGGGCAGGCCGCTGCCGAACAGGCGCAGCCGCGCACCGTCGCCATCGAACGCCACGTCGCCGAGGCCTCACAGCGCTTCGGCATTCCCGAGAGTTGGATCTATGCGGTGATGCGCACCGAAAGCGCGGGCCGGATTGGCGCGGTCTCGTCAGCCGGGGCGATGGGGCTGATGCAGCTGATGCCCGGAACTTGGGCGCGCCAGCGCGCCCGGTTCGGACTTGGCGCTGACCCTTTCGACCCCCGCGACAATATCATGGCGGGCACATCTTACCTGCGCGAGATGTACGACAGCTACGGCACCTCCGGCATGCTCGCTGCCTACAATTCGGGACCGGGCCGCTATGAGGACTGGCGGGATCGCGGTCGTCCGCTCCCGGCCGAGACGCGCGCCTATGTCGCCAAGATTGCGCCAATGCTGCAAACAAGCAGCGCCGCAACAGTCGTTGCCAGCGCATCGCCTGTGCAGCATGTCCGCATTTCATGGACACAAAGCCAGCTGTTCGCTGCGCGATCAGAGCGCAATGACGCAGCATCGGGCAGCTTCGCTGCCGCCGCGCCGCCGACCTCAACTCCCACTTCGTCTGCTCCCCTGAACGGCCTCTTCGCGCCCGTGTCGGGGAGCCGACCGCAGTGAATACCGGTTGGCTCTTCTGGCGTGTCATGGCGTGGATTGGCGTGAAGATGTGTGGGAAGTTGGTTTCAGGAGGAGCAGGTTCAGGAGGATTGACGGCGTAATTGGGCCAGCGCCCGAGGCGGTCGCCACGGTGCCGGTGATCGCGCAGGATGGTGTCCCCACCCTGCGACGAAGAGGACCAAAAACCGATGAAACTGGATGCAGCGCTCGATACTTCCGCCACCACCACGGCGATTTGCGTGATGAACAGCCGCGACGGCACCATCGTTCTGGAAACGATCGTGCCGACCGATCCAGATGCGATCTTTCGGGCGCTCGAACCCTACGCGGCGCGGCTGCATCTGGTCGGGCATGAGGCGACGAGCTGGTCGGCCTGGCTGCATCGCGAACTGGAGGTTCGCGGCATCCCGATGGTCCTGCTGGAGACCCATCATGCCGCGCGGATGCTGGAAGCCCAGCGCAACAAGACCGATAAGAACGATGCGCGCGGCCTCGCCCAGCTCGTGCGCTCTGGCTGGTTCAAGCCGGTCCATGCCAAGAGCGACGGCGCCAACCGGATGAAGTTGCTGCTCGCCCACCGGCGCACCTTGAAGCGCAAGCTGCTCGACATCGAGAACGAGGTTCGACAGTCGCTCAAGATGTTCGGCCTGATGGTCGGTCCGCGCGTCCAGCGCGGCAGCTTCTGCACCCGCGTACGCAACCTGGTAGCAGGCGATCCGCTGCTCGAAGTGCTGACCGAGAGCATGACGGCCTGCTGGCAGGTGCTGTGGGACGAGTATCGCAAGCTGCACAAGCTGCTCGTTCAGCTTGTCGGCCAGGAGGAGCTGTGCAGGCGCTGGTGCGAAATCCCCGGCGTCGGGCCGGTGGCCGCGATGACGTTCATGGCCGCCGTCGATGACCCGCGCCGGTTCGGCAAATCGAAGACTCTGGGCGCGCACTTCGGGCTGACGCCAAGACGCGAACAGTCCGGCACGTCGGTCGATCGCGCGGGTCACGTCTCGCGGCGCGGCGACGGCGAGGTCAGGACCGTCCTTTACGAAGCCGCCAGCGGCATGCTCACGCGCTCGAAGCAGCACAGCACGCTCAAAGCCTGGGGCATGCGGATCTCGGCCAAACGCGGCCATAAGCGCGCGGTGGTGGCGATCGCCCGCAAGCTCGCGGTGATCATGCACCGCATGTGGATCGACGGCTCGACGTTCCGGTTCTCGACAAAGGAAACGGTATCCGAAGGCACCGCGACCGCATCGCTGGTGCTGGCATGATGCAGCACGAACGCACTGCGGGAGCATGACGAAAGCGATGCGTTGACACGAGTTCCGCCAGACCGGCGGTTGGATGAGGTGGATCGGAGCGGATGCGGAGAGCACGATATCTTGCCGGCGACAGCGCCCCACAAAGGCGGATGATCGCGCCCGATTGGCTGTGTTGCCCCGCGATCCCGACGCAGACATGTGCGCCCGCACGGCACGCGGGGCTGAGCACGAACGATTGCAGGGACTGCCTTACCCAGACCGGCCAATACTGGCGTATCGTATCGACGTCTGTCGCAGAAAAGTGTATCCGACGAAGAGGAGATGGAAGATGGCAGTCAGGACCAAGAAGAGAAGCCCAATTACGATGGCAAGATAAAAGCGGAGCCAGCCGCCGGGGTGTGGGGGTGCAGATTTGCGTGGTTTTCAGAGCCAGCCGCCTTGTACCCCGACTGGCTCCTCTTCGAGAAATCGACGCATTTCCGCCGTGCGCAGAGCCAGCCGCCAATCCGCACTGCAGCCGCGCATGAACGACGATGACTTTGAGATCAAACCGGGGCGCATACGTGACCGCACTTCTGGTCTGCGCAAAGCGCGCACTCTCAAGGCGCAGCTTCGGGCCTTGTCCAACCGGGCCGGACACGGCGGTCGATCCGGCCGCTCAAGTCCCAGGCGCGGCACCGGCCGCCTGGCGCGAGGCCGGATTGCCAACTTGCGGGCGAACTCTCGCTGCAGCCATCGTCGTGTCATCGTCAAGGCGCGCGTCGTTCGGCACCGGGGATCGCGCTTCGCCGCAGCGCCGCTTGCCCAGCACCTGACCTATCTCAAACGCGACGGCGTTACCCGGGACGGGAAAGAGGCCGAACTGTTCGGTGCCGATCCCGAACCGGTCGACGGCAAGGTCTTCGCCGAACGCTGCGCCGATGACCGCCATCACTTCCGCTTCATCGTCTCACCTGAAGATGCCGGAGAGCTTGCCGATGTCAGGGCATTCACGCGCGAACTGCTAGCGGATATGGAGAAGGATCTTGGCACCGGGCTCGATTGGGTAGCGGTCGATCACTGGAACACCGACAATCCCCACATCCACATCCTGGTCAGAGGCAAGGCCGACGATGGCCGCGACCTGGTGATCGACAAGGATTACATCCGCGAAGGAATGCGTAGTCGCGCCGAAGCGCGCATTTCGCTTGAGCTTGGACCACGCAGTGAACGCGAGGTCGAGCGAGCCTTCGTGCGCGAGATCGATGCCGACCGCTGGACCAGCCTCGATCGCCGCCTCCTGCGCATGGCCGACGAACTGGATGGCGTAATCGACCTTCGCCCCGATCCACAGCGCCCTGCAAACCCTGGCAACCAGCATCTCATCAGCCGCGCCACCAAACTCGAAAGCATGGAACTTGCCGACCGGATCGCGCCCGGGTGCTGGAGGCTGAAGCCGGGGCTCGAGCAATCGCTCCGCGAGCTGGCCGTTAGAGGCGACATTATCAAGACCATGCACCGGGCGATGACCGGCCAGGGCCTTGCCGTCGAGACCGGACGGTTCGCCATCCAGGTTGGAACCGCGCCGGAGCCGGTGATCGGAAGACTGGTCGAACGTGGGCTTCACAACGAGCTGACTGGCGAGGCCTATGCCGTGATCGATGGCGCCGACGGTCGCGTCCATCATCACACGTTCAATGACATCGACCTGACGGGCGATGCCGCGCCGGGGGCTGTCGTGGAGCTCAGAACCTGGACCGACCGGCGCGGCCGCGAGCAATCGTCGCTCTGGACCCATTCGGATCTCGATCTCGCTGCACAGCAGAACGCTCTGGGAGCGACCTGGCTCGACAAGCAGATTGTCGCTTCCGAACCGCTGGCGCTCGGTGCCGGGTTCGGCGTCGAGATCGACGCAGCCAAGACCCGGCGACTGGAGTATCTCGAAGCCGAGGGTCTCGCGAAACGGCAAGGCAACCGCTTCGTGCTCTCCCGCAATCTGCTGGGCACGCTGCGCGATCGCGACCTGGCCGAAGCGGGGTCCGCGCTCTCCCGCGAACACAACCTGCCTTATCGCCTGGAAAGACCCAGCGGTGAAGTGTCGGGCGTCTATCGCGGGCGCATCCAGCTTGCCTCGGGGCGCTTTGCGATGATCGACGACGGCCTCGGCTTCTCGCTTGTGCCCTGGTCGAAGCAACTCGACCGGCACCTGGGACAATATGTCAGCGGCGCATCGCGATCGGGTGGCGGGATCGAGTGGACGCTCGGACGCTCACGCGGGATCGAGATTTAGATTGTCCGGTCACGACAACATTTCTGACGTTAGTTGCTTCAAAATGGCAACCTAAGAGCGGTCATTGTCCTGCTGGTCCCCGTTCCGGCGAAACGGCATGTGCCAACGGGGGGCTTCGATCTCGCCCCGAGAAAGTCGCAAAGCCAGACCGATTATGGTCCCAGAGGCGATTGCTACCGTAAGGTCGGCAAGCACGGTGAGTATTGCAGTCACAAGCAATAGTGCCAGATCGGCTTTGGGCAAGCGTAGGCGGTCCGCCCACCGATGAGGTTCGCTCATCGTCCATGCCGTTACGATCAGCAATCCGGCAAGCGCGGGAAGTGCCAGCGCTCCGGCCAAGGGCGCCGCTAGGAGCATTGTCAGCAAGATCATGATTGCATGGATCATCCCTGCAATGGGCGTGCGGCCGCCAGAGTTCACATTTGTTGCTGTACGCGCAATTGCGCCGGTTGCTGGCAGGCCTCCAAATAACGGCGAGGCAATGTTGGCTGCCCCTTGTGCGATCAATTCTGCGTTGGACCGGTGTGCCCCGCCAATCATCCGGTCGGCGACGATGGCCGACAGAAGCGATTCGATGCCCGCCAGAAAGGCAATAGTCAGCGCCGACGGCAGAAGCTGGATCACAAGGTCGACGCTGATTGCAGGCATGTGCGGCATCGGCAGACCATCAGGCAGGTTGCCGTAGCGCGCGGCCACCGTGTCGACCGCGGGCAAAGACGATGCCGCCGCGACACTCGCCGCAGCAACGACGAGAACCAGCCAAGGTATCTTCGGGGCTAACCGCCGCAGGACAAGGATCGCAACGATGCTGGCGATTCCCAACATCAGGGAAACAGGTTCGATTGTTTCGCGCATGGCCCAAAGCCCGCTGATCTTGGGCACAAAGTCGGCTGACAGCGCAGGTCCGGTCATCCCGCCCAAGTCTTTGAGTTGGCTCACCGCAATCACGAGCGCGATGCCGACGGTAAAGCCCTCAATCACCGGCTCAGGCACATGACGGATCAAACGACCTGCGCCAAACACCCCGGAAATCAGTAGGACGACGCCTGCCATCAGTGTGGCGATCAGCAATCCGTCCATGCCATGATCATGAATGATGCCGTAGACGAGGACGATGAAAGCGCCAGTTGGCCCCCCGATCTGCACACGGCTGCCGCCCAACGCCGAAATCAGGAATCCGCCAATGACGGCAGTAACCAGACCTGCTGCGGGTGGCGCACCAGACGCAATTGCGATTGCGATACTGAGCGGCAAAGCGACCAACGCAACGGTGGCGCCTGCAACAATGTCGCCTGCGAAAAGCTGGAGCGAATAATCGTGGATAGTTGTGAGTATCTTTGGTTTCATTCGCTGCCGCACATTCGGATATAGCCGATACGACTGGCGCTGGCACGTCCGTTTACAGCGCCCTAGGTTTCAAAAGCCGTCTGTCAGCACTCCCCAACAAACCCGCCATCGCAAGTCAAAGTCCGCCAGAGTGCGATGACAACCGGACCTGGCTTGCCCAACTGATCGCTCGCGTCCCAAGTTGGCACCATGTCCGCAGCGAAGATCCTCTGGGGCCAGTTGCTGGCCGTCTTCCTGATCATCCTGATCAGCGTCTGGGCGGCGACCCAGTGGACAGCCTCGGCGCTCGGCTTCCAGCCCGAGCTGGGCACGCCCTGGTTTTCTGCTTTCGGCCATCCGGTCTACCGGCCCTATGACCTGTTCTGGTGGTGGTTCTCCTTCGATGCCTATGCGCCGCAGATCTTCGACAAGGGCGGGATGATCGCGACATCGGGCGGCTTCGTCGCGATCGTGGTCGCAATCGCCATGTCGGTCTGGCGCGGCCGCGAGAACCGCAATGCCAATACTTACGGGACCGCGCGCTGGGCAACCCGCGAGGACATCCGCAAGGCCGGTCTGTTTGCCGACAGCGGAGTGGTACTCGGCCAGTTCAACAACAACTATCTGCGGCATGACGGTGCCGAGCATGTCCTGTGCTTCGCGCCAACCCGTTCGGGCAAGGGCGTCGGCCTCGTCATCCCAAGCCTGCTCACCTGGCCGGGCTCGGCCATCGTCCACGATATCAAGGGCGAGAACTGGGACATCACTGCAGGCTTTCGCAGCACTTTCAGCCGGACCTTGCGCTTCGATCCGACCAGTCTCGACTCCGCTTCCTACAACCCGCTGCTAGAGGTGCGCCGCGGCATCAACGAGGTGCGCGACGTCCAGAACATCGCCGACATCCTGGTCGATCCGGAAGGCAGCCTCGAAAAGCGCAATCATTGGGAGAAGACCAGCCATGCCCTGCTGGTCGGCGCGATTCTCCATGTGCTTTATGCCGGAGACGACAAGTCGCTCGCTGGTGTTGCCGCTTTCCTCTCCAACCCGGATGAGACGATCGAGAACACGCTCTATGCGATGATGGACAC
>ERZ1066122.2642-NODE-2642-length-11438-cov-6.287534_pt1 | contig 11438 bp, 7 predicted proteins | sample MGYA00382769_ERZ1066122 | MGnify/ENA primary metagenome ERZ1066122 (study PRJEB33369, sample SAMEA5778352) | biofilm metagenome | biome: Industrial cooling water; feature: Water cooling tower basin; material: Biofilm | place: United Arab Emirates | collected...
CGGTGAAATTGCCTGCCGAAAATTCTTCATAGGCCAGCAGCGGGTCATCGGTCCACTGCCCGCGCGGCAGCAGGGCCAGCGCAAAGCCGGGCGTTGGTCTGAATTCGGCCTGTCCCTGCCAGCGCACCAGAAAGGCATCGGGTTTGCCTTCAATCCGCGACAGCGGGACCACGCCGGGGGCGAGGCAGCCCGCGCCGAGTGGTCCCGGACAGCGATCGCTCGCCCCCAGCCCTTTCAAGCCTTTGCGCCATTCGGTGCTGCTGCCCCAATACCAGCGCGGTTCGGCGCTGTTATACCCGTTGCGGCCCGCCACCGATGCCTTGTCGATATGGCTATGCTCGCTGCGCAGCGTCAGCACGCGCAGCCTGTCGCGGTTGAGCGGGATGCCGGGCAGGCGGATATCCTGATCGATGAAATCGATGCCACCGGTGATCGTCCAGCGCTCGGCCTGGCTGAGCTTGACCGGATAGGCGGCATAGGCGCTGATAATTTGCGTATCGGAGCGCAGCGGCAGTCCCGCAATGTCGGGACGGGTCCACGCCTTGGTGTAGTTGGCCCCGATCCGAAAGCCATCGCCGCCCAGCCGCATTTCATGGCCGAGTTGCAGGATGCGTTGCTCGCGTGCGTCGCCGGACACATAGAAGCTAGCGCTGGTCTGATCGCCCAACCCCGTCAGCCCGTTGAAGCGCGCGCGCGCGACCAGTCCCAGCGGGCCAACATCCTTGGTCCCATAATTTTGCGCGTTGAAATCGATAAGCACGGGCGTGCGCCGGACGATGACTTCGCCGATCACCTCGCCCGCGACTGCGCTGGGGCGCAATGTCAGCCGCGCGTCGAGGCCGGGAATTTCGCGCGCGAGCAGCAGCGCGCGCTCGGCCTCGATCAGGTTGAAAACTGGCTGGTCCTCCAGCTTGGCCAGATAGCGCGCGAGCAGCGCCTCGTTCGCGCCGGCATCGCCGCGCACCTGCACGCGCGCCAGCCGTGCTGCCAATATGTCCAGTTTGACGACGCCGCCCTCGATGGTCTGTTCGGGCACGCGGATCGCGGCAAGATAGCCCTGCCCGCGCAGCATCGTCGCGGCGCGGTCGCGAATGTCGCAGATCGCCGATACCGGCACTTCGGTGCCGACCAGGCCGCGCCAGCTGGCGTCGAGCATGGCGGGATCGATGGGGCCGCCGCCCGAAAACTCGACCCGGGTCAGTGTGAAGCGGATGGCGGCAAATTCGGGATTGGCGAGCGGGCAGGGCGAACGTTCAATCTCATCCTCGGCCGTGATGGCCGATTCGGTCGATGGCGGCGGCGCGGGCGGAGCGGGACGCAGGATTTCTTCGCGAGTCGGGGCCGCTTGCCAGGCATGGGCCGTCACCGGCAGCGTCAGCGCGGCTATGGCAGTGCCAGCCAGCAAGACAATGCCGCCGCGCTGCCGCGCCGGGCATCCGGACGCCGATGTGGCCGCGTCGTTGGTCATTTATCCCCCTTGGCCCCACCCGGGGCGTCGCATCTTCGGTCCAATTACAGCCGGCTCAAAAAGCCGACTGGTGGCAGTGCGACCCAAACAGGGTGTCCGGCCCCGCGCTCACGGCAGTGGTCCGGCAATCGTCAAAAGCTAGCAGAGCCCATCGGCCCGTTCAATGCTGGGCTTTTGTCCTTAAACGGCACCCATTTCGTCTTCGGCCATTGTATCGACCAGCCGGTCGAGCTGCGCCGTGCAGCCGCGTTCGAGCAAGGTCGTCGCAATGGCCTCGGGTGTTTCAGGCAGGTTGTCGAGCAGCTGGAACTTGATCGACACCGGCTGCGCCAAACCGGCACCGCTGAGGCGATAGCCCGCGCCAGCCGCCAAAGGCAGCGTGGCACTGGGCCAGCGGCGATAGGCCTGACCATCTAGGAAGGCGATGGTTTCGGCCTTGGCAGCGTTGCCCTCGGCCTCGACCCGCAGCGAGGTGTCGCCATTGATGTCGGGCCGCCAGAAGAGCAGGGTGGCACGGTCGGCGACACAAAAATTGCCGCCCTGGCGCGCATCGATCAGCCACAGATTGGGCGCACGAATCTCGGCTGATGCCGTTTCGACGTCGCCCGGCCCGCGGGTCGCCCCGCCGCGGCGGCGCAGGGCACCATCGCGCGAGATCATCTGAGTCATCGTCGTGCTGAGCGTCTGGTTCGCAGCGACATTCACCGAGCTGTTGTGGACGCCGGGCCGCGCCAGCGTGCGCGTCTTGCCCTTGTCGAGCAGGACGACGCGGTCACCCGCCACCAGCGTGATTTTTTCATTGGCAGCCAGCTTCTTGCCGACGGGATATTTTGTCGCCGACGGGCCTGACGAGCGCATGACCATCGATTGGGCGAGCGCGCTGGTCGACACACAGGCAACCGTAACCGCGAGGGCGGCGGCGATCAGGCGAGGCTTAGGAAAGGACATAGGATTCTCCATCTCCGGTTTGCTCCAGACGCTCTAGCAGGAACATGATGGCTGGTTCCTGACTGATATTTGCCCGCAGCGCTGTGGCGGCGGTCACATAGCTGATTTTATCGCCATTGGCATGCGCGGTAACCATGACGGCAATTTGCGCGCGCGTATAGGCGGGCAAATCGGGGCGCGGTTCATAGACGTCGACCGGCTGGCTGCGCCCGCGCAGCGTGATGCGGCCCAATGGAACCAGATCGTCGCGCCCCGCACGTTCGGCTGCCTCGCGGCTGAACAACACGCTGGAGAATAGCTGTTTGTTGGCAGCCTCCAGCCGCGCCGCCGTGTTCATGCTGTCGCCCAGCGCAGTATATTGGATGCGCCCTTCGCCGCCGAAATTGCCGACAATCGCCTCGCCAAAATGCAGGCCGACACGCGTTTTGCCAATCGGCGGAACCCCCGCACCCATTTCGGTGCGAAACGCTTCGCCGGCTTCGAACATGGCACGGGCGGCGGCGGCGGCATTGGCGGCATCGTCGGGCCGGCTGATCGGCGCACCCCAGAAGGCGACGACGGCGTCGCCCACAAATTTGTCGATGGTGCCGCCATAGGCGAGCACGACGTCGCTCAAGCGGTCGAGATAATTGTTGAGCAGGCGCGCGACCGTTTCCGGCGTCACTGCATGGCTGAGCTTGGTAAAGCCTTCGAGGTCGGTGAACACGCAGTAAATCTCGCGCTTCTCGCCGTGTAGGGCGAGCCGTTCGGGATCGCGCAATATCTCCGAGGCAATGTCGCGTGGCAGATATTTGCCCAGCGCGCTTTGCGCAAAGGCGCGCTCGTGCGCCCCGATGGTGCGCGAGGCCGACCCCACCGCCGCAAAGGCAAAAAGCCAGCCCAGCGCCCAGCCGAAGGCAGGCAGGTCGAGCGTGTCTGTGCCGATCGACTGGAGCCAGAAGGGCAGGGCAATGAAGCCAGCAAGCTGCACAACCATCGCGCCTGTCACCAGCCACGCCCGCGCGTCGATCAGGCTGCTGAGGCCTCCGGCAACGACCACCAGCAATGCTGTGGCCCACAACACCCCCGATGACAGCGGTTTGGGCCAGTCGTTATCCAGCTGTTGCTTCAGCATATGCGCGTGGATTTTCATCCCGAACATGGTGGTGCGTTCACCGACCTGCAGGTCAGGAAGCCGTGACAGCGGTGTTTCGAACTGGTCGACGTCGAACACATTGCTGCCGATCAGGACATAGCGACCCTTCACCGACTCGCTGAAGGCGGCGATCATTTCGTCGTCCATTTCCGAACCGAAATTGTCGATAACCAGTTCGGAAAAGACGCCAACCTCATCGCCCTGCTGGGCCTTGAGCGGGATGTGGTAGCGGATCGCGCCGCGAAAATTGCGGCCCTCGGCGGACACCGGGGCCATCGCGTTGGCCAGCAAGGGCGGCAATCCGGGGGGGCGCACGGGCCAGCGCCGCATAGTGCCATCCTCATCGGTAATGAACAGCACACTGGCGGGCTTGACCTGCGCGCTTTGCACCGCCGCAATGAAATTCTGGAGCAGTTCCTGTTGCTCGAACAAGATGGTGTTGGGTGTATTTTCCTGTTCCAGATAGGCCAGCCAGGTTGGGGTGCGCATCGCGCGCAATTGCGCTTGTAGCGCGGCATCCTCGGGGCGCGGCGAATCGAACAATATGTCGATGCCGATCGCCTTGGCGCCCATACGGTCTAGATTGGCGAGCGCGCGCGTCAAAATGGCGCGGTCGAGCGGCGAGCGGATACCGGTATTGAGCAGCGTCTGGTCGTCATAGGTGACGAGCAATATGCGCTCATCCTGTTCGACAATCGGCGCCATCACCGCGGCGCGTGCATCATAAAGCGCGCGTTCGGCATCACTGAGCAGCGGCACCTGCCAAGTGAAGCGGGCAAGCAGCACCGCCAGCGCCAAGAACAAAATCGTGACAACCAGCCGCCCAAGACCCAGTTGGCCAACCAGGCGTGACACATTGCGCGCCAGCGACGCGCGCGGGGCGGTGTAACTGTCCGCGCTGGTGTCCATGGCGGCGATTAGCGGGCGCTTTCTGTTGCGGCGGCACCGGGGACCAGCACCTGCTGGCCGTCGCCGACGATGGCAAAGCCCGACCAATAATAGGGGTGCGAGGTGCGCACGTCGCGCATCAGTTCGCGCTGCGCGGACCACAGCGCGTCGGCGATGCCAGTGCCGGCAGGCGCACTGAACAGGCCGCCGATCAAGCGTTCGGTGGCGTTATAGTCGTCGGGCACCGGCCAGTGGCTGGCGATGACCGAGCGCCCACCTGCACCGATGAACGCGCGCACCAACCCGTCGAGCGCTGTGCCGCCGCCGGTGGTCACCCCGGCCTCGCGCGTCGCTGCAACGGTCGCCGCACCGGCCGTATCGCATGCCGACAGGATGACCAGATCGGCGTCGATCTTAAGGTCGAAAATCTCGTCGAAGCTGAGCAACCCATCAGAGCCTTCGCCGCCGAAGGACGTCAGCAGTGCCGGTCGCGCGGGGCAATCGGGGCGCGGCGCGGTGACAAGGCCGTGGGTAGCGAAATGCAGCACGCGGTAATCGTCCAGACGCTCATAGCTTTTGACTGCCACATCGGTGAAGCTGTTGCTGGTCAGCAGTGTCGCCTGATTTTCCCCGATCACCGAGCGGGCGCGGATCAACTCGCGCGGTGCAATGGGCTTGTTCCACTCGGCGAGTGGCCAGGCGCAATTCTCGGCCATACCGCCACTGGCCGAGCGGGTGGCTGCGGTTTCGGGCCGCGCGCTGATCGGTGCATTGTCGCCCGCGCCAAAATATTGCCGCGTCGCGCGCGACGGCGCGGCGCGGCGGGCATTGCGAAAGGCGAGCGGCGATACCGCCGTGCTGGTGCGCGCCGTGCGGCCCAGAAAGGCAAGTTCGCGCGCGTCGAAGGCATCAGCCTCGGGATCGGCGAGCCGCGCATTATAGGCGGCAAGGCCGCTGTTATTGGTGACAAGCAGCCCCAGCGGCAGTTGCAGCATCGGCCCGTCGCCTTCGTAAATAATGTGTCGCGTGGCGGCGATCTGCGGCGCGGCGGGGCCGAACAGTTCGCCAAACAGCGCGAAGGCGGTGTCGCCATCAAAGGGATAGGTGACGATGCGGCCATTTTCGCGCGCCGCAATGGTGCTGCGCAGGGCAGCGACCCGCCGCTCAAGCGCCGTCGCGCCCAGTCCCGCTGTCCAGATTTGCGCGCCGCCCTTGTCAGCGTAAAGGCCATAGACGGCTTCGCCTACGACCAGCGTTTTGACATAGGCCTCGCCCTCGGTCAGCATCGCTTGCAGCTCGGCCAGCGACAGGCTGGTTTGTTCGATGGCGCGGAACTGCGGGAAGGCCGACAGCGCGGTCAGCGTCTCGGTCTGTTGCCGGGCCAGCCCCTCGATCCGTGCAGCCACCTCGCGGCGCAGCGTCAGCACATCGTCGCCGGGCGGCAGCTGGGCCAGACGCGCTTCTTCGACGCGCGCGCGTTCGACGTCGCGGGCCAGGTTGGTCGCCTGGCGGAACAGGCGCGCGCCTTCGGTCGTGCCGCTCGACAGCTCGCGCGCAAGGATGGCCTGGGTGTCGGCAACGCCGGGGCGGACCAGCAGCTGGCTGGCCACAAAGAAATCGCCAATGGCGGCCGGGTCGCTACCCGCGCGCTCGGTGAGCAGGCGGAAATAGGGCGCCATCTGGTTGGTCATCCCGGTCAGCGTGCGGCGCTGCGCCGCCATTGCGCCAACGACGGTGCGATAGAGCGCAAGCGCCTCATCCTTACGGCCCTGACGCACCATGAAGGCGGCGTGGCGCGCGCGCGCGGAGGCGAGTGCGGCGGTTTCCGGATATTCGGTGCCGAGCAGATTGACCGACTCGACAAATCGCGCCTCTGCTTCGGCGATATTGCCGAGCGCCTCTTCGGCCAGCGCAATTTCGCCCAGCATCTGGCTGCGTAGGCGAATAATCGAGGTGACGCGGCCATCGCGGACTTTCAGTGCGTCGTTCAGGCCGGCAATCTGCGCGCTCTTCGCCGCAGTCGGATTGCCGCGCAGCCGGTCGGTGGTGCCGCCAAGGTGCAGCGCCTGCGCATCGATAATCTGTGCGCGTTCGAGCGGGGTCAGTTTTTCCTCATCCTCATTCTGGCGCAGCGCACGGCGCGCCGTGCCGCTGTTCAGCCCGGCCACCGCGACTGGGGTCAGCGCAATGCCGCTTTCGGTCGGAATAACGGCCGAGGGTATCGGGGGCAGCGGCGCGGCAAGAATGGCCGCAGCCTCGTCGAGTTTGCGCTGGTTGAGTGCATGGATGGCGCGGTAGTTGCGGCGCAGCCGTTGCTGGACAATGTCGGCGGTGGGAATCGCGGCGACATCGGCAAACAGGCGGTCAGCCTCGGCAAATTCGCCCAGATTCGAACGCTGGAGCGCACGGTTCAAGGTGAATTCAGACGGATCGACGGCGGTGTCGGCATCGGCGAGTTCGGGACGGCGTCCCAATGCTTCGAAAAATTCGGCGGCATCGGCATAATCGCCGCTGTGGTTGCGCCGATAGCCTTCGCCCAGCGCCTGATCGATGTCGATATTGCCGGCGAGGTCGCGGGCAAAGCCGTCGCTTGATCCCGCCGAAGTGGTCGCGACGCGAATCGGCCCGCTGGCAATGCGGTTATCAGCCACTGACGCAAGCGCGAGTTTCAGCGCGTCGCCATAGGCGGCATAGCCTTCGACCACGAACAAATCCTCGCCGCGCTGCGCAAAATCGGCGGTCCAGCCGGTATCGCCGCTGCCGACGCTGCAATCGGTGAAGCTGCGGCAATTGAGAATTGCCGGCCGCGCCTTGCCAATCCGGGCCTCGGCTCCGAGACGGTCATCGCGCAGCAGCCGGACGTAGCCGACCGGCTGCGGCGCATCGCGGCACAGGATCAGCCAGCTGCGCTCAAACATGCCGGTGGCCACCGTGTCGCGCAGCGTGGTTTGCACCTGGCACAGCGTGCCCGACGAATCGCCGATTGGGAAACTGTCGCGCAGCAATGGCCCGGTGCCCTGACCCAGCGTTGGCGGGGCGGCGGCGACAACCAAGGCGGCGAATAGCGCGGTGAAAGCGAAATGGCGGCGGCCGGGCATGGCGTTCGTCCCCCTGAACAGGCTGATAGACACGCATCTATCCCGCGAAGCGCGTTTGGCGCGCCAAGGGGATGCAACCCGATTTTTCTTTTCAGACTAGCGCGGCTTTGCGGCGAAGGGAAGTGATCTGGCGCACAACCGCTGCAGCGAGCGGGTTGCGCCTTGCGCGCGGAGTGCCCAGCGCCTATTTCCAAGGGACGCCAATTTGCCCCAATCAAAGGACGGACATGACAAGTTTTAGCGACCGTGAGCGCGCCTTCGAGGCCAAATATGCGAATGATCAGGAATTGCAGTTCAAGATCATCGCGCGGCGCAACCGGCTGATCGGCGAATGGGCGGCGGACCGTATGGGACTGACGCCCGAAGAGCGCGATGCCTATGCCAAGGCCGTGGTGCAGGCCGATTTTGAAGAGGTCGGCGACGAGGATGTCATCCGCAAGGTAACCGGCGATCTGACCAGTGCGCAGGTTGATGTAACCGACGCGGAAATCCGTGCTGCGCTGGAAGAAAAGACGGTCGAGGCGCGCCGCCAGTTCATGGATATAGTCTGACGGGAATTGCCGCATGGCCATGGCCGCCGAAACGATTGAAGCGATGATCCGCGCCGCGCTGCCCGACGCGGTGGTGACGATTACCGACCTTGCCGGAGACGGTGACCATTATGCCGCGCATATCGTCAGCGCGGCCTTTGCCGGCCTGTCGCGTCCGGCCCAGCACCGGTTGGTCTATGCCGCGCTGGGTGGACGGATGGGCGGCGAATTGCACGCGCTGAAACTGAACACGGCCGCCCCGGCCTGATTTTTTGGAGATTATCATGACCGACACCGCCACCCACACCCGCATTGCCGAGATGGTCGCGGCATCGCCCGTGCTTTTGTTCATGAAGGGCACGCCGCTGTTCCCGCAGTGCGGCTTTTCGAGCACGGCGGTCGCCATCCTCGACCATCTGGGCGTCGCCTATGACAGCGTGGATGTGTTGCAGGACATGGAAGTGCGGCAGGGCATCAAGGCCTTTTCCGACTGGCCGACCATCCCGCAACTTTATGTGCAGGGCGAATTTGTCGGCGGATCCGACATCATGATGGAAATGTATGAGGCTGGCGAACTGCAAACGCTGGTCGCGGATTTGCCCAAGGCGGAGTAAAAGTCTGGGCTGTTTCTTGGATTCCGCATTCCCGAGCGAAGACGAGGGACTAGTTCGAGCGAAGCGAGAACCCGCGGCATAGCTGCCTCGACTGTGCTCGGCTCAGCCGCTCGTCTTCGCTCTGAGAAACGATTCAATCTACCGTTGGCAAAGATGCTGAGGGGACGGGGCCGTTGGGCCGCTCCGTCCCCCCGCACATCGTCGGGGCAAGTGAAAATGTTCCCGTGAAGAGTGATGGCGGGTGGTCCCAGGGACCAGACTGTTACCACCCGCCGCTTGTTTTGAGCGGATCACTCAGGAACACATCATACTATACAATTGCCGTGCCAATTGGCGGCATGCCAGCTTTGCCGCGGATGACGATGGTGTGCGAAAAGTTAACGCGCGGCGGGCCTGTCAAAAATCCCGACAATGCGATGCGTCCAACCTGTCCGCATTTCGACAAAAGAACCTATTTGGTAAAAGACGCTTTCCTACAGCGAACGTGGCTGCTAGCCCTTTCGCATAAGGAGCAGTTTGACATTAGTTCGTCATCCCGGACTTGATCCGGGATAACAGACAAATGTCGGTGTGTTATCCCGGATCAGGTCCGGGATGACGATAGCGGGGGTGTCCGCACGCTAAGCATGCCCCGCGCAGCATGGCGCTGTCGCTCCAAAATTTGTTCATCATCCATTCAGGCAATCGACTACATTTGTAATCGCTCACGGGAGGGACGTGCCATGGCAGACCGAGTCAGCGAAGCCGAATTGCAGCTGCTGGCGGCGCTGTGGGACCATTCCCCACAATCGGCGACCGACTTGGGCGACAGCGTTGGCGCGGCCAATGGCTGGACATTGGCTACGGTCAAAACCCTGATCGCGCGGCTGGTGCAGAAGGGCGCGGTGGCGGCGGAGGCCGACGGCCGCCGCTTCCTTTACTCTCCATTGCTGGCCCGCGATGCGGTTGTGGCGCAGGAAAGCGAGCGGCTGGTTGACCGCCTGCTGGGTGGGCGGGTCAGTCCGCTGGTCGCGCATCTGGCGGCTCGTGAGGCGCTGAGCGCCGAGGACATTGCCGAAATTGAGGAAATCATTCGGGGGTTGAAGCCATGACCGATACGGTGGTGATGCTGTGGCTGGAGGCCATGGGGATGACGGCGCTGCTGATCGCGGCGGTGTTGCTGGTCCGGCGTCCGGTGGCGGCGCTGTTCGGCCCGCGCATCGCCTATGCGCTGTGGGCCATTCCACTTTTGCGGCTCGTGTTGCCGCCGCTGCCCGGCGGGGTGGCGGTGGTGACCACCACGCCGGTTCAAATTGCGGTCGATCCGGTGGCGGCGGTTGCTGCCGCCGGTGCGGGTCCAGCCTTCGACGTCGCGCTCTTGGTTCAGGCATTGCCCTTCCTCTGGTTGGTGGGCTTTGCCGCCGTGATCGGCTGCGCGCTGTGGCGGCATCGCGGCTGGCTGCGCGCGATGCAGGCCGATGCGACGCCGCTCGAATCCATCGGCCGCGTGCGGCTGGTGATGAGCGTAGCGGTGGACGGGCCGGTGGCCACGGGACTGTTGCGCCCGCTGATTGCCGTGCCGACCGACTTTTTCGCCCGTTACAACAAGGACGAACGCGCGCTTGCCGTTGCCCACGAACTGGCACACCACCGGTCGGGCGACATGTGGGCCAATGCCGCCGCGCTGATTGTGCTGGCGGCGCAGTGGTTCAACCCGCTCGCCTGGCTGGCGCTGTCGCGGTTCCGCTTTGATCAGGAAGCCGCCTGCGACGCGCGTATCTTGGGCGGCGTGGCCGCGCCCGAGCGCGCTGGACAGGCGCATATCTATGCCCGCGCGATTGCGAAAAGCCTGGCCGGACCCCGGCTGGTGCTCGCCGCGCCCATGACATCGGGGAAAGCCGTTAAGGAGCGATTGCACATGTTGACCAAAGAACCGCAAAGCGGTGTGCGTCCGATATTGGGCCGGATACTGCTGGGGGGTGCGGGCGTTGCCGCGCTGGCGCTGACCATCTCGACGCTGCCCGACGAGGTAGTGTTTGCCGCCGAGCCCGAATCCGCCGCTCCCGCCGCCGATGCGCCCGAAAAGAAAGAGGTGCGCCGCATTGTCTTCGTCTCCACCGACGATGGCGAAGCGGGGGCCGACGCCCCAACCGACGGCACCAAGCGCGAAGTGCGCAAGGTCGTCATCCAGCATGGGGGCGAAGCCGGCGCGGACGGCAAGCCGCGCGTATTGATGATCAATGGCGAGAAAATCGAACTGCCCGACGGTCCAGCGATCGCGCGCGAAGTCCAGAATGCCATGCCCTTTTTCGGCCTGGACGAAGACGAGCTGCGCGCGGCGTTGGCGGATCAGGGTATCAAAGGCAAAAAGGCCGATGCGGTGATCGCCAAGCTACGGGCGCAACGCGCCGAAGCGCTGCGCAAGCAATTCGCTTGGAGCGAAGACCATGCCGGGCGCACCGCCGCGCTGGCCGAAGCGCATGCCAAGCGTGCCGAAAAATTGGCCGAGGCGCATGCGGCGCGGGCGACCGCTTTCGCCGTCGCACCGTGCCCGCCAAGCGAAGGCCAACGCCAACGCGTGCGTATCGACACCCTGCGTAATGGCGATGGCGCGCCGCATGTCCGAATGATCGGCTGCGGCGGGGCGGAAATTGCCAAGGAAAAGCAGGTCGAGGCGATGAAAAAGGCGCGCGACCGGCTGGCCGCGCAAAAAGATGGCCAAGGCATGGGTGCCGAAATCCGCGCCCAGGTGGTGGCTGATCTGGACAAGGCCATTGC
>ERZ1066122.2643-NODE-2643-length-11429-cov-19.974943_pt1 | contig 11429 bp, 10 predicted proteins | sample MGYA00382769_ERZ1066122 | MGnify/ENA primary metagenome ERZ1066122 (study PRJEB33369, sample SAMEA5778352) | biofilm metagenome | biome: Industrial cooling water; feature: Water cooling tower basin; material: Biofilm | place: United Arab Emirates | collected...
GCACCGCGCCCAATCCCGAAGAACGCGAAGGCGGCAGCCTGCTCGCCAAGCTGGTCTACGCACCGGATGGCCGCCGGCGCCTGCGGCTGACGGTGGATGCGGGCGGCGACCGCAGCCGCACCGATGCGCGAAGCGCGCGTGGTTTCCAGTCGCTGACCCGCGCGACCGTGACCGACCTGCAGGGCGACGACCGTCGCCGGCGCACCCGCGCATCCGTGCAGTACGAGATGGACGCGCTCGACGGGGTGCTGGCCGACCGTCTGTCGGTGCAGGCCTATCGCCAGGACAGCAGGACCGAGCAGCGCACCGACGAGCACCGCATCGCATCCGGCGGCGTCGCGCAGCGGCGTGAACGCAGGTTCCTGTTCGAGCAGTCGGCGACCGGTCTGGAAGCGAATCTGGAGCGCGACATCGACACCGCGCACGGCCTGCACAGGCTCGCCTGGGGCGTGGAGCTGCGTCGCACCGAGACCCGCCAGCGCCGCGATGGCCTCGCCACCACGCTCGCCACCGGCGCGCAGACGCCCTTCATCCCGCCGGACGCATTCCCGGTGCGTGATTTCCCCAACAGCCGCACCACCACCGCGGCGCTCTATCTTCAGGACGATCTGGTGCTGGCCGAGGGCGCATTGCGCCTGGTGCCGGCGGTCCGCATCGACCACTACCGCCTCCGGCCGCAGCCGGACGCGATCTTCCTCGGGGACAACCCCGGGATCGAGGTGGCCGACCTCACCCTCACCCGCGCCACGCCCAAATTCGGCGCGGTCTGGCGCGTGGGCGGCGGCTGGTCGCTGTGGGGCGGCTACGCCCGCGGGTTCCGCGCACCGCCCTACAACGACGTCAACATCGGCTTCACCAACCTGAGTTTCGGCTACACCGCCCTGCCCAACCCCGCGCTGCGGCCGGAAACCAGCGACGGCATCGAGCTGGGCCTGCGCTACGGCGGCCCCGCGCTGTCGCTGGCGCTGAGCGGCTACCGCAACCGCTATCGCGATTTCATCGAATCCCTGCGCTTCATCGGTGTGAATGAGCAGGGGCTGTCGGTCTTCCAGTCGCAAAACGTCGACCGCGCGCGGATCGAGGGCGTGGAGCTGAAGGCCGACCTGGACGGCGGGGCCCTGCGTCCCGGGCTTCGCGGGTGGCGCCTGCGCGGTGCGGCCGCGGTGTCGCGCGGCGAAGACCTCGGCAGCGGCGCGCCGCTGGAGACGGTGGACCCGGCGCGCGCCACCCTGGGTGTGGGTTACACGGCCGAAGATGCGCACTGGGGCGTCGATCTGACCGGCCGCTTCACACGGCAGCAGCGGCGCATGGCCGACCCTGGGCGTTACCGCCCTGCCGGATACGGGGTGTTCGATCTCGCCGTGCATTGGCGCTTCGCGCCGGGTGCGCGCGTGCATGCGGGCATCGACAACCTCTTCGACCGCCGCTACACCGACTGGGCCGACGTGCCCGGAGTGTCCGCCACCAGTCTGGTCCTGGATCGCTACACGCGCGCAGGACGCACGCTGGCCGTGGACCTTGCCCTGTCCTGGTGACGGCGATGTGCGGCGACGACGCAAGGACCGGCACCGCCACGAACGCCGCCTCCCGGGCTGGCCCATCCAGGCCGGGCGCATCCAGGCCCGGCACCGCCGGAGCATGCGCAGGCTGCGGCGCGGCCGGTGCCGGGCACCCGCCGGGCCCATGCGAACGCAACCGCGCCGTTCGCCGCGGCCGGGCCGACGACCACGGAACCATGCCGCCCCGGCCGCTGCCCGACGCGATGCAGCTGGCCGCGCTGGGCAGCGTGCTGTGCCTGTATCGCGACGACGACGCGACGACGGTGCACGGAGGGTGGGCGGCGGCCCATGCCGACGTGCACGCCTGCGTGGATGCGAGCGGCGCGCGCGAGTGGGTGAGCGTGCACGGCGCGCCTGCGAATGGCCTCCCTTCGTCGCCGGCCGCGCGCCACGACCGCATGCGTCTCTACCTGTTGCCGGATACCGACTTCCTGGCGTGGGAGCGGATGACCGCCACGCTCGCGCCGGCGACCGAGCGCGACCACAGCGCCGCTCCGCTGCATGCGCGCCTGTTCACCCGGCTCGCGGCCAGCGTGCGTCGCATGCGCTGGCGTGCGCTGCCTCTTCGCCTGCTGGCACAGCCGCATGCGGACCGCTGGCGGTTGACCGCACTGCCGGCCGCGCTGTCGCCGCTCGGCCATCGCGTCGCGACGCACATCGCACGCTGCGAGGGTGCCGACTTCCTGTCCTGCCCCGACCCGGAGCGCTCGCCTGCCGTGCTGCTCGACGCGTTCGAGACTCCGGCCCCCTTCCCTGTCCACACCTGAGGATCTTCCATGCGCCGTCCCGGCTCACCGACCCACCGCATCCGCGACACCCTGCCATGCAGCGGCATGCTCAACAGCAGCACGCTCTCCAGCAGCAGGCGCTCCAGCCGCATGCTCTCCCGAAGCCTGCTTTCCGCCATTCTTCTTCTGGCCGGCATCGCACCGGCCTTCGCCTCCGGACCCGCGCAGAGCGACACCGGCACCCACGGGCGCAGCGCGGCGGATGTCGCCCGCGACCGCGCCGCGATCCTCGCGATGCAGGGCGAATACCGGGTGCAGTTCGACTTCCGCGAAACCGTCGAACTCGCGCCGGGCTACGCCCGCAGGCCACCCAAGCGCAGCGGCGGCAACGAAGTGGTGATCGTGGTCGAGGACACGCCCTACAGGATCGTGCTGCAGCACCTCCTGGTCTCCGACGATGGCAGCCACGTCATCAAGCACTGGCGCCAGGATTGGACGTACGAGGCGCCGACCCGCTTCGAATTCAGCGCCGACCAGACCTGGACGGTGCGCGCGATCGACCCGGCGGCCACGCGCGGCGCCTGGACGCAATGCGTCTACGAGGTCAGCGATGCCCCGCGCTACTGCGGCACCGGCCGCTGGAACCACCGCTACGGCGCCGCCACCTGGACCTCCGACCGCACCTGGCGGCCGCTGCCGCGTCGCGAATACACCACGCGCAGCGACTACAACGCGATCAACGCCGAGAACCGCCATACCATCGTGCCGGGCGGCTGGACCCACGAGCAGGACAACACCAAGACGGTGCGCGACGCGACCGACGGCACCACGCTGCGCACGCTGGCGCGCGAGTCGGGGTTCAACGACTACCGCAGGACGACCGAAGTCGACTTCGGCCCGGCCTACCGCTATTGGGAAAAGACGCGCGACTACTGGGCCGGCGTGCGCTCACGCTGGGATGCCGCGCTGCAGGACGGCGGACTGCGTCTGAAGACGCAGGTCGACGGGATGGCCATGATCGTTCCGCTGTTCGGCCACGCCGCGCGGGTCGAGGCCGGCGAGAACGTCCCGGGCGATGCCGTCGACGCCGAATTCGCACGCTGGGTGGCACCGCTGGCGCCACCGATGACGGCGAGGTCCGCTGCCGGCGATTGACCCGGCGCTGCGCGCACCCGCGATGCCTCCATCGGCGTCGCCGGCGCGCGCAGCCATCATCCGGACCGTACGGGCCGTCCATACAGGGCAGACGCGTCCCGGATCATCGCGGCGCCCCCCGTCGGGGCCCGCCGCGGCCGATACGGGCGGAATCGATCCACCGGCGAGACCCATCCCGCTGGCGCGGCGGCGGCGCGTCTATACTGCGCCGATCCAGTCGCTTGAGGTGGCCGAACATGTTCGAGACATTCGCCGGTGCCGTGCTCCTGCTCACGGCCGTCATCATCTTCTTCAAGGCCGTGCGCATGGTGCCGCAGGGCTACGAGTGGACCGTGGAACGCTTCGGCAAGTACACCCGCACCCTCAGCCCGGGCCTGCACTTCCTGATTCCGCTGTTCTACGGCGTGGGCCGCAAGATCAACATGATGGAACAGGTGATGGACGTGCCCAGCCAGGACGTGATCACCAAGGACAATGCGGTGGTCAAGGTCGACGGCGTGGTCTATTTCCAGGTGCTGGACGCGGCCAAGGCGGCGTACGAAGTGGCGCAGCTGGAGATCGCCATCCTCAATCTGGTGATGACCAACATCCGCACCGCCATCGGTTCGATGGACCTGGACGAGTCGCTGTCCAAGCGCGACGAGATCAACGCCAAGGTGCTGGCCGCGGTCGACCAGGCCACCCATCCCTGGGGCGTGAAGGTCAACCGCATCGAGCTGAAGGACATCAACCCGCCGCGCGACCTGGTGGTGTCGATGCAGCAGCAGAAGATGGCCGAACAGAACAAGCGCGCCGCGATCCTCGAAGCCGAGGGCGTGCGCCAGTCCGCGGTGCTGCGCGCCGAGGGCGAGAAGCAGGCCGCCATCCTAGAAGCGGACGGCAAGCGCGAAGCCGCGTTCCGCGAGGCCGAGGCCCGCGAGCGCCTGGCCGAAGCCGAAGCCAAGGCCACCCAGCTGGTGTCCGACGCCATCGCCGCCGGCAACGTCAACGCCATCAATTACTTCATCGCGCAGAAATACATCGAGGCCTTCAAGTCGCTGGCCGAGGCGCCGAACCAGAAATTCGTCATGCTGCCGATGGAGTCCACCGGCGTGCTCGGTTCGCTCGGCGGCATCGCGGAGCTCGCCAAGGAAGCCCTGGCCCAGCGCCCGGCCGCCGCTCCGCCCACCCTGCCGCGCCGGGACTGAACCATGTTCGATTCGGACTGGGGCGCCTGGGTCTGGGCCATCGTCACCCTGCTGCTGCTCGCCGGCGAAGTGCTGGCGCCCGGCGCCTTCATGCTGTGGCTGGCCTTCGCCGCCGCGGCGATGTTCGTGGTCACCTGGCTGTTCCCCGACCTGCCCTTCCTGGCGCAGGCCGTGCTGTTCACGGTGCTGGGGTTCACCTCGATCCTCACCTACCGCAAGTACTTCCGCAACCGCGAACCGCAGAGCGACCAGCCCGCGCTCAACCGGCGTACGCAGCAGTTGATCGGCAGGATCGTGCCGCTGGAGCGCGCGATCGAACGCGGCACCGGCCGCGTGCAGATCGCCGACGCCTACTGGACGGTCGCCGGCCCCGACCTGCCGGCCGGCACCAGCGTGCGTATCATCGCCGCCGACGGCCTCACGCTCATCGTCGAGGCGATGGACTGACGCCGACGCCCGTCCGCACCCGCAACCCTTCGCATCCAGACCCGCCTTCCCCGACGCCATCGATCACAGGAACCGTCCGATGATGCAGCGCCCCCCCCGTTTCCCGTCCGTCGCGCCGTTCGCCGTCGCTCTTCTGCTATCCCTGCTGCTCGGCGCCTGCGCCGACGGCGAACGCACCGCGGACACCGCACCTGCAGCCGGCACGGCGGCGCCCTCCGATGCGGACGGCGCGCAGAGCGCCCCTGGCGACATTGCGGCACCCGCCGCCACCGGCACCGTGGCCAACGCCGCCGCGCTGGTGGGCGTACGCGTGCCGCCCTATCCGGGCGGGCTGATCGACATCGTCGGCAGTTGCATCCCCGGCGGCGAGGGCCTGGAGCATGTCTGCGACTACGGCATCAGCGTGCTGGGCCAAGGCGACCGCGACGCGGGCACCGCGCAGGGCGTGTACCTCGTCGGCACGCGCAACACCGATCCCGCCGCCGACATGCCGGTCTGGGAAATCACCGACGCGCTCGACATGCCCGCCGCGGACGGCTATGTGCTGCAGATCGCCGATTGCAGGGTCGACGGCCAGCCTTCGCGCAGCGTGGCCGCGCTGGTCCGCCACGGCGGCGAGGAATTCAGCACCGACATCGCCTGGTCGCGCCTGTACGACACCGCCACCGGCAAGTTCGTCGAAGCCGGCAGCGCGAAGATCGATTGCATCGACCCGGGCGCTGGCGTCTGAGCGCTGGCGTCTGCGCGCGCGCCTCCGAGCGCAGGCGCGTCCGGCGCGGCGCGCCCGACGCCCGTCACCACCACGACGCCCGGCCCACGCCGGGCGTCGTGCTTCACGGCATCGGATGTCCCGGCGCCGCACATCGTCGATCGCCATCCCCCGCACACCTGAAGAACCCGTGCGTCGCCGCGCGCACCCTACGCCGGCGTGCAGTGTCGTCGGCGTCGGCGCTCTGGGATAATCCGGCCTTTCCGCACAGGCCGCCACCATGACCCGCAAGACCATCCTCAACGACAGCCATCGCGCGCTCGGCGCCAGGATGGTCGACTTCGGCGGCTGGGACATGCCGCTGAACTACGGCTCGCAGATCGAGGAACATCACGCCGTGCGTCGCGACGCCGGCATGTTCGACGTCTCGCACATGACCGTGGTCGATCTGCACGGCGCGCAGGTGCGCCCCTTCCTGCGCCGGCTGCTCGCCAATTCGGTCGACAAGCTCAAGAAGCCGGGCAAGGCGCTGTACACCTGCATGCTCAACGAGGCCGGCGGCGTGATCGACGACCTCATCGTCTATTTCCTCGCCGACGACTTCTTCCGCCTGGTGGTCAACGCCGCCACCCGCGACAAGGACCTGGCGTGGATCGGCGCGCAGGCCGGCGCGTTCGGGGTGGAAGTGCGCGAACGTCCGGAGCTGGCGATGATCGCGGCGCAGGGCCCCAATGCACGCGAGAAGGTGCTGTCGCTGCTCGACGACGCCTCCGCCGCGAAGGTGGCGAAGCTGACCCGCTTCGCGGCCGCCGACGCCACCCTGCGCGACGGCGGCGCGCCGCTGTTCGTCGCGCGCACCGGTTACACCGGCGAGGACGGCTTCGAGATCGTGGTGCCGGAAGCGCACGCCGTCGCGCTGTGGGATGCCCTGCATGCCGCAGGCGTCGCACCCGCGGGCCTGGGCGCACGCGACACGCTGCGCCTGGAGGCCGGCATGAACCTCTACGGGCAGGACATGGACGAGACCGTGACGCCGGACGAGGCCGCACTCTCGTGGACCCTCGCCTTCGATGCCGACGCAGAGGGAACACCCCGCGACTTCATCGGCCGCGGCGCGCTCGAGGCGCAGCGCGCGGCCGGCGTGCCGCGGCGCATGATCGGTCTGGTGATGGACGAGAAAGGCGTGCTGCGGCACGGCCAGCGCGTGCTCACCGCCGCCGGCGACGGCGAGATCCTCTCCGGCACGTTCTCGCCAACCCTCGGCCGCGCCATCGCCTTCGCGCGCGTTCCCGCGGCCGGCGCGCAGGAGGGCACCGGGGTCACCGTCGACATCCGCGGCCGCGAGGTGCCGGTACGCGCGGTCGACCCGCCGTTCGTGCGCGATGGCCAGGTGCTCGTCCCCGACGCCTGATCGGCATCTCCGGCATTGATCCACCCGCCGCGGCACTTCTACACTATCGCCGCCACCCGCCCCCACCCGACCTGATCCGACCCGGAGCCTAACGATGAGCGAGATCCCCGGCGACCTGAAATTCATGAAGTCCCACGAATGGGCCCGCGTCGAAGGAGACGGCAAGGTCACGGTGGGCATCTCCGACCATGCGCAGGGCCTGCTCGGCGACCTGGTCTACGTCGATCTGCCCGACGTCGGCGACAGCGTGCAGGCCGGCAATGCCTGCGCCGTGGTCGAGTCGGTCAAGGCCGCCTCCGACGTCTACGCGCCGGTCAGCGGCACCATCGTCGCCATCAACGAGGCGCTCAACGACAAGCCCGAGACCATCAACGAAGACGCCTACGGCGAAGGCTGGCTGTTCGTGATCGAAGTCGAGGACGCCGAGGACGAACTGGCCGAACTGCTCGAGCCCGACGATTACGCCGAGCTGCTCGAAGACGACGAGTCCTGACCGACGCGGGCGGCCCGCCGCCCAGCCCGGTTCACCCGCGTGTCTGCAGAACACCGCGCCTTGGCGCGGTGTTCTTGCGTTTGGGGACGGGGCGCGTCTGCGCCATCGCCACGCTGCCTTCCGGAATCGGCGGCGCCTGCAGGAAGGTGATGGCGGCCTCAGGTCCTGCACGCAGCCATGGGCCTCCGCGACGCAACGCGCAGCATGCCCCGCACGCACACGCGGCGTGCGATCCCGAACACCTGTGCGGCATGCACGGATGCGGCGCCATCGCCGCACACGCCACGGCCGGCACGACAGCCACGCACCGCGACGGCACCCGCATCGTGCACGGCATCGAACAACGCACGGCGTCCATCGTCATGCCGACGGCACAGGCATGAAGGACGCACCGCCATCACGCGCCATCGTGCTCGACGCCCGACCTGCCGACCGCACCACCAGGCCAGCGATACCAGGCAGCACGACCAGCTTCGAGATACCTGTCGCGATCGTCGCCGCCCGCAGGCGGACGCAACTGAGCATGCATCCCTCGACGACGCCACGCAGGTCCGGCCGACGCCGCCGCGCATCCCGCCGCGCGCGTCGAAGGCGCGCGGTGCATCACGACGCGTGTGCGGCACGCGAAAAAGTTCGCGCACTTTCGCGCAATCGGGCTTGTGCGCCGCCAAAAACGCGAAGCGTGCACGCACTTCGCGCTGAACGTCGCGGCACGTGCGCGGACATGCCCGCCGGCTTGCGCATGCGCGACGCGCGGGCCCGCATGCCGCACCGACGCCGCCATGCGCGATGAAGGAAGACGCATAAATCAAGGCATTTTTTTTACACGGCCGACGACACGCATGCGCGGCACACCGGGCGCGCCCTGGTGCGCATGCCGGTCGAGCCGCGGTGCGTTGCGCGGCTGCCGCGCAGGGCAGCGCAAAATTTTTCGCACAGGGTGTTGACAGTCGGAAAAACCGTGATTAGGTTTCGCCCAACACACGTCCCAGCAGAAGCGAGTGCGTCGGCACCAGACGAAAACGCGAAGCACAATCCAGAGTTCCTTCCGGGCGGTCCCGCCGGCGGACACAGTCTTCGTTCTCTTCGCGACATCCGACACCACACGCCACACTGACGACATCGCCGCCCGCACGCGTCACGCTCGCGCTCCCGCCCCCGGTCTCTTGAACCCGGAGCGATCGAATTCCGAGAACGCCACCGCAGGCCGCACTGAAGGCGATCCGGCACCGCGCATGCCGTCGCCATGCATCCGTACCGGCCCAATGCATGTGCCGGCGGTGGATAGCGGGTCCGACTCCCGCGATCCGGTCGAACGACGGGCCGCCCTCCGGCGACGCCCCGCGTGCGACATCCGATGAAACTGGTCCACTGACGAGGAGAGCCATCCCATGGCTGTGAAGAAAGCTACAAAGAAGGCCGCCAAAAAGGCGACCAAGAAAGCCCCTGCCAAGAAAGCGGCCAAGAAGACCGTGAAGAAGGCCGCGAAGAAGGCCCCGGCGAAGAAGGCCGCAAAGAAGGCCGCCAAGAAGACCACCGCGAAGAAGGCTGCCAAGAAGACCACCGCGAAGAAGGCCGCCAAGAAGACCGCGAAGAAGGCTGCCAAGAAGGTCACGGCGAAAAAAGCCGCCAAGAAGACCACGAAGAAGGCTGCCAAGAAGGTCGCCAAGAAGGCGACTGCGAAAAAGGCTGCCAAGAAGGCTACGAAGAAGGCTGCCAAGAAGCCGGCGAAGAAGGCCGCCAAGCGTGCGCGCAAGAAGGCCGCTCCGGCGCCGATGCCCGCCGCTCCGGCACCGATGATGTAAGCGACACCCCGATTGCCGGATGTGCTCCCCCCGTTCCGCGCACGCACGCGGACGGGGGGTTTTCTTTTGGGGCATCAGGAACCGTGTGCCCCTGCCCCACAGGGCGCCTGCCGCAGGACACGATGGGCGCGCGGCGCACTTCACGCCGACATCCCGGCTCGAACCGTCGGTCGGCCCTGCGCGCAGCCGATGACGCGGGGCGACGTTCGCGCATCGATGCCAGTCCCCACACACGACGACGCCGCGCGATGCGCGGCGTCGTGATGCAGTGACCGGAAGGCGCCGCGGAAAGAACCGCGAATCCGACAGGCTTCAGTACGGCTTGGCGTTCGACACCGAACCCGCGGCCCCGACCGGGGTCTCGTCGGTCTCGCCCACCGGCAGAGGCGGCAGTCCGCGCTCGGCGAACAGGGAGGGCGCTTCATCGTCCACTTCGATCCACTGCCGGTCGTGCAGGCCGATGGCGCGGTCGAGGATGGTCGGCATCAACCCGGTGGGCGCGGCGGTGGCACCGTTCCACAGCAGTACGACGCCGAGGTCGCGCTCGGGCAGCAGGGCCATCGCACCGCGATAGCCCTGGACCACGCCGCCATGGAACACCATGCGGTGCCCGGCGTAGTCGTAGATCCGCCAGCCCAGACCATAGCCGGCGGCATTGAGCCGTTCACGCCGCCACCCCGATCCATGCAGCTCGCCAGGGGTATCGATCAGTGGCGCATGCAGCGTGGCCAGCAGGGCGCCCGGCAGCACGTCGGGACGGTAGCCGGACTGCGCCAGCAGCCACTTGCTCATGTCGGTGATGCTGGCGTTCACGCCCGCCGCGGGCGCCACGCGGTAATACGTGGGCTTGGGATACAGCGAGGTCCATCCGCCGCGCCCGTACACATGCGGACGGGCCCAGCTCCGGCTGGCGGCGATGCCGTCCAGCCCGTAGCTGGCATCGGACATGCCAAGCCTGCGGAACACGCGGTGCGCGACGTATTGCTCGAACGACTTGCCCGACGCGCCGGCGATGGCGTCGCCGATCAGGCTGTAGGCCACATTCTGATAGGCATAGCATTCGCCCGGGCCGCAGCGCATCGGCGCATTGGCCATCTTGTGCACGAGCGAGACGTAGTCGGCGTTGCGCTCGATGTCGCGGTCGTAGGCGTTGCGGACCAGGCCGACGCGATGGCTCAACACCTCGGCCACGGTCAGGCGCGAGGCCGCGGAGGGGTCCGAGAACTGCAGCGTGGGCACGTAGTCCACCACACGCGAGTCCCAGCGCAGGTCACCGTCGTGCACCGCCAGCGCAGCGGCGGTGGACGCGAAGGACTTGGACAGCGAGGCCAGCCGGAACACGGTGTGCTCGTCGACACGCTCGCCGCTGTTCACGTCGGTCACGCCATAGCCGCGCGCGCTCAGCACGCGGCCGCCCTGGACGATGGCCATCGCCATGCCCGGCACCTTGCGCTCGTCGATCAGCGACTGGGCGATGCGCTCGAATTCGGCGACGTCGAACCCCTCGGCCAGCGGCATCACCTTCAGCCCGGCACCCGGATACACCCGGGTCATCGTGGCGTGGGGGGAGTAGACGGCGTTCAGGCCCTGCACCGCGGGCGTCTGCCCGTCCCAGCGCAGGGGCGTCTGCGCCGACAACCCGGCCGCCATCGGCAGCAGCAGCGCGATCAGCCCGGTCTGCAGGGACAGCACGCGCATGCCCAGCCCCCGGCGCGGGGCCGCAGCGGCGGCGGGGCCGGCGGCGTCGGCCGCGGAGTGCGCTCCCCATCCGGCGCGCACGGAGGGCTGCGGAGGGAGGTGGCGACCGGCGACGGCGGTTCCACGCGTGTCTTTCATGGGACAGACCCCCTGCGTATGCTGTGACGTGCGGCGACAGGGCCGATCATAGCGCCTGTGTCGAGTCTTGCATGAACAAGCGGCCGCAAGCGGCCGGAA
>ERZ1066122.2646-NODE-2646-length-11417-cov-5.947544_pt1 | contig 11417 bp, 8 predicted proteins | sample MGYA00382769_ERZ1066122 | MGnify/ENA primary metagenome ERZ1066122 (study PRJEB33369, sample SAMEA5778352) | biofilm metagenome | biome: Industrial cooling water; feature: Water cooling tower basin; material: Biofilm | place: United Arab Emirates | collected...
GCCTGTCGACCGCCGCCGCCATCCGCGAGGGCCATGGCCGCGGCGAAGGCCTGCGCGACCTTGCTCCGCCAGACGCGGTGCTTTTCGTCAGCTCGACCGAGGAAGTCGCTGCCGCTGTCGCGCTGTGCGACGCAGCGCGTGTGCCGGTGATCCCGTTCGGCACGGGCACCAGCCTGGAGGGGCAGCTGATGGCGCTGGGCGGCGGCATCTCGATCGATCTTTCCCGCATGGACAGCATCCTGGCCATAAATCCGGGCGACCTCGATTGCCGCGTGGAGGCCGGGGTAACGCGCGAAGCGCTGAACCTGGCGCTGCGCGACCAAGGCTTGTTCTTCCCGCTTGATCCGGGTGCCAATGCCAGCATTGGCGGGATGGCCGCGACACGTGCCAGCGGCACCAACGCGGTGCGCTATGGAACCATGCGCGAGGTGGTGCTGGGGATGACCGTCGTCACGCCCCAGGGGCAGGTCATCCGGACCGGCGGGCGTGCACGCAAGTCGGCGGCGGGATACGATCTGACCCGGCTCTACCTGGGTTCGGAAGGCACGCTGGGCATCATCACCGAAATTCAGCTACGCCTGTTTGGGATACCCGAGACGATCGCGGCGGCGTCGGTTCGCTTCGAGAGGCTTGACCAGGCGGTCGAGGCCGTCATGGCGATCATGCAATGCCAGATCCCGATGGCGCGGATCGAGCTGCTCGATGCCCTCCAAATGCAGGCATGCATCGCCTGGTCGCGGCTCGAAGGGTTTGCGCCGGTCCCCACGTTGTTTCTCGAATTCCACGGCAGCCCGGCGACAGTGGCCGAGCAGGTGGCCGAAGTCCGCGCGCTGTGTGAGGGATGTGGCGGGGAAGGCTTCGCATTTGCCGAAACAACCGAGGCACGCTCCGCCCTGTGGAAGGCCCGGCATGAGGCCTACCATGCCGCGCGCGCGCTTGCGCCGGGCAAGGATAGCTTCACCACGGATGCCTGCGTACCGATTTCCCGCCTGGCGGACTGCGTCAGCGCCTGCGCGGCGCGGGCGCGCGAGCTTCATCTCCTTGCCCCGATCGTGGGTCATGTCGGCGACGGCAATTTTCACATGCTCGTCCTGTTCGACCCGGCGGACGAGGATGAGCGCGAGCGGGCAGACAGGTTGACCGCGTTCGTCGCCGATCAGGCGATTGCGATGGGCGGCACCTGCACCGGCGAACACGGCGTGGGAGTCCACAAACTCGACGCGCTGCTGGCCGAACACGGCGTGGGCGCGATCAGCGTGATGCAATGCATCAAGACAGCACTCGACCCCAACGGCATCATGAACCCGGGCAAGACTGTCCCGATGACGGCGAACTAGCGGGGCTGTCGCTCATCAGACGACGGCGTAGCTTCCATCCTCTGCATCGCGGCGTCCCTTGGTAAGCTCGCCGTTGCCGGCAAACCAGTCGCTGGCGACCGGGCGTTCCTCGCCCCAGTCCATAAGCTCGTCATGCTCATCGAGCCGCCACCCCGAGGCGCCCTCGCGCGCCTTTCCGATATAGCGGCCCAGGACCGTTAGTTCCCTGCCGCCATCGCTCATGAGATGCCAGGTCCGCACATAAGCCTCGTAACCGATCGCACCGTCGCCATGCGTGATCATCCGAATATTGCCGACGTCATGCCGCGTGGCGGCGAACATGCCCATGAACTCCATCGCCACATCGGCGAACCCGTCCGGACCGCCGCTGTAGATCTTGCCCAGCGATATCCGGGCGTTCTCGGAAAATGCTGCGGCGATCAGAGCCCTGTCACGCCGATCGACGCCGCGGGCATAGGTATAGAGCGCCTGCCGAACCGCCTCCGCGGCGTTCGCATCGGGGTGATCAGGCAAAATGCACCTCGCCAGCTTCGTTGTCGACCAGGACATCGCAGTCGAGATATTCGACTTCGGGCGCATGACCGGTCTTGGCCAGGATCATTTCGCGGGCCCGGGCGAAAAATGCCTCGGCCGATGCCCGATCCCGCCAGAAGTACACACTGCGTCCTTCACCCTTCGCGGCATCCAGATGGATCGCCTTGCGGACCAGCGCCGGCCCCGCGGCCTGATAGATCGGGATCGTGCGGCGGATTTCCTCCATCGCCCCGGCATGGTCTTCCCCCGGAGCGAGCCGGAAGCGAACGATGGTAGTCAGCATGGTCGAAATCCTCCTGAACGCTTCCTCGCGCAACGGCCCGGAGCTTGGCCAAGGCAAAGCGCACCCGCCCCCATAACCGCCGGTTCCCTCCGGCCTGGCCGCGCCAATCGGTTTTTTCATGCCTCGCGCTGTTCAAGTTGTTGGGCAGCGCGCGCCTCCCGGCCCAGCCTGACATGGGGTGGCAACTGACCGGGAGGGCTACACGATGATCGTGGCGCAGCAGCAGATTGGAACAAATGCAGTGCGGCGTGGGGGCGCGGCGCTGGGGGTAATCGCGCTCGGGCTGGTTAGCCAGCCGGCGCTTGCACAGGCTGAGCCGACGGCGGCGGCAACCACTGGCAGTCAGGCAGAAATCATCGTTACCGCGCAGAAACGCGCGGAACGTCTGATCGACGTGCCCCTGTCTATCGTCGCGCAGACGGGCGATGACCTGAAGAACGCAGGCGTCACCGATTTCAACCAGGTGATGAGCAAGGTTCCTAACCTTGTCGTCGTCGACACACCGGCGAACAAGTCAATCACGATTCGCGGCATCGGCACGAGCGGAAACAGTTTTTCGTTCGAGCAGTCGGTCGCGCTGTTCGTGGACGGCATCTACGGCGGCCGTAACCGGCAGTACAACCAGCCCTTCCTCGACATGGAACGGATGGAGGTGCTGCGCGGTCCGCAAGGCGCGCTCTTCGGCCGCAACACCAGCGCCGGTGCGATCTCCATCACCTCCACCCGCCCCCGCCAGGAAGCGAGCGGAGAGGTTGCCGCCGAGTACGAATTTGTCCGCGACAGCCACAACGTTACCGGAATCGTCAATACCGGGATCACCGACAAGCTCGCGTTCCGTATGGCTGCGCGATACGGCAAGGCCAACGGCTGGCTCGACAACACGGTGCTCGATCGCAAGGAAGTGGTAAACGAAAACTACCTCCTGCGCGGCTCGCTGCTGTTTACCCCAACCGAAACGGTGACGCTTTACGGCAAGCTCGAATACGGCGAACAGGATATCACGGGGTCCGCGTTCGAGTTCGTACCCGCCGGCACTCGACCTGACTATCTCAAGGACACCGACGACGCGTTCTCACCGGAACGCGACAACAGCAACACCTGGAACGGCGTCCTGCAGCTCGATGTCGAGCTTGGCGGCCACACCCTTACCGCCATCACCGGCTATTCGCACTACAGCTATGAACAGGCGTTCAATATCCAGGCCCGGCGCCCCGCCCGCCTGGTGGTCGACAACGCCGAGCGGTTTACGCAGTGGAGCCAGGAAGTGCGGCTTCTGTCGCCCACCGGCGATGCATTCGATTATGTCATCGGCGCCTATGCCGAGTGGGGTCGCAGCGCCGTTGAACGGCAGTCCACCATCGACACGCCCGCCCCGCTTTCACCCAACACCATCACATTCCGGACCTTCGATCAGGATACCGATGTCCTCGCCGCGTTCGGCCAGGCGAACTACAGCTTCAGCGAGCAGTGGAAGGTATCGGCGGGCCTGCGGTGGACCAACATCAAAAAGCGCGGCCTGATCACCGGGTTTACGCAAGTCTTCAACCTGCCGCCTGCCCCGGCCAGCGTGATTATTCCCCGCGCCGACCTGGCCGGGCGGTTCACGGAAAGCTCGCTTTCCCCGTCGGTCACGCTGAGCTGGCAACCCGATCGCGACATCAATCTGTTCGTCCGTTACGCGCGGGGAGACAAAGGCGGGGCATTCAGCGAATTCCAGAACGTGACTGCGGCGACCTTCGTGTTGCGCCCCGAAAAATCCGACGTGTTCGAGGCGGGGCTCAAGGCGCAATGGCCCGGCATCGGCGGGTTCTTCAGCCTGGTCGGGTTCACCACCGGGTACAGTGATCTGCAACGCTCCGCACTGGACATCAATACCGCCAGCTTCGTCACCAGCAACGCAGCTGGGGCGCGCACACGTGGCTTCGAGCTGGAAGCGGGCGTTTCGCCGTTGCAGGGGCTGCGCGTAGCCGGTTCGCTGTCGTATCTCGATGCGTTTTACACCAGCTTCCCGAACGGTCCTTGCCGCTTCGACAACCCTAACCGCCTGGTGCCCGGCTGCACGCAGGACCGGGCGGGGGATCGGCTGCAAAGTTCGCCCACCTGGACTGGCAATGTGTCCGTCAATTACGATCAGCCGGTCAGCGAGACCTTGCGCGTCTTCGGCAACGCGACGGTCAATTTCATGTCCGACATCAACTACCAGGAAGCCGCCAATCCGCTCGAGGTGCAACCGGCATTTTCCAAGACGGACGTTCGCCTGGGCGTGGGTGATGCCGATGAAAGCTGGGAAGTGGCGCTGCTGGTGAAGAACCTGTTTGACGAGCGTACCTCGTCGCTGATCTTCGAAGTCTTCCCGATCGGTGTCGGTCCGAACGATCGTGCTCACATGCCCGATCCGCGGCGCAGCTTCACCCTCCAGGCCAAGGTCGCATTCTGATGGGCGGAACAATGGACATGCCGGGTCTGGCTGCGTTGCCATTTCCGGTGGAGCACGTCGACGGGGGCGCCCGGCTTGTCGTCGACCTGGCCATACTGGGTCATACCGATGCGGCCGATCCCTCTGGCAGGATCGGCGACAAGACGACACAGAACTACTTTGGCATCGACACGCGCGGCGACAGCTACTTCGTGGCGGGGCTGCTATATCCGGGGGGCACGATCCCGATGCCGACGCGCCCCACCGCCCTGTCGGTGTTTCCCGGTGCCCCGCCCCGCCTCCACAACGAGATGGTGTGGGACTTCACGGCAGCAAAGCCAGTCGGGCATCATTTCAATCGCGGCTGGGTGCTGATCAACGGCAGCAGGGAAGCGACGCCGGACACCCGCGGCACGCCAATCGACCTGCCCCGGCAGGAACCGCATCTTCTGTCGACGCACAACTTCATCCTGGGCGAATTCTCGCCGGACAACCTGTCGCCGCCGATGCTGGTCACCAAAGGGGTCGAAAACGGTAACGATCCCGATGTCGAGGTTGTCTATCGCGCGATCGCGGGGGGTACGGGGCCGTTCCGCTTCGCGCGGGGTCAAGTCCGCCAGGAACGCCTTGGACGCAATTCGACCGCGCTCAGGACGTTCTCGAGCTTCGCCAATGTCCTGGCCCCCAATTACCGCTTCACCTTCGACATCGTCTGGTAGGGATGACATCAATGGAAACGTCACGGCGCACACTTCTCAAGATGGCCGGCACGACCGGACTGCTGGCGACCGGCGGGCCGGTTCTGGCGCAGGCCACCCGGCTCATCATGCCCCAGCCCGCCGACTGGCTGCGAATCGAACCCGATGCGAACGGGATCGTCCGTTTCTCGGTCGACGTGGCAGTGATCGGCAACAGTGACGCGATCGATGCTTCGGGCCGTATCGGGCCCAAAGACAGCCAGGACTATTTCAACATCGACGTGCGCGGCGACACCTACCAGGTGGAAGGCGCACTATACCCGGGTGGCACGATCCCGGATCCCACCGTCCTGACCGAAGGGCGGCGCGGCAAGAAGCCGTCGGTCCAGTATCAGCTCAACTGGGATTTCAAGGCGGCCCAGCCGGTCGGCCATTGGCTCAGCCGCGGCTGGGTGCTGATCAACGGCAACCGCGAACCCGTTACCGACACACTCGGGACAGTGGTGGAAACGGCGCGGACGGAACCTCACCTGTTGTCAGAACACAACTACGTGTTCGGCCGCTTCGGCCCCGACAACCTGTCACCCGAGATGCTGATTTCGAGTGGAGTCGAGGACGGCGATGACGTCGACAAGGAAATCATCACCCGCGCGATCACGGGGGGCACCGGAAGGTTCCGCAACGTGACCGGCCAGGTCGTGGAACGCCGCTTGGGCCGCAATACCAGCGTGCTGCGCAGCTTTTCCGATTTCCCCGGCGCATATTCGCCGAATTACCGTTTCGAGTTCGAACTCAAGCTCGATTGACGCGGCAAACCCGCGCCGCGCATGTGCGCGGCGCGGCGGGCAGAACGCCTTCGACGGCGATATCGCACCATTTGCCTGGGAACGCGGCACGATCTTCCGCAGGGCATTCAGGACGCTCGATGATTGGCAGGTGCCCCGCCGCTGGATAGCGCGGGGCAGCACCCCAAGCCCATTGGCCCACATCTATCGATGCCGCAGCAGGCGGCATCATGGCAACTTACACCGATCCGCAACTGGCTTTACACATGGCTTGACCAATATGCGCCATCTGGCTAGGCCTGTCGTTGCATGGCGACGTGGCAGACCCCGCAGGGGGCATCGTCGTCGAGAATAGCTAGGAGAGGGCGCGACATGCTCGATAGACGTCATTTCCTGGGCGCCGGCGCTGCCCTTTCGCTCGCGCCCTTTGCTCCGATCGCCGGCGCTGCGATGGCTCAGGCGCCGCGCGCGCCCGTGCCAACCGGTCTGCGGGCCGCGGGCGAAGCCGATGTCCTGCGTCGCGATCTGCTCAACGAACCCGTCATCCTTGAATCGATAGAGGTGCTGGCGGTCGAGCGGCAGTTCTTCGTCCGGGCGAAGGACACCTCTGGGCGTGAGGGGGTCGCCTTGGCCAACCCGCGCCTGATGCGCACGATCCATCCGATCTTCAACCAGCGCATCGCCCCGCTCTTCGCCGGACGCGATGCGCGCGACCTGCACCGCATCCAGGAAGATCTCGAGCCGCACCAGCTGAATTACAAGTGGGCCGGACTGCCGTTCTGGTGTGCCCATGCCTGGGCGGAACTCGCGGTTCTCGACCTGCTCGGGCAAGTCCACGGCCTGTCCGTTGCAACCATGCTGGGAGGCGCCGTGCGGCGTGAAAGCGGCCTGTATTATGCCAGCGGCGACCGGGAAAGCAGTGCCGAGGAAGTGGTCGAGGAACTGCGGGGTTTCATGCGCGATTCCGGCACGCGGGCAGTCAAGTTCCGGCTCGGCGCGCGGTTGCACCGGACCGCCCAATCGGATGCGCGCGACGCACGCCTCATCCCCCTGGCGCGGCGGGAACTGGGGGATGACGCGATCCTCTATGCCGACGCCAACAGCAGCTACGATATCGACGCGGCAGTTTACTTCGGCAGGATGCTCCAGGATCAGGGCTATGCGCTGTACGAGGAGCCCGTTCGCTTCGACGACTTCGCCGAAACCGCCCGGGTGGCGGAAGCCCTAGACATTCCACTGGCTGGCGGAGAGCAGGAATCCAGCCTGCGCCGCTTCGAGGCCATGATCCGCGACCGCGTGGTCGACATCGTGCAACCCGACATTCTCTATTTCGGTGGCCTGACGCGCGCGATCCGGGTCGCGCGGATGGCGGCCCACGCCGGTATTCCCGCCCTGCCCCACATCTCGGGTGGCGGTTTCGGTTTCCTTAACGTCCTTCACTTCGCGGCTGTCGTTCCCAACACGACCGAATACCAGGAATACAAGGGCGACGAGCGGGTCCCCCACGAGGTTATCGGCACCGGCAAACCGCTACGGCCCGAGAACGGGAAGCTGGCGATACCCCAAGGGCCGGGGCTGGGTGTCCGGTTCGATCCGGACATGCTCGGGCGGGCCACGATCGTCACGGCATGATCATCCGTCCCAACCGCAGGCAGTTCATCGCCGCCACGGCCGGCGCATCGGCCACGGCGGTCGTGGGAGCATCGGCGGCGTGGGCAGGACCGACCGCGCGGCAGCCCCCAAACCTGTTGCTGATCCTGGCCGATGATCTGGGTTGGAGCGACACGCAGCCTTATGGCGGGGAGGCCTTCACCCCGAACCTAGCCCGCCTCGCGTCCGGTGGGCAGCGGCTCACGCATTTCTACAATATCGGCAAATGCTATCCCTCGCGCGCGTCCCTGTTGACCGGCCAGCTCAATCACCGGGCGGGCTTCGGCGGTGGCATAGCGCTGGACACGGGCACGGCGCGGGGATCCGGCCCTTATCGCGGTTACCTCGCGCCCGAAACGCCGACATTGGCCGAGCTGCTGTCCCGTCGCGGGTATCGCAGCTATATCTCGGGCAAGTGGCACCTGGGCGAAGCGCCTGAACACTGGCCCGACCAGCGCGGCTTCGATCGCTCCTTCGGACTGATCTCGGGGGCGAGCAGTCATTACGAGTTGCTGCAGGAACGGGAACGGACCCGCGTAATGGCTCGCGACGGGATACCCTGGACGCCGCCGGACAGCGGCTTTTTTTCCACCGATACCTATGGTGAAATGGCGGTGGAGATGCTGCGCGACCACGAGAGGTCGCATTCCGCACAACCGTTCTTCCTCTACCTCGCCTATACCGCGCCGCATTTCCCGATTCACGCCCCGCGCGAGGATCGCGCGCGTTATCGCGGGCGTTTCGCAGGGGGGTGGGATCTGCTTCGCCGCGAGCGTTTCGCGCGCCTGCGCGAACTCGGCCTCATTGACGAACGCTTCGCCCAGACACCCCGGCCGAGTGGGATTCTAGGATGGGATACCGTGCGCGATCGGGGGGTGTGGGAACAGCGGATGGAAACATACGCGGCGATGATCGAGCGAATGGATCGGTCGATCGGACAGGTTCTGGCCCGGATCCAAGCGATGGGGCAACTGGACAATACCCTGATCGTCTTCGCCAGCGATAACGGCGCCAGTCACGAGGACGTATCGGGTCGAAATCTGCACCGGCACGATAGCGCCATCGGCGATCGCGGCAGCTACGAATCAATTCGCGCACCGTGGGCGTGGGCAGCCAATGCGCCGTTCCAGTTCCACAAGGACACGCCCTATGAAGGCGGGATCGCCAGTTCGGCCATCGTACATTGGCCCGGCGGGATCGCTTCGAACCGCGTTTGCCGTGAACGGTTCCACTTTGCGGATGTCGTTCCGACCATGATGGAGTTGGCCGGCCAGGATGTGGAGGGATTCTACGGCAGGTCGATGATCCCGGCCCTGCGCGGCGAGACCACTCCGCCGCGTTCGCTGTTCACGGCGCATCTGGCAAAGGCAGCCTTCATCAGCGAGGATTGGAAGCTGGTCCGACCCGGCTCCAGCGCGCCATGGTCGCTGTTCAACCTGGCAGACGACCCGGTCGAGGCCCACGACCTGGCATCGCGCGAACCCGACCGTGTGGCTCACATGGCGCGCGAATGGACTTCGATCGCCCGGCGAGAGGGCGTGCGCGGCATAGCCTGATGATCCTGTCGGCTGCGCGCAATCAGCCTTCGGCGGCCTTGCGTAGGTAGTAGTCCCGCAAAACCCCAAACGCCTGTTTGCGTTGGCCGGTTTCGCTGATCAGGCCCTTCCGGTTCCAGTACTGCTGAAACTTGCCATGCCAGCGGCGGGGCGAACGAAAATCCTTGAGCACCCAGGGGGATAACCCGACGCAGCCAGGCGTGCGCTCGATCAGCTTGATATTCTCCTCGTAAAGCCAAGCCTGGTAGCCTTCGGTCCACAGATGCTCTCGCGGCCCCATGTGACCCGCCAGGGCGTCGGCGCCAAACTCGGAAAACATCAGCGGCTTGTCGTAATCGGTCGTATAGCTGACCTCGGCGATCTGGTCGGGGGTGCGCGAGGAATACCATGCCTCGTACTGGTTGATCGCGAGCAGGTCGAGATCGTCGCCGAGCGGGTCGGTCACCTTGAACACGCTTTCGCCCTCCTGCACGCCGCCGACATCCACGTTCTTGTTGAGCGCAGCGGTCATCAACCTGGTCTTGTCGAGCGCCCGGGTATCGGCGATCAGCGCGCGCAGGAACGCATTGCGCGCGTCGGTGATGGGCGTTTCATTGGCGACCGACCACATTCCGATCGCGCAACGGTTACGATCACGGCGCACCATCGCGTCCATCGTCTTGCGTGCCAGCGCCAGCGTGGTGGGGTTGTCGTACTGGATGTGCTCCCAGTAGACCGGAATCTCGGCCCACACTATCAGGCCGAGCTCATCCGCGACGCGCAGCATGGTTTCGCCGTGCGGATAGTGGGCGAGCCGAACGAAGTTGCAACCCAGGTCCTTCGCTTCGCCCAGCAGGCGGCGTGCGTCGGCCTCGGTCATGCGGCGCGTGCCGACGGGGCCGATTGGCTCCTCGTGCAGGCTGATCCCGCGCAGGAATACGGGCGCGGCGTTGAACAATACCTCGCGTCCGCGCGTGGCGATCGTGCGAAGGCCGATGCGATCCTCGACAGTCTGGCCAAGCGCGTCGATCCGCATGCCGTGCAACATGGGCCGCTCGGGTGACCACAATGGCAAACGGTTGCGGCGGGCAAGACGCAGGTAACCGTCGCCATCGGTTCGGCCTGAAAGGCGCTGCCCCCCCAAGGTCAGCGTGACCGCTTGTCCGGCCCGCTCCGGCCCGGCCAGCCAGACCTCCGCGACCAGTTCACGCCCCTCCAGCCGCACGAACCAATCCTCGATCCGGCTTTCCTCCAGCTCCACCAGCCAGACGGAGCGGGTAATCCCACCGTAGTTTTGCCAGTCGGTATAATCGGTCGGCACCGCGCCTGCGTGATGCCGGCTGTCAACACACACGGTAACCTCGTTCTCGCCCGCGCGCAGCAGATCGGTGACATCGACCGAGAATGGCGTGAACCCGCCCTCGTGCTCGCCCACGGCCTCGGTATTGACCCAGACGGCGCTGTGATAGTTCGCGCCCTCGAATGCGAGGTGATAGCGTTTTCCGGGTATGGGATCGTGCGCGAAAGTGCGGCGGAACCAGATCGGCCCGTTATACCATTGCAGCTCTGCCGCGTGACTGTTCCAGTCCGTCGGCAGTTCAATCGCCGGGCTTTCGGTCCAGTCATACTCGACCAATGGCCCGGTGGGCGCCGGACGGAAATTCTGCCAGAACATTCGCCGACGGTTCGGCCCACGCTTGGCGGTGTTGTAGAAGTCCAGGATGTAGCGCCAGGTGCCGTCAAGGCTGGTCTTGCGCCGCGCACCGAGCTGCGGCAGCGGCCTGAGCTGGACGGCGGGGTCAGTGACCGGGATGTTGCCTTGCGCCCTGGCGGGAAGCGCGGCAAAAACGGCCCCGGCAGCGGTGCCCGCCAGGAGTGAGCGTCGGGTCAGGCGGGCCATCAACGCGGGTCACCTTGCGCCGGGGTATGGCATGGCCATTTTCCGCATTCATCGGCGCCGATCCTCATCCCCGCATCCTTCATCCGCTGTGCTATATCCGAGGCATTACGTACCAGGCGGACCATGTCAATATTGGCCAGAACAATTACACTGTATTGACAGGCCAATATGGCAAGGCCATCTGACACCGTGACCGGCATCAGGCGCGGGAGGGGCAAGGCAGGCAATGATCATCAAGTCGGCGCGAGTGATAGTCACGTGTCCGGGGCGTAATTTCGT
>ERZ1066122.2648-NODE-2648-length-11415-cov-7.969982_pt1 | contig 11415 bp, 6 predicted proteins | sample MGYA00382769_ERZ1066122 | MGnify/ENA primary metagenome ERZ1066122 (study PRJEB33369, sample SAMEA5778352) | biofilm metagenome | biome: Industrial cooling water; feature: Water cooling tower basin; material: Biofilm | place: United Arab Emirates | collected...
GAAGGGGGTCCCTTTTGCACGCCGATAGGGGGTCCTTTTTGGACGCCGATTGACACTACCTGATCTCCCGAAGCACGGCCACGGCCGACCTTGTCAGTCCCGCTTCAAATTCTCTTTGAAGGATGCTGGACAGCTGGGCCAAGCGTGGCGCTGGGCTCACCCTAAGCTCCGGTACCCCTCATTTCGCGCCTCTCCGGGTTCAGGCGCCGCAACATGCGCCGCGCGATGTCTGGCCGGACGCGTTGGTGCATCACTTCGAGCTCGTTGCGGTGGCAATAGCGAAGGCGTTTGCCGCTTCCGCATGGGCACCGCCAATGACCTTTTGGCCAGTCCTGGGACAGCAACCGCAGATGGTACAGTAGTTGCCGGCGGTTGTTCGCCACCCTCAGCACTTCCGCATAAGCCTGCTCGAGACCGGCAGTGCCGTGCGCTCGCTCCCCGAATGGCCATCGTCCAGTCTTCTCGAACCAGAACTGCCCGAGAAAATACTCGTGGAGTGGGCCGTTGATGTAGCCAGCAATCGATTGGTCGGCGGCGGTTGCCAGCCAGTGCTCCCATACCGTTATGCAGCAGTCCCCGTCGGGGTTGATGTGTCGATCGGGCTCGCGCGGAATCCGCCCGCCTGTCTCGAACACCTTGGGCTCGAAGCACGGATAGTGGACGGGCAGTTCCATGCGGATGTCGAAGGCGGTGATCGGGCCGCCCGGAGCCGCGACGACGTTCCTCTCGAAGACAAGATAGCTGCCCTCGACGTGGATGGTGCGGTCGTCTTTACGGGCGTGCAGTTTCGGCTGTTCGAAGGCGATCGCCGCCTTGACCTCCTCGAGCGCCAGCTCTTTCCGCTTCCCTACAAGCTGGCCCAAGGCTGCGACTGGGCCCCCTCGCGATTGATCTGCTCGATAGCGCGCTCGGCGCGCGCGACGTCCGCGGCCTTGGCGGCGCCAGTCAGGATAGCGGGGGCGACGAGCTCGGCTGCGGCGACCGAGGGCACCGCGGCCATGACTCGGTCGACGAGGCCGGGGCCGAGCCGATCGCGGAGCGCCTGCGGAATCTGGTCGAAGGTGCTCGCCCGCAGGTACAGCGCAAAGTCCTGCCGGGCCTGATCGAGCCATCGATAGAAATTGTCACGCTTTCTGGGGACTTCTGCCCATTTGTCGGCGAAGTTCTCGGCCGGATTGACCGGGTTAGCGACCCACGCGGTGCCGCTGCGATCCTCGATGAAGCGATCCATGCCGGTGAGGATGCTCTGCAGTGCGCCCGCGATCGTCGGCTCCTCATTATAGGCGTGAGCCGCGAGCGTGGTGATGATGATCGAGATCGGCTTGTGCACGCAATCGTGCACGAACATGCAATCGCGATGGCGCTTGAGCAGCTGGATCGCGCGCTGCAGCGGAGTCTTGACCTTGTAGTCAGGGATATCATCCACGCTGGCCGTGATCCGGGCGCGTTCGGCAAAAGCCTTCTTCCGCAGTGCCAGCTGGAAGCGCATGCGGCTGCGGAACCAGGCAGCATACCCGAGCGGATTGCTCTGCGGCCAATCTTCGGTCCGTACGTCATAGTGCGGGAGCGTGTTGTCGGTGATCGCGATCGCGTGCCCGGTCAGCCCGGCATCGAGCGCGAGATCGCGGTATCCCCGCTTGGCGAGTTCGGCTTGGTAGCGCTGCGCGTCGGGCAGTGATGGGACAATGTCCATGTGGAATTGCGCGCTGGCAGCATAGTTCAGCCTCCAGCAACGCCGGTGCTCTTCGGGCTCGGCCATGCTCTGGGCCTTGGCGTACAGGGCGACTTCGTAGCCGACCGCCTCCTTCAGGCTCTTCTGCGTGAACTCGGCCTTGGTCGCCTTCAGCCGGCAGCCGAGGTCAACGTCATATTCCTCCGCCTCAGTGAGCGGACGCGTCACCGTGCCGAGCAGGAACGAACCCTGAGGCGAGATTGCCGGGTTGTAGTCGGCAAGGGTCGATTCCGGCCGATCAAGCCAATTGCCGATCGCCTCGTAGCGGCTCTTCGCCTCCTCGAACTTGGACGGCGGAATGTCGAGCGCTTCGGCGATCGCCTCGAGAATGTCGTCGTGGGTTTTCGCAAGGCGCTTGTCGTGCACGGTCATGGGGTCACCTCATAGTGCGGGACGAATTCCTCGGCGGGAGCGTCGAAGAATTGCGATTGGAGGATGGGCTTCTGGATGCGCGCCTCGGCAAAGGCGCGATCCTTGAGACTGCGGATGCGACGAGTGTCGTCGAGCGAGTAGAAGCCCGAAGGCACCGGCTGCGAGACGCGGTAGATGGCGCGCCGGTCATGTTCATGGCCCGTCAGCAGCTTCGCGATTCCGAGCGAGCCGTGCGACTGGCCGTCCATGAACAGGCCGGCGAGCTGGGGCGCAATGCCAGCCGCGCCATAGGATTCCTGCACAACCTTGATGTCCTCGAGGCACCCGATGCTGAGAACTCGGAGGTCGTCCGCCGGCCAGCCGAGCATCGCGATCGCCTCGACCACCGCGAGGCCGGTCGGATTGTTGGCCCAAATCCCGCCATCGACCAACCCAACATCATTGGCTGTGACGTGCTGCGCGAAATAGGTCGGCGCGGCCGCAGTCGCCATCGCGGCATCGATCGCAAGCTCTTTATAGTCGGTCGCGAGCCGCGGATGATGCGCGGTCTTGAAGATGTAGACGCCTTGCGTCTGCGGATGCCAGGCGGGGATCACCAGGCGCGTCTTGGCCTCGCCGAGCTTGCGATCGCCAAGCACCCCGGACAGTGCGTCACGAAGCGGCTGCGCGCTATATTTTGGGGCGAAAATCCAGCGTCCGTTGCGGAGATACCGTCCGAGCCATCCCGCCACGCCGCCGCGCGTCTGCGCGAAAATCGCCGGTCCCTTCTCTTCGTAAAGCTTGAGAATGTCCGCAGCGTGCAGCCCGAGCGCCAGACCGATGGCGATGATGCCGCCGGTAGACGTCCCGGAGATGAGATCGAAATACCGGCCGATGGGCTGCCCAAGATCCTGCTCGAGATTGGCAAGGAAGGCGGCGGGGAACGTTCCCCGGATACCGCCGCCATCGATGGTCAGAATCCGTTTCACCGCGCCGACGCCCGCTTCCCCACCTAGTGCTTCCGGTCCCGCGGGGGATTCGGATCGTTGCCCGGAGCGACAGTGTCGGAGTCGCGCCAGCGAGCATCGCGCCCCTGGATGCGGACCTCGCCTCCGCCGAGATTCCGGACGGTTTGCTTGGCCGCCTGCTCGGCCGCGCGCTGGGTCGAATGGACGCTGCTGGCGCGCTCGGCGCCGGGCGCTTTTACCGCCCAGCCCTTGGGATGTTTGGTCACGTATCTGTCGGCCACATTTGCCTCCCTGTCCGGTTGACTCTCCGCTTGCAGTGCGTATAACAAATATACGCACTCGTGGTCAAGTGCGACTAGTTTATATCCGTATTCGGAGGCCGATCTTGAGTTGGGGTGTTCAGCAGAGGCTTGAATTTATTGAGTTTCGCCTGTTCTGGGAGGGATCGATCAACCGCGCAGACATCAAGGATTGCTTCGGTGTGTCGACCCCGCAGGCCTCCAAGGACCTGATGCTGTATCAGGAGCGGGCCCCCGGAAACATGGAATATGACACGCGTGCCAAACGCTATGTCGCCGCCGAGAAGTTCGTCCTGCGCTTTCTTGACCCTGACCCTTACGTCTATCTGACCCAGCTTCGCTCAGTCGCCGAGGGGATCGTGCCTGCGCATGATTCCTGGATTTCCGAGCTTCCGCAGGCCGATGTCGCGCTCACCCCCAAACGTGACGTCGCTATCGAGGTCTTGCGCAAGACACTCGACGCGGTACGCGAGGGCAGGTCAGTCGACGTCTTTTATCAGTCAATGAACAAGACTCGGCCGGAGCCAATCTGGCGCCGGATCACCCCGCATGCCTTCGGCTATGACGGCTTTCGCTGGCACGTCCGTGCCTATTGCCACCTCGAGCTCAAGTTCAAGGACTTCCTGCTGCCGCGAATTCTTGAGGTGGGCGGCCAAGACGAGCCCGGCGCGACCGGTGACCAGGACTGGCTTTGGAACAATCATTTCGATGTCATCATCGGTCCCCATCCGGATCTGACGGAGAGCCAGAGGCAGGTCGTCGCCAAGGACTACGGGTTCGATCAGGGACGCGGCGTGCTTTCGATTCGCTATGCGATGCTGTTTTACGTGCTGAAGCGGCTGGGCCTGCTCGGCGACGCCGCGAAGCAAAGCGCTCGCACTCAGCACATCGTCACCATAAACCGCAAGGAAACCGAAGCCGCGCTTGAGCGGGCCGAGTTCCAACTGTGAACGACCTGGGGGGAAGTGTCGTCTGATGGGGGCAAAGCTTGAAGAGATAAAGAACGGCGCGTCGGTGCGTGGCATCGCGTCTGCGCAGCCCGTTCACGTCGTGTCGGTGGACTGGATCGGCGATCAGGCGATCAACGTCGTCTATCGCGATCATAATGGCTCAGTCGCCGAGGCCGTCCTCTATCGGGACGACGAGCACCGCTTGGAGGTAGAACAGGGCGGCCGGCCTTGGTCGTTCGACGCGGACGGCGCCCTCTTGCGCCTTGTGACCGAAGCCAACCGCATCAAGCTCGCTCACTATTTCGACCCATATCTGGCGATCCACACCAGCCTGGTCGATCCTCTGCCGCACCAGATATCGGCGGTCTACGGCGAGATGCTTCCGCGGCAGCCCCTGCGGTTCCTCCTCGCCGACGACCCCGGTGCCGGCAAGACGATCATGGCTGGCCTCCTGATGAAGGAGCTAATCGCTCGTAGCGATCTGGAGCGTTGCCTCGTGGTCGCGCCGGGCAGCCTGGTCGAGCAATGGCAGGACGAGCTTGGGCAGAAATTCAACCTCGAATTCGACATTCTCACCCGCGACATGATCGAAACCTCGCGGTCGGGCAATCCGTTCAGCGACCGTGACCGGCTGATCGTCCGCCTCGACGTGCTGGCCCGCAACGAGGAGTTGCAGGACAAGCTGATGAGTGCGCGCGAGTGGGACCTGATCATCTGCGATGAAGCGCATCGCATGTCCGCCACCTATTTCGGCGGAGAAGTCAAATACACGCGGCGCTATCAGGTCGGACAAAAGCTCGGCCAGGTCTGCCGGCACCTGCTGCTCATGTCGGCGACGCCGCACAACGGCAAGGAAGAAGACTTCCAGCTCTTCATGGCGCTTCTCGATGGTGACCGCTTCGAGGGGCGGTTCCGAGACGGTGTTCATTACGCCGATACGGAAGACATGATGCGGCGCCTTACCAAGGAGGAGCTGCTCAAGTTCGACGGGCGGCCGCTCTTTCCCGAACGGCGGGCCTATACCGTAAAATATGAACTCTCCGAGGGTGAAGCTGCCCTCTATGCGGCGGTAACCGAGTACGTCCGCACGGAGATGAACCGGGTCCAGCGCTTCGCCGAAGGAGACGGGAAGAAGCGAAACAATGTCGGTTTCGCGCTCCAGATCCTCCAGCGGCGGCTCGCCTCTTCCCCCGCGGCAATCTACCAGTCGCTGCGCCGTCGCCGCGAGCGGTTGGAAACGGAGCTTGGCGAGGCGCGCCTTGCCGCGAAGGGCCGTCGCGCCGGGATCGACGAGCCAGCCGTCAATCCCGACATCCTCAGAAACATCGAGGAATATGGGCAGGACGAGATCGACGAGCTCGAGGAGCTGATTTCAACTGGCGCGACCACTGCCGAGACGGTTGAGCAGCTCGCGATGGAAGTCGAGACCCTGAAGGGCCTCGAGGCGATGGCGCTCGGCGTCCTGCGCTCCGGTGTGGATACCAAATGGAGCCAACTGAATCGCATCCTTGATGACGATCTCATGATCGACGGCGCCGGCAATCGGCGCAAGCTGATCATCTTCACAGAGCCAAAGGACACCCTCCACTACCTCTTCGACAAGGTGCGGGCACGCCTCGGCAATCCGGAAGCCGTGGACGTCATTCACGGCGGGGTCTCTCGCGAGGAGCGCCGCAAGGTCATCGAGCGATTCATGCAGGACAAAGACCTGCTTGTGCTGATCGCGAACGACGCTGCGGGCGAGGGCGTGAACCTGCAGCGCGGACATCTCATGGTCAACTACGACCTGCCCTGGAATCCGAACAAGATCGAGCAGCGTTTCGGCCGTATCCACCGTATCGGCCAGACCGAGGTTTGCCACCTCTGGAACCTGGTTGCGGCGGACACGCGTGAGGGCGAGGTTTACGCCCGCCTTCTCGAAAAGTTGGAGGCGGCGCGCGAAGCGCTTGGCGGCCGCGTATATGACGTGCTCGGAGAGCTGTTCGAAGGCACGGCGCTGAAGGATCTCCTGTTCCAAGCGATCCAGTACGGCGAGCAAGAGGACGTCAAGGCGCGGCTTTTCCAGCAGGTCGACGGGGCTGTCGATCAATCCCATCTGCTGGAATTGCTTCGCCGCCGTGCTCTCACCAATGACACCATGCCGGCGGCCAAGGTCGAAGAACTGCGCCTCGAAATGGAACGTGCTGAAGCGCTCCGGCTGCAGCCGCATCACATCCAAAGCTTCTTCGTCGAGGCGTTCCAGCACCTCGGTGGTCGGCTAAAGCGGCGCGAAGAGGGCCGTTGGGAAATCACGCACGTGCCGGTGCGGATCCGCGAGCGCGACCGTCAGATCGGCACCGGAGCTCCGATCCAGAAGCAGTATGAGCGAATTTGCTTCGAGAAGAGCCTCATCAACCAGCAACCGGTGGCTGCGTTCATCTGTCCGGGCCATCCTCTGCTCGAGGCGGTCATCAGCCTCATCCGCGAGCAATATGAGCAGATCATGCGCCAAGGCGCGATCCTCGTCGACGACACGGAAACGGGCGAGGAGCTGTCAGCCATTTTCCTGCTCGAGCATGCGGTTCATGACGGCCGAGAGACGAGCGCGGGCAAGCCGCACGTGATTTCGCAGCGGCTTCAGTTTGCCGCGATCGACAAGTCCGGCCACGCCGCCAATGCAGGCATCGCGCCGCACCTCAACCTTCGTCCGGCCGCTGCGGAAGAGATCGACCTGGTCCGAGATCTCCTCGACGAAAGCTGGCTAACGAGCGAGCTGGAGAAGACTGCGATCCGGTTCGCCACCGTCGAACTGGCGCAAAAGCATGTGGCGGAGGTCAAGGCGCGCCGAGTGCCCGAGATCGAAAAGGTGGAGCAGGAGGTCCGCTCCCGCCTCAAGAAGGAGATAAATTACTGGGATTCCCGCGCGTTCGAGCTGAAGGAAGAGGAGAAGGCGGGCAAGCGCACCCGGCTCAACTGGCAGAACGCCCAGCGTCGCGCCGAGGAGCTTGCAGAACGTCAGAAGCGCCGGATGGACCAACTTGAGAAGGAGCGCTTCATCTCCTCGCAGCCGCCACGGGTACGAGGCGGCATGGTCGTGATCCCGCGCGGTCTGTTGGCTGCGCGACAGGTCACCAACGATCCTGTTCCACCGCAGTTTGCGGTGGACCCTGCGGCCCGGCGCAAGATCGAGCTGGCGGCCATGTCCGCAGTGATCGCGTCCGAAGGCGCGCTTGGGAACAGGCCGGTCGACGTGTCCGCCAAGAAGCTTGGCTATGACATAGAGTCCTACGACCCCGTTTCCGGGCATATGCGCTTCATCGAGGTCAAGGGACGGGTCGATGGTGCGGACTCGGTGATGATCACGCGCCAGGAGATCATCACATCGCTTCACGAGCCCGATAAATTCATCCTGGCGATCGTATCCGTCACCGACACGGGCGCTCAAGAGCCGCGGTATGTCCGCGGGCCGCTGGTCGACCGCGAGCCATCCTTTCTCGAAACCGCAATTCAGTTCGACCTCCGGCGACTGTTGGAGAGGGCTGGCGCGCCGGCATGAGCACGAAGCATCAGCTCGCGGCCGGCATCACGCCGCCGCCGGACTATTTCGAAGCAATTAGAGCCCGCGCCTCGCAGCGCTGGGATCAACTCGAAGCCGATCCGGAGCTCGCTGGGCCCTGGCACCAGCTGTTCAAGCAGGTGCAAAGCCCCCGCCATATCCTGTCGGAGCTGTTGCAGAATGCGGACGATGCCGGCGCAAGCGAAGCCCAAGTCTCGATCGAGAACGACCGCTTCATCTTCGAGCACAACGGGGACGACTTCATCGAGGCGCATTTCGCGTCGATCTGCCGCTTCGGCTACTCGAACAAGCGCGCGCTCCACACGATCGGCTTTCGCGGGATCGGCTTCAAGAGCACCTTCAGTTTGGGCGATCGCGTCGAGCTCTACACCCCATCATTGGCGGTCGCATTCGACCGCGCCCGGTTTACGGAGCCGCACTGGGTCGAGGCGGAGCGCCTCCCAACAAATTCCACGCGCGTGGAGGTCGCTATCGCAAGCGACCTGCGGCGGCGGGAGGTCGAAAAGAACCTCGATGAGTGGCTGAAGAGCCCCGTCTCTCTGCTGTTCTTCAGGAACATCCGCAAGCTGCGGATCGGCGACAAGACAGTTCATTGGCAGAGCATGGGTGCTGGGCCCGTTGCCGACAGCGAGTCGATGGCGCTCGACGAGAAGGCTGAGCAAACCTTTCTCCTGGTGCGCTCCAGCGAGGAAGCGTTCCCCTCGGACGCCCTCGAGGAAATCCGCCAGGAGCGGATGCTGGGCGCCGAGGATGGCGGCGAGTTTCCGCCGTGCCGTGTCGAGATCGTGCTCGGGGCCAAGGGCCGACTATACGTTGTCCTCCCCACCGGAGTTGAAACGCCGCTCCCGTTCGCCTGCAACGCCCCCTTCATCCAGGATCCAGCCCGCCTCAAGATCAAGGATCCTTCGATCTCGCCCACCAACCGGTGGCTGCTTGAACGAGCCGGCGCGCTGGCGGCCAACGCAATGGTCGAATGGCTGGGCGACACGAAGACGGGAATCTCCGACCGCGCCGCTGCGTACGGGCTCCTGCCCGACGTCAATCGTGAAGCGACCGACCTTGAAGGTGTGTGCGGCGCCATTGTCGAGGTCGCCTGCGATGAGGCGCTCGCGGAAGCGCCGATCCTGCTGACCGATGACGGCCAGCTGGTGGGCAGCAAGCAGGCGGTTGTCATGCCTGCAGAGATCTTCGAGGTCTGGCCGGCGGAACAGGCGATGACCCTTCTCGACGAGAAGGCGCGACCGGCGCTTTCGCGGCACGTGGCGGTCGCGGACCGGGCAAAGCTCCAGAACTGGAACCTCGTCGATGTTTTCAGCAAGGGAGACCTGCTCGAACGCCTAAGCGAGGTTCACCTGCCGCGGCCCGCGACGTGGCGCCACTTGCTCAATCTGTGGACCTACATCGCGCCCGAGGTGACGGGCTATGATTGCGATGACCCAAAGGCGCTTCGCATCGTCCCTGTCCAAGGGCAGGACGTGCTTTTCGCCGCCTCGGAGGTGGTCCGCCTCGGGGAGAAGAAACTGCTCCAATCGGACGACGATTGGAGCTTTCTCGCCGAGCACCTGATTGCCCTCAATCAGAATTGGACGCGCTTCCTCGCCGAGCAACGCCGCGACGAGCGCGAGGGAAAGAGCGCCAAGGACGATCCCGTCCAAGGGGCGTTCGATGTGCTCGAGGAAATCGGTCTTGACGCAACCAGCGACGTAAATGCCGTGATCGAGCGCGTCGCCGAGTCCTATTTTGCCGCTGGCCAGCCCAAGCTGGCCGATTGCGTGCGCCTCGCCCAGATTGCCGCGAAACTGAATGCTACTATCGGCGCCTCGTTCCGCTACGCTGCCGCGGACCGCAAATTGCGCCCCGTCACTCATTCGGTGCTATTCGACGAGGACGGGTCCATCGAGGCGCTTCTCCCCAAGTCGGCCCAGGAGAAGCACCTTCTGCACCCGGACTACGCTGCGGGCTTTTCATCCTGCTCACGTGAGGAATGGCTGCGCTGGATTGGCTCCGGCCGGTCGGGTCTTCACACCTTCGTCCCATTGGCCCGCACACGCATCAGTGTTTACGGCCGGTCGCGGATCGCGGCCGAAGCCAAGGCTCGCGGGCAGAGCGGCGGGCTCACTTATCCGTACGTCACAGACAGTTTTGTCATCGAGGATTCGGATTTTCCGACCGAGTACTGGAAGCACTGGCAAGCTCTGGCTGCCTCCGATGCAGGCATTTGGACCAAGGTCGCCGGCAAGATTCTCAATCAGCGTGAGAGCTTTTGGACGAGAGCGACCGGCGCTCGGCTGCTCCAGGTCGCCACGACCGGCTCGACCCGGGCAATCAGCTGGGAGCCGCTGCTTGCGGGCTGGATCCTCAAGCTCAGGGATAAGCCCTGCCTTCCCGATACCCGCGACGTTCCGCAGATCCCCGCCGACCTGCTTCGGCGGACGCCCGAGACTGAATCCTTCATCGACGTCGAGCCGTTCGTTCACGGTCTGCTTGACCGCGAGGCGACGCGTCCGCTGCTCGACCTTTTGGGTGTTCGCAGTACGCCGGGTGGAGCGGAGCAACTTCTAAAGCGGTTGCGGGCCCTGGCGGGATCAGATCGCGCTCCGGTGCAGGAAGTTGAGAAGTGGTATCGCCGGCTCGACACGATGCTGGAGAACTGCTCGACGAGTGATACTCAGCGGGTCAAGGATGCCTTCAAGTCCGAGCGGCTGATCCTCGCCCATGATGGAACCTGGGCAACGGCCGACGCTGTGTTCCTTCATGGCGACGAGGAAGATGTCCCGGGGGCCGCGATTATTCGGGCGTCCGTCGAGGATCTTAGCCTTTGGCAGCGTGTCGGAGTTGCCGAGCGGCCGTCGGCGGACTTGGCGATCCAGTGGCTCAGCACCCTCCCTTCGGGCTTGCCACTTTCACAGGACGATGCACGCAGAGTGCGCGCGCTCTTGGTCAGATATCCGTTCCGCATCTGGCAGGAGAGCGGCCACTGGTTGAATCTTCTCGGCGAGTGGGTGGCTGTCGACACGCTCGACTATGCGCTCAGCATGCAGGGCTTGGTTCGATGGAGCCATTTGCACGACTGGGTGAAACGAAAGACCGCCGACTTGCAGCGCCTGTCCGGGGAGACGGTGCGCGACCTGCCGTTTGCCGGCCTGGCGCCCCTCTCGGACAAGATCGAAGAGAGGTTCAACCAACCGTCCTTCCCCGCCGGCCTCGAGGAGAAGCGGGCTTGGCTGACCGCGTTCGGAACCCAGCTTCAGCGGATCGAATTCGGCGATCCCGATGAAACACAGCGGGTGCGGGCAGTGGCCGCAGAACTGGCGAACACAGATTGGGTCACCGGTCCGCGGCTCGAAGTGATACCCTACCTTGACGGAACGCCAGCCGGCACCGCCCGTCTTGCCGATATCCTTTGGCGGGAAGGTACACTCTTCGTCACGCCTTTGAGTAAGGCAAAGCTCGCAAAACGGGTGCCCGAAGAGATCGGGAAAAGCCTCACACCCGACATTCGTTCGGCCCTGGCCTATGCGTTCGAGCGCTCGGCGGAGGACATTCGGGACTATCTCGA
>ERZ1066122.2649-NODE-2649-length-11412-cov-4.535177_pt1 | contig 11412 bp, 11 predicted proteins | sample MGYA00382769_ERZ1066122 | MGnify/ENA primary metagenome ERZ1066122 (study PRJEB33369, sample SAMEA5778352) | biofilm metagenome | biome: Industrial cooling water; feature: Water cooling tower basin; material: Biofilm | place: United Arab Emirates | collected...
CCGCCGGACGGCACCACCATCCTCTTCGCGCCCTCGGCCTCCACCGTGCAGCCGGTCTGGACCTTCCGCCGCCTGCCCTTCGATCCGCGCACGGATTTCGCCGCCCTCACGCTGACCGGCACGCTGCAGACCTGCCTCGTGCTCTCGGCCCAGACCCCCGCCCGCAGCATCCAGGACTACGTCGCTTGGGTGAAGGCCGACCCGCGGCGCGGCAATTTCGGCACCACCGCGCTCGGCGCCAACCCGCATTTCTTCGGCCTCGTGCTCGGCGAGATCTTCGGCATGCCGATGGAGCCGGTGGGCTACCGCGGCGCGGCGCCGCTGGTCGCCGACCTGACGGCAGGGCACATCATGGCGGGCACCGGGGGCGTCTCCGACTTCATGACCTTCCACCGCGACGAGAAGCTGCGCATCGTGCTGACCTCCGGCCCGCGCCGCGCCAGCGCCGCGCCGGACATTCCCTGCCTCGCCGATCTCGGCCATGCCGACCGCGCCAGCATCGGCTTCTACGGCTTCTTCGCCCCCGCCGCGACGCCGCGCCCGCTGGTCGAGGCGCTGGGCCGGGAGCTGGCGGCGGCGACGATGGAGGCCGACGTGCGGCGCACGCTCTCCGAACTCGGCCTGGAGGTCGAGACCTCGACGCCCGAGGGCTTCCGGACCCTGGTTGCGGGCGAGATCGAGCGCTGGCGGCCGATCATCGAAAAGAGCGGATTCAAGGTCGACTAGGGAGCCATTGTGATGAGCGACGTTCTGCTGATCGACGAGCCGATGCCGGGCGTGCGGCGGCTCACCATGAACCGGCCCGAGAAGCGCACCGCGCTGAACAATGCGCTGCGCGGCGCCATCTTCGCGGCGCTGGCCGAGGCCGACCGCGACGACGCGGTGCGCGTCTCCATCATCCGCGGCGCCGGCCCCGCCTTCTGCGCCGGCTACGACCTCTCGGCGGACAACTCCAAGGACCAGCCCTACCAGACCGCCGGCGGCATCTGGCCCTGGTCGCGGCATGTGGTGGAAGGCTGGCTGCGCATGTGGGACCTGGCGAAGCCCGTCATCGCGCAGGTGCATGGCTACTGCCTTGCCGGGGGCAGCGAGCTGGCGACGGCCTGCGACCTCGTCTACGTCGCCGAGGACGCGCAGATCGGCTACCCGCCGACGCGGCTGATGAGCCCGCCCGACATGCAGTTCCATCCCTGGCTGCTGGGCATGCGCCGCGCCATGGAGATGTACCTGACCGGCGACGCGATCACCGGCGTGGAGGCGGCGCAGGAGGGCTTCGCCAACCGCGCCTACCCGGCGGCCGAGTTGGAGACGAAGGTGCTCGCCATCGCCGACCGCGTCGCCAAGGTTCCGCCCGACCTGCAGCAGATCAACAAGCGCAGCGTGCACCGCGCCATGGAGGCGATGGGCATGCGCGACGGGCTGCGCGCCGGCACCGAATTGCAGGCCCTGGCCTTCTGCACCGAGAGCAGCCTCGCCTACCGCCGCCAGTTCCGCCGCGACGGCGCCAGCGTGCGCGACCTGCTGAGCCAGCGCGACCGCGCCTTCGGCGACTACCGCGAGCGCGACGGGAAGAAGGAGTAGGCGCATGGCCGCCCTGGAGAGCTTCCGACGCGAGACCCGCGCCTGGCTGGAGGCGAACTGCCCGGCCCTGATGCGCACCCCCATGCCGGATGACGAGGTGGTCTGGGGCGGCCGCAACCCCGTGTTCAAGCATCCGGAACAGAAGGTCTGGCTGGAGCGCATGGCGGCGCGCGGCTGGACCGCGCCGGGCTGGTCGCGCGCCTGGGGCGGCGGCGGCCTCTCGCCCGAGGAATGCGGCGTACTGGCGGAGGAGATGGCCGCACTCGGCTGCCGTGCGCCGCTCTATTCCTTCGGCCTCTCCATGCTCGGCCCCGTGCTGCTGGAATACGGCACCGAGGCGCAGCGGCGCGAGCATCTGCCGCCCATCGTGCGCGGCAAGATCCGCTGGTGCCAGGGCTATTCCGAGCCGGGCGCGGGCAGCGACCTCGCCGGGCTGCAGACGCGGGCGGTCCGGGACGGCGAGACCTTCGTCGTCAACGGCCACAAGATCTGGACATCCTACGCGCATTACGCCGACTGGATCTTCGCGCTGGTGCGCACCGACCCCAGGGCGAAGAAGCACGAGGGCATCTCCTTCCTGCTGATCGACATGGCCTCGCCCGGCGTGCGCGCGCAGCCGATCCGCCTGATCAGCGGCTATTCCGTGTTCTGCGAGACCTTCTTCGAGGATGTGCGCGTGCCCGCCGGCAACCTTGTCGGCGAGCCGAACCGCGGCTGGCCCATCGCCAAGCGGCTTCTCGAGCACGAGCGCAAGTCGCAGGGCAGCTTCAGCGACCGCCACAAGGCACGCGGCGAGGTGCCGCTGCCGCTGCTGGCGAAGCGGCACCTCGGCGAGACCGCAGAGGGACGCATCGCCGACCCCGTGCTGCGCGACCGCATCGCCGCCTATGCGATGCGCGACCACGCCTTCCAGCTCACCCGCCGGCGCCTGGCCGAGGAGCAGGCGGCGACGGGATCGCCGGGGCCGGCCTCGGCGTTGATCAAGCTGGTCGCGACGGAGCTGAACCAGACGCGGCTGGAGCTGATGCTGTCGAGCGCGGGGACTGCGGCGCTGGGCTGGGAGGGCGAGGGCTTCGGTGCGGACGAGCTGCGGCTGACGCGCGACTGGCTGCGTTCCAAGGCCAACACCATCGAAGGCGGCACCTCCGAGGTGCAGTTGAACATCATCGCCAAGCGCGTGCTTGGCCTGCCGGACTGATCCCCATGGCGCTGACCCTCGACGCCGAAGCCCGGCTGATCCGCGACCAGGCGGTGGCCTTCTTCGAGGAGCGGAGTCCGGTGCGTGCGCTGCGCGCGCTGCGCGACGCTGGCGACCCGGACGGCTTCTCCCGCGCGCTCTGGCGCGAGATGGCGGAGCTCGGCTGGGCCGGGTTCCTGGTGCCGGAGGCGCATGGCGGCACGGAAGCGGGCGCGCTCGGCCTCGGCCTGGTGCTGGAGGCGGCGGGGCGCACCCTGGCGCCGACGCCGCTGCTCTCCACCGCGCTGATCGGCGCCAGCGCGCTCGTGCTCGGCGGCAACCCGGCGCAGGGGGCGGCGCAGCTGCCGGCGATCGCGGCCGGCACGCGGCTGGCGGCGCTGGCGCTGGAGGAGGGCACGCACCACGACCCTGCCCGCACCGCGGCCACGGCGCGGCGCAGCGGCAATGGCTGGCGGCTGGACGGCACGAAGAGCTTCGTCCCCGATGGCGGCGCGGCCGACCTGATCATCGCCGTCGTCCGCACCGAGGACGGGCTCGGCCTGTTCCTGGTGCCGGCCGATGCGCCGGGCGTCACGCGCGAGCGGCGCCGCATGGTCGATGGCCGCAACGCCGCCGCGATCCGCTTCGAGGGCGTGACGCTGGCGGCCGATGCGCGGCTGGAGGGTGGCGGGCCGGGCCTACTCGACGCGGTGCTGGACCGCGCCCGCGTCGGCCAGGCGGCGGAGATGCTGGGCGCAGCCGGCGCCGCCTTCGACCGGACCTTGCAATACTTGAAGGATCGCCGGCAGTTCGGCGTCCCGATCGGGAGCTTCCAGGCGCTGAAGCACCGCGCCGCGCGCATGTTCGAGGCGATGGAGCTGCTGCGCTCCACCGTGCTGGCGGCGCTGGAAGCCATCGACGAGGGCAGCCCCGATCTGCCGCGGCTGGCCAGCCTGGCCAAGGCACAGGCCGGCGAAGCCTTCTTCCTCATCGGCAACGAAGCCATTCAGATGCACGGCGGCATCGGCATGACCGACGAGCACGAGATCGGCTTCTACCTGAAGCGTGCGCGTGTCGCGCAGGCGACCTTCGGTGACTCGGCCTACCACCGCGATCGCTACGCCGCGCTGTCCGGCTTCTGACGGCACCATTGCGGGGCGCCCGCGGCGCTGCAAGACTCGCCGCATCGGCAGGGACCGGCAGCCATCCGAAGCGCCGGCGGAACGGGAGGAGTGGACGATGGATCGACGGCAGATGCTCATCGGGGCGGGCGGCGCGCTCGGGCTCGGCGGTGCGCGGCAGGCGCTGGCCCAGGCGCAGACGCCGATCCGCTTCCTGACGCCGGAGACCGACCCGACCCAGGTGCGGGTCTGGCAGGCCTTCGTCGAGCAGTACGGCGCGGCCAACCGGGGCGTGGCGATCCGCCCGGAATACGCCTCATGGGACGACCTCGTGCGCAAGGTCTCGGCCGACCTGATGGCCGGCGCGCCGCCCGAGGTGATCGCCGGCTCCAGCCGCGTCGGCTTCGTCGCCGCCGCGTCGCGGCGCAACCTGCTGATGGACCTGACGCCGGTCGTCGAGGAGATCGGCCGCGCTGACTTCCACGCGCCGAGCCTGGCCGCCTGGAAGTTCGGCAACGTCCAGGCCGCCATCCCCTACGGCATGCAGTGGCCGGTGCTGTGGTGCCGCACCGACCTGTTCGGGGAGGCGGGCGTTCCGCTGCCGACCACCTGGGACGAGTACCGCGCGGCGGCCGAGAAGCTCACCAGCCCGCAGCGCGGCATCTTCGGCGCCTGCTTCCCCGCGGGCCGCACCTGGAACACCGAGATCCAGGCGGGCACCGCCATCTGGCAGGCCGGCGGCACCATGTTCGACGACAAGCTGAACGTGACGCTCGACACGCCGGAAGTGCGCCGGGCGATGACCTACTACGCGGAGATGTGCCGCTTCTCGCCGCCCGACATCGGCTCCTACGGCTTCCGCGAGGCCTCCGCCGCCTATACCTCCGGCAAGTCGGCGACGACCTTCTACTGGGGCCGCGTGCTGTCGCACCTCTACGCGCAGGCGCCGGAGCTGCTGCCGAAGACCCGCACCGTGCACTACCCGCGCGGCGTGAAGCAGGCGGTGGCCTTCGGCTGGGACGAGTTCGTCGTCTATCGCGGCCGCAACAGCCGCGCCGCCATGGACTACGTGAAGTGGATGCTGCAGCCGCGCCAGATATACGCGATGATGGAACCTGTCATCGCGCATGTGGTGCCGACGCGGAACTCCGTGGTGCCGATGCTACAGCAGCACGAATGGATCAAGAAGCACCCGGAGATCGTCGACACGCTGATCCAGCCGATCGACTTTGGCATCTCCGCCGTGCAGGAGAGCCCGAGCCATCCCTTCAACTACAAGTGGGAGGCCTTCCAGGCGCGCAACATCATCGCCGACATGGTGCAGCGCATCGTGCTCGGCCGCGAGCCGGTCGCGCTCTCGGTGGAGAAGGCGCAGAAGGAAGGCACGGACGCCGTGAAGGACGTCCGGCAGTAGCCGAGGGCACGGGGCGCGGGCATGGCATCGGACGAGGCAATTGCCCGCGCGCCGCGGGTGCGCAGCGGGGTGGCGGCCGCCGTCGCCTCGCGCGGCGGGATGATCGGCGCGCTGCGCGACCGCCATCTCGGCCTGGTGCTGCTGGCGCCGGGCGCCGTCACCTTCCTGGTGCTGCTCGTCTTCCCGCTCGGCTACGGCATCTACACGAGCTTCCTGCAACGCCACGTGCTCGACCCCGAGGGGGTCTGGGTCGGGCTCGACAACTACGCCTGGCTGCTCTCCAACCGCGAATTCTGGCATTCCCTGACGCTCTCCACCCTATGGGCGGGGGCGACGGTCGGGCTGCAGATCATCCTCGGCACCGCGGTGGCGCTGCTGCTGCACCAGAACTTCAAGGGCCGCGCCATGGTGCGGGGGCTAGTGCTGTTCCCCTACATGATGCCGGTGGTCTCCGTCGTGCTGGTGTGGATGCTGCTCTACAACGCGCTCTACGGCGTGGTGAACTGGCTGCTGGTGCAGGCGGGGATCATCGCGGCGCCGATCGCCTGGCTGTCGCAGCCCGACAGCGCCTTCTGGGCGGTGGTCTTCGTCGGCGTCTGGAAGTACTTTCCCTTCGTCGTGGTCATCGTGCTGGCGCGGCTGCAGGTGATCCCGCAGGACCTGTACGAGGCGGCGCGGATCGACGGCGCCAGCGCCTGGTCGCGCTTCGTGGACATCACCCTGCCGCAGCTCAGGGACGTGCTGCTGGTGGTGGCGCTGCTGCGCACCATCTTCATGTTCAACAATTTCGAGATCATCTTCCTGCTGACCGGCGGCGGGCCGCTGAAGGCCACAATGACCCTGCCGATCATGGTCTATGAGCAGGCCTTCGGGATCTACGAGCTCGGCCGCGGCTCCACCATCGCGGTGGTGATGTTCCTCATCCTGATCGCGGTGATGTCGATCTACTTCGCCTTCCTCAGGAAGGAGGATTCGTGATGCTGCGCAGCCTGCGCATCTACCCGGCGGTCCTGCTGCTGCTGCTGTTCGTCGCCTTCCCGCTCTACTGGATGACGGTGACCTCGCTGAAGCCGCAGACCGAGGTGTTCCGCGTCCCGCCCACCTTCCTGCCCGAGACCTGGACGCTGCGGCACTACACCGACCTGTTCTGGCTGACCGATTTCGGGCTGCTCTTCCTGAACAGCCTGAAGGTCTGCCTGCTCTCGACCGGGCTCGCGCTGGTGGTCGGCAGCCTCGGCGCCTATGCGCTCGCGCGGTTCCGCGTGCCCGGCAAGGAAGCCTATGGGCGGCTGGTGCTGCTGGCCTACATGTTCCCGGGCGCGCTGCTGATCATCCCGCTGATGCTGCTGTTCCGCCAGCTCGAGCTGACCAACAGCCATCTCGGCCTGTCGCTCGCCTACCTCACCTTCGCGGTGCCCTTCGTGATGTGGGTGATGCGGGACTTCTTCGCCTCCGTCCCGGTGGATCTGGAGGAGGCCGCGCTGATCGACGGCGCCTCGCGCCTTGGCGCGCTGTGGGACGTGGTGCTGCCGCAGGCGGTGCCCGGGCTGATCGCCACCGGCATCTTCGCCTTTCTCTTCGCCTGGAACGAGTACCTCTTCGCGCTGATCCTGATCTCCGACGAGAGCCTGCGTACCCTGCCACCCGGCATGATGCGCTTCGTCTCCACCACCGACACCAACTGGGGCCTCATCATGGCGGCATCGACGCTGGCCACCCTGCCGATGGCGATCGCCTTCGGCCTGGTGCAGCGCTACCTGGTCACCGGCCTCGGCGCCGGCGGCGTGAAGGGCTAGGCCATGGCGGGTGTGCATATCGAGCGCCTGCACAAGCAGTTCGGCGGCAAGGCGACGGCCGCGGTGCACGCGCTGGCCGACCTGACGCTCGACATCGCCGATGGCGAGTTCATCTCGCTGGTCGGTCCTTCCGGCTGCGGCAAGTCCACCGCGCTGCGCATCATTGCCGGCCTCGAGATCCCCACCTCCGGCCGCATCCTGTTCGACGGGCGCGACATCACGGGCCTGGAGCCGCGCGACCGCAACATCGCCATGGTGTTCCAGAGCTACGCGCTCTACCCGCACATGAGCGTGCGGCAGAACCTGGAATACGGGCTGAAGAAGCGCGGCGTGCCCGCCGCCGAGCGCGCCAGCGCCGTCGATTCGGTCGCGGCCATGCTGCAGATCGGTCCGCTGCTGGACCGCCGGCCGCGCCAGCTCTCGGGCGGCCAGCGCCAGCGCGTGGCGCTCGGCCGCGCGCTGATCCGCGACCCCGAGGTCTTCCTGCTGGACGAGCCGCTGTCGAACCTCGATGCGAAGCTGCGCGTGCACATGCGTGCGGAGCTGGCCGCGCTGCACCAGAAGCTGCGCACCACGATGATCTACGTCACCCACGACCAGCTCGAGGCGATGACGCTCTCCGACCGCATCGTGGTGATGAACCACGGCGTCATGCAGCAGGTCGGCACGCCGGAGGAGATCTATTCCCGCCCCGCCAACCGCTTCGTCGCCGAGTTCATCGGCACGCCCTCCATGAACATGATCGAGGGCGAGATCCGTGCCGAGGGCGGGCGGCCGCACTTCACGGGGCCCGGCCTGTCCATTGCCCTGCCGATGGCGCCATCGGCCGGCGGCCGCGCCACGCTCGGCGTCCGGCCGGAGGACATCGCCCTCGTCGCGGCCGATGCGCCCGGTGCCATCCCCGCCCGCGTCACCGTGTCCGAGCTCGCCGGTGCCGAGCGCTACCATTTCGTGAGCCTGGGCGAGAGCCCGATCATCGTCCGAACCCCGGCGACGACGGTGCTGCACCCCGGCGAGACCATCGCGCTCGGCCTCGCCCCGGACCGCCTTCACCTCTTCGTCGGCACCGGCGATGACGCCGCGGCGGTGCGGTAGGCCTCAGCCCGTCCCGGTGCTGCCGAAGCCGCCGGCGCCGCGTGCCGTGCCGGGCAGCTCCGTCACTTCCTGCCAGGCCGCGCGCGTGACCGGCGCCAGCACCGCCTGCGCGATGCGCATGCCGCGTTCCACGATGAAGGGTTCCGGGCCGGCGTTGAGCAGGATCACGCCCAGCTCGCCGCGATAGTCCTCGTCGATGGTGCCCGGGCTGTTCGGCAGCACGATGCCGTGACGCAGCGCCAGGCCCGATCGCGGCCGCACCTGCAGCTCATGCCCGGGCGGCAGCGCGATGCGCAGGCCGGTCGGGATCAGCGCGCGGCCGCCGGGCGGGATCACCATCGGCCCCGCCACCGCCGCCACCAGGTCCATCCCCGCCGCGCCGGGCGTGGCGTAGGCGGGCAGCGGCAGATCGGCGGCGTGCGGCAGGCGCGCAACCTGGATGACGGCGCCGGTCATGGGGCGAAGCGCTTCGCGATGCGCAGCGCCAGGTGGCGCGCGACCGCGTCCTTCGGCATGCGCGGCCAGTCCTCCACCCCGTCCTCGGTGATCAGCTGCACGCGGTTGGCATCGCCGCCCATCACGCTTTCCCCCGGGGCGCCGGAGACGTCGTTGGCGACGATCCAGTCGCAGCCCTTGCGCGCGCGCTTGGCGACCGCGTGCTCCACCACGTGCTCGGTCTCGGCGGCGAAGCCCACCACCAGGGCCGGCCGGGCGCGGGGGTGGGCGGCGAGCGTCGCCAGGATGTCCGGGTTCAGCGCCATCTCCAGGCTGGGCGGCGCCGCGCCGGGCTGCTTCTTCAGCTTCTGCCCGGCCTCGCGCGCCACGCGCCAGTCCGCCACGGCGGCGGCCAGCACCGCGATGTCGGCGGGCAGCGCGGCCTCGCACGCGGCCAGCATCTCGCGCGCCGTCTCCACATGCGCCACCGTGACGCCGGGCGGGTCGGGCAGCGCCACCGGTCCGCTCACCAGCGTCACCCGCGCGCCCATCGCCGCCAGCGCCGCGGCGATGGCGTGGCCCGGCTTGCCGCTGCTGCGGTTGGCGATGTAGCGCACCGGGTCGATCGGCTCATGCGTCGGGCCGGAGGTGACGATCGCATGGCGTCCGCCGAGCGGCTGTCCCTCCGTCAGCAACGCCCGGATCGCGTCCAGGATCTCCGGCGGCTCGGCGAGGCGGCCGGGGCCGCTTTCGGGCTCCGCCATGGCGCCCTCGCCGGGGCCGACCACGCGCACGCCCCTGCCCCGCAGCATGCCGATGTTGGCGCGCGTCGCGGGATGGTCCCACATCGCCGGGTTCATCGCCGGCGCAACCAGGATTGGCGCGCGGGTCGCCAGCAGCACCGTGCTGGCCAGGTCGTCCGCCAGCCCGTGCGCCATCTTCGCCAGCAGGTCGGCGGAGGCGGGGGCGACCACCACCAGGTCAGGCAGGCGGGCCAGGCGGATATGGCCGATCTCCGCCTCCGCGGCCCAGAGGTCGTCGTGCACCTGCTCACCGGTGATGCCGGCCAGCGCCTCCCGAGTTACGAAGCGCGCGCCGGCGGCGGTGAGGATCGCGCTGACGGCGGCGCCGTCGCGGCGCAGCGCGCGGGTCAGCTCCAGCGCCTTGTAGGCAGCGATGCTGCCCGAGAGGATGATGAGGATGCGCCGGCCTGCGAGCATGCGGCGGAGAGTAACCGCGCCCGCGCCGGTGCGCGACCCCGGCGGCGCGGCACTGGACCGGCATCGCCGCGCACGCGAAGCTGGCCGGCCAGGAGGATCCCGCATGCACCGCTTCATTCCGGCGCTCATCGTGCTGACCACGGCCATGGCACCCTGGACGGAGACGTGCGCCCAGGCGCAGGCGGAACGGATCGCCGTTGGGCGCACGGTCGCGGAAAGCTGGTGCGCGAATTGCCACCTGGTCGGGCGCCAGGCGCAGGGGCCGGCCGGCGATGCGGCGCCGCCCTTCGCCGCCGTCGCCGCCCTGCCCTCGACCACGGAGATGTCGCTGCGCGCCTTCCTGCGCACGCCGCACAGCCGCATGCCCGACTACCAGCTCAGCCAGAACGAGCTGGATGGCGTCGTGGCCTATATCCTCAGCCTGCGCTGAGGCGCGGCGGGGCGAAAGAAAGCCCGGCGGGCATGCCGCCGGGCCGAGTCGAGGGAGTAACTCCAGACAGGTCCCGGCGCGGAGTCCGGCCGGGACAGGCGCATCCAAGCCGATGGCAACGCTGGCGTCCTTGATCTGGCGCAATGACCATCGGTGGCTTTCGCGCTTGATCCCGCGCCGGCTTCCGCGCTCATCTAGACCAGCGACAGGGACTGGGCACTTGCATCCGGTCGATCGCCGTCCGGGCGCCGGACGCAACAGGCAGGGAGAGGACTCATGGCACGGGTAGCATTGGTGACGGGTGGGCAGCGCGGCATCGGCGCCGCGATCAGCGAAGCCCTGCAGGCGGCGGGACGCACCGTGGTGGCGACCTATGCCGGCAACGACGCGGCGGCCGAGGCCTTCACCAAGCGCACCGGCATCCCCTGCTACAAATTCGACGTGAGCGATTTCGAGGCCTCGATAGCGGCCGTCGCCAGGATCACCGCCGAGCACGGCCCCATCGAAATCCTCGTGAACAACGCCGGCATCACCCGGGACGCGATGATGCGCAAGCTCACGCGGCAGATGTGGGATGAAGTGATCGATACCAACCTCGGCAGCTGCTACAACATGTGCAAGGCGGTGTGGGATGGCATGAGCGCGGCGAAGTTCGGCCGCATCGTCAATATCGGCTCGGTCAACGGCCAGGCCGGGCAGCTGGGCCAGGTGAACTATGCCGCCGCCAAGTCAGGCATCCATGGCTTCACCAAGGCACTCGCGCAGGAGGGCGCGCGCAACCAGATCACGGTCAACGCCATCGCGCCCGGCTACGTGGACACCGAGATGGTGCGCGCCGTCCCGCCCGATGTGCTGGAGAAGATCATCGCCCGTATCCCGCGCGGCCGCCTTGGCACCGCCGAGGACATTGCCCGCGGCGTGGTGTTCCTGACGGCCGACGAGGCGGATTTCATCACCGGATCGACGCTGTCGATCAACGGCGGGCAGCACATGTACTGAAAGGCGTCCGGCGTGGCGCCGGGAACGCCTGCCGCCGCGTCACCGTGCCGGCGCCTGTCGCACCGCCAGGCCGGCCAGCAGCAGGTCCAGGTGCGCGGCCTGCAGGGCCACAAGGTCCGGCGCGTCGTGCTCACCCAGGATCAG
>ERZ1066122.2651-NODE-2651-length-11406-cov-5.665316_pt1 | contig 11406 bp, 9 predicted proteins | sample MGYA00382769_ERZ1066122 | MGnify/ENA primary metagenome ERZ1066122 (study PRJEB33369, sample SAMEA5778352) | biofilm metagenome | biome: Industrial cooling water; feature: Water cooling tower basin; material: Biofilm | place: United Arab Emirates | collected...
GGGGGACGCTGCCGATTCCGCACAGCATCGCGACGGCGGCGACCGCCGCAAACCCACAGACCCGCCGCATCCGCAGCGCGAAGAACAACCCTGCCGCGAGCAGCAGCAGCGAGAACCCGTCGACCGGTCGGCGAGCGATCGCTCGCACGGCGGCCCATCCGATGAGCCCGAGGGCGGCCCACAGCCAGACGGAGGTCCACTCCGGCGGCGCGAGTTCGTTCACCGTCCGCAGCGGCCCGGTTTGGGTGGCGTACTCCCAGATCACGCCCCACAGCCGGACGTGGTACGGGTTTACGAGCGTCGCGAGGACGCACCCCGACAACAGGAGCAGCAAGTACCGCCGGCTCGCGACGCCGGGGAAGAGGCACGCGATCCCGAGGACCAGCCAGCCGAGGACGAACTGGACGTGCAGGTTCGCCCAAAGAATAAAGACGAGCGGCAGCCACCCAGCCCGCGTGTCCGGGGCTTCGCGCAGCCGGCAGACGACCGCCAGCGTCAGCGTCGTCAGCGCGACCGTGACGTGCCACGGCCGCTCCTTCATCATCGGCATCAGCGTCACGGCGACGAGCAGGGCGGCGACGCAACCGGCGGGCGTCGCACCGAGCCTGCGGAAGGTGAACCCGACGGCGGTGGCGACGCTCAGCGTGCCGAGCACGACGCGGAACGCCATCACGCCGGGGAGCCCGAGGGCGGCGTGGAACCGAAACACCGCCCATTCGAACAACCACGAATACGCCACCCACGGCACCGGCGTCTCCCGGCCGAGTCGGGAAAACGGCTCGGTCCGGGGTGGCCCGGACTCGGCCACGAGTTGCCCCGTGCGGAGGTGCCACCACACGTCCGCGTCCGGGGTCGGGTCGAGGGTGAACGCGGCGGGCAGGGCCGCGGCCAGGACGGCGGCGGCGAAGACGCGGGGGTTCACAGGTCCCCGGTGTTGACGACTTCGTTCCCGGCCCGGGTGACGACCGCCGCCATCACGACGATGGAAACGTCGGCGCGGACCGTTCGCACGGAGCCGTCCGCGAACGCGGCGTTGGTGAGGCCGGGGTGGAAGCTGTAGACCTCGTGGAAGTTGGCGCAGTTGACCGCGCACGGCCCGACCGGCCCGGACCCGTCGGCCTTCCACCCGTCGAGGTTGATCGGGTTGATGCCGTTGGCCACGGCCCACCCGGCCGCGTCCGTGTCGCCGGCCCGCTTGCCGTTGACGAACCCCTGCGGCCGGCCGGCGACTTCGGCGAACAGCAGGGTGTTCGACGCCCCGTCCGTGATGTGTTGGATGGCCGCGGGGCTGGTGTTCTCCATCGGCCCGGCGGGGTTCCCCGCCCATCCGCCGAGCAGTCCGCTCGCGACCAGGGCGGGGTCGATGTTGGTGACCGGCGAGTAGTCGCACGCCCCGACCTTCTGCCCGCCCGCCGCGTCGTGCTGCGGCGGGGCCGGCGACGACGGGCAAAGGAACACCGGCACGACGGCCGCCGTGGCCGGGAAGTTGGCCGCGTCGTTCCACGGCCTGTCCCACCGGTACAGATCGGAAACCGGTCCCTGCTCCAGGTACGGCAGCAGGCTCGGGGCCCAGGTGTGGGTGAACACCGCCCCGGACGTGTAGACGGTCGGGGGAAACTTGGTCCGCGCGTCGTGGAAGTTGTGAGCGGCGAGGGCGACCTGTTTCAGGTTGTTCTGGCACTTCGAGCGGGCCGCCGCCTCCCGGACCTTCTGCACGGCCGGCAGCAGCAGCCCGATCAGGATCGCGATGATCGCGATGACGACCAGTAGCTCGATCAGCGTGAAGCCGCCCCGGAATCGCATGGCGCACCCACCGGATCGGACCCGAGTTTCCCGCGACGCCCATCTTCGCACGCCGGGGGCTGGTTTTCGAGCGCCTTTCCGCGAATGATAAGCCTGTCGACCGGCCCGCCCCCGAACCGCCTCGGAGACCCCGATGAACCCGCTTCTCGTCACGCTCGCGCTCGTGGCCGGGGCCGACCCCGCCGGAGACTGGAAAGAGCAGGAGTCGGCGTACCTGAAGAACATCAAGCAGGTGACGACCGGCTTCGCCCGAGCCGGGGAAGGGTACTTTTCCCCGGACGGCAAGCGGATCATCTACCAGGCCGAGGAAAAGGAGACCGGCAACCCGTTCTACCAGATCTTCATTCAAGAACTGGACACCGGCAAGTTCTGGCGGGTCAGCCCCGGCAAGGGCCGGACGACCTGCGCGTTCTTCCACCCCAAACAGGATCGCGTCATCTTCGCAAGCAGCCACGAAGACCCGGACGCGAAGGCGCACCAGGACGCCGAGGTGAAGCAGCGCGAGGAGGACGCCAAGGCCGGCAAGCGGCGGCGGTACTCGTGGGACTTCGACCCGTACATGAAGATTTACTCCGCGGCCCCGGACGGCACGGATTTGAAGTGCCTCACGCCGGACGCGAAGGTGTATACCGCCGAAGGAAGCTATAACGCGGACGGCACCAAGATCGTGTACAGCGCCGGCAACGCGGGCAACGTGCAGTTGTATATCATGGACGCCGACGGGAAGAACGCGAAGCCACTCACGACCGCGAAGGGCTGCTACAACGGCGGCCCGTTCCTCTCGCCGGACGGCACGAAGGTGATCTTCCGCTCGGACCGCAAGGAGAAAGACCGCCTCCAGTTGTACGTGGTGAACGCGGACGGGACCGGCGAGAAGGCTCTCACGGAAGACGATAAGTGGGTGTACTGGGCACCGTACTGGTACAAGGACGGCAAGCACATCATCTACACGGCCGCGGACCACTCGGACGAGAAAGCCCGGCCGAACTACGACCTGTACTGGATGAACATCGAGACGAAAAAAGTGACGCGCCTAACGTTCGCCCCCGGCCAGGACGTGCTGCCGGTGTTCAGCCCGGACTACACCAAGGTGATGTGGACGAGCAGCCGCGACGGCCGGTCGCCGACGCAACTCTACATTGCGGACTTCACCCCGCCGAAGGAGTGACGGCCGCCGCTGGGGTGACGGGGGCGGCCGGCTCCCGCCACCACACGAGAAGTGCGCCGAGTGCCGCGACCGCCGGCAACCCCGCGAGGGCGAGGACCGGTTGATAGTCCTTGCCCGCCGCGTCGATCGCCCAGCCCTGGACCGCGTAGACGCCGCCCATCCACAGCGAGTTGAGGAACCCCAGCGTCCCCGTCACCTTCCCTTGGTGGGCCGCGGACAGCTCCTGACTCAGCGCGAAGTACGTCGGGAACAGGCCGAGCGCCCCGAACCCGATCGCGTAGACCGCCACCGACATCGCCCACCCGTCCAGCCACGGTACCGCGAACGACAGCGGGACGAGGGCCGTGCAGGCCGCGAACGCCCGCACCCGCGCCCGGTGGTTCGTGAACCCCCGCCACGTCAGCCACAGCGTCGCGAAGCCGATGGCCCACGAACCCACGTCGGCGAACAGGTAGTAGCCCATCGTGAAGTAGCTCATCTCCGCTTCCGTGTACCCGCGCTGCGTTTGCAGGAACAGCGGCAGCCAGACGCGATACGTGTGCCACCACGTGTTCACCCCGCAGATGACGACGACCAGCACCCAGAACCGGCGGTCGCGGAAGACGGCGGTGAACGGCGGCGCGGTTTGCGAAGTCGAAGTGGGCGTGTGCCGCAACATCGAGTTCGGCACGGTCACGACCCAGAGCGCGACCCAAATGATCCCGATAAACCCGATCGCGCGGAAGGGAACCTGCCAGGCGTCCGGCGGGACTCCCGTCGCACTGACGGCCGCGCCGCCCCCGACGGCGAGGTGTGCGTTCCGCTCGGCCTCGCCGGGGTCGGCCCACGTCACGCAGGCGAGCACGATGAACGGCGTGACGACCGCCCCGATCGCGGTGCCGCTCTGGAACAGCGAGTTCCCCAGCGAGCGTTCCGCCGGGGCCATCACCTGCCGGGTGGTGCGGATGCCGCACGGCCAGTTGCCCGCCTCGCACAGCCCGAGCCCGATCCGGCACGCGAACAGCGTCCAGTACCCCGGCGCGAACCCGGTCAGGAACCCCGCCGCCGACCACCCGAACACCGCCAGCGGATACACCCACCGCACGGACACGCGGTCGACGAGCCAGCCGAAGAACAGCGTGCCGACGCCGAACGCGAGGACGAACCCGGTTTCGAGCCGGCTGTAGTCCCGGTTGTCGAGCCCGAACGCGAGTTGAATCCGCAGCGCGAGCTGGTTCAGCGCCACGCGGTCCATGTAGTTCAGCGTGGTCGCCAGGAACAGCAGGCCGCACACCCACCACCGCCACGGGCTCGGGCGGGCGTCGTCCGGACCGGGGGAGGCGGTCATCGGCACCTCGGGCGTTCGGGGACGGTCGTCAGGAGTGGGTTGTACGCCCGCGTCCGGTCCGGGGGAGGGAGCAAAACCGATCCGACCGGACCCGCGGCGTCCGACCCGGAGAAAATCCCGCCGCCCGCCGTTGCCCCGCCGCGGTCCGGTTGGGATAACACGCTTCAGCCCCCGCGGAAGCCGCGACACGCTCAACCGAGGCTCTTCCCTCATGTCGAAGCCACGCCAGGTCCTCTCCCTCATTCTCGGCGGCGGTCGCGGCACTCGCCTCTACCCGCTGACCAAGCTCCGGGCCAAGCCCGCCGTCCCGGTCGCCGGCAAGTACCGGCTCATCGACATCCCCATCTCGAACTGCATCAACAGCGGCCTCACGAAGATCTACGTCCTCACACAGTTCCTCAGCGTGAGCCTGCACCGGCACATCGCGAACACCTACAAGTTCGACATGTTCAACCGCGGGTTCGTCGAAATCCTCGCGGCGATGCAGACCTACGAGGCGTCCGACTGGTACCAGGGCACCGCCGACGCCGTCCGGCAAAACTCGCTTTACATCAAGAACGAAGGGGCCGAGGAAACGCTGATCCTGTCTGGCGACCAACTCTACCGGATGGACTACCAGGCCCTCATCAAGACGCACCGCGACTCCGGCGCGGACGTGACCATCGCCGCGATCCCGGTCCCGGAAAAGGACACCCCCGGCTTCGGGCTCATGCGGATTGACGACAGCGGCCGGGTGTCCTCGTTCATCGAGAAGCCCAAGACCGCCGCGGAGCGGGACCCGTATTTCACGAAGGCGGAATGGATCGAGGAGCAGGGCATCCCGTGCAACGGCCGGCACTACCTCGCGAACATGGGGATCTACCTGTTCAACACGGACGTGCTCTTTGAACTGCTGAACGCGAAGCCGCTGGCGACGGACTTCGGCAAGGAGGTGTTCCCCCGGAACGTCGCCACGAAGAAGATTCACGCCCACCTGTTCGACGGCTACTGGGAAGACCTCGGCACGATCAAGAGCTACCACGACGCGAGCTTGGCGCTGACGGAGCCGAACCCGCCCTTCGACTTCTTCCAGCCGGAAGGGGTGATCTACACCCGGATGCGGAACCTGCCGGCGAGCCAGTTCACCGGGGCGACCGTGAACCGCACCGTGATCGCGGACGGCTGCCGGATCGGGACTGGGACGGTCATCGACCACTGCCTGCTCGGCGTCCGCAGCTGGGTGGGGAACAACTGCAAGCTGTCGGACACGCTGATCCTCGGCTCGGACCACTTCGACACCGCCGCGGAAACGGCGGCGCTGGCCTCGTCCGGCCGGCCGTACATGAACGTCGGCAACGACTGCGAGATCCGCGACGCGATCCTGGACAAGGACTGCAAGATCGGCAACGGGGTGAAGATTCTGAACACCGCCGGCCACCAAGAGTACGACGAGCCGTCCGGCCTCTACCACATCCGCGACGGGATCGTGTGCGTCCCCCGCAGCGCGGTGCTCCCGCACGGGCTGGTGATCTAACCACCCAGCCCTCTCGCGGCGTCGGACCGGTGCGCTTTGGTCAGGAAAAGCATCATTCCCCGCCGTCTGCTGCAGCGCCTGGTTCGGCGTCTGCGGCCCACCGCCTGACGACCCGCTCGTACACCGGCCGGAGAGAGGAGACGAACCCCGACTCGGAAGCCAGGAATGACTCGGCTGCCGAGCGGACGAGTGGCTCATGGTCGAGCAACCCCGCCGCCAGCAGCCGCCGGACCCGAGGGCCGAAGTCCGCCACCGCTACATCCCACGTCGAGTTGTCTACGGTCGTATTCAGCCAGTGGAGGACGGCCACCGACACGCCGGCCCGCTCGAACGGGGTCAGTCCCCGGCGGGCGACGGTCACGAAGGGGTCGTAGGGGCCACTCTCCACCCCGTCACCGAAGTCTCCGCCGTAGTTGGCGATGTCGGCGTACATGCGGCGGATGTGTGCTTCTAGGCCGCTCACCGATGTGCGCCCTCCCCCGCTTAACCGAGTTTCGCGTCCGACCCCGGCTGGAAGTCCACCACCTCGATCTCGACGCTGCGGGAGCCGTTCCACTCGTTCACCTTCGGGGTGAACGCGAGGCAGCACTTCCCGCCGTCGGACATCAACTCGTCGAGCCGGTCGCCCATGCCGAAGGCGACGGCGCGGATGGCGTTGCCCCCCTGTTTCACGCGGAAGGACAGGTGCCGCTCGCCGGTGCCGATCCGCCGCGGCGTACCCTCGATCGTCAGCCCGGAGGCGAGGAACCGGGGCCGGGGGTTGTCCGCGCCGTAGGGTTCGAGCCGGTCGATGTCCTTCAACAGCCCGAACGTCAGGGACGCGATCGGCACCTCGGCGTCGAGCACCAGCCGCGGCGCGGGCGGGCCGTCCGGGAAGTGGTTGGCGGCGTACTCGGCGAACTTCGCCCGCAACGCTTCGAGCCGGGACGGCTTCACCTTGAACCCCGCGGCGGCGGCGTGCCCCCCGTGCCCGAGCAGTTCGCCGTCGCAGGCCCGCAGGGCCTCGTGCAGCGCGAACCCCGGAATCGACCGGCCGGAGCCCGTCGAAACCTCGTCGTTCTCCTTCAACGCGGCGACCAGCACCGGCCGCGCGTACTGCTCCGCCAGCCGGCCGGCGACGATCCCGACGACGCCGGGGTGCCATTCGGTCGAACCCAGCACGATCGCCAGGGCCGTCTCGAACCCGTTCGCCTCCACCATCTCGCGGGCCTGATGCGAGATCTTCCGCTCCACCGCCTGCCGCTGCGCGTTCTGGGCTTCGAGGTACTCGGCGTGTTCCTTCGCCAGCTTCGCGTTGGTCGTCGTGAGCAGTTCCACCACCATGCGGGCACACCCCAACCGGCCGGCCGCGTTGATCCTCGGGGCCAGTCGGAACGCCACGTCCTCGGACTTCACCCCACTGAGCTTCGCAGCTTCCATCAGGGCGTGAATCCCAACGCTCGGCTTGGCCGTCATGCGGTCCAGCCCGCGGCGAACGAGCACGCGGTTCTCGTCCCGCAACGGCACCACGTCCGCGACGAGCCCGAGCGCCGCAAGCCCCGTCGCTTCGAGCAGGAACTCGCGGAATTGCGGCGTGACCTTGTCCCCGCCGCTGACCCGCACCGCGATGGCCCACGCCAGTTTGAACGCGACCCCCGCCCCGGACAGCCCCGCGAACGGGTACGCCGACCCCGGCAGCCGCGGGTGGACGAGCACCGACGCGGCCGGCAGCGTGGCCGCCATTTCGTGGTGGTCGGTGACGATCAGTTCCAGCCCGAGTTCCGCCGCGACGTTCGATTCCGCAACGCTGGCGATGCCGCAATCCACGGTGATGACCAGCGACACGCCGTTCCCGGCGATCTCCCTCAGGGCGTTCGCGTTGACGCCGTAGCCCTCTTCGAGCCGGTTCGGGACGTAGTACTCGCAGTTCGCGCGGAGGATGCGGAGGAGGCCGAGCAGGATCGCGGTGCCGGTGATGCCGTCCGCGTCGTAGTCGCCGTACACGCAGATTTTGCGGCCCTCGGCGACGGCCCGCAGGATGCGCTCGGCGGCCTCGGGGACGCCGGGCAAGTGGTGCGGTGGGTGCAGGGCGGTCAGCGGGCAGTCGAGGAAGATGCGGGCGGCGGCCTGTTCGGAAACGCCGCGGTTCAGCAGCAGTTGTCCCACGACGGGCGACACCCGCGCGGCGTCGCCGAGCGCGCGAGCGGCGGCCGGGTCGTGCGGGGCGAGGTGCCAGACTTTCGCGGCGCGGGCCACCGGGCCTCCGGGCGAACAGGTGTACATCGACAAAGTGTCATCGTATTAACTCGCACCCGCGGCCGGCCGGCAAGGTCAATCTGACCCGATCAACTCCCGCCGCCGGTCGGGTTCCCCCGACGCGACGGGTTGCCGCGGAGTCGCCAGCCTCCGCACCCGGACGAGCTCCCGCGGTCGGTCGTTGCGGCGAAACCGTCGCCACGTGCCTGTTGTTTGAGCACGCCGCGATTCTTTTCGATCAACTCCGTCAGGTGCGTCCCCGCGGCGGCCGATCAGACAGGTGAGACTTCGGTCCCGGCCGCTTCCGTGGGATCCCCGGCGGCGAGGGTGAAGGAAGGTTCCGAAGCGAAGTCGGCCGGCCGAAGGGCGTTCCGCGCCTCGGCTTTTGCCACGGATCCCGCGTACCCTACTTCCTGGAGGTTGCACACCGTGAACGCATCGATGATCCTGTTGACGTCCGTCTGGATGGCCGGCGCGGACGCCGCCCCCATCGCCGCGGCCCCCGTCGCCGCCGCTCCGATCGCCGCGGGTTGCGGCTCGTGCGGCGCGTCGTGCGGGCCGGTCTGCGACCCGTGCTGCGGCAAGGTCAGCCTGCTGGACAAGCTCAAGGCCAAGTTCGCGAAGAAGGACTGCGGCTGCGACCCGTGCGCCGTGTCCCACTGTGCCCCGGCACCGGTCTGTGCCCCGGCCTGTGACCCGTGCGCGGAGAAAGTCGGCTTCCTGGACAAGCTGAAGGCGAAGTTCGGCAAGAAGAAGTGCCACGACGAGTGCGCCCCGGCGTGCTCGACGGGCTGCGGCGCGGCCGGCGGCTGTGCCCTCCCGGGCGCTCCGGTCCCGGCCCCGGCCGGCGACGCCCCGAAGACCATGCCCAAGCCGGAAACGACCCCGAAGACGACGCAACTCAGCGTCCCGCCGATCGTCGTCACCCCGGTGGGCAACTCGCACGTCCCGGCGCTGGCCGCCCCGGCCAACCCGTTCTAATCGGAGAAGGTTCACTCTTGTCCGATCCCGAACCGTGCGTGGCCGCCCGACAATCCTGTCCGGCGGCCATCGCCGTTTTTTCGGACACCCCTTCCGCAACTTCCGCCCGGAAGTCTCGACCGACCGCTGACGCGACCGCCCTCTTTCGGTTAGGCTAACGGTGGGGGACGACCGGGGGGAGCGGGACAAGACGAGGGAACGATGAGCACGGCGACGACCGCGGCCGCCGATCTGGCCTTCAAGATCGCGCGGCTCGTGGAAGAAAAGGGCTGGAATCAGGAAGAATTCGCACGGATCGCCCGGCTCAACCGCCACACCGTCCGACAAATCCTCCTCGGCGGCCCCGCCCGCCGGCTGCGGAACGCCACCGTCAGCCAGTGCGCCGACGCCCTCGGCCTGACCGTCAGCGAACTCCGCAACCTGCCGCTCGAACGCCTCCTGCCCCGGATGCACGGCAAGCCGCCGGCCGACGAAGAGGCGATGAAGCTCCTCTACGACCGGGCCACCCTCCCCGAGTTCACCAACTGGCTGCAGCGCAACCAAACCCGCGCCGCCGAACTCCGGTCCGACGAAATCCACGAACTGCTCGAACTGCAAGCCGCCGGCGGGCCGATGGAGCGCCTCGGCGTCGAGCACTTCGTCGAACTCATCGAACGCCGCCGGCAACTGCTCTGCCAGGTCCGGCTCATCGCGGGGACTGAGTACATTGACCTCCTCGAGCAGTTCGTCGGGCTCGTCTTCGAGAAGGTCAACAACGGCCGCCCGGTGAAGGCCGAGCGGAACCGGGGGTAACGGACCCCGCCCGTCCGGCGTTCGGAAACCTACAACGACCTTTATGAACGACCCCACCCGCGACCGCCGGGCCCTCGCGCACGTCGGCGGGACGAGCCGCACCGCCGGCGACCCGGCCGACGCCCGCAAGCTCGCCCACGCCCTCGACGTGCCGCCGTCCGACGGCGACGACGAGGACGGCGTCCGAGCCCACGTCCACGGCTTCCACACCTACCCGGCCCGCCTGCACCCCGGCACCGCGTACCGGCTCGTCGAGGCGTTCGTCCCGCCGGGCGGCCGGGTGCTCGACCCGTTCTGCGGGTCCGGCACCGTGCTCATCGAAGCGATGATCCTCGGCCGGCACCCGCTCGGCACGGACCTCAACCCGCTCGCCGTCCGGCTGACCCGGTGCAAGACCCGCCCCCGCACCGAAGCCGACGTCGACCGGCTCGTCGAACTCGCCCGCGGGGCCGTCGGCTTCGCCGCGGAACGCCGGAAGGCGAAGGCCGGCGCGACCCGGCGGTTCCCGCCCGAGGACGTGCAACTCTTCGAGCCGCACGTCCTGCTCGAACTCGACTCGCTCCGGGCGCACCTCGAATCCCTCGGCGACGACCCGCTGCGGTACGACCTGTCGCTGGTGCTGTCGTCGGTCCTGGTCAAGCTGTCCGGGAAGCGGGCGGACACCTCCAGCGCGGTCACCCGCCGGCGGACCGCGGCAGGGTTCGCGGGCAAGCTGTTCCTCCAACGGGCGGAAGACCTCGCCCGGCGGCTCGGCGAGTTCTCCCGGCTGCTGCCGCCGAACCCGCCGAAGGCGTTCGTCGGGCTCGACGACGCCACCGTGTTGAAGGGCCTGCCGCCCGGGCGGATCGACGCGATCGTCACGTCGCCGCCGTACGCCGCCACCTACGACTACGTCGAGCACCACGCCCTGCGGCTGCGGTGGCTCGGGCTCGACCCGGAAGGGCTCGCCCGCGGCGAACTCGGGGCGCGGTCCGCGTACCGGGGCATCCCCCCGGCGCAGGCCCCGAAGGCGTGGGCGGCGGAACTGGAGCGGTTTCTCCGCACCGCCGCGAGGGTGCTTTCCCCCGGCGGCGCGGTCGCGCTGGTGATGGCCGATTCCGCGGTCGGACCGGTCGCCCTCCGGGCCGACGACATCGTCGCCGACGTGGGCCGGGCCGTCGGGCTGACCCCGGCCGCGTGCGCCTCCCAGGACCGCCCCCACTTCCACAGCCCGAGCCAGGCCGCCTTCCGGACTCGCCCCCGCGCCGAGCACGCGATCCTGCTGCGAAAACCTTGACACGGGTTGTCGCGCAACGCGACGGCCCGCGCGATGCGCGGGCCGTCATTCGAGATCGGGTCCGGCTCGTCACTTCCCGCCGCGCCGCAGCTTGGCGGCCTCTTCGGCGAAGCGCTTCTGAGCGTCCGTGTACCCCGGCGGTGCCGCCACCGCCGAACCGGCCCCGACGTTGACGGTCGTCCCGTCCGACCGGTTCTCCAGCTTGGTGCCGCCCGTGCCTTCGGTCACCCGGAGGGGGGAGTAGTTGCCGGCGACCGGGTCTTTCGCGGGGTTCTCGACTTCGTCCTTCAGCCGGGCGACCCGCTCGCGGT
>ERZ1066122.2653-NODE-2653-length-11402-cov-17.102758_pt1 | contig 11402 bp, 6 predicted proteins | sample MGYA00382769_ERZ1066122 | MGnify/ENA primary metagenome ERZ1066122 (study PRJEB33369, sample SAMEA5778352) | biofilm metagenome | biome: Industrial cooling water; feature: Water cooling tower basin; material: Biofilm | place: United Arab Emirates | collected...
CGGCGAAGGTGTTCGGCATCGACGCGAAGATCGGCAGCATCGAAGTCGGCAAGACGGCCGACCTCGTGCTGTGGAACGGCGATCCGCTCGAAGTGACGACCACCGCGACGCAGGTGTTCGTGGGTGGCCGCGCCGTGCCGATGCAGTCTCGCCAGACGCTGCTGCGCGACCGCTACCTCGCCCCGAAGGGCGAGCGCTCCCGCCTGTATCCGGCGGGACGCTGAGCGTCGATGGCCTCGCGCTGGGGGCTCAAAGCCCCAGCGCGAACAGGCCGAGGCAGAGCAGCAGGCCGAGGCCCGGCACGATCACCGTCAGGGCGCCGACCGGCAGGTAGGCGTCCTTGTGGGTTTCGCCGCAGATCGCGCGGATGGTCGTGACGACGTAGCCGTTGTGCGGCAGCGAATCGAGGACGCCCGAGCTGATCGCCACGGAGCGGTGCAGCTGCTCTGGATTCACGCCCTGGGCGAGGAAGATCGGCGCCAGGATCGGCAGCGCGATGGCCTGTCCGCCGGAGGCCGAACCGGTCATCGCCGCGATCAGGCTGACGGCGATCGCCGCGGTCGCCACGTCGGAGCCGGGCATGTGCGTCACCGCGTCGACCGCGACCGCGAACGCCGGTGACACCTTGGCCACGGCGCCGAAGCCGACCACCGCCGCGGTGTTGCCGATGGCGATCAGCGCGCCGGTCGCGCCGTCGCCGATGGCCTTGCCGGGCTGGCGCAGCGTGCGCAGGCACAGCAGACCCACCGCCGCGCAGCCGGCCAGCAGCGCCACGATCAGGGCGGACACGCCGAAGGCGTCGTGCAGCGCGAACGACACGCCGAGCACGACCAGCGTCGGCAGCAGCGCCGCCCACAGCGGCGGCAGGTCGGCGCGCAGCTCACCCGGGTCGCCGTCGCGCGCTTCGAAGCGTTCGCCGCGCGCCTTCGCGCGCCTCAACATCCAGCCCAGCCACAGCTGGCCGAGCACGGCCATGAACAGCGCGGTGAGGAGGCTCGCTTCCCACGCGGCCCAGGGCGAGGTGCCGAGGTATTGGATCGGGATCCAGTTCTGGATTTCCGGTGAGCCCGCCGACGTCATCGTGAAGGTGACCGAGCCGAACGCGAGCGCGGCCGGGATGAAGCGCCGCGGCAGGTCGGCGGCGCGGAACAGCGCCAGCGCGGCGGGGTAGACCGAGAACGCGACCACGAACAGGCTGACGCCGCCGTAGGTCAGGATGGCGCAGGCCAGCACGACGGCCAAGGCCGCGTGCGAAGGGCCGAGGTGGCGCATCACCGCCGTCGCGATCGCGTCGGCCGCGCCGCTGTCCTCCATCAGCTTTCCGAAGATGGAGCCGAGCAGGAACATGAAGAACCAGTTGGTGACGAAGCCGGTGAAGCCGCCCATGTACGCGCCGACGAGGTCCGGCGCGCCTTCGGCGGCGAGCGGCGGCAACAGGGCGAGGCCGGACGTGGCCGCGACGATCAATGCGCACAGCGGCGTGGCCACGAACAGGCTCCAGCCGCGCATGGTCAGCGCGATCAGCAGGGCGAGGGCAAGGGCGAGGCCGACGGCGCTCAGCATCGGGCGGGACTCATTGGGGACGGCCCGGGCAGGATGCGCAGCGGCCGTCGCGGCGCGTGATTGGACGAACGTACAGGTGCTGCGCCCGAGGCGCGCCGCCTAGTCTGCTGGCCATGCGCCGGGGGGCGCGTTCCGCGTACGTCGCGGGCCACACAACGGGGGAACCGATCCATGCTTCGCAGCCGCTTGAGCCACGCCATCCACGCCGCCCTGATCGTCGGAAGTTTCGCCGCACCGGCGGCCATCGCGCAGACCGCGGCCGACGCGCCCGCCAGCGAGGCGCGCACCCTCGACGCCGTGACCGTCACCGCGCGCAAGCGCGAGGAGACGCTGCAGGAGGTGCCGGTCGCAGTGACCGCATTCACCGCGGAAGCGCTCGATCGCCTCGGCACGCGCGACATCGCCGACCTCGACGCGCAGGTGCCGAACCTGACGATCTACGCCGCGCGCGGCTCCAGCAGCACGCTGACGGCCTACATCCGCGGCGTCGGGCAGTCCGATCCGCTGTGGGGCGTCGACCCGGGCGTCGGCCTGTACCTCGACGACGTCTACATCGCCCGGCCGCAGGGCGCGCTGCTCGACGTGTTCGACGTCGAGCGCATCGAGGTGCTGCGCGGTCCGCAGGGCACGCTGTACGGCAAGAACACCATCGGCGGCGCCATCAAGTACATCTCGCGCGGCCTCCCCACGGAGGTCGACGGCAGCGCCTCGGTGACCGCCGGCAACTACAACCAGCTGGACGTCAAGGCGGCGATCGGCGGCCCGATCGCGGCCAACGGCGCTCTGCGCGGACGCATCGCCGTCGCGAGCCTGAGCCGCGACGGCTTCGGCGAGAACCTGCGCACCGGGCAGGACGTCAGCGACAAGGAGATCATCGCGATGCGCGGCCAGCTCGGCGCCTTCGTCAACGAGAATCTCGACATCCAGTTCGCGTTCGACAGCGTCGACGACCAGAGCGGCGTGCGCGGCGCGCAGATGCTGGAGCCGAACCGCTTCAACGCGGTGTTCTTCCCGGCGCTGGGCGCGTTCCCGCCGCTCGCCGACCGCTACGACGTTCGCAACGGCATGCCGAACGTCAACGACACGACGATCGAGGGCGCCTCCGCGACCGTGAACTGGCGCGCCACCGAGAACCTCACGCTGAAGTACGTGCTGGCGAAGCGCCAGAGCGACACCGAGACCAACATCGACTTCGACACCACCCCGGCGCAGATCGCCGACGTGCGGGCGCTGTACGCCGACGAGCAGGTCAGCCACGAGCTGCAGGCGAACTGGGACGGCGGCGGCCGGTCGCGCGGCGTCATCGGCTTCTACGCGTTCGACGGCGAAGCGGGTGGCCAGGTGCTCAACAACTTCTTCAACCTGAGCTTCGGCGACACGCAGGGCACGGTGTTCACCGAAAGCGTGGCGCTGTACGCCGACTGGACCTTCGACCTCAACGACCGCCTGTCGCTGGACCTCGGCGCGCGCTACACCGACGAGGACAAGCGGGCCAAGGTGCTGAACCGCTGCTACACCAGCGCCGCGTTCACCACCCTGCGCGACTGCACGCCGACGATCCCCAACGACGATCCGGCCGCGGCGAACTTCGACCGCACGATCAACTTCAAGAACACCTCGCCGAAGATCGCGCTGAACTTCGACCTCAGCGACGACGTGATGCTCTACGGCCTCGCCTCGCGCGGCTTCAAGTCGGGCGGCTACAACATCCGCGCGCAGGCCACGCTGGTGCCGCGCTCGGCCGTGCCCTTCGACGACGAGGTGGTCGACAGCTTCGAGATCGGCGCCAAGATGGGCCTGCTCGACCAGCGCCTGTTCCTGAACCTCGCCGCCTTCCACAACAAGTACAAGGACATCCAGCTCTCGGTGTTCACGGCGAACCCGGCGGGCGGCTTCTTCGGCGACTTCACCAACGCGGGCGAGGGCACGGTGCAGGGCGTCGAGGCCGAGTACCAGTGGCTGCTCACCGATGGCTTCACGATCAGCGGCAACCTCGCGTGGCTGGACGCCGAGTACGACGAGTTCCTGTTCGCCGGCGTCGATATCGCCAACGAGCAGGAATTCACCAACGCGCCGGAGTTCTCCGGGGCGATCAACCTCGAGTGGCGCACGGCCGTCGGCAGCGCCGGCGAGCTCACGGCGCGGGTCGGCTACAGCTACCAGAGCGAGGTCATCGCGACGACCGAGATCCTCCGCAGCAACGTGCCGCCGGGTGCACCGTTCGGCCGTCCGCCGATCTCGCAGGACGGCTATGGACTCATCAGCGCCGGCGTGGTGTGGCAGAGCGGTGGGCCGTGGTCGGTGTCGCTGCAGGGCACCAACCTCACCGACAAGGAGTACCTGACCACCGGCTACAACCTGGCGCAGGCGCTCGGCGTGTACACCGGGTTCTACGGTGCCCCGCGCCAGTACAGCCTGTCGGTCCGCTACGACTTCTGATGTCGACGCGTCGCGCCCTGCGCGCTCCGGCCCTGACGGCGGCGCTGGCCGGCCTGGTGGCCTGCGGCGCCGGCCCCGAGGCTCCGCCGCTGGCGGCGATCACGCTCGATGCGTCGCGCGTGGCGGTCGCCGGCCTGTCCTCCGGTGCGTACATGGCCACCCAGGTGCACGTCGCGCTGAACTCGCGGGTGCACGGGGCGGCCCTGGTCGCCGGCGGTCCGTACGGCTGCGCGCAGGGGACGCTGGAGACCGCGCTCGGGCCGTGCATGGCGGCACAGCCGGCCGCACCCGACGTCGGGGCGCTGGTGGCGGCGGCAACGCGGCGGGCCGGGGAGGCGCGCGTCGATCCGTTCACGGCGTTCGACGGCGATCGCGTGTGGGTGCTGCACGGCGCGAAGGACGCGACGGTGTCGCCTGCGCTGGCCCGCGCCACCGCCGACCTGTACCGCGGGCTCGGCGGCGACTCGCTCGACGTCCAGGTCGACGACGCGCGCGGCTTCGGCCACGGATTGCCGACGATCAACGGCGGCGCCTCCTGCGAGGCACCGGCATCACCGTGGCTGCTCGACTGCGGCATCGACGCCGCCGGCGAGGCGATGCGCGCGCTGTTCGGCGCCGACGTGGGCGCGGCGGGCGCCGGCGACGGGACGCTGGCGCGCTTCGACCAGACGGCGCTGGCGCCGGAGGGCGCGGTCGGGCTGGCCGACGAAGGCTACGTGTACACGCCGACCGCCTGCGAAGGCGGAACCTGCGGGGCGCTGGTCGTGTTCCACGGCTGCCAGCAGAACGCGGAGATGGTCGGCGAGGCGTTCGTCCGCGACGCCGGCTTCAACCGCTGGGCCGACGTCCATCGCGTCGTCGTGGTCTATCCTCAGGCGCAATCGAGCTACGTGCCGCTGAATCCGAAAGCATGCTGGGACTGGTGGGGCTACGGCGGCGCCGACTACGACACGCGCGAGGGCGGGCAGGTGCGCTTCGTCGCGGCGGTGCTCGACCGGTTGGCCGGCGCGCGCTGATCGCCGGCGCGCCCACCGGCGGCGGAGACGCGCCGCCGTGCTGAACGAATGGGGCGTGCTGCTGGCCGCCGCGCTGTGGCTCGGGCTGCTGTTCGGCACCGCGGTCTGGGGCGAGCGCCACCCGCAAGCCTTCGCCCGCCACTGGGGCGTGGTGTTTTCGCTGTCGCTGGCGGTGTACTGCACGAGCTGGACGTTCTTCGGCACCGTGCAGCAGGCACGCGACTCCGGCTGGGCGCTGACGCCCACCTTCCTTGGCACCCTGCTGCTGTACGCGTTCGCGTTCCCGATGCTGCTGAAGCTGTTCCGGCTCGCGCGCGAGCAGGGCAGCACGTCGATCGCCGACTTCATCGCCACGCGCCTCGGACGCAGCTCGGCGCTGGCCGCCACGGTCACCGCGATCGCCGTGGTGGGCATGATCCCCTACCTCGCGCTGCAGCTGAAGGCGGTGGCGATGAGCCACGGCCTCGTGACCCGCGGCACCGACCTCGCCGCGCCCCCGGAGCAGGACAGCGCGCTGTACGCCGCCGTGGCGCTCGGGGCCTTCGCGATGCTGTTCGGCACGCGCCGCGCCTCCGCTATCGAACACAACCGCGGCCTCGTGCTGGCAATGGCGGCCGAGTCGCTGCTGAAGCTCGCGGCGATGCTGGGCCTCGGCCTGTGGCTGCTCTCGAGGCCCGGCGGCCTGCCGGACGCGCCGCTGCCCGAGGTGCCCGGCGGCACCGCGGGGTTTCCTGCGCTCGTGCTGCTCGGCGCGCTGGCGATGTTCACGCTGCCGCACCAGTTCCACGTCGGCATCGTCGAAGCCCGCGACGAGCGCCACCTCCGCACGGCGCGCTGGCTGTTCCCGCTCTACCTCGTGCTGATCGCCCTGCCCACGCTGCCGCTGGCGATCGCCGGCGAAGCCGCGCTGGGCGCCCTCGGCGTGCCGGCCGACCTCTACGTGCTGGCGCTGCCGCTGTCGGAGGGCGCACCCGGCATGGCCCTGCTGGCCTTCCTCGGCGGGCTCTCCGCCGCGACCGGCATGCTGATCCTCGCCACGTTGACGCTGAGCGTGATGATCGGCAACCACTGGCTGACGCCGCTGCGCCTGCGCGGCGGCTGGCAGGCCGGCGAAGGCGACCTGCGCGGTGCGGTGCTGCGGCAGCGGCGATTCGCCATCGTCGCGGTGCTGGCGCTCGCCTGGGGCTACAGCCGCGTGCTCGGCGACAATGAAGCGCTCGCCGACATCGGCGCGCTGTCGTTCTCGGGCCTCGGCACGCTGGCGCCCGCCGTGGGCTTCGCGCTGTGGCGGCCGCAAACGCCGCCGTGGGCGGTGATCGCGGGGCTGCTCGCGGGTTTCGCGACGTGGGCGTGGGTGCTGCTGCCCGGCGTGGCCGCACCGATGGGCCTCGTCTTCGCCAGCGGCGACCATGCCCCGCTGGGTCTCGGCTGGCTCTCGCCCGATGGCCTGCTGGGGCTCGGCGCGTGGTCGCCGCTGAGTCGCGGCGTCGTGGCCAGCCTGCTGGTCGGCACCGCCGTGCCACTGCTGCTGGCGAGCTGGCGCGGCGCGCGCGGCGACCGCGACGCTGTGCCGCTGGACGCCGCGGCCGTGCGCCGCCTCGCATCGCGGTTCCTCGCCCACGACCGGCTGGAAGCGGCCCTGCGCGATGCGCCGGAGCGCGGCCTGCTGCCGGCGGGCCCGCTGGCGCGCGTGGAGCGCGAACTCGCCGCGGTGGTGGGGGCCTCGTCGGCGCGCCTGCTGCTGGATGCGCTGCGGCAGCCCAGCGGCCCCGCGCCGGAGCAGGTGGCGGAACTCGTGGACGAGGCCACGCAGGGGCTGCGCTTCAACCAGCAGCTGCTCGAAGTGGCGCTCGAGCACATGAGCCAAGGGATCAGCGTGGTCGACCGCGAGCTGCGCCTCGTGGTGTGGAACCGTCGCTACCGCGAGATCTTCGGCTACCCCGACGGCCTGCTGCAGGTCGGCCTGCCGGTGGCCGCGCTGGTCGAACACAACCTGCGTCGCGGCCTGGCCGGCGACATCGAGGTCGCGCGAGGGCTCGAACAGCGCCTCGCCCACATGCGCGCCGGCACCCGGTACTTGAGCGAGCGGCGCATCGGCGAGGCGGTGATCGAGATCCGCGGCGAGCCGATGCCGGGCGGCGGCTTCGTCGCCACGTTCACCGACGTCACCGTGTTCCGAGCCAGCGAAGACGCGCTGCGCCGCGACGCCGAGACGCTGGAGGCGCGCGTCGACGAGCGCACGCGCGAGCTGGCCGACGCCAAGGCCGAGGCCGAGCGCGCCAACCAGGCGAAGTCGCGCTTCCTCGCCGCGGTCAGCCACGACCTGACGCAGCCGCTGCATGCGGCGCGCCTGTTCACCGACGCGCTCGGCCACCAGGGCAGCGCCGCGGGACCGCAGGTCGAACGCATCGCCAGCGCGCTGGCGTCGGCCGAGGACCTGCTCGGCGGACTGCTCGACATCTCGCGCCTCGACGCCGGCGGCCTCGCCGCGCGGCCGGTCGACCTGCCGCTGATGCCGCTGCTGGAGGGCCTCGCGCGCGAAGCCGGCATCGTCGCCGAGGCCAAGGGGCTGTCACTGCGGCTGGTGCCGACGCGGGCGTGGGTCCACAGCGATCCACAGCTGCTGCGCCGCGTCCTGCAGAACTTCCTCGCCAACGCGGTGCGCTACGCCGACACGGGCGGCATCGTCATCGGCGTACGGCGGCAAGGCGCCGACGCGGTGACGATCGAAGTCTGGGACAGCGGGCCCGGCATCGCGCCGGAGCAGCAGCGCCTGGTCTTCGAGGAATTCCGGCGGCTGCGGCGCGGCGGCCAGGGCCTCGGGCTCGGGCTGGCCATCGCCGACCGGCTCGCGCGGCTGCTCGACGCACCGCTGGTGCTGCGCTCGCGGCCGGGCCGCGGCAGCGTCTTCGGCATCCGCGTGCCGCGGGTGCCGGCCCGCGATGCGACCGTACCGCCGCCGCCGGCGCCGACGGACGAGGCGCCGGACCTGCCGCTGCGCATCCTCGTCGTCGACAACGAGCCCGTGGTGCTCGACGCCACGCGCGCGCTGCTCGAGGGCTGGGGCGCGACGGTGCGCACCGCGGCGACCCCCGAGGCCGCCCTGCGCGTTGCCGCCGAGCTCGCGCCGCAGGCCTGGGTGCTGGATTTCCATCTCGACGACGGGGCCACCGGCGACGCGCTGCACCGCGCGCTCTGCGCGCGACATCCGGACGGTCGCGGCATCGTCGTCAGCGCCGACCACGGCGAGGCGGTGCGGCAGGCCGTGCTCGCCGCGGGCGCGACGCCGCTGACGAAACCGCTGAAGCCGCTGCGCCTGAAGTCGCTGCTCGTCGCGCTGGCGAACGGCTGAGCGCCGCGCTCAGTCGCCGGCGAGGCCGCTGAGCAGCACGCCCGCCTGGGTGCGATTGCGCACCCCGAGCTTCTCGAACACGACGGTCAGGTGCGCCTTGACCGTGCGCTCCTGGATGCCGAGCTCGTCCGCGATCTGCTTGTTGAGGCGGCCTTCCGCCACGCGCTGCAGCACCTTCAGCTGCTGCGGCGACAGGCTGGCGAGACGGGCGGCGAGCGTCTCTGACGCGCCGTCGCGCGGCGTGCGCGCCAGCAGCTCGCGCAGCGCCGCCGGCATCCACGTCTCGCCGGCCAGCAGGGCCTGCACTCCGCCGTGCAGTTCGTCGCTGCCGGCATGCTTGGTGATGTAGCCGCAGGCGCCCATCGCCAGCGCGCGGCGCACCGTGGCGGCGTCGTCCTGTCCCGACAGGATCGCCACCGCGACGCCGGGATGCGCGGCGCGCAGCTCGCCCAAGGCAAGCAGTCCGTGCGTGCCGGGCAGCTGCAGGTCGAGCAGGACGAGGTCGGTGTCCGGCGCGGCGTCGAGCGCCGCGTGGGCCGCCCCGAGATCACCCGCTTCGTCGATGCGCGAACCGGGCAGCGCCGCCGCCAGCGTCTGCCGGAGGGCCATGCGGTACAGCGGGTGGTCGTCGACGATCAGCAGATGGTGCATGGCGGCAGCTTAGCCGCTCACTGCGCCGTCCACCCGCCATCGACCGGGAGCGCGGCGCCGGTGAGGTTGTGCGCTTCGCGCCGGCACAGCCACACCGCCAGCGCGGCGATTTCGGCGGGCAGGGTCATGCGCAGGCTGGGCTGCTTCTCGGCCAGCAGCGCGCGCACGCCGGCGTCGCGGTCGCCGCCGTTCGTGCGGGCCTGGATCTGCGGCTCGATCAGCGGCGTTTCCACCCATCCCGGGCAGACGCAGTTGACGGTGACGCCGCCCGAGGCGCGCGAGCCCTGCGCGGCCATCTCCAGCGCGGCGACCTTGGACAGCCCGATCAGCCCATGCTTCGCCGCGACGTACGGCGCCTTGTTCAACGAGGCCACGAGCCCGTGCACCGAGGCGATGTTGATGACGCGGCCGAAACCGCGCGCGGCCATGCCGGGCAGCGCCGCCTTCATCGTGTGGAAGCAGGCAGAGAGATTGATGGCGATCAGCGCGTCCCAGCGGTCCTCGGGCATGTCGGCCAGCGACGCGGTGTGCTGCACGCCGGCGTTGTTGACCAACACGTCGACCGCGCCAACGGTCTGCATCATCGCGCGGATGGCGGCGGGGTCGCGCAGGTCGGCGTCGTGGTGCGTCGCCCCGGGCGCACCCGCCACGCGCACGGCCGTCAGCGCGCCGCGCACCTGCGCCGCATCGCCGAGGCCGTTGATGTGGACGTGGGCGCCCGCCGCGCCCAGGGCTTCGGCAACGGCGAGGCCGATGCCGGACGTGGCGCCGGTTACCAGCGCGACGCGGCCTTCAAGGAAGCGATCAGTCATGGCGCCAGCTTGCCGCGCGCGCGCCCGGCCGGCCTTTGGACGAAAGTACGATGGTCCCGCCGCCCTCAGCTCGCAGACTGCCGCGATGACCACCGAACCGCCCTCGCCGTTCCGCCCGCCTGCCCTCGCCGCGGCCGCGCCCGTCGCCCTCGCGCTGCTGGCGCTGTGGGGTGCGCGTCCGGCGCTGGCCGGGCCGCTCGCCATCGCCGGCGCGGTGGAGGTGCCCACGGCCAGCGTGCATCGCGACGGCGACGACCTGCTCACCGCCGGGCTCGGCTTGGAGGGCCTGCGGGGGCCGATCCCCGCCTTCGCCGACGCGAACGCGCCGACCTTCGCCGAGCTGCGGCGTCGCGCGGTCTGGACGAACTGGCGCGGCATCGCCGACGTGAGCGCGACCGGCGGCCTCGGCCGCGCCTACGGCGATCTTCGTCCGGTGCCCGGCCGCGAGTTCCACGGCAGCGCGACGGTGCCGGGCGCCGCGCATCCGCATCGCCTGCTGCTGCAACTGCCCGACCGCTTCGACCGCGACCGCCCTTGCCTCGTCGTCACCGCGTCGTCGGGCTCACGCGGTGCGTATGGCGCGATCGCCCTCGCGGGCGGCTGGGGCCTGCCCAAGGGCTGCGCCGTGGCCTACACCGACAAGGGCGCCGGCACCGACTGGCGGCGCGTTCCGGTCGAAGGCGGCGACGATGCGGTGCACGTGCCGCACGCGCACTCCGGCGACCACCCCGAAGCCGACTGGGGCCGTCACGTGCTGCAGGCGGCCGTCTTCGGCCGCGATGTGCTGGTGCGCGAGACGGCGATCGACCCCGATGCATTGATCGTCATCGCCGCCGGTGTGTCGAACGGAGCGGGCGCCGTCCTGCGGGCCGCGGGCGATGACGCGAACGCCGAGCGCCGCATCGCCGACGCGCCGCGGCTCGACGGCGTGGTGGCGGTGTCGCCCAACATCCACGTCGAAGGCGCCCGCCCACTGTTCGACGTCGCGACGCACGCCGCTCTGCTCATGCCCTGCGCGCTGGCCGCGCCGGCCTTCGACGGCGACGCCCTGCTGCGCCCGGGCGGCGCGATGCCGCCGGCCTATACGGCCGGCTGCTCGGCGTTGGCCCAGCAGGGCCAGATCGACGGCGACGACGTCACGGCTCAGGCCACGAACGCGTGGAACGCGATGCAGGCCGCGGGATGGACCGACGCCGCGACGCGTGCGGGCGCCCTGAGCGTGGCCTTCGACCTGTGGCGCGCGGTGGCCGCGGGTTATGCCTCGGCCTACGCACGCGCCCCCGCGGACGCGATGCCGCTGGGCTACCGCTACGCCGTGCGAGACGCGCAGGGCGCGCCGGTCGCGGCGTCCGCTGCGGAAGCCGCCCTGTGGTGGAGCGACAGCAGCGGCATCCCGCCCGGCAGCGGCGTCGTGCTGCTCGATCCTTCCGGCGACGACGGCCGCGTGGCCGGCCTGCTCGGGCTGCGCGCGCTGGCCAAGGACGACGCCACGGTGCGCGAGGCCCTCACGGCCACCCGCGCCCTGCCCCCGCGCGCAGGCCTGCCGATCCTGCTGCTGCATGGCCTCGA
>ERZ1066122.2655-NODE-2655-length-11395-cov-16.528836_pt1 | contig 11395 bp, 8 predicted proteins | sample MGYA00382769_ERZ1066122 | MGnify/ENA primary metagenome ERZ1066122 (study PRJEB33369, sample SAMEA5778352) | biofilm metagenome | biome: Industrial cooling water; feature: Water cooling tower basin; material: Biofilm | place: United Arab Emirates | collected...
GCCTGCCGCTGGCGCAGCAGATCGCGCGCGAGCACGGCGGCTCGCTGGCCTACCGGTCGCGGCCCGGGCACACGGTGTTCACCGTGCTGCTGCCGCTGCCCGACATCGACGCCGGGCCCGCGGACGGGGTGGCGCCGTGAGTGCGCGCGTCTTCGTGGTCGACGACGATCGCGCGGTGCGCTTCGTGCTGACGGAAGCGCTGCGCGACGCCGGGTTCGCGGTGCACGCCTTCGACAGCGCCGACGCCGCGCTGGCCGCGCTGGCCGACGGCGAGCGTGCCGACCTGGTGTTCACCGACGTCCGCATGCCCGGCACTGGCGGCCTCGATTTCCTCGATGCCCTGCGCCAGCGCGATGCGGCCCTGCCCGTGGTCGTCATGAGCGCCTACACCGACGTCGCCACCACGGCCGGCGCTTTTCGCGGCGGTGCGCGCGACTACCTGCCCAAGCCGTTCGACCTCGACGCGCCGGTGCAGCTGGCCCGCGACCTGCTCAAAGGCCGCGGCGGCGCCTCGTCCTCCGGGCGAGGCACGCGGGTGGAGGCGCGCGGTGCGGACGCGGATGACGGTGCGAAGGCGGTTGGAGAGTTCGACGGCCCGCCGCAGCTGGTCGGCGGCAGTGCGCCGATGCGCGGCCTGTTCCGCGCCATCGGGCGCTACGCGCAGCTGCCGCTGGCCGTGCTGGTCACCGGGGAGACCGGCACCGGCAAGGAGCTCGTCGCGCGCGCGCTGCACGCGGAGTCGCCGCGGGCGACGCGCCCGTTCGTCGCGCTGAACACCGCCGCCATCCCCGCCGAACTGCTCGAATCCGAGCTCTTCGGCCACGAGGCCGGGGCCTTCACGGGCGCCACCAGGCGGCACATCGGTCGCTTCGAGCAGGCCGACGGCGGCACGCTGTTCCTCGACGAGATCGGCGACATGCCGAGCGGCCTGCAGACGCGCCTGCTGCGCGTGCTGGCCGTGGAGCGCCTGCAGCAGCACGCCTTCCCCGGCAACGTGCGCGAGCTGCGGAACCTGTGCTTCCGCCTCGTCGCGCTGGCGGCGGGCGAGCGCATCCCCGCCGCGGCGGTCGACGCCGCGCTGCGCGAGACGGGCGCCCCGGCCGGCGCGACGGCGGCGGGCCACGAGGTCGACCATCGCGACATCGCGTGGCGTCGCGCGCTCGAGGCCAGCGTGCAGTCGCGGCTCGCCGCCGGCGAGCAGGGCTTTGCCGACGCGCTGCGCGACGCGTTCGACGAGACCCTGCTGGCCACCGCGCTCGCCCACCATGACGGGCATCGGCAGCGAGCGGCGGCCCAGCTGGGCGTCGGCCGCAACACCGTGGCGCGCAAGCTCGGCCCCGGCCGCCGCGGTCGCAAGCCGGGCTGACCGTCAGGTCGTTCCGTCACGCCCGTCATTCGCTTCCCTGCCGTTCCACCGAGCCGCCGCCCCCATGCCCCACCCCCTCGTGATTCGCCCCGCCACGCCCGCCGACTTGGAAACGCTCGCCGCTTGGGCGGAGGCGATGGCGCTGGAAACGGAGGGCAAAACCCTCGACCCCGCGACGATCCGCGCCGGCATCGCGGCCGGGCTGCAGGATGCGCGCAAGGCGCGCTACCTCGTCGCCGAACGGCGTTCCAGCGCCGCGGACGATGGCGATGCGGTCGGCACCCTGATGCTCACGACCGAGTGGAGCGATTGGCGCAACGGCGACTGGTGGTGGATCCAGAGCGTGTACGTCGTCCCCGGGGCCCGCCGCCTCGGCGTGTTCCGCGCGCTGTACGCCCACGTCGAGGCGGAGGCGCGGGCGACGCCGGGCGTGCGTGGGCTGCGCCTTTACGTCGAGAACAACAACACCCGAGCGCAGGCGACCTACGCCGCGCTCGGGATGAGCGACGCGCACTACCGCGTGTTCGAGGCCGAGTTCCCGCGCGCCTGAGCCGCAGGCACGGCCGGAAGGCGATCTTCCGGCCGGCCCTCAGCCGGTCGTCCTCGCCGCCAGCCACGGACGCAGCATCGCGTCGGGCATGGGCTTGGCGTGCCAGTAGCCCTGCCCGAGCTCGCAGCCGAGGCGACGCATCAGCACGGCCTGCGCCTCGGTCTCGATGCCCTCCGCCACCGTCGACAGCCCCAGGCGGCTGGCCAGCCTCAGGATGCATTCGACGAAGGCCTCGTCCGGCCCCTCCCGGCGTTCGGAGACGAATCGCCGATCGATCTTCAGCGCGTCGACCGGGAGCTCGCGCAGCTGCGCCAGCGACGAGTAACCCGTGCCGAAATCATCGATCGCAACGCGCACCCCCAGCCCGCGCAGGTGCTCCAGGCTGCGGCGCAGCGCGACCGCTTCGTCCATCGCGATCGATTCGGTGATCTCCAGTTCGAGCCGCGCGCCGGCGAGGCCGTGGCGGGCCAGCGTGCGTTCGACCATGGCGACGAAGCCCGGATCCCGGAGCTGCGGCATGGCCACGTTGACGGCCACGCGCGCCGGGGCGATCGCCGCCGCGTCCAGTGCGGTCAGCAGCGCGCAGGCGCCATCCAGCACGAATTCGCCCATCGGTACGATGAGCCCCGAGTACTCGGCGAGCGGGATGAAGACGTTCGGCGGCTGCACCCAGCCGCCACCTCCGTTGGGCCAGCGCAGCAGCGCCTCCACGGCGTGGACACGGCCATCGGCCAGCGCCACCTGCGGCTGGTACCAGAGCGCCAGCCGGCCACCCTCGAGGTCGCGGCGCAGCTGGCCGAGCATGCCGAGGCGCTGCCGCGTGTGCTCGGCGAGGCCGCTCTGGTACAGCAGGGCGCTGTCGGTGAGGCTGCGCTTGGCGGCCTTCAGCGCGATGTTGGCGTGGCGAAGCGCGGTCACGCCGTCGGTGCAGTCGCCGAGATCGCAGAGCCCGAGCGTCACGCGCGCCGGCGTCCGGTGCTCGCCGCAGGCGAACGGCGCCTCGAAGCAGCCTTGCACGGCGTCGGTGTCCAGCCGCGCGGCGTCGCCGATGATGGCGAAGACGTCGGCGCCCACGCGTCCAAGCGACGCGTGGTGGCCCAAGCGCTCGCGCAGGCGCTGGCCCACCGCGCTGAGCAGCAGGTCGCCGGCTTCCTGCCCCAGGCCGTCGTTGAAATCGGTGAAGTGGTCGATGTCGGCGAGCACCAGCCGCAGGTCGTGCCGGCCGGCCACGCCGTCCAGTTCGCGCAGCAGGCCGGCGCGGTTCATCAGGCCGGTCAGCGGGTCGCGGAAGGCCAGCCGGTGGACCTCCTCGAAGTGCTGCAGGTTGCTGAAGCAGGCGGCGAGGTTCGACGCGAAGACTTCGAGCAGCTGGTGGTCGACGTCGTTGAGCCGCGTCGGCGTGGCGACGTAGATCGCGGCCTCGCGCTCGCGCGTCGACAGGTACAGCACGCTGAAATCGTCGCCGTGCACGTTCCGGCGTTCGCGCAGCGCGCGCGAGATCGCGCCCACCACGGCGTCGGCGTGCAGGTCGGACAGCGGTTGCCACACCGAACCGGCGAGCGCGCCGGCGGCGCCGACGACGTACAGGCGCTCGTCCTGTGGATCGAGCGGCGAGCCGCGCTGCGCGCAGACGATGCCGTCGATCGGCCCGCGCAGCAGGGCCTTGGCCTGCGTCAGCACCCCTTCCGCGAAATTGGCGAGGCCCTGCGGCTGCAGCAGCCCGGGCGACGAGCGCACGATCAGCTCGAGGCCGCGCCGGCTTTCGTCGATGGTGCGGATCTGCTCGTGGCTCTTCACCGCCGACGTGATGGCCGTGATCAACCGGGTGCGCGACAGCTCCGCCTTGGTGAAGTAGTCGTTGATGTCGTAGCGCGCGAACACGCTGAGCTCGGGCGCATAGCCCGGCTGGCCGGTGCGCAGCACGATCCGCGTCGCCGGGAGCGCGCACTCGTTGCGGATGAAGTCGACCAGCAGCAGGCCGGCGTCTTCGGTTTCCATCACCACGTCGAGCAGGATCACGGCCGGCACGCCGAGCGTCGGCAGCGTGCGGCGCGCCTCGGCGGCGGAATGGAGATGGACCAGCGACAGCGGGCGTCCATGCACCTGCACGTGGCGCAGCGCGAACTTCGTCGCCTCGTGCACCTCCGCGTCGTCGTCGACCACGACGACGCACCAGCCGGGCATCGAGCCCGCCGCGCCCTCGTCCGCTTCCGTCGCGAAGCTGATCCACTCGTCGCTCATCCGTCCGTCTCCTCGCCGGCGGCCGGGGCGACCGCCGGAAGCTCCATCACGAAACACACGCCCGTCGTCCCTCCGTCCAGCAGCCGGATGCTGCCGCCCAGCCGGCCGTGGACGAGGTTGTACACCAGATACAGCCCCAGTCCGCTGCCGCCCTGGCCGAGGCGCGTGGTGAAAAACGGATCGAAGACCCGGTGCCGCACGTCGACCGGGATGCCGCGCCCGTCGTCCTCGTAGCGCAATCGAATGCCAGCGTCGGTCGCCTCGGCCGACAGCCGGATGTGGCCGGTGCGGCCCGGCTCGAACGCGTGGACGAGGCTGTTCTCGATCAGGTTGGTGATGACCTGCTCGAGCGGGCCGGGGTAGCTCTCGAGGCAAAGCCCGGGCGGGATGTCCACCTGCACCTGATGGGGCGCGCGTCGCAGCGTCGGGCTGAGCGTCGACAGCACCTCGACCACGAGCTCGGCGACATCGAAGGTGCGGCGTCGCATGCTCGCCTGGTCGACGGCCACCTGCTTGAAGTGGCTGATCAGCGTGGCGGCCCGCTGCAGGTTGCGCTCGATCAGCTGCGTCGCCTCGGTGTTCTCCTGCACGAACCGCTCGAGCGCCGAACGCTTCAGCTGGCCGGATCCCAGCTCGCCCGCGAACTGCCGGTGGATGTCGTTGAGCGCGGTCGACACCGTCAGCGCGTTGCCGATCGGCGTGTTGAGCTCGTGCGCGACGCCAGCCACCAGGCTGCCCAGCGAGGCCAGCTTCTCGCGCTGGACCAGCTGCTCCATCGCGCGCGACAGCGAGGCGTTGGCCGCCTCGAGCTCGCGGGTGCGCTCGGCCACGCGGTTCTCCAGCGTTTCCGCGAGGTGCTGCAGCGCCTCCGCGGCGATCACGCGCTCGAGCTCCGCGGCCACGCGGGCCTGGAACAGGTCGAGCAGGCGCGCCGCGGCGCTGCCCGGCTGCATGGCGCTGCCGTTGAGGACGGCCAGCACGCCGATCGGCCGGCCGTGGCGGTCGTCGAGGCGGCGCCCGAGGTAGGCGCGCAGGCCGCGACGCTGGAGGTCGACGTCGTCGGGGAAACGCCGGTGCACGTCGTCGACGACCTCGAGCGCCCCGGCCTCCACCAGCGCGCCGCTCGGCGTGCCCGTCAGGCCGAACTCGATGCGTTCGCTGCGGCCGTCGCGATGGGCGAGCGCCAGCGAGCACAGCGACGACGGCGGCGCGCCCCGGAAGCGGCCGATCAGCACCGTGTCGACGTCGAGCACGCGCACCAGCCCAGCGGCCAGCGCCTCGAAGAAGTCACCGCCCACCCGGTCCTCCACGCCGCCGCGCAGCAGGCCCATCGCCTGGTTCGCCGTCTCTTTCTCGGTGATGTCGAACAGCACGCCGGTCAGCCGGCCCGCGCCGCCGTCCGCGGACGGGTGCACGGAGCCGAGCTCCCACACCCAGCGCAGCCGGCCATCGCGGTGGCGGATGCGGTAGCGCAGCTCGAAGCGGCCTTGGGCGCGCAGCGCTTCGTCGACCACCGGCCCGATGGCGGCGACGTCCTCCGCCGGCATCAGCCGCGTGTACCCCTGAGCATCTCCGGCCAGCAGCGCCTCCGCCGTATAGCCGGTGATGGATTCGACCTGCGGGCTCAGGTAGTCCATCGGCCAGCCGTCGCGGTTGGCGCAGCGGTACACCGCGCCTGGCAGCTGCTCGACCAGGGCGAGGTACTCCTCGCGGCTGGCGCGCAGCGCCTCCTCCGCCTCGCGGCGCTGCGCGAGCTCGCGCGAGAGCGAACCGATCGTCTCGCGCAGCTGCGTGGCGAGGCCGTCGAGCGCCGTGCCGAGCTGGCGCGCCTCCTCGGCCCCCGACCATCGCGGCACCGGGCTGAAATCGCCTTCCGCCATCCGTCCGGCCACGGCGCTGAAGCGCGACAGCGGCGCGGCGATGCGCCGGCCCAGCAGCAGCGAGGCGCCGAGCAGCAGGGCCAGCAGCAGCACGGTCTCCAGCAGCCAGTCCCGCTTCAGCGTGCCCTGCGGTGCCGACCACGCCGCCGCCGGCTGCCGCACCGCGACGCGCCACGGCGCGTTGGCCACCGGCGCCACCGCCACCCGCTCGTCGCCGATCGTCAGCACCTCGGCCGACTCGCGCGCGACATCGTTGCCGATCGCCATCGCGCGCTCGCCAAGCGTCCCGACGCCGATCAGCACCCGGCCCTCGGGATCGAGCAGGGTCGCCGAAAGCCCGGGGGTGGCCACGAGGGCCGAGGCCATCACCTGGCCCAGCACGCTGGGCTCCATGCGCACGCGCAGCACGCCGCGGCGCTCCTCGGCGGCATCGCGGACCACCGCCGTGAAGAACAGCCCGGGCACCGCATCGCCCGGCGCCGTGTACGGGCCGACCATCTGCGGCTGCCCGGTGGCCATCGCGCGCAGGAACCAGGGCGCCAGCGATTCGTCGCGGCCGCGGTTCACCGCCCGCGAGTCCTCGACCACGCGGCCGTCGAGGCCGAGCAGGCCGACCGCGTTGATGTTCACAGTGTCGCGGCTGCCAATCGCGGCGAAAAAGCGGCTCAGCTGGACCGGATCGGGCGGCCCTTCCGTGGACAGCAGCGCATCGGCGCTGGGAAGGCGGGCGTCGGCGCGAACGCTCTCGAGCCATCGCGAGCGCGTCGCCGCGAGCAGCGCCGCGAGCTCGTCGGCGTTGCCCGCGAGCACGAGGTCGGCGCTGCGGGCGGCGTCGGCGCGACGTTCGACGTAGCTGCTGCCGTTGACCAGGATCAGCGGCAGCGCCGCGAAGGCGAGGATCGCGATCGCGACGCGCGTGCGGGCCTTCATGGCAGGACCGCGTCCTCGAACAGGGCGCCGAGGTCGCCGGGCGCCTCGCCGCGCCGGGCGTGGAACTCGGCGTAGCGCTGCAGCACCGGCGCCAGGCCGGGTGGCGTGCCGGTCAGCAGGCGACGGTTGTCGTCGAGCGTGTGCAGCCGGATGCCCGCGAGCGAGGCCTCCCCCGCCGGCAGCCGCAGCGCGGCTTCGATGCGCGCCGCGCCGGCCGGCACGTCGGCCAGCCAGCGGTCGGTCGCCGCGAACCACGCGCGGCAGAACCCGCGCATGCGTTCGCGCTCCTCGACGAGCAGGCGGCGTTGGCAGACCGCCACCTGGGTGACCAGCGCCGGCGTCTGCGCGCTGTCGAACACCTTCACATGCCCGGCGGCGAGCGCGGCGCTGGCGAACGGTTCCCAGCAGTTGCCGACGTCGATCTGGCCGGCGTCCAGCGCGGCCGCGACGTCGCCGGCGTCGACGTGCAGCCACTGCACGTCGCGCTCGGCAAGTCCGGCGTGGGCGAGGTAGTCGCGCATGAACAGTTCGCCGAAGCCGTTGAGGTCGGTGCCGATGCGCAGGCGGGCGACCGCCGCCGGATCGACGTCGCGGCGACGGAACACCATGTCCGCGCCGGCGGATTCGTCGCTGGTGAGGACGATGCGGAGCGTCGGGTCGCGCGCCGCGATCGGGATCATGTCGCCGAGCGAGGCGCACATCAGGTCGAAGCGCCCAGCGAAGAACTCAGCCAGCATCCGGTCGGTGCTGGTCGAGCGCTCCATCGAGACCGTGAGCCCTTCGCGCGCGAAGTCGCCGTCCACCTCGGCCAGCGCGGCCGGGTAGTAGCCCGCCCACGGGTCGCAGACCATCCGCAGCGCGAGGGCGCCCGTGGCGCCGCTTGGCGCCTCCGGCCGACAGCCGAGCAGGCCCAGCCCCGCGGCGGCCGCCATGCCGCCGAGAAGGGCGCGACGCTTCACGGCCGGCCCTCCGCGTCGGCGCCGGGGAGCAAGGTGGGGTCGAACATCGCGGCGGCCGTCGGCGGCGTGCTCAGGCTGCCGTTGCGGACGAAGAAATCGGCGTAGCGGTCGATCAGCGAGGCGAGCGGCGCGTCGGCACCGCCGGTCATCGCGTGGCGGTTGTCGGCCAGCGAGTACAGGCGGATGCCGTCCAGCGAGACCGCCGCGACGTCGAGCCCGAGGGCGCCCGCCGCGATCGCGTGGCCGGCCGCCGGGTCGTCGCGCCACTGCTGTTCCGCCGCGAACCACGCCCGCACGAAGCCGCGCAGCGCCTCCGGCTCGCGCTGCAGGGCGGAGCGGGTGGTCAGGACGACGTCGAGGATCAGGCCCGGGGTGTCCGCGCTGGTGAACACCGGCGTGGCGCCGGCCGCGGCCGCCTGTCCGGCGTAGGGCTGCCACGTGTGTCCGTAGTCGATGCGCCCGTCCGCCAGCGCCGCGGGCACGACGGAGGCGTCGACGTCCATCCACACCACCTGCTCGGGCCGGATCCCCTCGCGGTCGTGCCAGGCGCGGATGAACAGCTCGCCGAAGCCGCCGAGGTTGGTGCCGAAGCGCATCGGGCCGCCGTGCGTCGGCGTCGTCCCGGCGGCGGCTTGCGGGGCCCGGAGCAGCTGGTCGCCGCCGGCCGACTCGTCGGCCACGAGCAGCACGACGACGTCCGGGCGGCTGCGGCTCAGCGTGATGGCATCGCCCAGCGATACGCCGATTAGGTCGTAGCGTCCGGCGGCGAACTCGGCGATCAGCGCATTCGTGTCAGCCGCCGGAACCACGTCGAGGGCGACGCCCTCGGCCGCCATCAGGCCCCGCTGTTCGGCGATCACGGCGGGGAAGTAGCCGGCCCACAGGTCCATGCCGAGGCGCAGCGGCACCGGCGCCGGCGGGGGCTCGCGGCAGCCGGCGAGGCACGCGACCACCAGCGCCAGCGCTCCCGCGCGCCAGCCCGCTCTGCCCTGCGACACCCTCGCCATGCCCATGGCCGGCTCCTGCGTGAGGCTCCTCGCCCGACTATAGCCCCGGTCGACGGATGCGTCGGTGACGCGGCGCGTCAACCGCGGTCGCGAAGGATGGCGCGCGCGTCCTTGCCCACCGGGCAGTGGTCGAACGTGACCTCGAGGCCGTGCGCGCCGAGCACGGCGGCGATCTGCCGCTGCCGCGCCTCGAAGCGCTCGAACAGCCACTCCATCTTCTCGGCGCCCGCCTGCCCCGCATCGAGGCCGGGAGGCACGAAACCGCCCAGCGCCCAAGCGTCCGCATCGATCAGCGCGATGTGCGCGGCGCCGTCGGCGTAGCGCACCAGCGGCTCGGGCGGCGCGTCGAGCCAGAGCTCGTCATCGTCGCCGAACAGCGCCGCCTCGATCATCGGCCACAGCGGCGCCAGGCCCGCGTGCTCGTACTGCATGGCCATCATCGCCATCAGGTCGTGCAGCGTCAGGTAGCGCATGTGCTCGATGCGAAGGCCGAAGGCGGCCTGCGTGGCCAGCGCCGTGGCGGCGTTCGCCATGCCGGTGTCGAGCAGGCGCTCCTCGAGCGCGGCGCCGACGCGCTGCACGGCCGCCGTGGGGCCGCGCAGCAGGAACGGAATGACGCGCAGCGGCCCGCCCGCCAGGTCGTCCTGCGGCGAGAGGTCGGCCGGCAGGCCGTCGCGGCCTGTGCCAAAGGCGATGATCCGGCCTTCGCCCGAGGGGAGGCCGCCGGCGCCCGGCGCCTTGGCGGCGTAGGCCTCCAGCGCGGCGTGGCGCGGGAAGTTCGGCCGCAGCAGCTCGGCGGGATCGAACAGCGCCGCCGCCACCACGAGATCGAGGCCGGCCGTGTCCGGCACCAGCCGGGCAAGATCGGCGGCGATGCCCGCGGCCCAGTCGCCGGCCTCCGCCTGGGGCAGCGCGCCGCGCGCCACCGGCGCCTCGGCGGCCAGTTCGACGGCGATGGCGCCCAAGGTGGTCAGCACATCCGGGGTCGGCACTCGGCTCATGGGCTTTAGCGTCTCGGCGTGGCGGTCTACCCTATTGTGGTCCAAGTCACCGGCCTTGCGCCTTGTCTTCTTCCCCCGACAACTACAAAGCCGCGTGGAACGCGCGGTCGGCCACGCTGTCCGACGGCATGGCCGCCGTGGACGGCAGCGCCGATGAAACCGTGCTCGCCGCCACCGGCGCGTTCACCGCTCGGCAGGTGCATGCCGCGCTCGAGCTGGTCCCGCCCGACCGCGTGTTCGAGATCGGCTGCGGCGTGGGCCGCATCGGTGCCCAGCTCGCCGGCCACGTCGCGGCGTGGCACGGCATCGACATCGCCGACAACATGGCGGCACTCGCGCGGGCCCGCGTCGAATCGCATCCCGGCGCGACCGCCAGCGCCGTCGACGGGCCGCACCTCAAGCCTTTCGCCGACGCCTCGATGGACAAGGGCTACTGCGTCGCGGTGTTCATCCACATGGACAAGGAGGACATGGTCCTCTACCTGCGCGAGGTCGCGCGGGTGCTGCGCCCCGGCGGACTGTTCTACTTCGACCACTGGAACCTCTCCAATCCGGTCGGCTGGCAGCGCTTCGCCTACGAGGTCGACCAGGCCGCGCGCGGCGACCCCGCCGAGCGCAAGGACGTGGCGCGCAACCAGTTCTGCACGCCCGAGGAGCTGCGCCTGTACGTGCGCGCGGCCGGCCTCGAGCTCGTGTTCGAGGACAGCGCCTCGCACCTGGTCCAGATGGTCGCGCGCAAGCCGGAGCATCCCCTGCCCGCCGTGGCGCCGTCGCCGCGGCCCCTCGACCGCGCGACGCTCAGCGCCGGCTCGTCGGCCGTGGCCGAGCGCCTCGAGGCGGCGCGCACCGACATCGCGTTTTCGCCGCGCTGGGTGCAGTGCTTCGCCGAAAGCTGCGAGGTGCTGATCGGTGGCGTGCACCCGGCCACCATGCTGGCGCGCTGGCGCGCCGAGCCCGGCCCGCCGCCGGAAGTGCAGATCCACATCGCATGGCTCGACGCGATCTGGCACCGTCATTCCCACCTCTGGCCGCCCGTCGCGGCCTGATGCCCTTTTGGAGTCCATCCGCATGAGCCCCCGCCCCGTCCGCCGCGTCGCCATCCTCGGCGGCCAACGCATCCCCTTCTGCCGCAACAACACCGCCTATTTCGACGTCGGCAACCTCGGCATGTCGATCAAGGCGGTCGGCGCCGTGGTCGAGAAGTTCGGCCTGCACGGCGTGCAGCTGGGCGAAGTGGCGATGGGCGCGGTGCTCAAGCATTCAAGCGACTGGAACATCGGCCGCGAGGCGGCGCTGAGCTCGGGGCTCTCGCCCTACACGCCGGGCATCACGATGCAGCGCGCCTGCGGCACTTCGCTCGATACGGTGATCACCGTCGCGAACAAGATCGCGCTCGGCCAGATCGACGCCGGCATCGGCGGCGGCTCCGACACCACGTCGGACGTGCCGATCGTGCACAGC
>ERZ1066122.2657-NODE-2657-length-11389-cov-10.258161_pt1 | contig 11389 bp, 15 predicted proteins | sample MGYA00382769_ERZ1066122 | MGnify/ENA primary metagenome ERZ1066122 (study PRJEB33369, sample SAMEA5778352) | biofilm metagenome | biome: Industrial cooling water; feature: Water cooling tower basin; material: Biofilm | place: United Arab Emirates | collected...
CGTGCTCGCGGCTATAGCCCACGAAGTCGACGGTGGTGACGCGCTTGATGTTGAAGGTCTGCTTCGTGATCAGCCGGTCGAGCTGCGCCGTGCTGCCGGTGAACACCGCGCCGGGCGCGATGCTCAGCAGGCGCTTCTTGAACTCGCTCGCCGAAGCCACCTGGGCGCCGGTGAAGGCGGCCTTGATGGGCGCGCCCTTGTGCGGAAAGTCGACGCGGTAGTAGTACCACTGCTCGTCGGTGAGCTCGTTGGCCTGGTAATAGAGCGGCACCGGCCGGCACGAGGCGATCTCCACCACGCTACCGCTCTCGGCCAAGGCGCGATCGCGCTTCTGCTCTTCGCTCAGCTCGCTGTTGTCCGCCAGCGCGTCCTTCGCCTTGGAGAACTTGTCGAGGTCGAGCTTCCACCAGTAGGTGCGGTTGGCGAAGTCGAAGGGGAACTCCCGTCCGCCGTCGCGCTGGTAAAGCAGCAGCGCTTTGGCCGCCGCACTGTCGGCGGTGAAGATGCGGCCTTCGAAGAGGTACTCGGCGCGGCGCTTCTCGTCGAGCTCGTCGCGCTGGTGCAGGTCGTTCCAGTCCAGCTTCTTGCCGCCCGGCCCGGTCGGCGCCAGGGCGACGGCGCATTCCCAGCCGTCGGCGATGGCGCGCTCGCGCCACTTCCGCGCGTAGCTGCGGCCGGCGCTGTCGCCGTCCAGCGCCCACACCAGCTTCGGCCGCGGCGTGCCCGCCGCGGCGCAGGCCTCGGCGAGCGCCGTCAGCTCGGCCGCCGGGTAGTTGTTGCACGAGAGCAGGGCGCAGGCCGGCACGCCGTGGTGCTCCAGCGCGATGGCGTCGAAGATGCCCTCGCAGAGCCACAGCTCCGGCACGGCAGCAGGCCGCGTGTCGGGAAGGTGCCACCAGTGGCCGGCGTAGCTCTGGCCGAAGCCGAAGTTGGCCTTCTTCTTGCCGAAGCGCTCCGGCCGGTCAATCAGCCGCTCCCACCACGCGCCGCAAGCTAGCGTGAAGCGCACCGTGCCGCTGCTCAGGCCTCGCTCACGCTCGAAATAGGTCTCCTGGCTGTACGTGCCGCGCAGGCGGTCCAGGCGGAAGCCGCGGGCGTCGCGCAGGTAGGCGTCGGCAGCGGCGTTCGGGTTCTCGGGTGCCTGCGGGAAGCGATCCGTCCAGGTGTTGAACAGGTCGGGGTACAGCTCTTTCACGTGGGCGCTGTGGCCGCACTTGTCCAAGCGGCCGCAACGCACCGTCCAGGGCGCCTCGGCGTGGGCGTACAACTCGCGCTTGCCGCAGCTCGGGCACGTGCCCTCGCGCAGGTATTCGCTGCCCTGCTTCTTGAAACGGAAGTCGGCGTTGAGGCGGCGAGTGAGTTCGGTGAGCAGTTCTGGGCGCATTCGGGCAAGGCAAGGGCGTTCGCGCCACGGATGCGGCACGTCGAGCAGGGAAGGAAGGGGTGCCGGCGCTCTCGCCGGCGGCGTCAGCCGGTGAGGGGTGCGGGTTCAGCAGCGTCGGCGCTGCGGTCGCGGAGGAAGTGGCGGCGTTCGGTCTGGGCGTTCAGCAGGTTCAGCACGTCGGCAATGGTCACGACGGTGCGCAGGCCATCGGCGTCGATCACGTGCAGGAAGTGGCTGGTGCTCTGGTCGATGTCGAAGCGGGCGTGGCCCTGCACCTCGGCTTCGGCCACCGCCTGCAGCGCGAGTTCCTCGGCATGGCGGGTGCTGACACGCGGGAACAGATCCACCAGGTGGTCACGGCACCGGCGCAGCAGGGCCAACCGGTCATGGCTGAGGTGCTCGCCGCCGTGGCGGCGGATGAAGACGAGGGCGGCGTCGCGGGCTTCCATGATCGGGTTCTCTCAGTCGTTGATGGGCAGCGCGGCCTGCTGGCCGGCTTTCAGGTCGAAGATCTCGTCGCGGCCGAGCAGGGCCCGGGCACGCGCCGAAAGTGGGATGCGCACCTTCGGGTTGGGCGAGGACGGCAGGGTCAGTGTGCGCATCGCGGTGATGGCCGAGACCCAGACGTGGCCGCAGTCCATCGACTGGCACTGGTAGGTGATCTCGCGCGTGGTGCCCGAGACCTCTCGGCTTGTTCGGATCAGGGCCCGCGAGTTGCAATGCGGGCACTTCATCGCGGGGATGCCCTTCACTCGATCACCCCGTCCTTGAGACCGACGAGCACGGCGGCCCGATGGGCGTCGCCGCGAAGGCAGCGCTTCTGGCCGTTCAGCACCGCGTAGAGCGTCGACCGCGGAATGTCGAGCTCGCGGGCGAGATCGGCCAAGGTGATGCCACGGCGCTCAAGGTCGGCGCGGACGGCGCGAAGCCGCTCCAGATCGTGGAAGACAACCATGCCGACTCGGCCGGCGCCGAGCGTGCGGCGACGACGGCCCTTTGGTTTGCGTGAGTTCACAGGCGCAGCGTTCTTCATGGCGTGGCGATTCGTGTAACGTCGTACGTGTTCGGCTAAGCATACCCACGTTTACGTGGGTGTCAAGGATGGATTCCGTTGTCGCTTGGAAAACGGTTGGCAGAGGCCCGGAAGGCCCTCGCGATGTCGCAAGTGGCGTTTTCCGAACGCTGCGGCATCAGCGACTACTCGCAGCTCCGGTTCGAGAAAGATCAGAACCAGCCTGGCAGCGCGTACCTGCTGAAGCTCGATGAGCTCGGCGTTGACGTTAACTACGTGTTGTTCGGACGCCCCGGCGCGATGACGCCGGAAGAGGCTGTGCTTCTCAACGCCTTCCGCGCTGCTGACGCCAACACGCGCAAGACGCTGCTCGCGCACGCACTGGTGGGTCAGTCAGCGCTGAGTACCGGTGGTGCCACTTTCAACGGCGAGAACAACGGTCAGCAGGTCGGTGGCAACGTCATCGCCGATCGGCAGACCTTCAACGTCGGCGGTAGCAAGAAGAAGCGCTGAACGAACGCACAGGGCAGGACGCCATGACCGCAACACCCGAAACCGCCATCACCGCGCGCCTTGGCTTCGCGTACCTCAACGCAGCCGGCGAAGTCAGCCAGCGCGAGGCCGTCGTCACTGCGCTGGGCAGCGCCTACTTCATCGGCCATTGCGGCCTTCGCAACGCCGAGCGGACGTTCCGCTTCGATCGCGTCTGCTATCCGGCCGTCGATCTCGACACAGGTGAGAGCTTCGGCGCACCGGCCGACCTACGCGCGCGCTTACGCGGCTTTCGCGGCCCTCCTGCGCGCCCGAGCCCCGACAACGAAATCCTGTTCTCCGGCTTCGCCGCGGCGCGGCGCGCCGAGCTTGAGGCGATGGCTGTATCGGCCGGCTTCCTCCTCCGCGCGACACCGACGAAGGGCCTCGACCTCTTCGTCGCTGGGCCGAACGCAGGTCCGTCGAAGCGGGCCAAGGCCGAAGCCGCAGCCGCGCGAATCTTCGATGAAGCCGAGTTCTTGGCCTTCATCAGCGAAGGCGGCGACGCCGACTGACACGTTTCCCCCGGGCTCACGCCCACGACATGGAGTTGTACCGATGAACGCAGTGCAGAACCCGCCCTCCGCTCCCATCAAGGCCGGTTGGATCGTCCTCGCCGTCGCCTGGCTGTGCATGCTGGTTCCGATCCCGGGCCTTGGCCTGTTCCTAGGCTGGCCGCTCAATCTCGTGGCCTTCATCATCGGCATCGTCGTGATCGTGAAGGGCTCGACGGGGCAGGGCATCGCGCAGATCGCGGCGAGCATCATCGTCACGCCGGCCGTCTACTTCGTCAGCTTGGCGATCTTCGCCAGCATGGTCGGCGGTGCAGCCGCTGAAGGCGCTCGCGTTGCCGAGGAAAAGAAGCTGGAGGCGACCGCGCAGGCGATGGCCGCGCCCGCTATCCCGGTCACCTCGCGCGAGTACTTCGCTATCTACCAGGAGAACGAGGTCTCCGCCGACGCGCAGTTCAAGGGCAAGCACGTCGAGATCACCGGCAGCGTCGCTGGCATCAACAAGGACGTGATGGGCAACGTCTACGTCGAGCTCGTGACGGGCAACGAGTTCATGCCGGTGCACGCCAGCGGTGTTTCTCAGGAAGTCGCCGCAGGCCTGAGCAAAGGCGACCAGATCACGCTGAACTGCGTCGGCGCCGGGATGATTGTCGGCTTCGCTCGACTTGAAGAGTGCCGCATCCCCTGATGGATGGCTCGCATTTTGGCAACAGCCCATCGGGCGCGGATAAGCCCGCGCTCGACGGTGAGAACTCGGCCATGCGGAAGGCGGGTCGGCGCAAGCCGCGCGTCTACGCGCGCCAGCGCGTGGTCTACAGAGTCAAAAACGCCGGCCAAGTGGTTCACGGCGACAACCACGCGCAGACGCAGCACTTCCACGTAGGTGGCGCGTTCCTGCCGCTGGGCGAAATGACGAACGATCAGCTGAAGTGCCTGCTCAGCGAGCTGGGCGAGGCGGCTCGCTCGGAGCGTCGCGCGCTCAACGTCGTCTACACAGTCATCGCGTTCTGCGGTCCTTTGTTCGTTTTGTACACGATGGACTGGGTTGAGAGCAGGCCTTCGTTTCAACCCACCGCGGCTGCGGCCCTGAGTTTCATCGCATGCGCTTTCTCCGTTGGGCTGTGGAGTATTCGTGCTGCGCCGTGGAGTGAATGGCTGCAGGCTCGGCGAGACACGATCACTGAGCTGAACTCGCCAAGGCGTGCCGTACTCGTCGAGATCGCGCTGCGTCGAGCGCGTGGCGAGTGGCCGAGTCACTGGCGGGAGTTCCTGCGATTCGTTTTCGTCGGTAGCGAGAGCAAATAGTCATGAGTAAGAACGTTACCGACGGCAAGTTCGGCGGCGAGCACTCGAAGACGAAGCTCGACGCCCTCGAGTACTACCTCGACGCTTACGCTAAGGCGATCAAGGACAAGCCTACGCCGCAGCGGCCGTTCCGCCTGCACTACATCGACGCCTTCGCGGGTAAGGGCACATTCGCCCCGCGGGTAAAGGACGAGTCCGGCGTGGCTTCGCCGGAAGATCGTGCGGGCTCGGCGCGTATCGCGCTTAGCGTGCCTGGATTCAGCCAGTTCACCTTCATCGAGCTCAACGACAGCCACTGCAAAGCGCTTCAGCGGATCGCCGATGAGCAGCCGCGCGGCCGTGTATGGGTGAAGCCGGGTGACGCGAACGTGGTTCTTCCTCAGGTCTTGGAGTCGATCGACTGGAAGAACAGCCGAGGCGTGCTTTTCCTCGATCCTTACGGAATGCAGCTTCGCTGGGAGGTACTTGAGCAGGCGGCTCTGACTGGTGCTCTCGACGTCTGGTACCTGTTCCCCCTGTCAGCAGTGCTGCGGCAGATGCCGCGGTCGAGGGCCGCGCTGGATCAGAGCAAGCTCGATTCGCTGAATCGCCTGCTCGGCACCGACGAGTGGCAGAGCTTCTACCGGCAGCCGCCTATGGGCGATCTCTTCGGCAGCGTCGCCGACGAGCGCGAAGCCGACGCCGATGCGGTGCTCGAGTGGTTCTCCGGTCGCTTGGGCAAGCACTTCGCCTACGTTGCGCCGCCGGCGAAGCTAAGGATGGGCGCGGGCGGAAAGGCCACTGCCGGCCCGGCGCTGTTCGCGCTTTACTTCATGGTGTCCAACCCGGCGCCGGCAGCGACCCGGCTGGCGCGGGACATATCAAACGGCGTGCTACAGCGCCTGCGTAAGGCTGGCGCCGTGGCCTGAGGCCGCTGCCGGGTACTCGTCGTACGTGCGGCCGTGCAGCTCGCGGCCGTTCGCCTTCTTGCTGCGCTTCACACCGTCGGCGCCCCAGCCGCCCCACTGCTTGAAGAAGAACGCCACGCCCGCGCGCTCGCACTGATCGCGCACGTTGTCGGCCCACTCGGGCTTCATCGGTCGCGCGCCATGGCCGGATTCGCCGCCGACGATCACCCAATGGATTCCGCGCAGGTCAATCGCGCCAACATCCTCGAGCAGCGGCTCCACGGACAGGAAGCGGATCTTCGCCGGGATGTCCCGCAGGTGATCAATACGCGGCACGCCGTGCCGGCGGTTCTCCACCGAAACGCCGAGCCACACATTGTCCGGGCAGGTGCGCGTCGCAAAGTACTCGGGCAGCCGCTCAGAGCGCTTCGTCAGGATCTGATACGTGTGCTGCGGCGTGCGCGCGATGACGTCGAACACCTGGTCGAGATAGCGGTCGGGAACGGCCTTGTGGAACAAGTCGCTCATCGAGTTGACGAAGTAGACCGTCGCCTTCTTCCGCTGAAGCGGCTCGGCGAGCCTGGCCGGGTGGATCGCCAGCTTGAAGCCGTTCTCGTATCCCGGAGCGCCCATCGCCTGCAGGCGCCGCGCCATCACCTCGGCGTAGCAGTGCTTGCAGCCGGGCGAAACCTTCGTGCAACCCGTGGTCGGGTTCCACGTGCGCTCAGTCCATTCGATGCGGGATTCAGTGGCCATAAACGTATGGTACTGAGTGTCCCCGCGGGCGGCTACGAACCGCGCTCCATCTCCAGCTCCGTGCTCAGCCCGCTCGTGCCCATGCGATGGGTGGCCTTGGTCACGCGCCAGTCGGTTCCGTCGATCTCGGGCTTGAAGCCGCGCACGGTCACCGGCGTCTCCGGCTCGATCTCGGGCCGGCCGTAGGCCAGCCTCAAGCTCAGCGCGGCCGCACCGCGCTTCACGCGCCCCAGCTCGCTCTCGGCTGCCTCGCGAGCTTCGGCCTCGCTCGCGTAGACGGTGCGCAGCCGCTTGCGGTTGTCGCCTTCGCCGACCTGCACCACGCGCTGCTCGCCACCGGCGGTGTCCTGCCAGGCCGCCTCGATGCCGGTGTACGTGTCGCGGTCGACCTGGCTGAAGCGATGGCCGTCGCCGCTGCGCCGGTTGAGCGTCAGCCGCGGCAGTGCCTGGCCGCCCGCGGTCTGCGCCGCGCCCATCGGCAGGAACAGCAGGTGGCCGTTCTTGACGGTGGCCACGGCGTCGAAGCGCTTGCCCAGGCGCGTCAGCAGGTTCAGGTCGCTCTCGCCGGCCTGGTCGAGGTGGTCGACGGCCCGTCCATCGAGGGCGCTAGCGACGCGCGGCGTCAGGCCGTGGTCGCCGGCGATGGTGCTGACGATGGCACCAACGGTGGTGGCGTCGAAGCTGCGGTCGCGCTTCACGCGCAGGCCCGCCGCCATGTCGGCACTGCGGGCCCGGATGCTGATCACGTCGGGCGCGCCGGAGTGCTCCACCTCGTCAACCTTGAACAGGCCCTTGTCGACCAGGCCGAACCCTTCCCAGCCGAGTGCGACGGACAGCAGCACGCCGCGGGCGGGCAGGGCGACGGCGCCATCGTGGTCGTGCAAGGTCAGCTCGAGCTGGTCCGCTTCCTCCCCGCGCTGCTCCGTGAGCGACAGCTCGATCAGGCGAGGCGCCAGGCGTGATGTGAGGTCGCGCCCATCCATCCGAACACGCCAGGCCGGCTTGTTCGGCAGCAGGCTCACGGCGCGGCCTCGGCGAGTGCGCGCTCGTCGGTGCGCTTCAGTGAGATCTCGAATTCGACGCGGCGCGGCGTGCCGTCCTGCAGGAACACCGTGCGCGTCTCGCTGACGCTCTCGATGACGTAGGCGCCCCAGACGCGGCCTTGGCCGTCGACCAGCAGCCACGGGCGGCCGCTGTCGGCCATCCGGCGCAGCGTGTCGATGTCGGCCGGCGCGCCGGCGAACTCAGGCGCCACCCACCCGCTCAAGCTAACGGACTCGTCGCCGGGCCCGAGGAACTGCCGCGCGGCCCGCGCGCCCACGCGGTCGGTGCTGGCGTGCCGCCACGCGTGCTGCCGCTGCAGCTGCTGGTAGGCCAGCGTCGGCAGCGAGAACACGAACATGCCCAGGGCCATCATCATCGCCGGCGTCCTCAGGGGTCGATGTCGGAAAGCGAGCTGCGGCGGCGGGCGCCGCGCTCGCGGTCGAGGCGCTCGATCTCGTCGCGCACGGCCTTGGCGATGGCTTGTGCGTCGACACCGGCGCCGGCGTGGATGTGGATCGCGCCGATGCTGAGGCCTCCGCCGCTCGCGGCCGCCGGCGATCGGCCGGCGAGGGCAGGGCGGTTGTCGATTGCCAGGGCGCTTCCGGCCGCGCCCACGGCCATCGCAGCGCCCGCCGCGGTCACCGCCCCGGCGACGCGCCGCATGGCCTCCACGGGCTCACGGCGGGCCGCGTCGAGGCCCTGGGCGAAGCCGCTGACGGTGAAGCCGCCGAGCTCCGCGAACACGCGGCTCGGGCTGTGGATGCCGAGCTTTTCCTTCAGCCACCCCACGACGCTGTCCGCGACGTTGCCGATGGTGGTGCGGACGGCCGCGAGCCCGCCGAGCAGGCCCTGCACCAAGCCCTGCAAGAGGTTCGCGCCGATCGTCTTGAAGCGCTCCCACAGCGTCTCGAAGAACGCCATGATCGCCCCCCAGTTGTTCACGATCATGCCGAGCGGCGTCCACGCGAAGATCGGCTTCAGCCATTCCCACGCGGCGATGATCCCGGCGGAGATCTGCTCCCACAGGATGATCAGGCCGCCCTTGATGCCGTCCCAGTTCTGCCAGATCAGGTAGCCGGCGGTGGCCAGAAGGCCGAGGGCGATGCCGATGGGGTTGGCCATCAGCGCGGCGCCGATTGCGCGCACCGCCATGCCGAGCATGGGCAATGCGTTCTTGGCCAAGCCCAGGAGCACCGGCCCCATCCCCGCCATCCAGCCGCTGAAGGTGGCGATCAGCGGCAGCGCGTGCCCAACGGCGCTCACAATCACGGCGAGCGGCGTGATGATGGCGCCGACCACCACCAGTAGGCCGGCGAACCCGGCGACCACCACGCCGAGCACGCCGCTCAGCCTGGGGAACGTGTCGATGAACCACTGGATCTTCTCGAGCAGGTTCGTGAACGCCTCGATCAGCGGGATGAGCATCGGCGCCATCGCCTCGCCGAGCTTGCCCAAGGTGTTCTGCAGCGTGCCGGTGGCGGACTCCCACTTCGCCGGCAGCGAGTCGAGCTGCGCAGTCACGCGCTGCTGCAGGCTGCCTTGCGCCGCCATCCGCCGCTGCACCTCGGCGTAGCCGTCGGCGCCGGAGCTGATCAGCTGCGAAGCGATCTGCAGGGTCTCTGCGTCGTCGCCGTACAGCTTCTTCAGCACCTCGAGGCGGGAGACGGTGTCCAGCGAGCGCAGCTGGGCAAGCTGGGCGAAGAGCTGGTCGAACCCGCCGAACTCGCCGCTCCCGTCGGTGAAGTCCAGGGCCATTCCACTGCCCTGAAGCGCTTCGTTGGCCTTGGCCACCCGGCCCGAGTCCAGCGACAGCTGAAGCACCTTGCGGATCGCGTTGCCCGCGGACTCGCCCGCCATGCCGGAACCGATGGCCGCCGTCAGAAGCGGCGCCAGAGCATCCGTCGCCTCGAGGCCTTCCTTCTTCAGCACGTCGAGCACCGGCGATAGCTTGCTGAAGCCCGCGAGCATCTCTTCCGGTCGGACGTTCAGGCCGGCCGAGCGCTGGATCGTGTCGGCGAGCGCCACCATGTCGCCCTCGACGGTGCGCGTGGCCTGGCTCAGCTTCGCCATGATCTGCGCGGACTGCACGTAGCTCAGTTCGTCGCCGATGCGGGCCTTCAGAAGGGCCGCAGCCTCACCGACGCCGCCAAGGATCGCCTTGGTATCGATGCCTGCTCGAGCCAGTGCGTCCATCATCGCAGTGAGCTCGGCCGTGGTGCCCGGCAGCTGGTTGCCCAGGCGCGCCGCGAGCGCTTCGATCTCGGCGTAGTCCGCGGCCACCTTGCCGTCGGCGCCGGTAAGCGTGGCGCGCAGCAGCGAGGCCGCGCTGTCCTGCTCCATGAACGCCGCCATCGGCGCCGTGGCCGCCGGCATCATCCCTTGGCCGAGCACGAAGGCGCCGGCGCCGTGCGCCGCCATGTTCATGCCCGCGTTCTTGAAGCGCTCGGCGCGCTCCTGGGCCTTCCGAGTCGCCGCCGCCAGCTGCTCCATGTGCTGCTTCTGCCGCGAGATCGACTGGGTCGTGGCATTGATCTTCAGCCGCAGGGCGTTCTGCTCGTTCTCGAGGCGGTCGGTAGAGACGCCGGCGGCGCCCAGCCGATCACGGAGGATGTGCAGGCGCTGGCTGTTGCCCTGGAACTCGTCCTTCAGGCGCTTGGCTTCGGCCTTCGCGCGCTCGAAGGACCGCACCAGCTTCTTCGAGGGCTCGTCGGTGTTCTTGATCTGGCGCGCCAGCTCGGCGGTCTTGGCCTGCGCGGCGGAAAGCGCTGGGGTCAGTTTCTTCAGGCCGGCCTGCAGCGAGCCAAACTCGGCGAGCTCGTCCTGTGAGCGGCGAAGAACGCCAAGCCGAGCATTCAGTTCGGACAGCGCCTTGTCGGTGGCGCGACCACCGTTCATCACCTTCTTGAGCGGGCCGGTGATCTTGTCGACCGTGCTCAGCAGCACCTGCAGGCGGAGGTCACGCGCCATGGCGCGCCTCCGCGGGGCACGTCAGCGTGGCGAAGCGGACTGCAGGGCGACCCAGAAGCCGCGGAGCGATCGCAGCACGCCGACCGATGCGGCGGCCACGCGCAGGGCTGAGAGGCCGCAGAGCATCAGCACGGCGAGCGGCATGGCCACGAACACCAGAAGCAGCACCACCCCGAGGGCGGCGGCCAGAACGGTGGTGAGGACGGTTTCCATGCGAAAAGGCTAGCACGGCGCTTATCGGCTCCTCGCTGAATCGTGGCCCGAGCGGGCCCGAGCGCGTTCACGCCAGGCCATCAGGTCGGCGATGGGCATGCCGCCCATCGTCTCGGGGGTCCAGCCGAACACCGTGGCGATGTCGGCCATCGCGTCTTCTACGTGCTGGGGAAGGCGTCCGCCTTCCGCAAGAAAAAACCGGCGATCTCGCCTCCCAGCGCGAGCAGGTCGGCCGGGTCGAGGCGCGCCACGTCGGCTTCGGTCAGCGTCGGTGTGCTGATGCGCGGAAGCAGCTTGCCCAGCGCGGTCACGTTCAGCTGCACGATGTCGGCCAGCGCCAAGCCGCGCAGGTCGCCACTGAGCGGCCGCCGCAGGGTGAGATCCGTGATGGTCTGCTGGCCGCGGATGATCGGCGTTTCGAGCGGGACGGTGACCGACGTAGGCCGTTCGGTGGTGAGGATTTCCATCGTCTACTCCCTCAGCCGACGCCGATCGCGCGGCGCTGCTCGGCCAGGCGGTCGACGCCGCCGACGTTCTCGACCATGTTCACCAGGTCGATCTCGATGACCGTCTCGCCGTTGATCGACAGCTTGTAGTAGCTGCAGGCGGTGGTGCACGAGAACTCCGTGTCCTCGCCGGCGGCCTGGTTGCCGAAGTCGATCTCCTCGTGGCGGCCGCGGACCACCACCTCCACCGCATCGACCTCGCCGGTGTCGTCGCGCTGGTAGGCGCCGGCGAAGCGCAGCTGCACGCCGTCGTGGCGGGTGATGCCGTACTG
>ERZ1066122.2659-NODE-2659-length-11380-cov-16.870728_pt1 | contig 11380 bp, 8 predicted proteins | sample MGYA00382769_ERZ1066122 | MGnify/ENA primary metagenome ERZ1066122 (study PRJEB33369, sample SAMEA5778352) | biofilm metagenome | biome: Industrial cooling water; feature: Water cooling tower basin; material: Biofilm | place: United Arab Emirates | collected...
CCTCGCGGCCCTCGCCCCCGGCGCGCCGGACGGCGCGCACGTGGGCGGCGACGACGAGGTGCTGCTGCCGGCGCGCCCCTTCGACTACATGCTGAACCGCCTCCGGCTTCACGCGCCGTTCGCGCTCACCGACTTCGAGCAGGCCACGGGCGTTCCGCGCGCGGCGATCGCCGCCGAGCTGGCCGCGGCCGAGGCGCGCGGGTGGCTTGAAGGCAACGGCGAGGTCTATGCCCTCACCGCGCAAGGCCGCAACTTCAACAACGACCTCGTCAGCCTGTTCCTCAAGGACTGAGGCCGTCGCCGCGAGGCGTGCGCCATGCGCTCAGAATCGCACCGGCGTGGCGTACGGCACGGCGATGCGCAGCGCCTCGCCGCGCTCGATGCCGCTGACGAGGTGATGCAGCGCGCGGATGACGCCCGCGTGCGTGAACCACAGCGTGGGTTCGGCGTGTTCGCGCAGGGCCTCGGCCACGCGCGCTTCGAGGTCGAGGTAGCGCTCGCCGTCGGGCATGCGGAAGCCCGCGGGGTCGGCGGCCCACGCGTCCAGCGCGCCCCGGTCGATGTCGTTCCACGCGCGCGACTCCCACTGGCCGAAGTGCAGCTCGGCGATGCGCGGATCGATGCGGACTTCGCGCGAGTGCGTTCGCGCCCGCGCCAGCGGCCATGGCGAGGCGGGCACGCCGCGCGCCGGCACGACGTCGATGCGGAACGCGCGCGCCGTCGCCTCGGCCAACTGCCGCGCCCGGGTGAGCGGGCTGCTGAGGATCGGCCAGTCCGGCACCGCCACGCGCAGCCTGCGCGCCGCATCGGTGACGTCGCGCGGATGCACGTCGAGGTCGCTGCGGCCGTAGCACACGCCTTGGCCCCCGACGACCGGCGTGTGGCGGATCGCGATCAGCGGAACACGTCTCACGTCGGGGCTGCGTTCGGGGCGCGAAGGGCAGGCATCGGCGGCTTCACGGCGCGCGGGAGCGGGCGGGACGTATCGTCCATCGCGGAGGTTTTTCCCATGCTGCGTTCCCGTTCCATCGACTGCCCGTACTGCGGTGAACCCATCGAGGTCGAGATCGAATCGACCGACGAGGCGCAACGCTACATCGAGGACTGCCAGGTGTGCTGCCGGCCGATCGAATTCGAGCTGCGGCCTGGTGCGCGCGGTGGGCGTTTGCGGGTGTTCCGCGACGACGAGTAGCGCGGCACCTTCACAAACCCGCTACACTCCGCCCCGCTGAAGGTGTTCGGGAAGCCGGTGGAAATCCGGCACTGCCCCCGCAACGGTAAGTCGCGATACGCGCCACCACACGCCACTGGGCCCGTGCCTGGGAAGGCGGTGGCGCTGCAAAGGCCCGCCCTTTGCCCGCGACGAGTCCGGAGACCGGCCTTCAGACCGGCGGCGCGCGTTCATCCGAGCGCGGCGTCCGGTCATGGCGCGCTGCGGTGGGCGGCGAGGCGTGGGTCCGGCCTCGCCCGTGCGCGGTCGCCTGTCGTCCTTGCGTTCGCTGTTCGCGCCACCCGCGGGTGTGCGCTGCAACCAAGGATCTCCATGAATCGCTCTCCCCTCTCCGCCGCCCTCGCGCTGGCGCTCCTGTCTGTTTCCGCCGCGGCGCCCGTCGACGCCATCGCGTCGTCGCGCGAGGACGCCACCACCCTCGATGCCGTGGTCGTCACCGCGACGCGTTCGCCCAAGGCCATCGCGATCGGGCTCGCGTCGACGACCGTCATCGTCCGCGCCGACATCGAGCGCGCTCAGGCGCCGGATCTCATCGACCTGCTGGCCCGGCAGGCCGGCGTCGACGTCTCCCGTACCGGCGGCCCGGGCGCGGCCTCCACGCTGTTCCTGCGCGGCGGCAACTCGAACCACGCACTGGTGCTGATCGACGGCGTGCGCGTCAATTCGGCGCAGCAGGGGCTTTACGATTTCGCGAACCTACCCCTCGACCGCATCGAGCGCATCGAGATCGTCCGCGGCCCGCGCGCGGCGCTGTGGGGGTCGGACGCGATCGGCGGCGTCATCCAGATCTTCACCCGTGACCCGGGCCAGCGCGGCCTGCAGCTGCGGGCCGGCGGCAACGAGCGGGCCGAAGTCGCCGCACAGTGGGGCATCGAAGGCGAGCGCGGGAGCCTCGGTCTCGGCGGCGGGCTGCAGGACATCAGCGGAGCGAACGCCAGCACGCCGTCGAACTTCAGCTTCAACCCGGACGACGACGGGGTGCGCAATCGCCACGTCAGCCTGGCCGCGCGGTCGGCGCTCGGGACCCAGGTGCTGGGCCTGCGGGCGCTGTCCACGGTGGCCGACGTCGAGTTCGACCAGGGCCTGACGCAGGCGCATTCGCGCAGCGCGGGCGCCACCGTGGCCGGGCCCTTGGCCGGGCGCTGGTCGCACAGCCTCGCCCTCGGCCACGCCAGCGAGGACCTGTTGACGCGCTCCAGTTTCGGCAACCGGTTCGAAAGCCGGCGCAACAGCGTCGACTGGCTGCACGACCTTGCGCTCGGCGAGGGACAGGCGCTGCTGTTCGGCCTCAATCGCACCGACGAGGACGCGGTGTCGCGCAACGCCTCGGGCGGCGTCGTCTTCGACCGCCCACGCCGCAACACCGGCCTGTTCACCGCCTGGCGCGGGCAGCGCGGCGCGCAGCAGTGGGACCTCGCCGTGCGCACCGACGACAGCAGCCAGTTCGGCCGCGCCAACACCGCGCAGGCGGCCTGGGGCCTGGCCTTCGGCGAGGGCGGGCGCGCCCGCGTGAGCTGGGGCGAGGGCTTCCGTGCACCGAGCACGAACGAGCTGTACGCGCCGGGCTTCGGGGGCTTGTTCGCCGGCAATCCGGCGCTGCAGCCCGAGCGCTCGCGCAGTCTCGAAGCCGGCGTCGAGTGGGCGGGGGCGCAGGCCGGCGTCGGCGTGTCGGCCTACCGCACCCGCGTCGACGACCTGATCGCGTTTGCCGGCCCGACCTTCCGGGCGACCAACATCAACCGCGCCGACCTCGAGGGCGTCGAGATCGAGGGCCGCTGGCAGCAGGGCATCGTCGGACTTCGCGGCCACCTCGGCTGGCAGCGCGCCGAGAACGCGCTGACCGGCGCCGCTCTGCTGCGACGGGCGCCGCGCAAGGCGGGCGTGAGCGTCGACCTGGCGGCGACCGAGTGGCTGGCCTTCGGGCTCGACGCGACGGCCGCTTCACGCCGGCAGGACTTCAACGGTCCGCTGGGCGGCTATGCCCGGTTCGACGTGCGCGCCGAAGCCGAGCTCGGCGACGGCTGGACCCTGGGCGCCCGGGTCGAGAACGCCACCGACCGCGCCTACACCCTCGCCAGCGGGTTCGCGACCCCGGGCCGCACCCTGCTGCTGACCTTGGCCTGGCGACCGGCGGACTGACGGGCCCGAGCTGGACCGGGGGCTCCACGCTCCGACGGGCTCACCGCTCGTCGGGGTCTTGCGCTGCCTGCTATATTCAGATTCATTGAATTTTCGCAATGGAACGTGCGCATGACCGGCCCGGCTTCGCCCAGTCCGCAGACCTCCATCAGCCTTTCGAAAAGCGCCTTGCCCCGCAAGGTGCGGCAGATTCTCCAGGGGTTCTACGAGCTGGCCGCCGATGGCTTCGAACGGGAGCTGGCCGGTGCGCTGAACGAGTTCGAGCAGCAGGCGTTCCATAACGCGGAGCAGGCCCGGAGCAACAACATCCAGGTCCGCTGGCTGGAAACGCTGCGCACCATCCGGCGCACCCGACCGGACCTCGTGCCGCGCTTCCTGCAGGGCATCGAGTCGCACCTCGCGACCATTCGCGAGCCCGCCGCGACCGAGGCCGAACGCGTGACCCAGCGGAACGCGAGCGAACTCTCGCTGATCGACGCCTCGGAGATGGACGAGTCGACGACGCTTGCCGAGATCGGAAGCCGCATCGAAATGCGGCACAGCCTGCCCATCTACCTCCTCGGCCAGCGCTTCGGGGTGCTGGCCGGCAAGCCCGCGTTCGACGCCGAGGCCCTGCCCGTCGGCCCGCAGACGCTGTGCAAGATCCTTCGCAACGCGGCGGCCAACCTCGAGATTTCTCCCGACCATCGCGTGCTGCTGTACCGGCTGTTCGAGCGCCAGATGCTGGTCGAGTACGGCCGGATGCTGGAGGCGCTCAACGCCCATCTCATCAAGAACGGCGTTCTGCCCGGACTGCAGTACATGCCGTTCCGCAGCCCGGCGGCGCCGCAGGCGCGCGCCGGCGCGAAGCCGGCCACGGAGGCCAAAGGGCCGGAATCGACGCCCGACGCGGCGGCGCAGCCCGACGGGACGGCAGGGCGCACCACGGCCCAGCAGCCCGCTTACGGGCGGGCCACCGGCCAGCAGCCCGCCTACGGCCGTGCCACGGGGCAGCAGCCGGCCTACGGCCGCAGCACCGGCCAGTTCCCGGCCATGCCGCGGGCCGAGGGCGAGGCCGAGGCGCCGCTGCCGTGGCTCCTGCCCGGCGAGGCCAGCGCCTGGGAGCCGCAAGGGCCCGCCTCGGCGCCGGTCCAGCTGCCCGAGTTCGACCAGATCCGCGACCTGCTCACCTCGCGCCGCACCATGCTGTCGAAGCTGTCGGGCGCCGCCGCCGCCCCCGCGGCGCCGAGCGGCCCGGTGCACCAGCCCGCGCAGCAGGAGGTGCAGCACGCGCTGAGCCTGCTGCAGCCGAGCACCGCCACCTCCGTGAACATGGGCGGCCGCATCGTGCCGCGCACCGTCGCGCACCTGCAGCAGGACCTGCTGGCCCAGCTGCGACGCAGCGCCCCGGCCGGTGAATCGCCGGGCGACGACGACGCCGATGGCGCGCTGGTCTCGAAGATGCAGGGCCTCGTCGACCGCACGCTGCGCGATTTCGACGGCGACATGTCGCTGTTCGAGTCGCTGCTCAAGGACCTGTCGTCGCACCTGCAGATGATCGCGCGCAAGGCCGAAGTGGCCGAACGCCGCCACGTCGAGGCGGCGCGCGGGAAGGAGCGCCTCGCCCAGGCGCGTGATCGCGCCGCCGATGCGGTCAAGGAGATCACCGAAGGCAGCGAGCTGCCGGTGTTCACGCGCACGCTGTTGAACCAGGCGTGGACCGACGTGATGGCGCTGACCTCGCTGCGCCACGGCGAAGAGTCGGCGGCTTGGAAGCAGCACCTCGAGACGGCGAAGAAGCTCGTCAGCCTCGCCAAGCCCGGCGCCGCCGCGGCGGCGGAGACGGAAGCGCCGACGCTGCAGAAGGAGGTCGCCGATTCGCTTCGCCAGGTCGGCTACCACGAGGCCGAATCCGACGCCATCGCCAAGCGCCTGATCGCGCCGGCCACCGAGCCGGCCGCGGACGACGCCGCCAGCCGCACCGAGCTGCTGATGCGGATGAAGTCGGCAAACCGGCTCGGGACCACCGAGAAGCCGGCCAAGCCGAAACCCGAGCAGCTGACGCCGGAGGTGATGGCGCGCGTCGCGCAGATCAAGACGCTGGCCTTCGGCACGTGGTTCGAGTTCGTCACCAACGCGCAGGGCGACCGCGTCCGCCGCCGCCTGTCCTGGTATTCGCCGGTGAGCGGCACCGCGATGTTCGTCAACCACCGCGGCCAGAAGATCGGCGACCAGAGCATCGAGCACCTCGCCATCCAGATGGCGAACGGCCAAGCGCGGCTGGTGGAGGAAGAAGCGAAAGTGAGCCTGCTGGATCGCGCTTGGGGGGCGGTGATGAAGACCCTTTCCGGCTTCGGCGGCAAGCCCAAGGAGGCCGTGGCATGAGCAGTCCGCACAGCGAGTTCCGCCGCGCGAAGCGCCGACGCGCCACCCACGACATCGCGGTGATCGACAACATGACCGAGCAGGTGGTCGGCAAGATCGGCAACCTGTCCGAGTCGGGCGTGCTGCTGATCCTGGGCGCACCGCCCTGCGCCGACGCGCTGTACCAGTTCCGCTTCGATCTCCCGGTGGCCGGTGGACGCCCCCTGGACGTCGAGGTCGGCGCGCACGAACTCTGGCAGGACGACGCCGCGGCCCCCGGCCAGGTCTGGGCGGGCTTCCGCTTCATCGACGTCGCCGCGAACTCGCTGGCGCACATCCGGCAGTGGGTCGAGCAGCCGGGCAGCGACTACGTCTGAGGCGCGCGCGGTGCCTCGCGGCGGCGTGAGGTCACGCCGGTCGTCGGGCCGCCGGGTCGCGCTGCTGGCGCTTCTGCTCGCGTTGCTCCCGGGCTGCGGGCCAACCCCCATCGCCGCGGACGAGCACTGGGTGGCGTTCGGCAGCGGGGCGGCGCTGCGCCTGCCGGCCAGCACGCCCGCGACGACCCACGCTCGGGCCTCGCGCGCGCTGCGCACGCTGTGGCGCGAGCGCGAGCGCGACTGGCATGCCTGGGAGCCGTCCGCCCTCACCGCCTTCAACGACGCGCTCGCCGAGCAAGGTGAAGCCGAGGCGCCGCCCGCGCTGCGCCCGTTGATCGAACGCAGCCGCCCCCTCGTGGCCCGCAGCGGCCACGCGTTCGATCCCGGCATCGGGCGACTGGTAGCCGCCTGGGGCTTCCACACCAGCACCTACCCGATCCGCACGCCGCCGCCCGATGACGCGATGCTGGCCGCCTGGGCCGCGCGACCGGACTCCCTCGACGACCTGCACTGCGACGGCGAATGGCGCTGCGCCAGCGCTGCGCCGTCCCTGCGGCTCGACTTCAACGCGATGGCGGAAGGCTTGGCCCTCGAGGAGGGCGCGGCGCGGCTGCGGCCGCTCGGCGTGCACGACGCATTGATGAATCTGGGCGGCGACGTGCTGGCCATGGGCGACAACGGCGGCACGCCGTGGCGGGTCGGCCTCGACGATGGCGAGGGCGGCGTGCTCGGCGGCGTCGAGCTGCGCGACGGCGAGGCCTTCATGAGCTCGGGCCGCTACGCGAAGTACCGCGAGGCCGCGACCGGCGAGCGCTGGCCCCATGTGCTGGACCCACGCACCGGCCGACCGGTGACGGACGCGCGGCTCAGCGCCGTCTTGCACGGCGACCCGGTGCGCGCGGACGCGGCGGCCACCGCGCTTCTGGTCGGCGGGCCGGGCGCGTTCGAAAGGATCGTGCGAGGCCTGGACCTGGGCTGCGCGCTGCTCATTGATGCCGACGGCCGCGCGTGGATCACCGCGGGCATGGCCCGGCGCTTCAAGTGGCAGCACGAGGTGCCGGAAGGCGGGCGGATCGACGCCGGCGAGGGCTGCGGCACGCCTTGACGGGGCCTGCGGCACAATCGGCGCTTCGGATCCGCCCGTCGAAGACCGCCATGTCCAGCCTGTACACCGAGCACCTCGCCACCCTGAAGCAGCGCAGCGACGCCGCGCTGGCCAAGGCGGGCTTCGACCACCTCGTGATCGCGTCGGGCGTCGAGAAGGTCCAGTTCCTCGACGACCGCCCCTATCCGTTCAAGCCCAACCCGCACTTCAAGCACTGGGTGCCGCTGCAGCATCACCCGCACAGCTGGATCGCCTACACGCCGGGCAAGAAGCCGGTGCTCGCCTACTACCAGCCCGACGACTACTGGCATGTGCCGCCGTCGCCGCCGGAAGGCTTCTGGGTCGAACACTTCGACATCCGCATCCTCCGCGAACCGAACGACGCCGCCGCCCATCTGCCCACGGGCCGCGTGGCCATCGTTGGCGAGGCCGATGCCGCGCTCGAGGGCGTGGTGCCCAACAACCCGAAGGTGCTGCTTGACGAACTGCACTACCAGCGCGGCTACAAGACGGCCTACGAGCTCGACCGCATGCGCCGCGCGCAGCGGCGAGCGGTGAAGGGCCATCGCGCCGCCGAGAACGCCTTCCGCGCCGGCGCGTCGGAGCTGGAAATCCACCGCGCCTACCTCGAGGCCACCGGCCATGGCGACCTCGACCTGCCGTACACCAACATCATCGGCCTCAACGCCCACGCCGCGGTGCTGCACTACCAGTACCAGTCGCCGGAGCGTCCGGCAAAGCCGCTGAGTTTCCTCATCGATGCGGGCGCGGAGGTCGATGGCTACGCCTCCGACATCACCCGCACCTACGCCGCGCACGAGGGCGCCTTCGCCGACCTCATCGCCGCCGTCGACGACGAGCAGCAGGCGCTGTGCGGCATGGTGCGCAACGGCGCCGATTACCGCGACCTGCACCTCGAATGCCACCTGCGCCTCGGCAGCGTACTGCGCAACGCCGGCATCGTCGACATGGACCCGGGCGCGATGGTCAGCGAAGGCGTGACCAGCGTGTTCTTCCCGCACGGCCTCGGCCATCCGATCGGCCTGCAGGTGCACGACGTCGCCGGCCGACACGACGCGGACGGCAACGAGATCCCGCGCCCGCAGGGCCACCCCTACCTGCGCACCACGCGCGCGCTCGGCCCGGGCATGGTCGTCACCATCGAGCCCGGCCTGTACTTCATCCCGACCCTGCTGGCCAAGCTGAAGGCCGGCCCGCACGCGAAGGCGGTGGACTGGGACAAGGTCGAGGCGCTGACGCCGTACGGCGGCATCCGGATTGAAGATGAAGTGGTGTGCACCGAGGGCACGCCGGAGAACATCACTCGGGATGCGTTTTCCGGCGAGTGATAGTGACGGGACTGGGCGACGAAGCGACCAAAGAATGATGGAGCGAAGAACACTGATGGTGGTGGGCGCCGGCGCCAGTCACGAGTACGGACTCCCTACCGGGCTTGTGCTCAAGGACCGAATCTCAAGTCATTTGGACTTCTCGGTTGATGATTGGCGGAAGCTGACGGGGGGAAATCCCGCGATCCGCACGATCATTCAGTCCGACTCGAGACCGAGTGAATTGCTTAAGGCGGCGGAAGTGATCAGGCGAGCACTTCCGTTGGCAATTTCGATCGACAACTTGATCCACACACACCGAGCAAGTGCGGACATAACTCGACTTGCAAAGCTTGCGATCAGCCAATCAATTCTCGAATCTGAGAAAGGCAGCCTGCTCTACTCGGAGGACGACCATTTTCTTCTGGGGAAAACTAAAGGCTGGCTTCATCCGTTTTTCCAGATTCTTTCTGAGGGCTGCGACTTTTCAGAGCTGCCTGAGAGACTCAGGCGCATTTCGTTGATTGTCTTTAACTATGACAGATGCGTTGAGCACTATCTGGTTCACGCGATCGCGAGGTACTACATCGTCTCTATTGAAGACGCTGCGGCAGCGATCTCCAACCTTGAGATCATCCATCCATACGGCACAGTCGCTCCACTCCCCTGGCAGGACGAACGAAAAGGCATCGCTTTCGGTGCATCGATGAACCCGGACCAGATCGCACTCTCAGAAACGAGAATTCGAACATTCACCGAGGGAACCGAGGACGACACGACTACCGTTGGTCGGATCAGGCGCTGCGTCGCCGAAGCTGAGATAAAGGTCTTTATCGGCTTCGCATTTCACAACCTCAATCTCGACGTTCTCTACGCCAGAGAGCGAAGCCGACAAACAGGACATAGCTGCTCAGTTTTCGCCACAGCTTGGGGAATCTCCGACAGCGACATTGCAGTTCTGAAAAAACAACTATTCAACCGCGAAAGCTCAGACATCCGTGGATGGCAAGTTCACAACTCACTTAAGGCTAGCGAGCTCTTTAGTCATCATTGGCGCTCCCTTTCCCTCTCATGAAGCCAACTGGCGGCAAGGCAAGAGCCTCACCACCAGATCAGGAGTTTTGCCCAGCTGCCGTATTGGTAGCTGGCCATAGACAGTTTCTCAGCTGAAGAAACACTTGAGTTGTGGCTTCCTCGACGCGCAGTCGGTCGGTATGCACATGCACTTCCGGCTTGAAAGGCGCTTCATAATCCCCCCCAATCCCGATGGCGTGGCTCAATCCGCCCGCTTTCGCCTTCGCATACAGGCCTTTCGGGTCGCGCGCCGCGCAGGTCTCGGGGGAGGCATCGACGAAGACTTCGACGAACTCGCCGGGCGCGAAGCGCGACCGCACCGCCTCGCGGTCGGCGCGGTAGGGCGAGATGGCGCTGACGATCACCACCAGGCCGGCGTCGACCATCAGCTTGGCCACTTCACCCAAGCGTCGGACGTGCTCGCGGCGATCTTCAGGCGCGAAGCCGAGGTCCTTCGACAGGCCGCCGCGGACGTTGTCGCCGTCGAGCAGCATGGTGTGCCGGCCCTCGGCGTGCAGGCGGCGCTCCAGCGCGTCGGCGAGGATGCTCTTTCCCGCGCCCGAGAGCCCGGTGAGCCACACGCAGCGGGCCTGCTGCTGCTTGGCCGAGGCGCGCTCCGCCGGGCCGACGCTGAAGGCCTGCGCGTAGGCGCGCTCGCTGCCGCGGGCGATGGGCTCGACCACGAGGCCGGCGCCGGCCGTGGCGTTGGTCGCACGGTCCACGAGGATGAAGCGCCCCAGCGCGTCGCCGTCGGCGAAGGGCGCCAGCGGCACCGGCTGGTCGAGGCTGAGTTCGACGCGGCCGATGGCGTTCAACGCGAGCGCATCGGCGCCGTGCGTGCCGCCGTCGTGGATGTTGCGCAGGTGCTCGATGGCCGCGACCGTGGCGATGGCCTGCTTCGGGCCCACGCGCAGCGCGTAGCGCTGGCCGGGCCGCAGCGGCGCGGCGTCGAGCCACACGAGGTCGGCGCGCAGGCGATCCACCGCGGACGGGGCGTGGTCGAGGCCGACGATCACATCGCCGCGCGAGACGTCGACCTCCTCGTGGAACACCAGGGTCACCGGCTGCCCGGCCTGCGCGTCCTCCAGTTCACGCCCGGGCCCGATGACGCGGGCAATCGTCGCCCGGGTGCCGGCCGGCAGCACCTGCACCGCATCGCCGACGCGCAGTCGCCCGCGCACCGGCGTGCCGACGAAGCCGCGGAAATCCTGGTGCGGGCGGTTCACCCACTGCACCGGCAGCACGAACCCTCCCTCGTTCGACGGGCTGCGCGCGGGCAGCGCCTCCAGCGCCGGCAGCAGCGGCGTGCCGTGGAACCACGGCGTGCGGGCCGAACGCACCAGCACGTTGTCGCCGTGCAGGGCCGAGAGCGGGATGGCCTGCACCTCGGCGAAACCCAGCGCCGACGCCAGCGCGCGGTAGTCGGCCACGATGGCCTCGAAGCGCGCCTCGCCCCAGTCGACCAGGTCCATCTTGTTCACCGCCAGCACCACGCGGGTGATCCCGAGCAGGCGGACGATGCGGCTGTGCCGGCGCGTCTGCGGCAGCACGCCCTTGCGCGCGTCCACCAGCACGACGGCCGCATCGGCGGTGGACGCGCCGGTGGCCATGTTGCGGGTGTACTGCTCGTGGCCGGGGCAGTCGGCGACGACGAAGCGCCGCCTCGGGCTGGAGAAGTAGCGGTAGGCGACGTCGATGGTGATGCCCTGCTCGCGCTCCGCCTCGAGACCGTCGACGAGCAGGGCGAAATCGAGGGCACCGCCCTGGGTGCCGACACGCGCGC